>Ga0075425_100002803_pt1 | contig 17514 bp, 16 predicted proteins | sample SoiMethybrSBSTD4_FD_75300 | JGI IMG/M metagenome (GOLD analysis project Ga0075425, IMG submission 75300) | Bulk soil microbial communities from a Populus tree surrounding site in Tennessee, USA - Soil MetaG P. TD hybrid SBSTD4 | ecosystem: Environmental > Terrestrial > Soil > Tree plantation... | reverse complement strand
CGCCAGACCTGGAGATAATTCGCCGTGCTTTTCGGGAAATTGGAGACTGAACAACCTTGGACATTTTTCCAATGTCGATCTTCGCTACTCTGCTGGAAGCCGCCCGGAGGTTGTGTCCAAGCGGTATCTGTTTGTCCGACGGGAACCGAAATGCGTAGCAAATGTGGGGGCAGCTGACCTTAAATGAATGATATTCGGGATTTGTTTCGCCAAAACCGCTTTGAGCAGATCGAGGCTGCGCTGAACCGCAATGACGTCTCAGCAGTTCGTCGGCTGGCGATGGCGGTGCGAGGTGAGTATGTCGGTGCTCACGATGGCTTTCGGGACGCCGTAGCTAAAACGCTTGCTTATATCGCCGGAACACGTGGGCCGGAGATTGGCGAGCGAGTCGGCCGGGAATGCATAGAAGAGCTTCAGCCTGCCGGAGACCCTCCGCAGTACGCGCAAGCCGACCTTCGTCAGCGAGTCAAAGCCATCGCAGCTGGCTGGCATTGGCATGCCACTCGCTTTAGTCTCACCGAGGATCAAGAGAAGTTTACATTCCTCCTGCATCCCTGTGGCAGCGGTATGCGTTTGATTCAGGAAGGGTACTACACCGAGGGACCCTGGGGACCTCCCCTCGCAGGTAAAGACGATGCCCAGCTGACTCGGTCGCGTGGCAGCAGCTGGTCCACCTTCATGAACGACGGTTTTCCGATTTATTGTAATCACTGTTCCGAGATGAACCATTTGGCTCTGGCACGAAAGTCGGCAACTTTTCTGGTTGAGGGCTGGACACCGGCCCGGGCCCGCGGTCTTTGCATCCAATACACGTTCAAGGACATCACCTTCGTCCCCGACGATTTCTACCGACGGGCGGACCTCCCTTTACCTGTACGCGGACAGCCCTCGACTTATAGGCAGGTTTTCAGTGAAAGCGAATTGATCGATATCCAAACGCATCCACTCGACAAACTCGTGGACCGCGCTGAGAGCAACGACCTCGTGGGAGCGCGAGCTGCGCTCGATGAGTGTTTGCTCGGCTGGCGCGATTCTATTCACGACGTCTACCGTCGTTGGCTTTCAATGCTGTGGGTCCAGGTCTACAAGACACTAGGAGACAGCGCTTTTGGGGATGTGGTCCGGGCCACGGCGCCTGATCTCTTAGCACACGTTCGTGCTACAGACCTTCTGGGTTGGGCCGCGTTTTGGTCAATCCATCTTAGGCTACACTCCATCGAAACAAATCAATCAGGTTTGGAATTTCTGGTAGGGTGCGACTCCCTGCTCCAGCCGGGAATCCTACCCCATGAGGCGGCGTGGTTTGCTCAGCGGCTGAACGAAGGACTAGCCGACCGGCACTGGTCGGATGTGGGCCAATTCAGAGCGGTCGATCAGAGTCTCTTACATAGCGGACTGAAACAATGATTGGCGTAATTGGGGCGGGTGAGATCGCCGGCGCTGCTCACCTCCCGGCCTACGCAAAGCTGAAACTACCAGTCGCCGCGATCTTCGACGTGAACCGGGCGCGAGCGGAATCGCTGGCGGCGCGCTGGCAAACCAGGTGCGCGTCCGACCTTGAGAGTCTGCTTAGTGATCCTCAAGTCGAAATCGTGGATATTGCCGTTCCGCCCGCCGCGCAGGTGACGATCATTGAGACAGTCCTGAGGGCAGGGAAACATGTACTCGCCCAGAAGCCTCTGGCACAAGCATTGAGTGAGGCCAAACGACTCGTGGACCTCGCCGACGCCGCTAAACGTTGCCTTGTCGTGAACCAACAGATGCGGTGGTGTCCAGTTGTGAATGTCATCCGGAAGGGCATTGAGAACCAGAGCCTTGGCGATCTGAAGTCTCTGATCTTCTATCTCGATTTGCCCCTTCCTCCGGGTCGACAGGCTGGCTGGCTAGGGAGGGAGCCTCGTCTGATCGTCTTATTGAACACGATCCATTTCCTCGACACCTCACGATTCCTTTTCGGTGAGCCCTGCACCGCGGTTGCGTCAATCCGCCAACGGGATCAGCACCTTGATGTAGCGGGGGAGACTGGTTTGAATGCCGTCGTCACTTTCCCAGGAGGCGCCGAAGTCCTGATCGTGGATCAACGGAACGCGTACGGCGACCACCTGGCATTCTTCAGGGCAGGCGGGTCGAACGGCGCTCTGCGTGGGCGCTTTGGCCTGTGGACGAACTATCCGACCGGTGCCGACGATGAGATCGAATACGCCTCGGTGGGCGCGCCCGACGGATGGAAGCCTGTACGAACCGAAGGCCGATGGATTCCGGATGCCTTCGTGGGCCCGATCTCTGAGCTAGTCGCGGCGATCCACGGAGGCCCCGAGCCCAGTACTAGTGGTCATGACCACCTCCGGACGCTCGCATTGGTCGAAGCGATTTATACCTCTGCGGCCTCGGGTCGTAAAGTCAACTTCACCGACAACTGAGCGCAAATTTGAGTATCGCCTCATGACTTCTCCGTTGCTCGGCCAACTTAGCCTTCGCCAAGAAGGTTGGGCTTTGTGAGTTTTGCTCTACACAAAAATTTTCGTTCCGACTAGATTGCATCAGTTTGACCACGGCGTCGGTGGTGGTGAATTATGATTTTTGGAACTTCGATCAAAGGAATGACTGCTATTGTGATCGGCGGACTCTCAAGCGGATCATTTCCCGTGCCCTCGAAGAGAATAGTCACTCGGAAATGGGAGCACATTTGGCTCGTCTATTCTTTTTGGGCCATGGGCCTCCTTCCGGTAGGTTTTGGGTTGCTATTCTGTCAGGAAATGCCAAGACTCCTAACGCAGAATGCTGGATTATCGTTCGAACTGGCGATTATCGGGGTTCTGTGGGGTCTTGGGGCGCTGCTCTTTGGTGTAAGTCTGGTTCGGCTGGGGATAGCAATCTCCAATGCGATCGTCGTTGGAATCGTCGTCCTTCTGGGAACTCTGGGACCCATCGCTGTAGGTGTGGTTCACCTAGATCTCAAGCAATTGATTTGGCTAATCGAAGGGTTGTCTCTGCTGGTGATGAGCTTGCTACTGTGTGCCTTAGCGTCGGTCCGACGGGATCGGGCGCAAGGGATAGTGACGACGAATTCATTATTCCAGGCCGGATCGGGCGGGGCGATTTTGGTTGCAGTGGTGTCGGGAGTACTATCTTCGCTGCTCAACATCGGATTCGCACTCGGTGCTCCGCTCTCGGAGAAAGCGAAAGCCGTCGGGTGCTCGGCGTTATCGGCATCCGTAGTCATTTGGGTACCAGTTCTGTTGGGTGCCCTGGTCTTCAACATGGGCTATCCGGCCTATCTGATTACCAGGACAAGTTCGTGGACTTCGCTTTTTTGTGGCGACGGCACTGCCGATTACTGGTACCGCTCCTCTTTGATGGGCGTGTTATGGTTTGGGGCCGTTCTGCTTTATGGGGGCGGGGCTTCGATTATAGGCAGATCAGGAGCAGTCTATGGTTGGGCCCTTTTCACTGCCACCACCATCCTAACCTCCAACGTGTGGGGAGTCTTGACGGGCGAGTGGAAGGGAGCCGGCGGACAACCAAAGATTCTGATGTGGCTCTCGGCATCTCTCTTGGTCGGCGCATTTGTGATCATAGCTGCGCAACAAGCATCGGGTTGAGTGAACAATCAGGAGTTTAAAAACTCGGGGAGAAAACCAGATGCTCAGGGCAGGGATAGCACGCTGCAGTATTACGCCACCGATCGGCATGACCATGGCGGGCTATGCAGCCCGTGACGGAGTTGCGGAAGACAAAGATGGTGAACTCTATGCAACCTCCCTGATTCTGGAAAGCGAACAGACACGCATTGCAATTGTCGCGTTTGATCTGTTGTTTATCCAAGAACCCCTTGTAAGCTCACTTCGACGACTGATCGGTCAGCGGATCCATGTTCCGCAGTCAAATGTATTGTTGAATTTCAGTCATACCCACTGCGGTCCCACTTCAGAAGGGCTAAGGTATGACGACGATGAACGGCACAATCTTCTGAGACAGGCGTATAGCGAACGACTCCGGACTGAAATTCCCGCGCTGGCGGACCTGGCGGTGCATCGACTTGCACCGGCCCGTGTGGGTGCGAGTCGCGGCGAGGCTCGGATTGGAATCAATCGTCGCGAGCGGCAAGATGACGGCTCCGTTATGCTGGGCGAAAACCCCTTAGGGTTGGTTGATCACGAAGTTAGTGTGCTCCGAATCGACGATGTAAGAGGAAAACCAATCGCTGTGGTTTTTGCTCATGGATGTCACACCGTTACGATGGGACCCAAGTGTTTGTGCTGGTCAGCCGACTATGTCGGTCCGGCGAGGGACTTGATTGAGCAAAGTACTGGAGGCCTGAGCTTGTTCTTGCAGGCGAATGCCGGGGACGTCAATCCCATAACGGGCATTGGAGCCATCGAAGATAACAGTAACGAAAAGAAACGCCTGGGCATCATCCTGGGAGCGGAAGTTCTCAAGGTTTATTCGTCGATTTACACCGAAAGCTTGCGCGGATCGCGAACACTCATTGGGTCTTTGTCCAAGATTCCATACTATCCTCGTGTCAACATCGAAAAAGAGCCGAGATACCCAATTGCTGTGAGCGAAGAGACATTGGAGCTATCGCTCCAGGACTTCCCTGACCGTGTGGTGGCCGACGCCTTATTCAACAAATGGGACTCAGAGGTTGCGACCTTAGTGCACGACAACGTGGGTGGCCCACCGCTGAACGTTGCACGGATTTTTCGTCGCTGGGCCACAGTACTGCGGAAGGCCATCAGCGATGGGCTCAAACCAGCTGTCAAAATTCCCATTCAGGCTTTGCGGGTGGGCGATATTGCCGTCATTGGTGTGCCGGGAGAGACGTTCTCGAGGCAGGGCATGGATGTCAAACGAGGGTCCCCTTTCCCACACACTCTTTTTCTGGGCTACAGCAACGGTTGTGTTTCATACATTCCGACCCCCGACGCGTACCCTGAGCAGGGATGGTCAGTTACAGACCGATATTACGTACCAGATATGATCTTTCAAGCTTATCTACTTCCAACCGCGCTCAGTCCAGATTGTGGTGAGAGGATCGTAAAGAAATCCATCAATTCGCTCCAGCGGCTCTATGGGCAAAACGCTGGTGGCTCTCGACTGGTGGAAATGGAAAGAGCGATCGGCAGACCAGAAATGAGCTAGCTTGACCTTGCAATGTCCAGCGGCAATCGTATGCCAGTGTGAACTAAGAGTTCGTTCCGATAACGGATTTGCCCAACGTCAGTCCACTGGCGCTTTTCCAGGCCCTCATTAAGCCGCTCAACAAACCAGCGTGGTTCACACGGGAGGTCTCCAGGCTCAAGTAGGGTTTCAGAGCGGACGAAGAACTCATAGCCCGATTTGTTCCTTGAAATTGAGACAAGTCCCAGATGGATCGACCAGAATGAGGCCCATCCTAAGGCATCGGCGCCGCGAGCATGAGCCAAGAGCGCCGGAGCAGTTTCACGGATTACTTCTTCGTGAGATTTAGGTCCCAGTATCTGGTGGATGTGCAGCCAAAGCGAGGAGAGCCACCGCCGATAGGCGTCGTGAATGCAATCGCGCCACCCGATCAAGCACTCGTCAAGCATTGGTCGAGCGCCAGTCACGTCGCCACGCTCGGCGCGTGCTATGAGCTTATCGAGTGGATGCGTCTCGATGTCTATTAATTCTTCTTGACTGAAGAGACGACCGGCCTTTACGGGTAAGCGTTGGGTCGGTACTGGAAGGTCGGCTCGGCGGTAGAATTCATCCGGCACAAGGGCTGCATGCTTAAATGAGTGTTGGACGCACAGGCCGCGTTTCCGTGCAGGAGTCCAGCCCTCCACTAAGAAGGTTGCATTGCCATTCGCTAATCCCACGTGCGAAATTTCCGAACAGTGATTGCAGTAGACCGGAAACTGCTCATTCATGAACGTCGACCAGCTTGCAGCCTTGGAACGGGTTAATCGGGGATTGCTGGAGCCCGCCTCTGGAGGTCCCCACGGACCCCTGAGGTAGTTTCCCTCGGTAATGAGTCGCATACCGCTTCCGCAAGGATGAAGGAGGAATGTTACTTTCTCCTCATCTTCGGAAAGACTGAAACGGGTAGCGTGCCAATGCCACCCCGCCGCGATACCCCTAATCTTCTGACGAATGTCTTGCTGCCCATAAGGGGGAAGCTCTCCTCCACTCAACCTCTTTTGGACGTCGAGTTGGCCGATGCGGTCAGCGACGTCGGAGCCGAAGTTGTTGGCCACGTAAGCGAGCGTCAGAGCGACGGCATCGCGAAACCCGTCGTGTACGTCAACATATTCTGCTCGGACTGCCATCGCCAGTCGGCGAACGGCCGGGAGGTTTCCATCTTTGAGCGCCGCCTCAATTTGCTCAAATCGATTTTTTTGAAATAACTGGGCGATATCGGTGTCAGGATGTATTTCGACGCTCATTTCCCGCTGGGTTTCCTGCGGACCTGACGACATTTTTCTGATCCCAGATCTCGAAAGCTGAAAGAATGCGTAGTAGCATGTCATGACCTACTGTTTCTTGTCAATAAACTCATCAGATTGACTCAGGCGGACGAGCTTCGCATTTGTTTTGTTTGGCTGAACTCTGACGGGACGACTTCTTACGATCATGCAGAGCCAGAGATGTCGGCACTGATCACGGCTTCGCTCTGGTTCACAGACTCGGTAAAATTCTTTTCGCGGATTTGCAAGCAGTGGCACGCTTCAATGACAGGAAACAAGAATGACCTACTCAGTCAGGTTGGTAAAGACCTTCGAAAACGAACTTCCAGGGCCTGCGGAAATTATGTGTTCGCACTGGAATGAGTGGTTCCACAACATTTTCTATCTGCTCGTGGTTAAGAGCAAAGACCAGATCGTTGTGATCAACTCGGGTCCCCCGCGTGACATGACGATACCCGACGAGTTTCAGAGGAACTTTGCCGCCCGCTCAGTCGTCAAAATCGCTGAATCTGACAAACTGCCGAACGCCCTGGAAGCTGTTGGCGTCGCTCCGTCAAATGTAGACATCTTGGTTCTAAGTCCTTTGGTTTACTACACGACGGGCAACATTTCTCTATTTACGAAAGCCAAGATTTGCATTCTCAGGCGAGGCTGGATTGACTTCATGGCGCCCGAGCCATACGTACCCCGATTCTCTCGACGACTATTTATCGATGATGAGCAATTAAAGTGGCTCGTTACGGAAGGCTGGGATCAGATACGGCTCCTGCAGGATGAGGACACGATTGCTCCCGGCATTCGTAGCTGGTTCGCTGGATCGCATCATCGCAGCAGCATGGCGATCGAAATCGATACAGCTAAAGGCACTGTGATTTTTTCCGACGCCTTCTTCCGCTACGATAATCTCGATAAGAATATTCCCATTGGTGTTTGTGAATGTCTGGAAGAAGCTCTTCGCACTCACGATCGCGTAAGGCGATGCGCCTCTCTGGTTTTACCTTTTGTCGACCCGGAAATTTGGATCCGCTATCCTGATGGCATTGTTGCTTAAATCGCACCGAAGCGGGCACGAGCTGTGTGGTGCGGTCATTTAGAAGAGGTCTGGCTACAAGACCAGGTGCTCACAGCTTTCGCTCAATAAATTCACTGCACCATTTCATATTTCTTCACCACATCCTCACGTACTGCAACGCCGAGCCCGGGTGTGTTTCGAACCGAGAGGTAACCATCGCGTTGAACCCAGGGTTCATTAACGAGTTCGTGTTGCATCGGTGATTCATGGGGCTTGAAATCCATGCAGGCACCGTGCATCGAGCACGCGAGAAGGTGAATGCTGGCCGCAGTATTGAGTGCGCTGCTCCAGGTATGAGCGCTGAATTGAAGATTTTCTGCCTCGATGAGTTTTATGACCATCCGGCAGCCGCTCACTCCCAGGCAACGACCCGGATCCATCTGTACCACATCAACGCCTCCCCCGCGAAGCAACCGTCGGTAGCCTTCCACATCCCATTCCTGTTCACCAGTCCCGATTCTGATTTTGGATGATCGCCGCAGGACTGCATGAGCGTCGTAATCCTGAGGAGGCAATGGTTCTTCGACCCATTTGAGGCGATACGACTCGAGATCGTGAAAACGCTGGATCGCAGTTTGCACATCCCACCTGATGCGCGCTCCAAGAACATCGAGAACCAGCTCAATGTCCTCGCCGATGGCCTCGCGCACCCTTCGTGCCAATTCGAGGTCCTTGTTGCGATTCAGGCCGAAAACACTTTGCGGTCTCTTCCCCCAGCCGCCTTTCACAATGCGATAGCCTTGCTCCCGAAACCAGCTAAATTCGTTAACAGTCCACTCCAGGTCGTCCATATCAAAATGAATGGACGCCATGGCGCTAACCGTATCGCGCAATTTACCGCCTAACAGTTCACACAACGGCTTCCCTGTGAGCTTCGCCTTCAAGTCCCATAACGCCATATCGACTGCACTGACTCCAAAAGCTGCGATGCCTTGGGGGCCGTACCACCAGATGCGCGCCAGCATCTTGTTCCAAAGCCGCTCCACTTCATACGGGTCCTCTCCCAACAGAAGCGGACCATAGCCTTGCTCGATAATTGTCTTGACAGCTAGGGCAGACTCTGGAAACTGAGAAATACACTCGCCCCAGCCCACCGTGCCGTCGTTGGCTTCCACTCGGGCCAACGTAATACAGCGAAGATTATTGTGATCATGGGGCTCCGGGTACTGCAGGGGATGGGCGGATAGAGATTTAATTTTCATGTTCGTGATTCAAGAGAATCGCGCTTTCCGAAAGCACGCTTGAGGCAGCTCAACAAAGACGATGCTTCATTCCATCAGGCCACTCGTAGACTGTAGCCACCGTCCTGGAGAATGACCTGACCGGTGATGTATGCCGCTTCATCCGAGAGTAAGAATGCCGCCAACGCCGCGATCTCGTCGGGCGCTGCGGCACGCCCCAGCGGCACATTACGCAGGGTCGTCTCTTCGTACTCTCTGCCGCTAATTCCCTGCAATGCGGCACGATCGCGCACAACTCTTTCCCACATCGCCGTGCGGACAATTCCGGGCGAAATCGCATTAACTCGAATGCCATAAGAGGCGAGGCCCAACGCAGCACTTCGAGATAGATGGATTACTCCCGCTTTGCTGATGCCGTAGTGCGCAGCATCCGGCCGAGGGCCGTGACCGGAGGTCGCGCCCAAATTAACTATCGCACCTCCGTTCTTCTGCTCGATCATTTGGCTTGCAATCGCTTGCAGGCACAAGAACGTCCCCCTCAAGTTCGTATCGATCATTCGGTCCCAATCGTCGACCGTCATTCGGATCCAGTCGCCCATTCCTGTAATACCGGCGCAAAGTACAGCCACATCAACTCGACCCTGGGCGGCCACTGTGTCCCGTACTAGGTCTGAGCCACAATCCTCCTTTTGCACATCAACGGAAACTACAGTACCGAGGGCTCCGGGCGGTCCAAGATCGACAAGAACTTTCTTCGCCGCCTCGACATCTCGATCGGCGATAACTATCCTGGCCTTTTCTTTTGCGAGACGACATGCTACGGCGCGTCCTATTCCTTGAGCACCGCCGGTTACAATCGCTACTTTGCCGGCAAATCTGTCTGCATTCATCGCTGACTTTCGATACAAATCTCATGCCTCAGCTTGCTGCGAAATATTAGCTGGGAGGGTGCTCCTGCACCGACGCTCTACAGCTTTTCTATCGTGTCTTTTGACCCTAAAAGAAAGCAATTGGCGGTCACTTCCTGGAATGAGGGGGCTCGATCATTTCAAGGCGAATATTGTCTGGGCCTTTGAAATACACGGCTAATGCTCCCTTATTTACTCCATAAGTCACTTCATTCGGGGATGAGATGAATTCCACTCCCAGGGCAACCATGCGCTCATATTCGGCTCGCAAGTCTTTGACCAGGAAACACAAATGCGCGGACCCCGGCCGACAAGTAGATGTGTCGGTTGGGGCGCACTTCGGCTGGATGTATTCGATTAGCTCGATCATGAAGCCCACTGCCTCAAACGGCTGGCCCTGGTAAGTGAGTAAGGCGATTTCCAGCTCGGCGTCCGGGTATCCGACCTGTTTCTTAATGTACGGAAAATCGTAGTGGCCTCCGCCAACCCGCTTGTATCGCAGAGCCTTCTCAAAAAACACTTCCGTACTTTGCAGGTTCGACACGGTAAAGCTGACATGATGATGAGACAAGATCATTTCGCCGAGTTGTGGTGACCGTCGCTGGCTCCCCAAAACATCGTCCGTATACCGAGCAAGACTCAAAGAGGTCGTGATCGCCTGGCCGAGGAAGCGTGTGCTACCCGAAGCCCAATCACTATTAAATGGCTAGGCATCGCTTTGTGTATTCTAATCGTCCACCCGAAAGATGCCCCCTGGGGTTCGATTATGTACGCTTGGCGTGCGATTACGGCCGAGATTTTATTAGCAACAATGTTTCTTGTCAAGAAACATAGGCTGCTCTATTTTTTGTTGACACGGTCCTCGTATGTCGTCACGAAGTTCTCGCTTTTAATGGCACCGTTGTTTAAAAGAGTCCCCTACCATATAGAGTGACCATAACGATAATAGTTTCTCCACAATCATTGACCGACACCTCGCCAGCGTGCTAGTCTCCTTCTCGCACCTTATCGGAGACGACGGTCTTAGCTCCCAAAACAAGCCTATGGCCCCCAATGAGGCGTACCCACTATTCCGTTATAACGTGCGTTTCCTTTTACCGCTGGAAGAGTTGACCAAATTTATTACGAACGTGGTGAATTTTCATCATGGCCAACCCTATTGTGAACACGCTAGTTGGTTTTCATCTCGCCACCTACGTTTCTTAATCCATAACGGAGATAACTCGCAGCAAGGTTAGGGAGGCGAACGCAGGTTTACCCAACGTCGCAGATATCAGGGTTTTGGAGATGCAGCACGGATTTGCCGATCATTCTTGCCTTGGCCGGTCGTGAGCAAGTTCAGGGCTGCAAGCGCGGCTGGTAATGAAAGCAGCGATGGGGTTGGGTCGTACCGGACTGCTCATGGGTTGGAGCAGGTGAGACGATCTGTTAAGCGACAATGATAAAGCGCATTGCAATTGCTCGATTGTTCCAGGAAACCAGCTCCTTTTCTGAGAGAAAAACCACGCTGGAGCATTTTCGACGGTTTGGTCTGCATTTTGGCGAGAGCGTTTTTCGTGAAACTGCTGGGCTGCGGGACGAAATTGACGGTTTCGTAGAAGCCGCCCGCGAGAACGGCGATCTGGAACTGATTCCGATCATGTGGGCCGTGGGCTGGACTGGAGGCGTATTAGACGCGAAAACCTTTGACTATCTGAAGCAAAATCTTTTGGAACGGATTTCAGCTGCCCCGGCGCTGGATGGCGTTCTGCTGGCGCTCCATGGATCGATGGTAGCGGAAGGAACCGATGATACGGAGGGTGATGTATTGGCTGCCATTCGTCAGCGGACTGGCGGCAGGATCCCAATCGTAGCAACCTTCGATCATCATGCGAACATGACGCAGAGAATCGTCGACAACGCTGATGCTCTAGTCGCTTATCGGCACTGCCCACACCGGGACACGAAAGAGACTGGGTGGCGTGGGGCACGAATGCTACGCGGCATCCTGAACGGGGAATTCAAACCGGTAATGGCTTTCCAAAAAATTCCCATGATTACTCCCGCCGATCGATTTGAGACGGATAAAGAACCGCTCAAACGATGGTTCGACAGCGGTCGCGAAATGGAGAAACGCCCAGGGGTTTTGGCGGTGGAGCAATTTCCCGTGCAACCTTGGCTTGACGTCGTGGAGTACGGTTGGTCGGCGGTGGTTGTCACCGACAACAACCCAAGTCTAGGTTCGGAACTCGTCGCTCAGTTGGCGGAGCAAGCGTGGGAGATGCGAGGAGAATTTTTGGTTTCCAATCCAACGGCGGAGGAGGCGATCCGAATGGCACTGGTTGAGGAGGGACCTGTCGTCATTGCGGATGGGTCGGACGCAACCAACGGAGGCGGACCTGGCGATAGCACAGTCCTGCTAGCAGAGTTCGTATTACAGAAAGTGGATAAGCCAACCTATCTCACTGTGGTTGATCCTGAAGCGGTAAACAAAGCGTTGCAGGCGGGCATTGGACAGGAAGTGACAGTAAATTTGGGCGGCCGATATGATCGCAGTGAAAAGCCAGTGCGTTTGACAGGACGAGTTGTTCGTGCCTCAGACGGAAAGTTTCGCATTCCGGGAGGGTCTCATCACGCGATCGCGGTCGACATGGGGCGGACCGTGCTTCTGCAGGCGGGGAAGCTATACATCGTTGTGAGTGAAAGACTGAGTCCGGGACATGATCCGCTGGTCTATCGTCACATCGGGCTGGAACCCAAAGATGCTCACATCATAGTAGTGAAGTGTGTGGTGGGTCACATGAATGCCTATGCCCCGATTATGAAGAAGACGATCTGGATCGACACCCCGGGAGCGACGCCATCCAACCTGTTGCGGTTGAAACATCGTCGCGTGCCGCTGCCGTTGTTTCCCCTAAACCGACAAATGGAGTGGAAACCGGTCCGGCGTCGTGCCTGCTGAACACTCTCAAGTTGCTGCGGAGGCAATTGGTGACAGGACGCCTACAGAATGTAGCAGCTGTAGTGACAGGCGGGGCAGGAGGGATCGGGCGTGCGACAGCACGACTATTTGCGCTTGAGGGCGCAAAAGTCTACATCGTAGACACCAAGGCACAGGAAGGGATGGAGACGGCCGCTCTGATCTCGGAGGCTGGGGGAAGCGCCGTTTTTTCGCAAGATACACGATAGATGTTTCAGTGGAGGCGGAGGTAAAGACCGCCATCGATGATGCCGGGCAGTGCTTCGGAGGGATCAGCGTTTTGGTGAACAAGGCTGGTATCAACTTCGTGAAATACCTGGAGGACACGACCGGTAGAGCAAGGATGAGATTGAAGTTGGGCCACTGTCGGAGAGACTGTACAAGGACGTATGAGCACACGGATCGTTGAAGTGAATGCAATCCCGCTAGCCAGATACTTGGACAAGACTTTTCAGGGTGGGACATATTCGATCACGTCACGTTTTACCCTGGTGACGCAAGTTCGGCTTGAAAACGGCGTTTGTGGGGAAACATTCGGGGGAGATGAGGAGTGCTGTCAGAAAGAGATCGCGGATATTATCAACGGTCCATATCAAGACTTGCTAGTTGGGCAGGATGTATTCAGCATCGAGCGCTGTTGGGATGCGATGTTTCAGTGCCAACCGCCAAGTTTGTCCAACCGAGGCATTCACACCATCGATCTTGCGAACAAGTCGATCATCATGCAAGCCATCGCGGCCGTCGATATCGCTTTATGGGACGCTATCGGGAAGGTTAGCGAGAGACCACTGTACAAGATGCTCGGCGCCTATCGCGACGAGGTGCCCGTCATCGCTATCGGCGGCTATCACGAAGTCGGAAAAGGGGAGAAGGAATTTAGGGACGAATTACTTTGTTATAAAAAGGCGGAGATAGCCGGCATCAAGATGAAGGTCGGGCGCTTGACGACAGCCGAGGACGCCGAGCGCGTGCGCTTCGTTCGAGAAACCGTCGGTAACGATTTCGTCATCGCTTGTGACGCGAATCAAGCCTGGACGGTGCAGCAGGCGGTTGCATTTTCGCAGCTGGTTCGGAAATACAACATCCGCTGGCTAGAAGAGCCTGTGCAATGGTATGACCAACTGCGCAGCCTAGCTCAGGTCCGTGCTGCCAATGGTATACCAGTGGTGGCCGGTCAGGGAGAGATCTCACGCTTCGGTTGCCGCGACTTGGTTCTTGCAGGCGCGGTGGACATCCTTAATGTCGATGCTACTATCGCAGGTGGCATCACGGAATGGCGCCGGATTGCAGGGATGGCCAGCTCGTTCAATGTAGGGATGGCTCATCACGAAGAACCGCAGGTGGCAGTGCATTTGCTCAGCTCCATCTCTCACGGCTTATATGTGGAGATCTTCCATAATCCCGAACGCGACCCTCTTTGGTTTGAGCTACCAGCGGTTCGTCCCCAGATCAAAAATGGATACATGCTTGTGCCACAAGGACCAGGACTTGGACTGCCTTTGCAAGAAAAAGTGATTGATCGCTATCGGGCAAGCGTAGCAGTTTGAATGGGCTGATTGACGATTGGGTTCGGACTGCATTCGAAGACATCACAATCGGCGTACGTGAGGAAGAGGAACAGAAGCCGCTCACCTCGATAGTACGACGATGTAGCGCACCTTCTGCTGCTGCTGCAATTTGGGCCCGTGGGGATGTCTTGCGTCGAAATAGAGGACGTCGCCCGTACGCACTTGATACGTCTTGTCACCCACGACGTAGTCCATGTCTCCCTCCAGGAGGTATACGAACTGTTCACCCGTGTGGTCTTGCAGCGCGAACTTATGGTTCTTGCCGTTGATGGTGACTATCATGGGCTCCATGTCGTGCCTTCGGCGTCCTGGCGCTAGCAACTCGTAGACGTAATTAAGGGAACTGCGACGTCCACGCGTCGGCTTCCTCTTGCTCTTCGGAAAGAAAACCAGCTGGTTATCCTGATTTTCGGTCTCGAAAAATTCGCCGATCGGCACGTCTAGCGCGTCAGCGAGCTTAACCAGCGTGGCGATAGGGGGAGAGACAACGCAGTTCTCCACTTTGGACAGGAGTCCCTTGCTCAAACCGGCCAATTCACTAACTTGACCGAGGGTCATATTCCGGGACTTGCGGAGTTCCTTGATTCGTTTAGCTAGTCGATATTCGGCAACGTGGCGCAAAAGTCAGACCGTCAGGCACAGCTAAGTTGCATAATAGTAAATCATACCTCTGGGAGATAAAAGTGCGCAGCCTGTGCTGCCGATCCCCGGTGGCATAGCAAACTGCCGTGCAGATCATCCTCTTCTTGTTCCGTGCGGCAGCGGTCAGCCAATTTATGGTTGGCTGCGAAATGCTGGCAACGCCGTAGGGTGCCATCGATCGATAACCTTCCGCACAAGACAAAAGGGGACACTGCCCTGATCGTAAGTGACACAAGTCACGTGGGCAAGAGTTAAAGATCAGCTGAGTTTTTTGAGAAAAGAGACGAGGGCCTGAGCAGGCAAGTAGATTCTTATCTGAGTTTTCCCCTTGCTGCGAGCTCGCCGAACCACTTCCCCGAGTCTTTAAGCGTCCTTTGTTGGGTCCGGAAATCAACAAATGTCAGACCAAAACGCTGAGTATAGCCTTCCTCCCACTCGAAGTTGTCCATCAGGCTCCAAGCGTGATACCCACGAATATTCGCCCCGTCTTTTATTGCCCGGGCCACGGCACCAATATAACCTCGGTAGAAGTCAATACGCCGCTGGTCTGCAACACGACCGTGTTCATCCGGTGCGTCACCGTACGCGCACCCGTTTTCGGTGATTTCGATTATTGGCTTCCCGTATTCGTTGCTGATCCGCATCAAAAGCGCGTGAAAGCTGTCCGGCCACACCTCCCAGCCGAAATCCGTCCTGGGACCTTGTTTACCGTCTGAAGTCTCAAGCTCAAGATTCTTGTACAAATTTTTCCCGATGTTAGCATCCCGCACGATCGTACGATCGTAGTAGTTAATCCCCAAAAAATCGAGCGGCACTTTTGTGATTTCCATGTCCCCTGGCCTCACATCCATCAACGCGTTCGACAGACGGCTGGCTAAGACTTTCGGATACACGCCCTTCACAGCAGGCTCCACCCACCACAGATTGCGAAAAGCATGGTACCGTTCCGCGGCAGCCCGATCGGCATCTGACGAAGTCTCAGGCTCTGCATTGGACATGTTGAATGCGGTGCCAATCTTTGCGTTGGATCGAGCTGACTTGATGGCGCGAAATGCCTGACCCTGCGCGAGGTTCACAACGTGGGTCGCGCGCATGAAGTCGGTGAAGTTCGCGCGACCGGGTGCTTCGCTGCCCTCGAGATAGCCCGCCGTTGTGAAGAAAAAGGGCTCATTGAATATATTCCAGTTCGTAACTCGATCGCCCAAAGCGGTTGCTACGATGCTGGCATAATCGGCAAAGTAGCCAGCCATATCACGGTTCGGCCAGCCGCCCTTTTCTTCCAGCGCTTGCGGAAGATCCCAGTGGTAGAGCGTTACTAAAGGGCGGATTCTCGCTTCAAGGAGTGCATCCACCAGGCGGTTGTAATAGTCCAACCCTTTATGGTTTAGCACCGCTGTACCAGTTGGCAGAATGCGCGGCCAACTGATCGAGAAGCGATAACTATTGAGGTGCATTGCCTTCATCAGACTGATGTCATCTTTATAGTGGTGATACGAATCGCACGACACGTCACTGCTGTAGGCACCCTTGATCGTGCTGCCTTTGTGAGAAAAGCGGTCCCAGATGGATTCACCCTTCCCGTCCTCGTTCCAAGCGCCCTCAATCTGATATGCCGCCGTTGCAGTACCCCAGTAAAAATCCTTCGGGAATTGGAAGGGCTCCGGAGGGATACCGGGAGTGATGCCAGCTTGTACTTCCTGCGTCAGTGAAGATCTCTCACAAAAGCCTGTTCGCGGAGCCAGTGTGGAACCGGCAATTCCGAGCGTCATCCAAACAAAGTTACGCCGTTTCATGCGCTCTGACGGCAGGGTGGTGTCCCCACTTCGCTGGTTCTTTCACGAAACATCTGACTGGCCACACCTACACTCCTCGATCGGAAATATACTGGCTGCCGAAGCACATATGATGGCGAGTGTCACAAAACTCCACGCCAACGATTGGGGTAGTTGTTGCTGTGGCTCCTTGCAATGAGTGAATCATTACTAACACAGCCCTGGTTGCTCGTCAAGCAACAGTTTTCTTGGTAAGAATATAATGGAACGTGCGTTCCACATTTGTCCTGAGCCGGGCGCAAGCCAATTTGTCCCAGGACACGTCCGCACTGATTTTCAACGGGGGCCGGCATGAAAACGTAAAGCACAGAGTCACGGCGGGTTTCCGCCTGCAACTTCATCTCGGCTAATGACGATCCTTCCTCACGCACAGCCATGGAATGTCGACAAACCTCACGCAACTTCCCTAGAAAAACCGCAGTTGGCACGTTTGAGTTTGCATTGTCCGATTCGTATGGTTTGTCATCCTCCCAAAGCTCCACGAAGCGGGAATCAGAGTCACGTAGGACCACTAAGCTCATGGTGTGCGACTTGAATTTTGTACGTTTAGATAAGCCGTTTCGAACCGATCAACCGAGCGCGCCGCACGATTGGGCGTTTGTCGATCCGAAGGAGTTCTTCGAGTGGCATCGCAATTTTGGCAACAATGCGATCCTTTGCAATGCCTACACCTTCTGCGGTTACGCTTTCTATCCCACTAAACTTGGTGCGGCTGCTCCGGGCTCAGGGCGGGAATTCTTGCCTCGATTGTACGAACTTACCCGCGCAGCTGGCATGCCCTTTTGGTCTGCTTTTTCTGTCAGTTGGGACCTGATCATGAGTACGATGCGAGGGACCGATGACTTATGGGTTATACCCAATAGCAGGAACCGAGAATGGCTTTGGGGGAACCTAGCGCCGGAGAGCCCATGGACCGATTTG
>Ga0075425_100002802_pt1 | contig 17518 bp, 20 predicted proteins | sample SoiMethybrSBSTD4_FD_75300 | JGI IMG/M metagenome (GOLD analysis project Ga0075425, IMG submission 75300) | Bulk soil microbial communities from a Populus tree surrounding site in Tennessee, USA - Soil MetaG P. TD hybrid SBSTD4 | ecosystem: Environmental > Terrestrial > Soil > Tree plantation... | reverse complement strand
CCAGGGCATAGCCGACCATGTTGCCGATGTCGTGGGTGACGAGCGCAAGGATACGGGGGCGAATAACTTCTCCAACATCACAAGAGCTTCGTCGGTGAACGCCAGCCAGCGCCGCTCATCATCGGAACCTGACGACACTTTCATCTCCGCCATCAGGTACTTGCCGTACATTACAGCTTGTCCGGGCAGCACCTCAAGTTCTGGGGTCACAGCAATGCTTGCGAGCCGGTGTCCCCAACCGGGCTTGGTGCAATTAGATCGGGTCGTCGAATCATTGCTAGGCGACTGGCGTGTGGAATACGAATTCAGCGCATTGTTCTGCGCGACAAGCACGTTGCTCGGTTCATCTTGAATTCCTAGGTGTAAGGGGCCACGCACACGACTGCCAACTGCTTGGGGCGGGTGCATCGCATGTCGGGATTTGGCCGGTCGGTGAACGTCTGATCGGCGAAGGTCGCTCTTTCCTCGCAGTTACGATGTCGGTGCCAAAAATTGGCAATTCCCTCAAAGAGATGGCGGACGCCGTGTCGTGCGACCCCAACGCCGCTGTTGTTGGAGGCAGGTTCGAGATACTCTACAGTGTGCAGACGGTGCGGGCCACTACTGGCAAAGGGGTTCGCAATGACCACTGTTGAATCGACACCCACCTCTCACTGGTACGATTCCCTGTTTCGATACTCGCCGATCTCTCTGTTCGCCGCCGGGTTTATTTCAGTGCTTCTGTTCCAGCAGGGCGCGGTCGCTATTCTGCATGCCGTGGGGTTCACACCTGCAACGCCGTTCCCGACGTCTCGGACGTGGCCGCTGGAAGTTCCACAGATCTGGTCATGGGCTTTCTGGGGCGGAGTGTGGGGCTTGGTCTATGGCTTCTTCGAGAAGTGGTTTCCGGAGAGGTTCTTCTCCTACTGGATCGTGGCCATCCTCTTCGGAGCGATCTTTCCGACGCTGGTCTTGTGGTTCGTCGTCTTCCCGCTCAAAGGTCAACCGATCGCGGCAGGCTGGGATCAGATGCGGATGGCCCTTCATGCCATGATCCACGGCGCCTGGGGCTTGGGAATGGCACTGCTGCTGCGTTACCGACCTTAGGCAAAGCGCCGTCAACGGCGGGATCGGTGAAGAAGGTAGTTGATCGTGCGGGCGAGAGCCCAGGCCAACACGCCGCTGATGATGAGGCATCCGAGAACGGTGACCCACATCATGAAGTCAAGCACTGCCATACTCCGGCGACTTGGATTGATGGGAGCGAACTCAAGCCTGCAGTCGAATCGCCTAGCGAGCAATTGACGATTGCTTGAGCATGCCGCGACGTGCTCATAGTGACCGCTCTTCGTGATGGACGGATAGCGGCAACTTTCTATCAGGAGGACCGACGAATAGCGGCCGATCTAGCGCCAGTAGCTTCTTGGCCTTCTCCAATTTGTCCGGCTCGGCTCCGGGGCGTCCTAGGCCCCGGCGCACAATGCCGCTGCGGCGGGCGACGTACTTGCCATTCTTGGATAGCTCGGCACGCGCCCGGCGCATGCCCGCCTTGACACGCTCGCGGATGGTGGCGCGCTCGAACTCGGCAAGGCGCCAGTGATGTGGAAGAGCAATTTGCCGGCGGCCGTGGTGGTGTCGATAGACTGCTCCATAAGATAAAGGTCGACGCCGATGCCGTGCAGGTGCTCGACGCTCTGCAGGAGGTCGATGAGGGAGCGCCCGAGGCGGTCGAGGCTCCAGCACATCACCACGTCGAACTTTTCCCTCTCGGCGTCCCGGAGTGTGGAGTCCAGGCCGGGCCGTTCCTGGCGCCCCTTGGTCGCCGCCCGCGCTCGACGCTGCTTGCGCGAAGGGGGAAGGACACGCGTTCACGGAGCGGCGGGCGGCGTGAGGGACGTGTAGCAGAAGGAGAACAAAAAGGGAGCAGCCGCGCGATGTCAGGGTCTTGAAGCAGGCTGCGCTGGAGCGGATGGCGGATAGCGCCGGACTGCAGACTAATCCGTCACTGAGGGGGCGATCCGTGGGGTACACCTGTCCCCACTCGACGCTAAGAAATGGTACCGATGCCCAGTGGATGAACCGAGTCAAGGGGGACCGCCATGCGGTTGGTGTGGGGCGCTGTCGGCCGGTTGAGCGCGATCTTGCCTGTTGTCGTTCTGTGCTCGATCGGTGCACCGACGGCGTCCGCGCAGACCACCAAGTTGCGCGTGAGCCTTCCAATCTCTATCGACAGTGCTATCGGCCAAAACATCCGCGAGTTCGCGCGCCAGGTCGAGACCCGGACGGGTGGCACGGTCACGTTTGAGCTTCAGGAAAAGGATCGGTTTTACGACGAGCTTGGGGTCGTGTGGGGGGTCGCGACGGCGGGGATCGAGATCGGCGCAACCTCGCTCAATCAGTTCGCCCACTACGCTCCACTCGCTGAAGCCTTCCTGCAGCCTTTCCTCTTCAACTTCGATGCCCTCGTTCAAGCCGCCACCAGTCGCGAAAGCAAGATTCGAGCGCTGATCGAAAAGGAGATCCTCCTTAAGACCAACGCGCGTGTTCTGTGGTGGCAGCCTTACGGCTCGAGCGTCATCCTGTCGAGGAGCATCCTCGCCACCAATCCTGCAGCCATTGCCGCTCGCTTCGTGGGTGTTCCCGACGATCAAGTTCGAGATCTGATGAGGGTCTGCGGGGCTTCGTTAATTCCTGTTTCGCCCGCGTCGATCAACGCTCAACTACAGAGCGGAGCCATCCTTGCGGCTGCAGCCGATATCACCAATGTCGCAGAGCACGAGCTCTGGCGCGTCGCGGACACGATCGTTAATCTTCGGCACGCGCCAAGCCTCTTCACGGTCGTCATCAACGAAAAGGCATGGCAAGCGCTGGCACCTGCAGAGCAGCAAATCCTCAGCGAGGCGGCCGAGGACGCGCAGGCCGTGATGTGGGCACGCTTTGTGACGATTAGGGCCGCGGCGTTTGCAGCCGCCGTGCAGAAAGGCATGCGGATCGTCGAACCGTCTGGCGACGACATCGCGCAGTGGCGGGCCTGCAGCGCTGCTCTTCTGGAAGCATATATGGTGCGCGCGGGACAGGCCGGGCCGAAGCTGTTTGAGGCTTACGGCAAACTCCGCACCGAACCCTGCTGCCGTGACGCACCCAGCGGTGAAGAGCGCTTTAGCAACCGGTAAAACCCATCATGTGGGGACAACGCTGCCCTCGCCTAAAGGGTGGCACGCCCTAACGGCGCGAATCATCAGTGGAGGAGGACTCCACCTGGATAATTGTCGATAGGTCCAGAAGCTGACGAGCGGTTTCGCTGGATAACTGGCGGGACTGAAGCCTTGTGACATTGGGTGGCTGAGCGATCCGACGGGCCGTAACGCGAGTAAAGCCTGGTGCGGGCGGAGTTGGCCAAGGGCACCGGCATCATCACCACGCCGCCCGCTGCTCCGTGAACGTGTGTGCGATCCAGAAGGAGGGCAACCAGTCCTGCATCCACACGGGTAGTCACTCGCAAACGAGTGACAAGTCGCGTGTTATCGCCCGGCTTCGCCGCTGCGACGGAACCCGCAAGCGGTTTCCGCGTCGGCATTCTCGTGCCGCAAACGAAGGGCCGCCTCGCTTGCATGGAGAGCATTTTAGTGTGCGTGCTCCGACCGACGCGGCCTCACTCGATCCGTGCGGGGGTATCGAGCCTCAAGTAACCTATCAGAGCACAGAGGATCGACTATCGTATTTCGGTCACAACTGCGATGGTCTTGTAAGCTTCATGTCAGGTTAGGCTTGCGACAGCCCGCAGCACCGCGCCGAGCACACGGAACTTTCGTGGCTTTCGCTCGAAAAAGCAGGAGCCCTTCCGGACCTAGCGCTGAAGGAGCACAGGACACTCTTCGAGCAGCTTTCCGAAAGGTGACCCGTCGCTACGTCGCAACCTGCGCCAATCAACCCACTGTTGCCGCAATCGCATGGTCATCGTGGCATTCCGGGCGCGGGAGAATGCGGCTAGTCCATCAGCCGGATTGGGTTCATCGACTGTTTCTGATTTTGAGGGAGGGGAGAACGCAGTGTTCCGCTCCAAAACTTCCGTTGTGTGGCACGTGATGTTAGTGACGATTGTTGCTTTCGTGCTCGGAATGCTGCATTCCGCCAACAGCATCGCGCAGACTTGCGGCACTGACTTCACCATCAAGGACGGCGAGACCCTTGCCCAAAGCGCCGCTCGAAAATATGTCAATCCCGCGCAGTGGGCGGTAACTCTCTATGCCAATCAAGATCGTCTTAGCAATGAGCCGCTGCCTGTTCCAGGACATGCTCTCAGATTGCCCTGCATCGGCGCCGCACCGCAGCCACAACGTCTTTCGCAGATCGCGACGACACCTGCCCAGTCTCAAACGACAACCGAGTCGGCATTTCTAATCTCGTCAACGCTACGACGTATTGAGTTCCTAACGGCCGATGGCTTTTTTCCCTACACCGGACGCTCGCTTGAAGGTGGCGGCATGCTCACCGAAGTGATTAACTCCTCAATGGGGCTGATCAAGGAGCAAGCCGATGGGCGTTTTGACTACGGGATTTCATGGGTCAATGATTGGGCTGCTCACCTCAACCCACTGTTGGTGACGCGCGCCTTCGACCTCGGATTCCCCTGGGCACGCCCGGATTGCGAAGGCGGGATCAATCTCGATCAGAGCTCGCAATTTCGGTGCCAAAAGTTCTTCTTCTCCGATCCGCTTTACGAGGGGATAACTAGCCTGTTTGTAAGGGCCAACTCACGGATCAAATCGCTTGGTACCGACGAGATAACCGGGGCGACGCTATGTCGGCCCGCCGGCTACTCCATACATGAGTTCGATCAGAACGGCCGGAATTGGGTGAAGGAGGGTAAAATCACGCTCATTCGGCCGCCGACAATAGACGAGTGCTTTCGCCTTCTCGATGGCGGAGCGATCGATGGCGTGATGGAAGCAGAATTGACGGGGCGTGCCAGCATCGCTTCGCTTGGGCTAGGCGACAAGGTGCGCATCATCGACCAACCTGTGGCGCTAACTACCTACCACGTTGTGATCGCAAAAACACATCCTCAAGCGCGCACGATCCTCTACTATATGAATAGCTCTCTCACGAGGCTGCGGGAATCCGGCGAGTACGATCGTATCGTCGAGCGGCACCTTGCTCGATTTTGGGAAACCCAACAGCTGGCGCCTAGCCCGGCGATGGGTGCTACGCCCGACCAACCCATGGCGGCCAAGGGCCAGCCATCGACGCCCCCTGCACCGTCCTCGGCGAAGGCGATCGAGGTGAGGAAGGCGCAATAACTGGGAGATGCCGCCTGGGCGGGCTTTTGCCGCATCACATGTATCGACCTACCAGGGACAACCTCAAAAAGAATGCAAAAAAGTTAGCGTTGAGCCGACTACGATCGAGCGATACGCTGTTCCCAACCCAGCCACTGCTTTACCGCGACCGCATACCAGGTCCGATACCAGCGCGTCGCCTCGGCTACATTCGGAACGACATCAGTCACTGGGATCGTTGCGAGCACTGCTATTGACCTTACGAATCTGCGACGATCTTGGCACTATTCCTGATCATCTATCTGATTCATCTAGCTGGGCCGGACCAAAGCGGTGCAAGAAATTCGCATGGCGGGCCAAAGAAGCTGCGCCCTTGTCACGCTGAATTGATCTGTTCTCGTCACACTGCGCACACGAAAACGCCGTAGGCGATAAGATCTTCAGGGGTTGCTTGGGCGCGGGGAACGACATCGGGTGGTGAGCCCCGACCCGATCAGTTCTTAATTGAGTTAGCCCTTGGTCCGGTGTCGAGAGAAAGAAAGGATCAAGATGACTCACCAAGATTTTAGGGATGGATTACCAGAGCGCCACCATTCCACTGATCGGCGCGAACTCCTCCGACAGATCGGCGCAGCATCCGCTATGATCGCTCTCTCGCCGGTCACCGCAAGTGGTGTTTTGGCACAGAACCCCTCATCTGATCTGCCAAAGACAATCAAGGAAGCCGGCGAACGTTTGCGTAATCGGTCAGTCAGTGTCACCGAACTGACCAAAGCATATCTCAATGGTGCCAAGCAGTTTGGTCCGAAGCTCAACCCCTTCATAACCCTGACCGAAGACGAGGCTCTGAAGACCGCGGCGGTTCTGGACGCTGAACTCCGACGGGGCAACACGCGCGGTCCCTTGCATGGCATTCCAATCGTCTACAAGGACAACATCGACACCGCTGGCACGCTAACGACGATGGGTTCTGAGTTCTTCAGCAAGCGCGTTCCTGACACGAATGCGCACGTTGTCGACCTCCTCAAAAGGGCCGGTGCAGTAATGATAGCCAAGGCGAACATGAACGAATTCGCCGCAGGCGTTGCCGGACGCAACAAGCATTTTGGGAACGCGGTCAACCCTTGGGATCCAACACGCTGGCCAGGCGGTTCTTCGAGCGGAACCGGCGTGGCAATTGCCTCAGGCCTTTGTCTTGGTGGTCTCGGTACCGACACTGGTATCTCGATCCGGGGGCCGGCTGGTTGGCTCGGACTTGTCGGCGTGCGCCCTTCGTATGGCCGCGTGAGCGTGCGTGGAGTTTTCCCGCGCGCGTACAGCCTCGACACAGTTGGTCCAATCACGCATACCGTGACCGATGCGGCGACGTTGCTTCAGGCAATCGCCAAATACGACGAGAACGACAAATACGCGGTTCGCGCCCCGACAGCGAACTTCTCCGCCGAATTGAAGGACAACGTGAAAGGGGTGCGGTTGGGCATCGTTGAAGACTTTACCTACCGCAACGTCGATCCTGAGGTTGCACGAGCAGTTGAGGACTCGGTCGAGAAATTCACCAAGCTCGGAGCTGTAGTTAAGACCATAAAGATTCCGCTGCTGAGCGGAAAGATCGACTTCAAGTACCCCCTCACTATCTTGATCTACGAGTTCAATCAGATACTCGGAGAGACGTATCGAGGAGCCGAAGACAAGGGGCTATTCGGGCCGGTCGTCCATGCAAACATAGCGCAAGCTGAGAAGATAACGAAAGAGGCCTACAGTGCCGCCATTGCACAGAGACCAAAGGAAATCGCCGAGGTTCGAAGTGTGTTCAAGGACGTAGACGTCTTTCTAACGCCGACTCATCCTTTCGTGGCGCCCTCGCTCACGACGGATGCTGAAGCCGACCCGGGCGTGCGTCAATTCACCGTTCCAGTGAGCTTCACCGGCTTTCCGGCAATCTCCGTTCCCTGCGGTCTTAGTTCATCGGGCATGCCCATCGGACTACAAATTGTCGCCAACGATTTTCAGGAGGGGCTCTTGTTCAGGATCGCCAGTTCCCTCGAACGGGTTACCGATCTCCATTCGAGGCGACCCCCAATTTTTTGGAACGGTACACCTAGTTAACGCGCTCATTCATTTGGGGAAAGGGAGCCGCACATGCGCACCCGGGCAGCAGGCCAAATCTTAACCCTGATAGGTGCAATTTGGCTTGTGCCTTCGCTCGGTCTAACCCAGGCGAAGCTGGCCCGCGATCAACCAAAATCAGCTGGCGAGACCGAACGAGCTGGCAAGATCAACAACTGGACCTTGGGACTTGCTGCGGGAACGCCGGAAGGCACTATCCTTCGCTTCGCTACCGAGATTGCGCGCAATCTAAACGATGGGGATGAGATGCGCGTTCTACCTGTTGTTACGCCAGGCGCTGCGGAAAATGTAACGGATTTGCTCTATCTGAGAGGAATCGACATCGCCATAACGTTCACTGACGTGCTTGAGCATTTCAAAACAATTGATAAGATCCCGAACATCGAGAGTCGTATCAATTACATTTCGGCGTTGTACATTTCTGAGCTCCATGTGCTAGTGCGCCCAGAGATCAATACTTTCCATGACCTTGACGGGAAGAAAGTCAGCTTTAACACAAAAGGGGCAGGGCCGACGGTCACTGGTCCAATCCTCTTTCGACGTATGGGCGTCAGCGTGGAACCGCTATACGTGAACAATGCCGAGGCGCTTGAAAAGATGAAATCAGGTGAGATCGTGGCTCTCCTGCACACGGTAGGTAAACCCAACGAACTACTCACTAAATTCAAGAATGAGTATGGCTTCAAACTCCTAGCGGTACCTTTTGACAAATTTCAGGATTATTATGTTCCCTCTTTCTTCACTGCAGAAGACTATCCTGGTTACGTCAGACCTGGAGAAACGATTGAGACGATCGGAGTGCAGGCGGTGCTTGCCGTGCACAACTGGCCACGTCAGAGCGATCGGTTTCGACGAGTCTCACGTTTCGTTGAATATTATTTCGACCGCTTCAAGAATTTCCACGAGGCGCCTTACCAGCCGAAGTGGAAAAGCATCAGCCTCGCCGCAAAGGTTCCTGGCTGGACCCGGTACCCAGTAGCGGAAGCCAAATTGAAGCAAATCGCTGCCAAGTCGCAGTTAACAACGCCGCCTCAGGCATCTGCACCCTCCAATAGCGAGTTACAGCTGGCACGCAAGCCGGGTGAGAATGCTGATCCGGGCGGCACGGCTAAACAGGAGCTGCCGTTCCACAAGAAGGCACAGCCGAGCCAATAGCGCTCTTTCTCAGTACGAGAGCGCACTGGTAGATTGGGGCCTAGTTCATGCCCGAGCAGACATGGCGACGGTTTCTACGGCGGTGCCCGGACCGGCACCAAACGGATCGAGCCAATTGGCGCGTGGCTTGGAAGCTTGTTGCAGTATTCGGCGCCCTTACGCTGTTTTCGCCATGTGAACACGCACGCGCCCAGCAAGCGCAGCAGCCTCAGCCGGAGATTATCGCTCCGCCAACGATCGTGGCGCGACCGGGTTCTAAGGTCCGATTGGCCATCAATGTTCGCTCCCCCGCGGTTTTGCCCAAGAAGTGCTTCGTCAACTTGCGCGGGCTGCCACCAAGCGTCTCGCTGTCGGGCTCGCAGAATATCGGATCGGGATCCTGGACAATCTCCTTGTTAGCCTTGCCGACCCTGACCGCTGACATCCCTTTGAGCGCCTCTGGCCGCTCGCAACTAACCGTCAGTCTTATCGCAATGGATGGCTCATTGCTGGCCCAGGCCCAGACCACCCTACTAGTCGACCACACTTCGTTGGCGCCGCCAGCTGAGGGCGTGACCGCAGTTCAGTTGCCGAACGCAGCATTGGTCGATATACCGACAACCAATCCTCCAACGACGGCTGTGCTGCCGACCCTTTCAGTCGATGAAAGAGCACGCGCCGAGCATCTAGTGGCTCAAGGGGAAAAATACCTTGGAGACGCCAACGTAGAGGCGGCTCGCCAATTTTTCCGCAGAGCGGCGGATGCTGGTCTGGCAACCGCGGCGCTCCGGCTCGCTGCAACCTACGACCCGGCGGAGCTGGTGCATCTGCAAGCCACTGGCGTCCTGGCGAACCGAGCTGAGGCGCGCAGGTGGTACGAACGTGCGCGTGAATTGGGAGCAACAGAGGCCGAGGGGCGACTCGCAAGGTTGGGTCCGGACACACGCTGAACGTACCGGGTCGACGCGGTTGTGGCTCGAGCGCCATCTGCTGCAATGTGCGCACTATTGCAGACTATTGCAGGATGATTGGATGATCAGCTTGCCTCGATGCTCTTAACTTAACGATCTGGGTTTGCCTCATTGGCGTGATTGCAAGCTGCGCATGCGCGATCTCAATGGGAAGTTTGATCCCCTCGGCGCATGTCCCGCGTGATATTTTCCAAGCGACCAGCCAGGCGAGCTAAGTCGGATATGCGGGCTTTGATCTCGGCTATCTTGGCCTCTTGACCATGCTGCAACTCGGACCTGTCCGGTTTCTTTTCGCCGCCGAACAGGGCACGCGCGCGTTCGAATCGGGACCGGTTCTGTTGCTTGAAAGCTTCAACCACGCCCTCGTATACCTGACTTGCTTCTCGGACGAGCGACGCCTGGAAGGTCTGGAGGTATTCGCCGGCACACTGCACAAGCTTGTCCGCAATCGTGCGCCACTCTGCTTGAATTTGGCCATCGAGGTGGGCAAGCCGATTCTCATCTATCCGACCACGCCTCCACCACCGCTTCCGAACCAGTTCTCCGAGATCCATCGTGATGCTTGGTATACCCAATAAGGCAAACAATGGCAGTTCTAAACTGCCGGGTTCGATAGCCTCACGAGATCCAGATTCCCACCAACCCGGGTTATAACGCGTTAACAGTTCTTTCAATTCTCGGAAAATACCGCTTTCGAGCTTAGTCACTTCCTGTTCTGCCTCGCGGCACGTGCTCGCAAGCGACTCTTCGAGCTGCCGCTGCAGGGGGGCTGCATCGCACCTCCAGACATCTCGACGTCCTTGGGTAAAGGCAGCGCGTACGGTCCGACATTCCGCCTCCGACAAACCTCGCACCACCTTGCGCAACTCCGCGGATATCTTCGCGCATTGGTCACTAATGGTTGTAGCACTGCGTTTCTGAAAGTCAGTCAGCACCTCCTTTAGTGCCGATGTCAGGCGCTCATACTCCTTTGCCTCGGCATCGGCAGCTCGCAATTCATCTTCGCCATGTTTCTGAGAGTCATCACCTGACCGTACATCCGCTTCTAAAAGCGCCAGTTCTTGGCGAGCAGCATTCTCCCCGAACTTGGCCAACTCGCAAAATGTTTTCGATATCCGTTTCAACACCCGGCCTGCATAGCTCTCCAGTGTGAGCCCCGCAAGAACATCGAGCAGTTCCGGCACACCCGAGCTGAGCAACAAGTTTCGGGCCGGCTGCTCGTCGTCGGCATCGTGGTTTGCGACAGAGCGTGCGCGCTGCATGCGATGCTTCGCATACGCTCGCGCATTTGGCGACCAGGCACGCTCGACATCGGCGGGCGAGCCGCTCAGGGCGGCGTTGGCCCAATACGCGCTGCCGGTCACGACAGGCAGTTCTAAGCTCGGAAGCTCGCGCCGCAGACCGTTTTGAACATGCTGAACAATGACTGGGAGGTCATTGGCGATGTCATCGAGTTCGTCGATGCGATTGATGAACACGACGATACGATCTTTACGCAATGCCTGCAGTACGCGCACCAAGCCAAGATCGGCAGCAGACAGGCCTTGGCGGGGAGTGAGGAGCACAATATGAACATGGGCACTCTCAAGGGCACGTCTGGCAATTTCCTCGCGGATTAGAAACGGATCGTTGGTTCCTGGTGTATCGATAATGGTGGTGGGGAAGCCAAAATCGCGTTCGGGAAAGTACAAGTCAGCGGCCTTGACGATATCGGAATAAGAGCCTTCCTCCTCCGTGCTAGTCCCGGCTACCTCAGAAGAGACGTATTTTCGGAGAACGTCGGACGTTAGCGCGGAAAACGTATGCTTCTGACCAAGCAGGGAGCTGAGGGCAGGGCCGAGCCGTTGTTCCGAGCGACGACGTAAGGTATCCACCTGCTTCTGCAGCTGCCCGACATCGAAGCCGGGCACTAGCCGTTCGGTCAGTTCGCGGATATGCCTGACACCGCCAGCCAAGATCTCCCATTCATTGGCTTGGAAAAACGTGAATTCCGCGGCCACGTCGTCAGCTACATCGGAACGGCCGAAGTGGAGATGAGTGACCGCGGTTGTAAAAGGATTAACGTCCGTTGGAAGCATGTCTGGTTTGGAAGCGAGCGCGTTGCTCAGGCTACTCTTGCCCGCCTTTACCTGGCCGATTAAGGCGATGCGGCAAGTCAATCGATCGAGTATGCGTAAAGCATCATCGACGAAAGAGTTGCCCAGGCCTACCGGTGTCGATTTCAGCTCGCGTCCGCACGCGGTTAGGTCGGATCGCCAAGTTTCAAGCGTGAGGCCGACCTGCTGTTGGCGAAATTCTCTGAATGGCAAGGTTCTACCCACTGGCGTAATTGCCCCGGACGGGGAAGGGCAGGAAGAAGACCCGCGCCCGCGCTCTAGCCCCCGAGGCTCCGAAATACCGTCGCGCGCTCAGGTCGTCTGCTGCGCGGAAGAATCGACCTGAGAAGCCGGAATCCACCTTCTTGAGGATAGCGATCAGAGACGGCGGCCGCCCTGGTGCGCCAACCTGCGGAGTGGGATTTGGCGATCCCGTCGGATAACGGATCATATCATCTGGTCATCCGTAGTCGCGAGAACGTGACTAGTCGCACGCGCCGGCTGAGCGCCACGCAATTGCGCATCGTGATCCCCCTTGAAAGTTTCTTTGTTTCCATTGAGGTCATCCACAGGCTGCCGAAGTCAGTCATCTAGATGAGTTCCGGCGCACAGTGCCGCCACTTAAGCACGTTGGAGAAAGCTCTTGTCCGCAAGACGACCAAGTCGTGCTGCATTCAACTATATTCCGCATGCGCTTGGCTCATAAAGAGCTCGCCAAATCAAAAATGACGACTCCGGGGCGAGAAGCCTCAAACTCCCGGCTCGCAGGCACAGCTCCAGATATTTCTTTGAGTCTGCCTACGCCACGTCGGAGGTAGGTTTCGATCCCGACTACAGATAACACCTGATCGACGAAGGGGATTTTCCCCCGATACAAAGTGCACTTTGGATCGCAGTTAGGACTTCTACGGGGGAGCTTCGACGGAGCTTTGAAGGCCTCGAGCATGACTGGTCTCGCCGAGGGTTATCTGCTCGCCTCCAATCCTGCGGCGAGGGGTTGGATGCCTGCGGTCGCTGCGGCGGGGGCCATCGCCATCGCCTACTTCCTGACAGCACGCCTGGGGCTGGCATTGCTCTTGGCGGGCTCCGACGTTGCCGTGTTCTGGCCTGCGTCAGGAGTCGCCGCCAGCATCTTGATCGTAGCAGGTCGCCCCGCTGTCCCAGCCGTCTTAGAAACTGGTCGCTCTCCCCACTCGGGCCACCAGAGCCCATGGCGCTCAACACTGCGCCAGTAACTCTCGAAGGGCCAAGCCAGTCGTTCGCGAATGTGTTCGGGGTCGGCTGTTACCCAATTGAAGCATTGTGGGTCATCGATTAATGGCCGGTGCTCGCGGAGGCAATCGATCACATCGCGAGGAAAGTGAAGACCCCACTTGGCCTGCACGTCATCAAGTTCGGCTTCCGAGTATCCTACCATTGCAATGTCCCTCTACCAGCACATTGGCTATTCTCCCGGTCCTCCAGCAATACGTGTGCACGGCCAGAGCGAGAGATTTTGGGCGAGGTGAACGGCCATCCGCAGGGCTGGCCCAATCTGGGGAAGGTTTCTGGCCTTGCTCGTCTTTGACTAGGCTACGACCTTAAGGCGAAGAGCTGACCAGTCGTCGTCGATCGCGATCTGGGCGACCGTGTTAAGCCCGATTGAAGCGACATGCTCGCGGATGCTGTCACGATTGATGTCCGTAGCCTTGTCAGAAGTACCCTTGGCGTAGGCGATCCAAAGAATGCCTCCAGGTTCCAGCTTCGACTTGGCAGCTGGAAGCTCCTTTATCATTGCTTCACGGTTCTTAGCGAACACCAGGATCATCGGAAACGGACCAGACCCTCTGTCCACCCAAGCGGCCCCGTCAGGCAGAGTGCCTAGCAAATTGGCGACCGGGCCGGGTGCCGATCGCACAAGAAGTGTTCTTCCCGCCTTTAACCCAAGCTTCGTTGCGACCGATTTTTGTGCCATGGCGAGATCGTATTTGCTGCTGTCCTTCATTTACAGCGGCACCCAGCACCCAAGCAGGCTGCTGACATAGCTTGTCAGCAGGTCACATTTAGGTCCCGCCGTCCAATCGTTTACGTTTTGTCGCCCTAACCGACCGTGCTGGCGAGATGATTTACATGCACGAAGGCTCCATCGGGTATCGGGGTTGGCGGGTCGTCATCGCCTGCTTCACGATGACATTCTTTGGGTTCGGGTTCGGCTTCTACGGACACAGTGTCTATCTGGCTGCGCTCACGATGAGCGATGGCACCGACAGTCTGCGGGTATCGGTCAGCACCGTATCGACGGCCGTCACGGTCTATTATCTCGCAGCCGCAGCCATCATGGTCTACATCAGCGATTTGATCGCGAGGCTGGGCCCGCGCCTGTTCGCCGTGATCGGGGCAGTAATGATGGGGGTGTCCCTTTTACTGATCGCGCGCATACGATCTGCCTTCGATCTATTTGTTGCCTACCTCGCCATGGCACCGGCTTTCGCTATGCTAACAAATGCTGCAGTCGCTAACATAGTTGGGCTGTGGTTTATCCAGAAGCGCGGGCTCGCCATGTCGATTGCCTTAACAGGCGGAGGTGTTGGCGGGCTGGTCATCGTCCCCACCCTTGTATTGCTGATCAGCAAGCTCACGTTTGCGACCGGGTTGGACGTCGTTACGGTGCTCACTATTCCCGTCCTGCTATTAGTGATTTCGCTCTGCATCCGCCTCCCCTCCGCGGAAGAGTCGAAGACGGCCGGACTGGGAGGCGGCCAAGGTATAAGATCGCAGACCCTGACGCGTCGGGAGGCGCTTGCTAGCGCACATTACTGGACGATCGCTGCGCCGCTCATGCTGGCGATCATGGTGCAAGTGGGCTTCGTCGTGCATCAGGTCGCGTTCCTGTTCCCGGTATTGGGTCGGGAGGGCGCAGGACTCGCAGTGTTCCTGACAGCGCTGATGGCGGCCACAAGCCGCGTCGTCGTGGGGTTTTTCATTGATCGTCTCGACCAGCGTATTGTCGGGGCGCTGTTGCTCGTCGCGCAATCCTGTGCCCTTTTCGCAATGACGGTATTCCCTTCGCCGCATGTTGCATTTCTAGCATCTGGCGTCTTCGGTTTCGCCATCGGGGTGATGATTACGCTGCCGGCGCTCATCATCCAACACGAGTGCCCGACGGCCGCATTTGGTATGTTGTCTGGACTCACACTGGCGATCATTCAGGCTGGAAATGCTTTCGGGCCATCGTTGCTTGGATGGTTGCGCGATGCAACAGGCGGCTACGGCGTACCGATCGCAGCCTGCATAGCGATCGAGATCACTGCCATCGCAATCATCTTGGTACGTATCGGTCCGGCCAAATACGCTCAACAAACCAGCGGTCGACGATGAATGTGTATCGGTAAATCGATGAACGTGTACCCACTTTTGTCGTGAGCTTCTGCGCAACGTCCGTGTACAGAAGCATACTTAATCGATTCACCTCGACGGCGGTGCTACGCTGTTGGATATGCGCGCCCCTCCGGGAATTGCGGCAGGTTATCCGTAATCGCAAACCACGGCGCCTTACTTGAGACGAAGACATGCGCGTTAGGCCGCACTCCGGGGTCGTCGTCCAAAGTGGCCAGCGCTATCCCATAACGCGAGGGCGCATCGGGATCGCGCGTTGCAATTGGCGTTCCAGCCTCATACTTATTGACGATGGGTGACCCACAGACACGACAAAAACCTCGTAGGACACCCGGCGTGGACTCGTAAAAGGTGACGAGATCTTCGCCTTGCTGCCACCTGAAATCGCTTTTGTTTACGCGGGCGCGGCTACGGAAAGCGGCCCCGTGCTGCTTTTGGCACAACGAGCAATGGCAATTGCTCGCGCCGATCAAAGGTCCGGCGATCTCGAACTTGACGCCGCCGCACAAACAGCTTCCGCGAATGATTGACATTGTGTCCTCCGGTGATGGGAGCCGAACATGCTCTAGCATATCGAGAAAACGTCGATGCTATGAACACGGATGGGTAGACGTTGACATTGAAACAGTTGTTTATCACTTGTGCCTGCCCAAATCTTGGTCCGTAGCACTTTCGATTTCTGGTGTGGTCGTGGCGACCGACGGCCCGCACACTGTGTGCCAGCAGATATTATGCTGCTGAGCGGCGAACGTTTGAGTTAGCACCCCATGTTTGCAGGCTCGTTCCTGACACCATGGTGACAGCAGCCTAGCGCTAACCTACCCGTCTTGGAGTTTTGCCAAACCACGGGCTCGCCTCACTTTGGCAGGTCGGTTCAGAGGGGCAGTTGTGAAGAAGATCTGCGGCGCGCGAGAAAATGAGCGAGCTGATGTGCCCCGCACCTTCAACGACTTCCATCTTCCAGCGGAATGGTACACCAACCTGATGCGCGAGTTGCGAGCAGTGCTCGATGTACCATTGACCGCGCGCCAACCTGTGCGGACCTTGCGCAATAGCATAATCCATCCTTGGGAGGTCAGGAGCTGTCGTGTCCGTGTCATCGCGGCCGATGAGAAGGATGAGACGGCGCCCCAGATAGCGTCGCACGTGGCTTTCCTTGAGGTCGAGGCCGCCCATGCCAATCGGATAGGCGCTAGTGAGTTCGGGTACCATGTAAACACCGCTATTCGAAGCAATGGCGAGATCGATGTCAGGCGCGTCCGTTAGCGCCAGATAGCGCAGCACATATTGTGTGCCCGCCGAGTTCCCGTACATGCCGAACGTCGTTCTCGATGAGCCTAGCGCATGCGCACGAACTGGAAAAGGCGATCGATGATGCCGAAATTCCATTGATCGCGAGGGAAAACAGTGCCACTTGGCGGCGCGAGACAAACGCCTCCAAAATTGTAAGCAAAGTGATCTGGAAAGCGCTGCACGCCGAACTCGGGTACCAGCACGATTTGACCATTTTTAAGGGCTTGTGCGGCCATGTCATTGCGAAACGCTTCTGCGGCACACGTGCGTTCGCTCATGGCTACGTGCTCGGCCAGCATGCGAACGCTCGTCGGCTTCGCCAGACGAGAACGCATCCAATCCATCGTCGCACTGATCGTGCGGCCGGGGCGCTCTTGAACCGGCGCAGCGACGTACTGTGCCTGTCCGCCATCTCGGTGCGGCGGCATGACGAGCCGTCGTGCAACCAAGTTGGCGACCTTTGACCCAAAGTCACGGCGGATCAGATGCAGGCAGGCATCGGCACATTCCCGATCTACAGCGGCTTTATCCCGACATTGAGGTCGAGGAAGATGTCCTTTATGTTGACGAGGGCAATGTGATCACGTCCGCCGGGAGCGCCGCGGGCATCGCCAATGCGTTGTTGCGCGCTTGCCTGTCAGCAATCCATCCGCCGCCAAGACGAACACGCCAGAACAAATCGACAGACAGCGCGCCCCGCGCTCTGACGCGCGTGCGATCGATCTCAGCAAGCGCTCCGGCGGCCGCTCGTTGCGATCGCGCCAGCCGGGCACGATGATGGTGCGGGCGGTGTCGAGGGCATTTACATTCGCACTCGCCTCCACGACAAAGCCGCCCGTGGCGCGTGAGCGCCGCCCTTCAGCCGATACGACAGTGAACTCATACCAGGGAAAATCGAACTCCGGCCGCGGTTGGCCGAACACCTCGACGGCGATGCCAAACTCGAACGTGCAAAGTCCGTCGTAGGCGAGGACCGCCACAAGGCCTGGTGCCTGACGTGTTGGGATACGTGTGCGTGTGGACATTGGCGATTTCTTACCAGACTTTGTCGATCACGCCACCTACGAACTGATGAAGGCTCAGGGCATCATGACCGCAACAACATCGAGTGGAGAGCGCATATGACCACCTACGTTACCGAAACTCCCGCCGCCTCGTCGGAGGTGGCCGTTCATCACTTCGAGGACATGCTCGCTTTTGAGACGGACTGCTCGGACGTACATGAAAGCCTGAAGGGTCCGAGCCCTGACTTCGTCCTCGTGGA
>Ga0075425_100002801_pt1 | contig 17519 bp, 19 predicted proteins | sample SoiMethybrSBSTD4_FD_75300 | JGI IMG/M metagenome (GOLD analysis project Ga0075425, IMG submission 75300) | Bulk soil microbial communities from a Populus tree surrounding site in Tennessee, USA - Soil MetaG P. TD hybrid SBSTD4 | ecosystem: Environmental > Terrestrial > Soil > Tree plantation... | reverse complement strand
AGACTGACTGAAAATACCGGTGGTGCTGACGACCTGTGGATCGACAAAAGCGTCCTGGCGGTTAATTACGTGCCTGATCCGCCGACCAACGGAAATCCCGCGCCAGTACCTGAACCGACGACGTTGTTTCTCCTCGGCACTGGGCTTGTAGGTGTTTGGATTTTTCGGAAACGCTGAAGATTAATCCGGATTGCTTCAGACGGCCCGCCGAACATCCGCGGGCTTACTCTTTTCGAAATTCGGCGTTCGGTAGATGACGCCGTCGGATGTGCCAAGCACTTGCAGCCGATTGAACGCTTACGCGATCGACATCACGATAGTCTCCCCTGAAAGCTCGTTTGTAAACTGCATCCGGGAACATTCATGCGCCGGCGTGCTAGGTTCTGGCGCGGCGGGAGGAAAGGTACATGAGCAAGTGTGTCCAGAGAGGCGTCGTCACCGCTTCAGTCAGTATCGCGATCTTTGCATTTGTTGTCGGAGTCATCCACACGCCCGTATCGCAGGCGCAGAGTCCACGCGCCTTGGAAGAACTGAAGGACCGCTTATTGCCTCTGTTCGAGCTGGGCGGAGTTGTCTATACCGATGCTGACGAACGTAATGGCCGGCTCGTCGTCGGCGTTGTTAATCGGGGGCTCGAGACGGCAATTCGCGCTCGCCTCAATGTACTGGGTGTTTCGTCGGACTTGGTCGACGTTGTGTTTTCGAACCCCATCGTTCAGGTCACGTCGCTTCAGGACTACATTCGTCCGATTGAAGGCGGCTTGCAGATCCGCTGGGACAACTACATCTGCACGCTTGGTTTCAATGGCGTGCGTGCAGGCACAGCGGGCTTCGTCGTAAATTCACACTGCACAACAAAACAGGGCGGCGTGAACGGTACGAAATATTATCAGCCCATCAACCAGATCGCGGCCGAATTCATCGGCACGGAGATCGCAGATCCGCAGTACCGGCGCGCCCTTCCCGGGTGCTCGTTCTTTCTGAAGTGCCGCTACAGTGACAGCGCATTTGTGCAGCGAGATTCCCTGGTCCCGGCGGCGCAGGGTTTCATTGCAAAGCCGAACAGCGTAAACACCGGATCGTTGACGATCAGTAGTGAGCAATTTCGTATAACGAGTGAGGGCCCTTCCCTCGTAGGGCAAACGGTGAACAAAGTGGGGCGGACCACCGGCTGGACGCAGGGCACGGTAACAAACACCTGCGTAAACACGGCTGTCTCCGGGACCTTGATCGTTCAACTTTGCCAGGACTTCGTGTCAGCCGGAGTCGGTGCCGGCGATAGCAGCTCGCCCGTGTTCGCAATCACAAGCGGGAACGACGTGCAGCTTCGTGGAATTCTCTGGGGCGGTGACACCTCTGGAACACTGTTCGTCTACAGCCCAATCGCAAACATACAGCGAAACGACGAACTCGGACCGATTTCGACTTGCGCCGCAGGCTTTAGTTGCTGATTTCGGTTTTCAGCGCCATCGTCTCGTCCACACTGATGCGCTTGGGCGCTTTCGGGTCCGGGCCAGAGTATGTGGCGATGATTTTGAAGCTGGTGTCGCTATTCTCAGTGTAGTACCGGTAGTTGGGACGGCTCGGAATGTGGATGTCACCGTTCTCGCGCAGATCATCGAGCGAAGCATATCTCCCATTAATCGCCAGATACCGGCGTTCGGCATTCGCGACTGCCATCAGATCGTTGCGAACGCCAATAACATCGATAGTCGAGCTGACCTCGGCTCCGCCTGGCGTTAACGTCTGGAGTTGCCTGCAACTGCCGCTCGCTCGAGTCGATCGAATTCAGTTCGCACAATCAGACGTCGCGCGTCGATCGGCCAATCAGGAAACTTATTGTCGAGGAATTCATCGGCTTCGCTCTCAGGGACGACAGGCCGTCCCGTCGCTAACTGTTCTGCAACAAATCGTCTGAGAACTCGAGCGATGTCCAGGGCTTCCTTTGGATCCGAAATGCTATCGTTCTGATTCATGCCGGCATTAATAATGGCGGGTCTTGCGTAGGGCAAGCAGAACCAGAAAACGGAAACGCAGAGGATGTGGTTCTGTAAAAAATACAGAATATTGTTTCGTCCGAATACATATCCCGCGCCCCCACTGTTTTGAAATGGTCACCGCATGGCAAGGATCTGCGAACACTTCCTCTGGTCGAGCGAAAGCGACAACTTAAGAAGATGCTCGGCCAGGCGACGCCCACGAATTCTCTACCTCGATCACGTCGAGAATGACGGCAAGCTGCTCTTTGAGCAGATCGTAAAGATGGACTTCGAAGGCATGGTGTGCAAGCGGAAGAGCTCGCCTTATCGCGCGACAGAGAAGCCGTCACGGTATTGGATCAAAGTGAAGAACCGAGCTTGTTCGCAAGGCGAAGGACGGTCCGAACTGTTCGACGGGTTAAGAAGCCCCTGATCGTGCTGCTCTCGCCCCGATAGTCAAAGGCCAGCTTCCGTGACTGACACAGACAGTATTCGCTTCTGTCGGTTAAAACTCCATCAGGTCTTTGGCGATGAACACTTGGCCGGAAAAGTGTTTCTTCACCTGATCACCAAAACGTGTGTACTCGTCTTTGGGGTCGTCGGTGTCCGGTAAATGAGTCAACACCACGGTTTTGACGCCAGCGCTCGCTGCCATTTTCCCGACTTCTTCCGGTGTGATGTGTTCCTCTTTCTGATGCCGAATCGAGGCTGCCTGTTCCTCGGGCGTCATCGACTGCCAGCGGCGATAGTCATTCGATGAAGGGCCGACTGGCGTCATTTGTGTATTGTATGAGGTCCGGTAATGTAAACCACAATGTCGCTGCAATTCCCGATACTTCGTAATCGAGTAAGACTGGTTGCTGCGCTAGCCTTTTGTGTCTATGAGGCGTTGCCGGAATCGCTCACAACGTTGATGACGGTGCCACCGAGTGTCTTGCTGTGGGGACGAGACCCAGCGATGATCGTCGTATCCACTGCGTTCATGTTCTTTTTCGCTTCGTGTGCACGGAAAACTACGTTCGTGGGAGATCGGGTAGTTTTTGGCATTGCAGCGGGATCTTTCCTTTTGTGGGACATCCGAGAAGTCGTGTTGCCCGGCCCCTTAGTAACATCGTTTATCAATGGAACCGTCCACGTGCTATGGGCAATTGGAGCAGTAGTTACACTGGTACTCCTAACGTCTATCGGCAAGAAGGATGTCTCACGCCGGATCCACTAGTGTCTTCGTTCTGTGATGAATGTAGGCTTCGGAGGTTGGGCCGGAGGTCATGACAAATCATAGCCGCAACGGTCGTCCGACAAAATAATTCCGCCGCGGTAATAGGGGGGAGCAGACGCCTAACGGCTTCGGAGCTGCCGGCGCACTTTCCATTCCATAGGGAGGTTCTTTTCAGCGTTCAACTTGAGCCGTACTTCAGCGAACTCCCTAAGCATCACACCGATTACAGCTGCAACCCAGAAGGCTACTAATAGGATTTTCACATAATCGAAAATCATAGCTGGGGATCATTGCATGGGGTCGCGATGTGGCAAATCAAATGGAAGGTGTGATTATTCTCGCGACGGTGAGGCACCGATCGTTCTCGACACGAATGGTCCTTCCAATGAAAAATGAGTTAAATGGGAATCCAAGAGGTGGGCCAAAAATGATAATGGTCGTTGTAGCTCTACTTCCTTGACCCGACCCTTTCGGAAGGCCTCCGATCGATGCCCGATCCGAGGCAGCAGCCAGAAGGAGCGACCAACCCTCAGGTCTTGCTCCTGAGGGTGCCAGCCGGCAATTGGTTTTGATCGGCTAGCTCCAGCTTCCTAGATCAACGAACAAAGCCGTTAAGCCCCATCCGTTGTTCATCTGCCGGTGTTCAAAGTCACATGAACTACAACGACCGCGACGCAATTTACGAAAACGCATTCATTACGTCAACACGATTCTTTCTCTTACAAAAAATAAATTTTCGCGTGTTTTGCGAAAACATCTTGCGCGATCGTTCGCGCGGTGCGCTGCCACAACTGGCGTGGATTTCGAGGCGCAACAAATTGTGAATAACCGACCCTTAGGCTGACACCCACAACTGGATTGGCTTTGCCGAGATGCTGTTTCTTCACGAATGCAGCGCAAATCATGGACCGATGCGCGAAGCTCTGCGGGCACGGTAGGTTGTTCGAGGTGTGTTGTGTGTGAATGCTTCCGGTGCAATTTGATCGCAACGCTTCGGTGTCGGTGGCTTGATACACCTCACCCATACCACCGGACCCGAGAAGCGCCGTGATCTCAAAATGTGCGACTTTGCTGCCGATCATTGGAAAACTTGGCGGGCATGCTAGCAGAATCGGATGGAGAGTGGAATTATCGGGGAACACTCGTGTAACCGCGCCTTGTGGGAGACTTGGGAAATCTAGAGGAGAAATGCGACAGGGAAACTATGGCCAACATCAAAAGTGAGTTGGATGCATTGTTCGCCGTACCGCTTAGCGAGTTCACCCCCGCACGCAACGCTTTGGCAAGGCGATTGGAGGGAGACCGGCTTAGCAACGAGGCTGCAACAGTCAAGCGGCTGAGCAAACCGACGGTCTCGGCGTGGGCTGTAAACCAACTCTACTGGAAGCACCGGGAGGAATTCGACCGGCTTCTTTCGGCGGGTAAGCGCCTCGCCCAGGCTCAGACATTGCTGCTCGCTGGCGAGGCTGCTGATGTGCGCACAGCGCTGGCTGCCAGGAACGAGGCAACGTCCATCCTGTTGCGGTTGGCCAGTAAGCTGCTCCGCGACGCAGGTCACAACCCGTCACCGGATGCCATACGTCGTATCACTACAACGCTTGAGACGTTGTCGATTTACCCATCTCTTTCGAACGCGCCGATTCCGGGGCGACTCACTGACGACGTGGCTCCGCTTAGTTTTGAGCTACTAGCTACCTTAGCAACCGATGCTAAGGCAGCCGCACCCGCAGACATGCGTTCCCAGGCGAACGTCGCTCCGCAAGCCGGACCACATGGCGGGAGGAAACAGGACCGTCGCACCGAAGTCGCTTCAGCAGAGGCTGCTCTACGGTCAGCAGAGCAAGTTCTCCGCGAGGCCCAGGCTAACGCGGACAATGTCGCGGCGACCCTAGAAAAAGCCGCCGCACTCGTGAATGAGACGGAGGAAGGCCGGAGATATGCTGAGGAACGTCTCGCGAAAGCGCGTGCTGCCGTCAACGAAGCACGCCAACGTGTTCATGACTTGGACGTCGAGGCGGGAAAAGCAAAAAGGGTGTTACGAGACGCCGAGCGTTCCGTTGAACGAGCACGTTCAAGACTCAAACAGCTAGGGCCGATATAGGACGCATTACAGTCTTGACGAGCCGGCACGAACGAACAAGATGAACAGTCTGTAAATCGTCGCGCTGTAAAGCACTACTGTTAGCACGTCACGTGCAGAATGGCGTTCGCTTTGTTGGGATGCTCTTTCAGCGCCTGGATGGCTTTAGTGGTTGGGAGGACGAGCAACGTTATCTTGCGTCGCATCGCCTCGCGCTTCACATCGTCCATTACCGGCAACGCACCCGTGCCGGTGCCGATGATCAGCCGGCGGCATTGCCAAGGGATCTTCTCTTCCACTGAAACTGGTGTGTGTCCGAACTCTTCGCGGAATTTCTTCGAGGGTTTCTTCTTCCGCTTCCGCACCTTCCCGCAGTCGATCACCACGTCGTGCTCATAGGTCACGCCGTCGATCCGGATCGAACCAAAGGAAAACTTCTCGAAGCGCATACAAACTCTATAAATATCCTACCAAACGCAGGCGGGCAGGACCGTTGGTGAAACTCTTGGATGTTACAGTGCCATATATAGCGATCGGAGAATATCAAGCACCCACACGTTCTTCCCACTCCACCAGTGTCTTCTCGCAAATCCCCGCCCCACACTGCAAACATCTCGCCGGCAACTTCCAGCACATAATCCGTCACGCTCGGATCTGAACCCCTCAGGCGATCCAGAATGTTATCGAAAGGAATCTCGGCATCGCCGCTACAAGGCTTCGCAGCCGGCAATCATGCGTTGTGCTACAGAAAACCGATCCTCCTCAGCAGTTTCCCCGGCCCGTTCGCCCTAATTCTCAGTTGGAATTTTTGCTAAGTCTATCTGTGGTGTTCCGGCGAGAATCGCTGGATGGAATCTCTAACATTCAAACTGGTCGAAGACCAGAGCGACGGCACTGCGGATTTGGCCATAGTCGAAAAAGGTCTGCTGTCCTATAACGAGGTCCACCTTGGCCAGATCAATTACCGAAAACTGGCCATTGTTGTGAAGAATACAGTGATGACGTTATCGGAGGGCTGGTTGGCGCAACTCTTTGCGGTTGGGTATATGTCATCAGTTTTGGGTGGCGGACGAACACCGTCATCGGGGCATCGGTCCCGATCGCCACAGCGAACAGAACCATGATGAATCCGATGCCGCGTCCCATACGGCAAAGTCTAGCTGCAGGTCATCAGATCGGTAGGCTGCTTTCGTCTGAATGTCTCTGCGCTTGGTGCATCAGATTTACCATTCCACTTTATCGGTTCGCGGGTACTGATTTCGATTTCGAACTGAAAGGCACACGAGCGAGAACAACAGTGCCGCGCCCCGGCTCGGTTTGGATCGAAAGCTGTCCACTTACCAGTTTCAGCCGTTCTCTCATGCTGGTGAGGCCGATTCCTTTCGCGTTCAAGGCCTCTTGAGGATCAAACCCCTTCCCTGAATCTCTCACGGTCAGTTGTACTTCATCGGATCCGCTCTCGAGCGAGACTTGAAGATGTGAAGAGCCACTGTGCTTCGTGGAGTTTTGCAAGGCTTCCTGCATTACGCGGAACAGGCAAAGTGAAATTTCGCTCGGCAATTTTTGCGGAACGTCTTTGGATTCGAACTCAATCTTGACTCTCTGCTTAGCAGAAACTTCTCTGCAAAAGCTCGCCGCAGCAGCTGTAAGCCCCAATTGCTCGAGTTTCGAGCTGTGCAGGCGATAGGCAAGAGCCTGAATATCGCCGGCTAATTCCGTGAGTTGCTGCATTACGTCGATAATCTCGCTTTTGACCACCGTTGAGACGCTCGCATCACTTATCAGCGGCTCCAGATTCAACATCGCCAACGCGAGGCGCTGATTGACATCGTCATGAAGTTCCCTGGCGACCGCGGCGCGCTCTTGCTCCTGCGCCTGAATAAGCCTTTGGCTGAAACTGGAAACAATTGCTTCAGCTTCTTTGCGCTCGGTGACATCGATGCATGAGCCAATGTACCCAGCAAAGGAGTCATCCAGATTGAATCTCGGCACTCCGGCATCGAGGACCCAGCGGTACTGGCCATCTTTTCGCCGAAGCCGATATTCCATCTGGAATGGCTTACGCCGATCAAATGCTTCATTGTAGATATTCCAACATCGTGCCAGGTCTTCCGGGTGAACACCATCGGCCCAACCGTTTCCCAACTCCAAGGCGAGAGAACGACCGGTGAACTCAAGCCAGGTCTGATTGAAGTAGCTACACCGCTTGTCGATATCAGCCATCCAAATCATGGCCGGTGTTGTGTTTGCCACCAGCCGGAAGCGCTCTTCGCTCTCACGCGTGATCAACTGGGCGGCGCGCAGAGCTTCCATCGCGCGTTTGCGCTTCAAAGCATTCGAGAATATATCGCCGATGATCCTGAGCTGGCGCACAAGGTCGGGGGTCCATGATACGTTACGCTTTCCAGTTAAAAATGCAATTGCCCCGGTGATTTCGCCGGCCACGTTCAGGGGAATAGACGCGGCGGATACGATGCCTCTCTGGCGGAAATACTCTCTTTCGGCGGATGCTTCCTCAGGCAGGTCGTTTAACTGCGAAGCGAGAGAGATCTCTCCTCGCAAGACTCGTGCCGCCCACCAGGGTACATCGTTTGTCGTCACCGAGGGAGGAGCCTTTCCTACTCCGGGACCATTCCAGGTATAAGTGGCGACGAATTCTTTACGATCCCGAGACGCCTCGAAAAGGGTAATTCGATCTATTTGCAGGAATTCGCCGATGCGAGCGAGGCCTCGCTCCATATTCGCATCTATTTCTTCCTCAGGAAGACTTATAAATTTTCGCGACAGATCCGAAAGCAGGCCTTCAAACTTCAGACGCCAGAGGAGCGATTCTTCGAATTGTTTTCGTTCGGTAATGTCTCGTGCGATCCCACAAGCGCTTACGATCTGGCCCTTACTATTTCGTATCGGAGAAATGGTTACGGAAACATCTATTGGCTTTCCCTGTTTTGTGACGCGAACCGTTTCGCAATGCTTGATGTGTTCGCCAGTCCGAAGTCGCCGCTGAATGTCCTTCGCTTCATCGTGAAGATTGCCAGGAGAAATTATTGTGATCGGTTGTCCTATTGCTTCTGCTTCTGTGTAGCCAAAGAGCTTTTGCGCGCCTGGGTTCCAACTCACGATGACACCATCGATGCTTGTGGAGATGATGGCATCATCTGTCGACTCCACAATGGCTGTGTGCCGCAGCTGCTCTTCTTCGGCCAGCTTGCGCGCGGTAATGTCGACGACGACGCCCACCCAGCCGTTGACGATTCCAGTGGCGTCCAGCGTGGGAGTAATGGTGGCCGAAATCCATTTCCGGCCGATGCCTTCAATACTCACTTCTTCCTCGTAGCTCGCTTTCTCTCCCGCGAGAACTTGCTCAAAGTGAGGCAACAAAGCTTCAAAGGCGTCCTTACCCAAAACATCGATAATCGGATGGCCGACAATTGCCTCCACCGGGCGCTGGAGCCACTTCGCATACCCATGACTCACCCACAGGTAATGGAAATCACGACTGCAGCGAGTCACACCCATCATGTCTTTCGTCGCTATTTCCAAGGTGTCCTGCGACACCATCTTCTCTGTAATGTCCTCTACCATCGCGATTACCAGCGGAGATGGACGATGATTCAACAGAGAAATACTCAAGCGACCCCAAACTAGTGAGCCATCGCGTCGAAAATAGCGTTTGTCGAGGTGATAGTGATCTATCGAACCGGCTCGCAACTGCTGAAACAGATCCCAGTCCTTCTTGGCATCTTCAGGAGGAGAAAAATCCACGCAGTGTTTGTCGAGCATTTCGTCTTCGCTGAATCCCAGCATCGAGCAAAAGGCAGGATTCACAAATAAAGGCCGGCCTTCCAGGTCCTCCAGCACGATTCCAATTGGGCTAGCCTTAAAAGCATCAAAGAAGAGTTCGCCCGCAGGTGTGGTTTGTTCTTTGTTTTCTGCCATTAGGTTCTCGCTCCACCGAATAGGATTTACAGCACGAATTCATCAAGTACACGTGCTACACCGTATGCTTCATGCAAATATGAAACGCCTGGTCCTCTTCGTTGGCGCTGTCTTCAAAGAGGGACGCACGAGATTTATGGGGTCCCTTTGGCTAGATCGTTCCGGCTTGCCATTGATCGGCAACATTTTCCGAAAGTATGTTATAGGGGTCTATCCTACAACATTATTGCTGTGGTGATACACCATTCATTAACCGAACGTGTCGTAAGCAAAGAGCTGAGGACCATAAACAACTAGTTACTACGTTGACAATTCTCAGCCGGTTACGATGGCCTTAACCGACCGAATCGCTTTCCATCTGTTACTTGCGTTTGTTTCCGAAATGGTCAGCGTATTCGCTGCCGTAAAAGCTGCCGGTATTGGACGCAGGATCGAGAGGCAGCATTGTTGTTTCCCAGTCGGTGTATTCCGCAACGAGTTTCTTGTAGACGTCGGGCAATCTGTTCTTCAGATTCGCGCGCTCCAACGGATCGGTGGCCACATTGAAGAGAAACGTGTTCCCATCGATCTCGAGCCACTTCATATCGCCATCGCGAACGGCCCGCTGCGTATTCGCTTTGAACCGCCAGAATAGCTTCCTTATAACCGGAGCGGCATTTTGCGTAAGCGCGCGCACCAGACTCACGCCGTCAGGCAGGTAAGCGGCATCTGGTTTCGCTCCGCCTATCTCGAGGAAAGTCGGAAGCCAGTCCATCGAAATCGCAACTTGAGCTGTTGTGCTGTTCGGGCGGACGTGGCCCGGCCATCGCACGATTGCCGGAATGCGTAACCCGCCTTCCAGCAATTCCATCTTCTTGCCTGTGAATGGCCATGTGTCCGAAAACCTTTCGCCTCCGTTATCACTGGTAAACACGACAATTGTGTTGTTGGCGATGCCTGCCGTATCGAGAGTTCGCAAAATGCGGCCAACCTGCGAATCCATTTGCCGCACCATGCGAGCATAGGTTTCCAGCGTGCCGCCATCGTAATGAGCCAGCGTGCCGATGCGCTCAGATTCGGCCTGATCTCCCGGTGCCTCCCACGGCCAATGCGGTGCGTTGAAATGCAAGCTTATGAAGAACGGCCGTCGAGCTTTCACATACTCGTTGATGGATGACACCGCCCGGTCTCCCATCAGATCCGTCAAATATCCGGTTTGCTGAATCTTCGTCTCGCCGTCCCACAAGTCATCTGTATTCGTACTCGCCGGTCCTGACTTGTGCGTGAAGTAATCGAGTGCGCCTCCGCGGAATCCCCAGAAATGATCGTATCCACTCTTGAGGGGACTGAAGTCGGGCAACCACCCCATGTGCCATTTGCCGATCAATGTCGTGCCGTATCCCGCCGTCTTCAACAGCGACGGCAACGTTGGGTGCGCCGGAGGAAGACCCACATTCCTGGGAGAATTAGCAAGTGGTTCTTCCAGCCCGACGGGCAATCGATATTGATAACGGCCGGTAATCAGTGCAACACGTGTCGCCGTGCAAACTGCGGAGTTAGCGTATGCCTGTGTGAAACGCATCCCTTGCGCAGCCAGGCGATCAATATTAGGCGTCGTGTAATCCCGGCGCCCATAACATGACAAGTCTGCATATCCCAAATCATCTGCCAGGATGAACAAAATGTTGGGGCGAGTATTTGATTGTGGCGGGAAAAACCACACCAACGGTGCTACTGCAGTCGCAGCGAAAAATTCACGACGCGTTACGTTCATCAAGCTTTCTCCCTTCATCGAGAAATTTGCACCCGATTATCGCCGATAACCCGTGTCAATAATCGAGGAAGCCGAATTAGGGTCCTGGTCAATGTTTGGATATCTCGACATCGGACACGGAAAGGTTTATTAAGGTTTTTGGAAACGGCAAAAGGAGAATGAAAAGAATGTCAAAGAGAATCATTGTTTGTGTGGCGCCGGGTTTGATGCTTTGTGCGTGGCTATCAGCGTTCGGACAGGGAGCTGAGCGCGGCAGAGGCGCTCAGGCGACGCAAACGACGTCACCTCTGCCCGAGAATCCGCAGTCTCTTGCTCATATCGAAGCTGCGAAGAAAATTGCGAATGGCGATCCAGTGCTGATGACTCCCGTAAATTTCTTCTGCGCACCAGTCGATTACAACAAACCCGGGCCGGAACTTGAACCCATGAAGGTTTTCGACAACCTTTACGCGATCCCCAGTTCGCCCGTCCAGCAAACGACTGTGTGGGCCATCACCACGCGCGATGGAATCATCCTGATCGATTCTGGCCAGCAGGGCAGGACCGAGGCGATTGTGGCCGAATTACAGAAAGTAGGGCTGGACCCCGCCAAGGTCAAATACATCCTGCTGGGACACGGCCATGGTGATCACTTTGCCGGCGCAGCATATTTTCAAGAACACTACGGCACAAAAGTCGGCTCCACTGCAAAGGATTGGGATTTAATGTGGCCCCCGAACCCTCCGGCGAATCGAGGCAACAATGCCGGTAATGCCGGCCAACCTCCAAAACGCGATCTCGTACTTGCGGAAGGAAAGCCGGTCAAGCTTGGTGAAGAAACCGTGACGATCGTGGAAATTCCCGGTCACACGCCGGGTTCAATCGCTTTCATCTTCGAGGTCAGGGAGAACGGCAAGAAGCACGTGGCCGGCCTGTACGGCGGTACGATTCTCGACCAGGGCCGCATTACCACCGAGGGTTTAAAGCAGTACATCCAGTCCGTCAATCACTACCTGGAAATTGCAAAGAAGATGAAGGTCGACGTGGAAATTCAGAATCATGCGCTCTTTGACGATACGCCTGGCCGCCTGACCAAACTGAAGGCGCGAAAACCGGGCGATCCGAATCCGTTCCTGATGACGACCGACAAGTACGTCAAATTCTGGAATATCGTTTCCGAATGCATCCAGGCGGACATTGCCCGCCGCCCTCCTGCCCGTAGCAACTAAACGGCGCCGCATGCAGTGATCCCGATTCGGCTGGATCGTTTAACGGTCCAGCCGATCAATCACATTTCTATTGGTAGCCCGTATCCGGCGCGCTAGACTGCGGCCACACATGAAATTCAGCGAGGCTAATCCGCACATCGATGCCGATCCGGCTATTGGCGAGGTCCCGCAGCATCTGCCAAAACTGACCACGCACGGAGGTGTGGCGGCGCCAGTAGCTCCAGTAACACCGGAACAGACGGGCATCGATACGCCTGTTTTATATGACCTGGTGCTGAAGCTCGCTGCGAGCGTTCCGCGATTAACGACGGAATGGGCGGCGGAAAGATTATGTCTTCCTCACAGCGTCACGGAACACCTCTTCTCCCAACTGCGCGACGATCAGCATCTTGAAATTCTCGGACAAAGCGGCCCGTTGACGCATCGCTATCATGCGACCGATCGAGGGCGCGACCAGGCGCAACGGTTGCTGGAAATCTCCGGCTATATCGGTCCCGCGCCGGTCTCACTGGACGCATACGGTGCGATGCTTCAATGGCAAATCGCGCAGCAGGTGCCGCCGAGTCCCGATGACGTTGCGAAGGCGCTCTCACCTCTTGTCCTCTCACCCGGAGCCTGTGATGTCGCGGCGTTGGCAGCTGCTTCAGGACGAAGTCTTTTCCTTTTTGGTCCTCCGGGCAACGGCAAAACGTCACTCGCCACGCTGATGGGAAAGGTACTCGCAGGCGAGTTATGGATTCCGTACTGCGTTAATGTGGAAAGCAACATCATTCGCATTTACGATCCGCAATGCCATCAACTAGCGCCGAAGCTTCAGGGCCCGGCAGGTCGTATTGATCGTCGATGGCTGCGCGTGAAACGCCCGGTCATCGTCGCCGGCGGTGAGATGACGATGGCGGAATTAGATCTCACTTACAGCGCGTCGCAGCGGTTTTATGAAGCGCCTCCACACGTCAAAGCAAATGGAGGTTTATTCCTGCTCGATGATTTCGGGCGACAACGCATTGATCCGACGGAACTGCTCAACCGCTGGATCATTCCTCTGGAACAGCAGATCGATTACCTGACGCTGGCAACGGGTCAGAAAATTCGGATTCCCTTTCAATTGCTTCTAATCCTTGCGACTAATCTTTCGAAGTCGGCCGACCCCGCATTTTTGCGCCGCATCGGATATCGCATTCACATGGATAAGCCCGATGAGGAGCGGTACGCGGAAATTTTTCGGCGTTATGCCGAGAGCATCGGTGTGCCCGTCCAAAATCCGCTGGTCGCGTCGCTTTTGGAACGGTACAAAAAGGAGAATCGCGAGCTGCGGAGCTGCGAGCCTCGCGATCTGCTGGAACGTTGCCGCGACATCTGCGGGTTGCGAAAGCAACGATTAGTCATCTCGCAAGAATTGCTGGATGAAGCCTGGCGTGCATATTTCGGAGACCCGAATAAGGAATAAACCTCGTTGGTTATTCATACAACGGAGATTGAATTACAGACTCAAGGACATTGTGATGTTCAAGACATCACCCCTTCCCTGCAGGATCAACTCAAAAAGAATGGAATGCAGGAAGGACAGGTTCTGGTTTTCGTGGCGGGGTCAACGGCAGGTGTGACGACAGTTGAGTTCGAACCGGGCCTGGTGAAGGACCTCGATGAATTCTTTCAAAAAATCATTCCTGAGGGGCCCGATTATCACCATCACGATACATGGGGCGATGACAATGGCTCGAGTCACGTCAGGGCCAGCCTGGTAAAGCCGTCGCTGACGATTCCGTTCAGCGGCGGCCGGCTGCTGTTGGGAACGTGGCAGCAGGTGGTTGTCATCGACTTCGACACACGCCCGCGAAGGCGAAAAGTTGTCCTTCAATATACGGGCGAAAGATAGCCGCTGGTCGGCAAGGATTGTTCTCGCCAGCTATATGGAGGACGACGGCGATGATAGAAGTCGTAGAAATACTGAAATTCTTCTTCGTTATCGCCGCCTGTAGTGGTGAGCGACGCGGTCTATTTACTTGTTCATAACGGAAGAAGCTTTACCGAACACACCAACAACGGCGCTGGTAATGTTGGGAGCTGAAACCGCGACGGAAATTGCAATTAATGCCAGCATGATTGCGTACTCGACAATCGTGACTCCCTTCGTCTTTTTCTTCTTATTCATGCATTCCTCCTTGAATGACTCGCACTTGAGAGATTGTTACGCTGGCACTATGTTACGGGCATTCGTACTAATCTGAAGAGAGCAAAAGTGCCATCCGCTTGGGCAGAGTCGTCACTAACAGGCGAATGGGCGTGACACAGCCGGCCGAACCACTAATGGGGACTCGTATTCCGCTAAGACACGCCGTAGTCTTGCTTCGTCAATGTTCTCCCTTTGACAAATGGAATCTCGACGAGCCCGCTTCTTCCTTGCAGCGGGCTCTTTTTTCATCCGCTTCGGCCTACCGCGGCTCTCGCGTAACTGCTTCCAGAAAATACTCAATCGCGTATGTGCTGATCTGTCCGCCGGGACCGCGAAGGATGTAATCGAACCCGTGCGTTGCCCACGGCAGCAAAAGGTTCAGGTGGGGAATGCCAACCTCGTCCAGGCGCTTGGCGAGGCGGGCGCTTTGGTGAAAAGAAACCAGTTCATCACGGCCGCCATGGAGCAACAGAGTTGGTGGAGAATCCGGTGTGACTAATCGAGTCGGAGACGCATCATTGTAAATAGCTGGAGCTTCGGCGGGACTGCCGCCCAGATAGTCGATCAAAATGGTCTTCGTATCGAGCACGAGCGGATTTCCAGGATTTTCCCAACTGTAATAAAGGTCGGTCGGCGCGTAGAACGAAATCACTCCTCGAATGGCCGGATCTTTGGCGGAGTATGCAACGGTCAATGCAATCTGTCCGCCGGCGGAACGGCCTAACAGAACAATTCGGTTTGGATCGATTTTGAATTTCTCAGCGTGGCTGCGCAGAAATACGATTGCGGCGCGCGTGTCGTCTGTAGCGGCCGGAAATTTCCAGCGTGGCGCCAGCCGATAAACGATATCGGCGACAGCGTATCCGTGGCCGGCCAGATATCGGTCCATCGAAATGAAATCGCGGTTATCACCGCTCTGCCATGAGCCGGCATGAATGACAACGACAAGAGGGACTGCACGCTCCGACTGAGCGCGGTAGAAATCCAGCGATAGCTCCTGACCGTCCGTTGTGCTGTAGACAAGAGTCTCGGCTGATATTTCTAGTGGCGAGATACCTTTAAATAAATCACCGTAAACGAGAGGTGCGGACCGCGATGGCGTGGCTTCCCCAAATGCGGCCCGCAGTTCCGCAGGCAGCTCATGATCGACACGAATCGCGCGCAAAACTGGTATCGATGCGAGCACGGCTGCCGCGAGACACATGAGGGCAGAACTTTTTCCAGCCCATGAGCTGCTCCAAACGAATGGAATTGCTGCGAGACATATAAATAAGAGCATGTGGCCCAACTCGGTTACGCCGACAGCCACCATCCACAGAAAATGTGTTGGAGCGATTACAACCGCGAGCGACGCGGTAGCCAGGAGAATTATGGAAAATATCAATCGGGCTGAATCAACAAGAGCCATAACGACACGAACCATACCGTAATTTGAGCAGAAGTGTGCAACAGTAAGAGATGTGACCTCTCATGAAATCGAAAATGCGAAAAAGCTGCTGACCGGTTCGAAAGTATTTGCTTCGACCTCGCGGGACGGCTTTGCTGCGCAATATCCCACGCTGAACCAGGTCGCCGTCGATGAATGGGAGTCTCTCTTGGCGATTGCCGGGACCGGCACCGCTCTGCTGATGATCCCTTCGCGGTACGAACCCGCCGATCAGAAAGAATTGACGGCGATGGTTGTCGCAACGATTGCCGAATGGGACGAGAGAGCAGTCCAGGAATTGGCCGCCTTCATAAATTACGTGACATCCGAAGCAAGCGATTCGAACCACGTGCCTGACGCGATCGGGAGATGGATCCTGCGAAATATTCCCTTAACGGAGATCGAGCAGTCAGCTCCGCGTGTCATCGGAATGATGTTGATGAATACGTTCGGCCCCTGGTGGGATCTGTAACATGTCGCAAAGTGGAACTCCGAGTGCTTAACCCCCGCGCGGAGGAGATCCAATGAGCTCATCGACAATTCAACGGAAGACGCAAAAACAATTCCTCGACATTCCGAGCGCCGCCTTCCAAGCAGGTTATTCCTCACGGCATTTCCGCAGAATCATTGAAGAAGACAAGATTCCGGTCATGCAGATAGGGCGGAAGCTTTTCATCGTAGCCCGGGATCTCGAAGCATGGAAATCTACCAAGGGTGAAGCAAGATTTCAGCAAGCTGTCCAGCAACTTGATGTATGGATCAAGGATGCGCAACGCGCTCCCAACGATCCGGCTGATGACTTTGACGACGAAGATTAGTTGACAAAGATTAGTTATGAACCTGATCGAGACCATTTTGGTGGATTTGGGTGTCCTGATCCTTTCTGGGGGCTCCGCCGTAGCCCTCGGCCACCTGTTTCTCAAGGTGGTTGTTAAGAGTCGGCGTTCTTCCTAAATACAAAAACTCTCCAAACGAAACGCGCAGTTTAATCCGCGCAATCTGCGACATCCGCGGCTAAGACAAGCCGCGGATTACGCGGATTAGAAACCCCCGCCGTGCATGATACGATTTCACGATATGAGAAAACTTCTCCTGTCGTTGATCATCGTCAGTCTCGCGTTGATTGCCTGCCAGGCCACAGCCCAGCAAAGCGGCGGCGATTCAGTCACTGGCGTATGGGTTGGAGATTTTGGAAACGGCTACTTCGACCGGAACACCATCACCCTCGACTTGAAATGGGATGGAAAAGCGCTCACGGGAACGGTAAAACCCGGCGATCCGAATGGCCGCATGTACCGCAGCTTTACACCGTTCCCTATTGAGAAGGCGCAGTACGATCCCAAGACCGGCGAAATCAAATTCGAGGCATTGTTTTCGCCGCGTGAGCGAACTTACCTTATCACTGGCAAACTCACCGGCAACACGATAGCCGGCACATGGGACCGGCCCACCGAACGCCGGAGCGGAGATTTCAAGCTGACGCGTCAAAAGGCAAACTGATACAACGGTGCGATGCGCCCTCGACCTGTGTTACGTTATCTGCGTTCGCGGCCCCATCGTCTAACGGTTAGGACGTGGCCCTCTCAAGGCCAAAATACGGGTTCGATTCCCGTTGGGGCTACTCCCTCACATCCTGGCAAGTCTAACTACGTCCAACATCCTACTTATAATCAACGATAAGGCGGGAATCGAACGCGAAGGCGGTGCCGAATGACACGGGCATTTGTAGAATCTACATGCGC
>Ga0075425_100002799_pt1 | contig 17527 bp, 19 predicted proteins | sample SoiMethybrSBSTD4_FD_75300 | JGI IMG/M metagenome (GOLD analysis project Ga0075425, IMG submission 75300) | Bulk soil microbial communities from a Populus tree surrounding site in Tennessee, USA - Soil MetaG P. TD hybrid SBSTD4 | ecosystem: Environmental > Terrestrial > Soil > Tree plantation... | reverse complement strand
CTCGAGGGGGCGGCGAAACCAGAGGCCTCAGATACTTCAGGCATTCATTGGGTTGGACACGGTCTAGAACGAAAGTACTGAAAGTGTCTCGATCTACGAGCACACTGATGATGTGCGGCCCCTCTTCATGCCCTGTTTGCCGATTGATGTGACGAACTCGCCCGTTGCGCGACACCTGGCATAGCCGACCGTCGGCGTTCAGCAGTGCTCGTATTGCAAGTAAGCAGAACTGTCCGACCACTTTCCCATACAACTGGGAGAGCTCACGCTGAGGACGCGCAGTTTTCGAAATCTCGTCGCACGCAGCAACGTATTTAACACTCTTGGCAAGAAGCCGATCGGGATTACTCGTGAGAAGCCGTCTGATCCGTTGTAGGCGAGCCGGAGGAGCGTCGCGGAGTCGAGCAGGTTCCGCGCACCGGGATGCCTGAGCTCTTCGTTGATCTCTTGCGGGTCATGACCTTCCTTTCTTGGGTGCGTCAGCTGAACAGCTCGCCGGCCCGCGCGCGGGCGGCCTGGCGGACCAGGTGGTCGCGTTCGGCGACGTTCGTCGCCCGCCGGGCGGCCTCGGCATAGGACGTGGCGGCGGCGGGCAGGTCGCCGCCCAGCTCGTGCAGGTGGCCGCGGACGGCATGCCACCGGTGGCGGTCGCCGAGCACCTCGCGCAGCCGATCGGTCTCGAGCAGCCCCGCGGCGGGACCGAGGACGTGGCCGACCGCGACCGCGCGGCCGAGCACGGCGGCGGGGTCCTGGCGCACCGGGTCGTCGGTGAGGGCGACCAGGTCGTCGTACCAGGCGAGGATCTGCGGCCAGTCGGTTTCCTCGGCGCTTGCCGCGTCGTCGTGCAGGGCGGCGATGGCGGCCTCGATCTGGTAGCGCCCGGGGCGCTGAACGGCCAGCGCCGATTGCAGGACGCGCACGCCCTCGGCGATCTCGCGGATGTCCCACAGGCCACGGTCCTGCCGGTCGAGCGTGACGACGCGACCCTCTGAGTCGAATCGCGCCGGGAGGCGGGCGTGGTTGAGGAGCATCAGTGCGAGCAGCCCGCGCGCCTCCGGTTCCTCGGTGGCGAGGGTGAGTTGGCGGGCGAGCCGGATCGCCTCGCGCGCCAGGTCCACCCGGCCCGCGTGGCCGGCCGTGTAGACGAGGTAGAGCACGCGCAGCACGACAGCGAGGTCACCGGGCTGGTCCAGGCGGCGCCCCCGCAGGGCGCGCTTGGCCCGGCTGATCCGCTGCGCCAACGTCGCCTCCGGCACGTAGAAGGCGTCGGCGATCTCTTGGGTGGTTAGGCCGCCGACGGCGCGCAGGGTCAGCGCCACCTGGGAGGCGGGCGCGAGGTCGGGGTGGCAGCAGCAGAAGAGCAGGAAGAGAGTGTCGTCGCCCTCCTCGGTGGCGGCGGACTGCGGCTCGGCGTGTGTCGCCTCCTCGCGGCGGTGGCGGGCGGCCTCGCTGCGGCGGGCGTCGACGAGCCGCCGGGTCGCGACCGTCGCCAGCCACGCGCGCGGGTCGCGCGGCGCGTGCTCGGGCCACACTCGCAGCGCCTCCAGTAGCGCCTCCTGCAGCGCGTCCTCAGCGGCATCGAAGTCTTCGCCCCGCCGGACCAGGCCTGCGAGCACCCGAGGGACGAGGGCGCGCAGCGCGCCCTCGTCCAGTCGTCGCGTCGGCTCGTCGATCACGCCGCGTCAGTCGTCCGAGGACCCTCCCACATGACCTCCCGGACGTCGATCCACTCGTACAGCGGCTCCCCGCCCGGGCCGGGCTCGGAGGAGACGTAGGCCGCGAGCTCGACCGCACGCTCGTGCGAATCGACGTCGATCATCCACCAGCCGGCGACAAGGTCGCTGGTTTCGGGGTGCGGGCCGTCGGTGGTGACGGGGGCGGCGTCCGGGCCGCCGTAGCGCACCCAGGTGCGCGCCGGCGTGAGTGCCTGTGCGTCGACGTACTCGCCGTTCTCCTCGAGCAGCTCGCTGACGTGATTCTGGAAGGCCATATGCGCCTCCAAGTCCTCGGGGGCCCACTGGTCGATCGGGGGCACGGGACGGCGCGGCTCCGGGCCGCCGCGGTAGTGCTTGAGCAGTAGGTACTTCGGCATCGGGGTCTCCTGGTGTCGCGGGCCGCGCTTGTCGAGGCCCTTCACCTGGTGAGCGGAGCCGGTCAGCGCTTCTCGACATGGAATCACTCATTCAGCTCCCAGATCGTCACGTAGGGGGAACCTTCCGCAGGACGGCAGGGATACACGGACGATGAGCCGTGTCGACGTTGCTCATTTGTGCGGCCATTCGCGCCCGCCGTCGCTCCGGACTGCACAGCGTCGGGCTGGTGCCCGGCCGCGTTCGTGACCCGTTTTGCTCGAGCTAGCTGGATGCGATGTCCCGCGACCGCATGGGACTCAAGTCGCCTCCGTGCACTTCGAACACCTCGACGGATGAGCCGCCGACGAGGAAGCCAGCAGCCGAGATCCGGCCGACTGTCTCCCGGTAGCTGAGTGACGAGTCGAGGGCGGCCACGGCCTCGGCATCATCCCAGATGCTGACGACCGCCCTTTCGTTCTCGACGCCGACGAACAGGACGCCGAGGAAGCCGTGCTGGGCTCTGAACATCGCGAGCGAGTCGGTCTCGGCGAAGAGCTGGTACTCCTCGACGCGGGCGGGGTCGACCTGCGTCCGCCAGATTCGGACGATCATGGTCGCTATTGGAGTTCGGTCTCGTAGCGGACGCTGCGCTCGTCGACGCGACAGGGAACCTTCCGCGCTTCGTAGGTGTCGGCGTTCACCGTCGTCGTCCACCCCTGCCAGATGCGACTGATGATGAGTTCCTTCCTGTCGTCTTGTTCCCCGGAACCGAACCGTCTTCGCCGATGGGCTCCCACCCAGTCTGCCCGGCGACGGCCACGATGTCGGCGACCGTGTGCCGTCCATCGGGCGACCTCGTCGTGAAGGTGCCCGCGAGCGGACGCGTGGATGACGATCCGTTATCGTCGACGCGGAGCTCACACGCAAGCCGGTCGCGACCGACTCGTAGCGGTACCGCTCGGTGCGCTCTCTGGAGTCATCTCCTCCCGGCTCCGGCCTGCACCTCATGACCAATTCCGGCGCGAAGCTGTCGCTGAAATGATCAAGGATGCCCTTGCAAGACGGCTGACCGAGTCGATCATGCATCTCAGAGTTGATCATGTGGGCGGGGTGCCGAGTGAAAGACGGAGCGTTATCGGCGGACGTTGAGCGCGTAATCAGCTCTCGCCCGACACCTTCACAATGGCGGCCTGTCGATGTATGTGGCCTTCCTGTAAGTTCGAGGTCAACCGATCGCGAATGACAGCGGTGTGATTCATCCACAGTGGGGATAACTCTGTGGAGATCGCCGGCGGAGATTCATCTAGATGCGATCAGGCCCTTGACAACACGGCACGACCACTGCGGTCAGCCGCCTACTGTGGACGATTTCCGGGCTCTCTCGGGCGCTACGACTGAAGTCGTCAGGGAGTCCATGGAGATCGGCTTGCGGAGCACGGCTGTCCCTCGGACCCGGTCCTCGAGGGCAGAGTCGTGGGTGTTCCTGCTGGTCGCGTATTCGTTACCCGTCGCCTTCAGAGATCATGAAGAACGTTCGCCACCGCCGCGCCCGCCATGATTCCTTAGATGAAGTTGGTTGCTTGATGAAACTGACGCTATTGTGGATGGGTTGCGTGATGCAACCCATATGAAGGAGGACGGCCGTGGACGTTACCGAGCAGGCGCTGATTGTGGCGCGAGGGGAGTACCAGCTGCACGCCGAGGTCACACCCGGTTCCGGGGCGCCGATAGTGCTGATGCACGGCTTCCCCGACAGCACCCACCTTTACGACCGAATCCTTCCGTACCTCACCAGGGGCGAACCGGTCGTACGCTTCGACTTCCTCGGCTGGGGCGGCTCGGACAAGCCGGATGGTTACCCTTACACGGCCGCCAACCAGGCCGGCGATGTGGAGGCGGTGGTCGACGCCGTGGGAAGTCGATTCGGCGCGGAGCAGGTGGTACTCGTCGCGCACGATGCGTCGGGCCCGCCGGCGATCGACTGGGCTCTGGCAAACCCCACCCGCGTGGCGCGGCTGGTGCTGCTCAATACCTACTATCACTGGGTGCCGGGGTTACGTCGACCGCCGGCCATCGCGCTGTATTCGACGCCGGTGCTACGTACTGCGGCGAGGGCCGTGAGCCGGCGCAGGCCCGACTGGGATCTGCGCTTGTTCGCGTGGCAGGTGGGCGGATTCATCCGCGACCCCGAGGTCCGCGAACCCCTGGTGGCACAGCTGTCCGGACAGTTCCTGGCCGCTCGGCCGGCGTTCTGGCGGCTCAACGACGACCTGCTCGGAACCGTGCTCAGCCGCCGTCGGCGCATCCCGCAGCTGCGACGATTCTCGCCACCGGTACGGGTGATCTTTGGGGGGAGAGACCGGTACCTCAACGCTGGGGTCGGCCGACGGTTCGCCGCGCTGTTCCCCCACAGCGAGTTGCACCTGCTAGAAAACGCCGGACACTACGTCCAGGTCGACGAACCCGAAAAGGTGGCTGACCTCATCACGGCTGGGTAGCATCAAGCAACCCAGACCAGCTAAACTCGATTCATGTTAGGCCGCACCTATGACGACCAGGTGTGCTCGATCGCCCGCACCCTCGAGGTCCTCGGCGAACGGTGGACCCTGCTCATCGTGCGCGATGCTCTGCTGGGGCTGCAGCGCTTCGACGAGTTCCAGGAAAGCCTTGGCGTGGCGCGGAACGTGCTCGCCGAGCGGCTCAGGCGACTCGTCGAGGCCGGGGTGATGGAGCGGGTGGCGTACCAGCAGCGGCCTGAACGGTACGGGTACCAGCTCACCGCGATCGGCCGCGAGCTGGCGGTCCCGGTGATCGGCCTGATGCAGTGGGGCGACCGGCACCTCGCCGGCCCCGCCGGTCCGCCGCGTGTGACCCGCCACAAGGACTGCGGCGGCAAGATTCACGCCCAGCTCACCTGCGCCAAGTGCGGGGAGGCGGTACCCCCGGGGCAGATGAGCGTCAGACCTGGACCTGGGCTGCGGGCGCAACCAGCCCGCGCAACGACAGGTTGACCTGCCTGAGGTCCACAATTGATCTCCTCAGGTCACTTATCGGCACCTCGCCACCAGTGGACCACCGCTCCGGGCGTCCACTCCAAGCGGGTTTGCGGTCACCGTCACCGGGCCTGATCGTGCATGCCACGTGCTAGGCGAGCCAGCAGGACCCCCATGACGGCCAACCACAGCGTGATCACGGTAGGTCCGATGATGGTCAGGACCCGGGAGGCTGCGGTCGGTTCACCCGCCAGCGCCTGAACCAGGCCCGCGGCCACCGAGCCCAGGCCCGCCGTCACCGCAACCCACCCCAGCCATCGGGGGTAGACGTCGCTGAGCGCGACGGCGGCGGGCCTTGACGTCTGCAGCCGGCGGGGTCATCGCGGGACGATGAATGAACTACTGGTTGGATACGCACCTGTATCAACAGAGCAACAAGACTTCACCTCCCAACGCAACGGGCTGGCGCGCGCTCGGTGTCGGTGATCATCGCATCTATGTCGATCATGGCCTGACCGGCACTAACCGCGACCGAGCCAGGCTGCGGTTGGCGCTGGCCGCCGGCCGGGCTGGTGACACGTTGGTGGTGACCAAGCTGGACCGGCTGGCCCGGTCGCTGCCTGATGCTCGGGACATCTTGGACGAGCTGACCAAGCGCAACGTCAAGCTCAGCCTCGGCGGCTCTATCCATGATCCGACCGACACAGTCGGGCGGCTGTTATTCAACGTATTGGCGATGGTGGCTGAGGTCGAAGCTGACCTGGTCCGACTGCGCACCCGGGAAGGAATGAAGGTGGCGAAGGCCAAAGGTCGGCTTCGCGGCAAGCAGCCAAAGCTCAAGCCGACCAGGCCAAACATCTGCTTGAACTGCACGACCTCGGCCCATATACCCAAGCCGAACTCGCCGAACTCTTCGGCGTCGGACGATCCACGATCTACCGCACCATTAACCGGCTGCGGCCACGCCACCAGAGCCGGAGCGGCCATTCGCACATCTCAGGCATTCGAAGGGGCGAACCAGCGCCCCACGGGCCGGCCGCGCCCACGGGCCGCACATCGAGTACGGCGAGCCAACACGCCGGGCTCGCCACTCGACAATGTTTTCACCTGCGGAAGGTTCGGCGGGGCCGCTGGTGGCTCCGCAGTTGATCGTCGCGCGTGTTCGGAAGGGGTTGTGCCCGGATCTGATGACGAACATCGCCGCTTCATCCAGAAAAGCAGCGGCGTTCTGGCAGTCCACCGCTTCGAGGAAGCTGTCGAGCGGTCTCATGGCGGCTCGCTACCGCACTTGCCAGAAGACTAGGAGCGAATGTCAGTGAGCCCTGACCGGCTCACTGACGTTGCAAGCCAACCCACGAAATCTGTTCGCCATGAAAGCCCCACATTCCGTCTGACACCCACCGGACCACTGGTTCCAAGGTGAGGGCGTTCTGCATGCCCACGCGCCCATAAACAGTTTCCTTACCAAGGCGGATTGCGGCGAACGACTCAGGGGCGTCGGGCATGTGCCGACATTAGGTGAGAACACCGCGGGAACCGTCAGCGACATGCTTTCTACGGTTGGGTCCGGCTTTCTTTCATCCCCTGCAAGCCCGGCCGTAGGGCATCCGCGAAGCGTGGGCGGTGCGCAAGATAGGTTTGTGGTGCCTAGGGCGACTACTCGTCAACTGCGAACCCGCGGCTTTGTTGCCGCTCAGTGACGGGTCTCGACCGGCCCGCTGTCAGCGGCCATTTCCTCCTCGCCTTGCCCAAGCCGGCGGTGGAACAGGTCCAGCACGTGTCCGAGGCATTGGCGTGCGAGCTCGGGGTCGTAGCGGGGGCCCTCGTCGCGGCCGAACGCATGCTGGCCGTTCACCTCCACCCATGAGAAGCGGGTTCCGGCGTCTTCGAGCGCGGCGTGGATGCGCTCACGGCCCTCACGCGGGATGTGCGGATCTTGGCGGCCCCAGATCATCAGCAACTCGCCGCGAATCTCCCCGACCCGGTCGAGCGAGTCGTCATTCATACCCTGGCCGAGACCGCGCTTGTGGATATCGGTGGCGTAGAAACAGGCCGCTGCCCGGACATCGGGATTGAAGGCGGCACGGAAGGAAAGATGACCACCGATGCAGATTCCGATCGACCCGAGCTTGCCGGTGCATGAGGGGTGGTCGGCGAGAAAGTCCAAGACGGCACGGGCGTCCGTGTCGTAGGAAGCAAGCTCTTTGGTGATCTTGTGGGAGTTGCCCCGGTCGGCGCCGGCCGTGTCGTAGGCGAGGACGACACCCGGATGCTCCTCCAGCTCGTGGAAGATCTCCGGCACCGCAACGGTGTAGCCGTGGCCGGCGAGAAAGGCGGCGATCCGGCGGATGGGACCGGTCACCTGGAAGATCTCGGAGAACAAAACGAGCCCGGGGTAGCGTCCCGCGGCCGCCGGACTGAGGACATAGGTGCGCATCGAGCCGTAGGGCGTCTCAAGGTCGACAGATTCCTCGGGGGCGATGATCATTCGCCAACCATAATTGATCTACCGCCCGGGGACGCGCGCTACCGGCTCGCTCACCGCGCCTCGCCGGAGACGCCCGAGTGCCGGCGTAGCCGCCGCATCCCGGCTCGCCGCAAGTGGTTTGCGGCGAACGGTCTGCGGGATGACGGGCGGCGCTCAGACCGTCTCGATGAGTTGCACTCGTGGAACCATCACCACCGCCCAGCCGGTGCTATGCGGTAGCCGCCCAAGCCATGAAGATCTTGGCCTACGCCAGTATCCGCTACGCCCAGATCGTGGCTCAGCGGCGATGCTGACTCGTTGGAATGGCGGCGTTTGGAAAACTGACTAGCCTTGCGGAGCAGCCATCCGGCGGGCCGCTTCCTCGATACCCTTCTTCACGTCCGCGAGGGTCATGCAGGGAGTCAGCGTGATCTTGACGTTCGCGCGCTGAAAAAGGGGCTCACTAATCACTGGAATTTCTGACGGGTCCGCCAAGTCGAAGACCGCAAAGAACGCGCGCTGTCCGTCCTCAACGAAGCCGTAGAGGGCTTCCGGTTGGAGGGCTTCTTGGATCCGATCGAGTGCCTCTGCTGCCGCGCCGCTGCGGAAGACTTCGTTAGCGGCTTGCGTGTCGAGGACAGCTTTAAGCAACATCCGCATGACAACCTCCAGATGAGTTGGGCCGGTGGTCCGATCGCCTGGGCTGAGATGGGTTGAGTCATTCCGGCGACTCGACGCCGGCCGGGGCGGTGCTAAGGCCGATGCTACTGAAGCCAGCGTGCCGACTGATAGTGGCGCCGTGCGGGCCGACCGCGCGGACGATCCAGGTCTTACGCCGCCACTGCCCCCGACTGCCCCGAGCCGGCCGCCTTCCGGCGATACGCAACGCATCCCGTCGAACAGTCCACGAGCAGCGCCCGAACAGCGACCGCTTGTCGGGACAGCACGAAATAGGTCCCGCGGTTTGCTGTTGGGCGCTGATTCAGCGCGGTCGCGGCGACAGGCCAGGATGTATGCGTGGTCACGGTCGACGACGTCCGAGCGGTGCTCGCGCGCTTGCCGCGCAGCAGCGAGGTGCTGGTGCGCGATCGTGTGAAGTTCCGTGTCGGTCAGATCGTGTACGTCGCGTTCAGCCAGGACGAGACCGAGATCGGGTTCGCCTTCCCGAAGGAGGAACGCGCCGCACTGGTGGCGGCGCGGCCCGACGTGTTCTTCCTCCCGCGCGAGTCGGAGCTGCGCTTCCACTGGATTGAGGCGTGGCTCGATGCGCTCGACGCGGACGAGATGCGCGAGTTGGTGCTAGACGCGTGGCGGATGGTCGTGCCGTTGCGGGTCGCCCGAGAGGTGCTCGGCCCGCCAGCCGCGGGCCACGAGCCGGGTCGGACCGGGTAGCAATCACGCACTAGGTCCCGTTGGACTGGCCCGATAGCCGAACGCCTGCCGGGGACTTGCACGGCCTCAACTTCTATTAACTTGGCCGCCCGCTGGACTGTGCTGCGGGATCGACGAGGGAGACGCCAGAACGTGAAACAGCCGAAGCTCGGCCAAGGGTTGGACCGGAGGGCCGCTCGGCTTGGTTCACACTTTTCGACTGAGCCATGGCGCGACCACCGTCGCTCGCAGGTATTCGTCGGTCACGGCAAGAGTCTCCGCTAGGGGTGCACCACTCTCCGAACCCCGCCAGGAAAATTCTTGCTGGTCCTCGAGCCCAAGGTACTCAAGCCACGCTGATTCGCTATCCGGAATGGTGAGGGCGTTGCGGCGGCTCCTGGCCAAGGCCTGGTAGAGACGGGCCTGGGCGATCAGCATGCGCCAGAACACGGGACGGTCTTTGGGCCGGAAGCAGTAGATGGCGTTGGCCGCAGCGGCGACGACCTTTCTTCGGATCTCATCTTGGTCGAGGAAGATTTCTTGGTAGAAGCGCTCGAACTCACCGAAGCTCGTCACTCGCTCATCGCCGCCCTCCGGCTTGACCGTCATCAAATCGAGCATTCCCTCCAGGCGGCCGAGCGTCAGACCTTGCCACCAGAATTGGCTCGGCTCGGTTTCCCGGCGCGACCGCCACTCTGAGGCGAACGGACTATATGCAATCGTTGGGTCGATGGCTGCAAGGCGCTGATCATCTCTGAAGGAGCGGTAGATCGAGGATGCTAGGTGGTACTGCAGCTCGATCTTCGGCTCTAGCGAGAGATCGGTCAGACTCAGCTTCCGGCTAAGCTGCCGAACCACCACCATGGGCGCGTAGAGGCCGTAGATGGTGGCAAGAACCTCATAGCGTTCCCGTGGAAGCGTTGCGCGGAGAGTGCCCGGAGGGTTCACTTCTCCCTTGGCTAGCTCAAGCCAGGTCTCGGGATCGGTGAGGGCCGTGATGCAGCCTAGGGCGTCCTCCGATAGCTCAACGATCTGGAACATGGCTGGGCCGCAACGCTCATAGATGCCTCTTCGTGCGTCGTACTCGTAATCGAGCCTCGCCCGCTCCGCGGCCGCTAGGTTCTCCAGCTCGGCCCGCCGCTCCTCAAGCAATGCGACACGCTTGTCCTGGTTGCGCCCGTTCCAGGTGTTGTAGCCGGCCAAGATGAGCGAGACACTCGCCGCGATCAGTGCCGTGACCACCTGAGCATCCATAGGTGCCATCTCTTGACTCAGCATGCGAGCCACCAACTAACGAGGCCTGGGCTCGCAGCACCTCGGGACTCGACCGCTCGGCATGCCGTCGTCGATCGATAGTGCGCGCGCAAGCGAACAGCCAAATCAGCGACGCACGGAAGCTCCGGACATGAAGCTTGAACTGAGGCATGCTGCCCGTGAGGGAGCGATGTCGACCGGACCCGAGACTTCTACACGCCGACCGAGTCGGCTTCGTTGTCGACCACGATCAGGTGGTCAGGCGAGCTGATCCACCATGTGTCCGAGGTCTGCCTGACCTCTACCTGCAGACGAGACCCGCTACGAAGGGAGCAAGCCAATGAGCCGCCACATCCAAGTCAGCTTCGACGGCCACGACCCCCGGGCGCTGTCGTCCTTCTGGCGCGACGCACTGGGTTATGTGCACCCCGGCCCTCCAGGAGTCGACCTGCCCGAGGACGCCGACCCGCTGGCCGCGTGGGACGACTTCCTCGCCCGGGTCGGCGTACCGGAGGAGCAGCGCAACACAAGATCGGCGATCGAGGATCCGGACGGGCACGGCCCACGGCTGTTCTTCCAGCAGGTGCCGGAGGGGAAGCTTGTCAAAAACCGCGTCCACTCGACGTCCGTGCGGCTCCCGGACTGCAGGGAGAGGAGCGGATGGCGGCCTTGGAAGTCGAGTGCGACCGACTCGTCGCACTGGGAGCGACGCGGCTACGTCGCTACGAGCCCGCTCCCCCGATGAGCGCCGGCTTCATCGTGATGACCGACCCTGAGGGCAATGAGTTCTGCCTGGACTGACCCAGCTCAGCCGTAGTCACCGAGGACGCGGCCGGTCTTGCGCCGAGTTGCTGCTGCCGGGACGGCGCGCCACCGCGTCCCGCAGGAGACCGTTGAGCGGACGCTCGCGTCGGGCGATTAGTTGACCCCGAACGGGATCAGATCACAAGATCCACCTGGCCGGTGCTCTTGGGTCGGGGTGATAGGCGCAATATCGAGCTGGCCGCCCGTCATGGCCGGAAGCCTTGGTGATCATGCAGCCGAGGGGTCGAACAACACGATCAAATCCAGGCCTTCCTCGAGGAGCCGTACGGTCCACACCTGCCGACCGCGTTCTCATAGCCATCCGGGCTGGAGGGCTGAGAGCGACCGCCCATAATGGGCGTATGTCGCGGCTGCTGCCGATCCTCATCGCACAAGTACCATCGCGTGATCCAGCCTCGGCTGTGTCTGAGCTGCGCGCGGAACTGCTGGGACTGCTGGAGGATTTCCCCGCCACCCGCATGGTGATTTTTCCGGAGTTTCACACCTGCCGAGTCACCGGCGGGCCGGTGGAGCGAGAGCGTAACTACCGGACCATCGCGGAACCACTCGACGGGCCCAGACTGAAGGCTCTGCGAGAGGTCGCCTGCGAGGCACGCGTGTGGCTCGTGCCAGGCACGATCATCGAACAGGGCGCCGCCGGGGAGCTGTTCAATACGGCAGTTGCGATCAGTCCAGACGGTGAGCTTACTGCCGTCTACCGGAAGATCTTTCCGTGGCGGCCGTTCGAGCCGTTTACCCCCGGGACGGAGTTTGCGGTCTTCGACATCCCCGAGGTGGGGCGGTTTGGCCTGTGCGTCTGCTATGACCTGTGGTTCCCTGAAGTGATCCGCCAACTCGCGTGGCTCGGCGCTGAAGTGGTGCTGTGTCCGACCCAGACCAGCACCCGAGATCGCGACCAAGAGCTAATTCTTGCCCGTGCGGCAGCGATTCAGAATCAGGTGTATGTGGTCAGCGGGAATTCCGCCGACCCGACAGGGACCGGCCGCAGCCTGATAGCCGATCCGGAGGGCCTGGTTCGAGCGCAAGCGCCCAGCGAAGTAACAAGTTTCCTGACCGATGTGCTCGACCTTGATGCAGTCGCTCGGGTGCGACAATTCGGTACCTGCGGCTTGAACCGCATGTGGTCGCAGTTCAAGCCCGGTGATGCACCGATCCCGCTGCCTCTGTATGAAGGGTTCATCGACCCTCGCCGATGGGATATCGGTACTGCTCAGGAGAAGTCCAGTGACGAATACTCCGCAACGCCTTGAGCGCACCATCACGCTGTGGCCGCTGGTCCTGTTCGGCATCGCCTACATCACCCCGTTCATTGTTCTGACAACATTCGGTGTCTTCTCCGAGGCGAGCAGCGGAACCCTTGCCAGCGCGTACGCCATTTCCACTATCGCGATGATCTTCACCGCGTTCAGTTACGCGAAGATGGCCCGGCTCTATCCGGTCGCCGGCTCTGCATACACCTACGCCCGGAAAGCGATCGACTCACGCGTCGGCTTCATGGTCGGCTGGGCGGTCCTGCTGGATTACTTCTTCCTGCCGATGGTGGTGTGGCTCATCGGCACCGCGTACCTCACCGACCAGTTTCCCGGCGTGCCGGGTTGGATCTTCCTGCTGGGATTCATCATCTTGACCACGACGCTCAATGTCATCGGGATAAAGATCGCCACCCGGGTAAACATTGCGCTGATCGCGTTCCAGATGCTGGTCCTGCTGTTTTTCGTGGTGTTGTCGCTTCGCCATGTCATTAACAATGGTGGTGTTGCAGGCGTCATTGATCCGGCGCCGTTCTGGAACTCCACCTCGACCCTTTCGGCAGTATCCGCGGGTGCCGCGTTGACGGCTTATAGCTTCATCGGCTTCGACGCGGTCAGTACCTTCGCCGAGGAAACCGTAGATGCCGAGCGCACGGTGCCACGAGCAATCGTGCTTACCGCTGTGCTCGCCGGAGTGATCTTCATCATTGTCGCCTACATTGTGCAACTCGTGCACCCTGGCGGCGTCTACGAGAATTCTGCGAGCGCGCCCCTCGACATTGCGAAAACAATCGGTGGAGACCTGTTCGGCGCAGTTTTCCTGGCGACCGTCATCGTCGCCCAGTTCACCGCAGGAATTCCTATTCAGGCTGCAGGCGCTCGGATCATGTACGCCATGGGCAGGGACAACGTTTTGCCGCGGAAAGTGTTCGCCTACATATCCCCGAGATTCCATACGCCCATGATCAACCTGATGCTGATGGGAGCTGTCGGCCTGCTAGCCCTCACGCTCACCGTGAGCACGTCGACATCCTTCATCAATTTCGGTGCATTCACAGCATTCGCGTTCGTCAACATTTCGGTACTGGCCCAGTACGCGCGGGACCGGAAGGAGTTGCATCTCAACCCGATCTCGTGGATCCTGCAACCGCTGATCGGTCTCGCCGTGATCATCTGGCTACTCACCCACTTGGACTCAAAGGCGCTCATCCTCGGCACCGTCTGGGTGATCCTCGGTTTTGCCTGGCTGCTGTACCTCACCAAGGGCTTACGCAACCCAGCGCCCGAGATGGTTCTGACGGAATCCGAACAGGCGTCTTGATCAACCGAGGCGTCACGACCAAACCATCTACGGAACGAGCGAGGATCTGCCTGTACCCGTAAAGCGACCCACCAGCGGGCGTTTGGAAGTGGACGAACAGGAGATGCTGTTCTATCAGTGTCAGAGTCGTACAGGAGGAGCCCGATGGATCTGCGTCTTGAATTGGTCTCCGTTCCGGCGGCCGATGTTGACCGCGCGAAGGCGTTCTACGTCGACCAGGTCGGTTTTGGCGTCGAGCAAGACGTGCAGGTCGATGAGAATCACCGCTTTGTGGAGCTGATGCCGCCTGACTGCCGGTGCTCGATCGCCTTGACCACGGGTTATATCGACTCCCAGCCGGGCTGCCTCAAAGGAGTCCAGCTCAACGTCGAGAAGGTCGATGAGGTGCACGCATTCCTACGCGATCGTGAGGTTGAAGTGTCCGCGATCCAGAACTACCCCCTGGGGCGTTTCTGCTTCTTCTCCGACCCCGATGGCAACGGTTGGTCAATCCACGGTCCGCTGCATCCGGAGTAGGTCCGATGAGTGAGACCTCCCAACCCCCTCCGCAGAGGCGACCACCCTACGGCTGGATGCCACATCCCGATTTTCCGGGGGTCAGAACGCCATCATCGTCGACTAAGGCACCGCTAGCGATGGCCCCGGTGACCGTTGACAAAGACGGTCGGTCGTGGCGGATCGGAACCGCCGACGATGTGGCCTGGATCGCGGATCACACGATTGACGGGCCCACCGTCACCAACGCCATACCGCCACGATTCGACGCGTACGCCACCTTTTACCAACCAGAGGGTGCGGACATCACGCTCCACGAGCGCACGGTCGTGGAGATCTTGAAGGCGCACACAGCCGAGCAGCCGTGGTGGCTCGGCTACCTCGATACCGGTGCCCACGACGTGGTCTTCAACACCGTCCCCAAGGTGACGCTCTACTGGGGCTGGAGGTACGTCCTCGTCGAAGCCGGCCCCGAGCAAGCTCTGACATGGCGGACCGGTCATATGCGCGGTGGCCTGTTAGGAGGGCTGCCAGACCTGTTCTTCCCCGCTGACCGCACCTGGCTCGCCTCGGCCCTCTGGGACGACACCTGGACAGACTTCGGAGGTTCGGCCGAACTGGTCGACGCGCTGCAGCACGATCCGATCACGAATGCGCGCCAGGTCCAGCCTGACCAGGACGCAGTGCCGCCCGGACTCACCCGCGAATAACAGACCTGACCCACGTGCGACCGCACGGCCCCAGCTCGGGTACCGGATTCCGCCACTGACGACCCATAAGCCCACCGGCTTGCGGGCACTTGGCTAGGTCAGATGCAGAACGGCTTGCGACACGAGGTGGGCGCGCAGTCAGGAAGCGGCAGAGTCGCGCGCTCAGCACATAAACTCACTAATGCCTTGAACCAGAGCTAAAGCTCCCTCGGTCTCGAGTTGCGAGAGTACGAACCCACCGTGGCCTGCTCGATGCGCTGGCTGAACGACACACTGGCTCACGCGCGCCCGTTCAAGTGGTAGACAAGCCAGAGCCCCATCGTGGCTCTACGCGGTGCTTGACGGAGGCCGAAGGTTGTGCGGTGCAGTCGGCGCCCGGTTGCAGTGATCGGGCCGTGGACGCCGAACATATTGCGATACCGTCATGGAAAGATCCTGAACCGTGCGATCACGACGCGGGGTATTAGCTGCAAGCGTGTGCTTACTGGCAGTTCCGGTCGCCTTACTGGTTCAACTCATCGTTGGAAGCGGCGCCGAACTCGTGCTACATCTTGTGGGTGGGGTCGGGTGTCTCCTGACAGCATTCGCCGTGTTCGATTTCAAGCCACCGCGATGGCTACCTTGGATCGGCTGCCTATCGATCGGCGCTTTCGGGGCCACATTCCTGTTGCAAGGCATCAGTCAGCTGCTGCACAACGATTGGCTCACCTACGTGGCGTTTCAAATCCTCGGGCAACAAGTCGAAGGATTGTCAGCCGACGTTTTCTTGGTGTGGTGTAGCGCTACAGTCCTGTTGATGAGCCATGGCAAGGTGAAGTTGTTCGGGATTGGTGCGATGGCCGTGGCCGTCAGCGCCGAGATCTACAGCAACGGCGTGCGGTACCTCGGTTCCGGAGCCGGTGGAGTATCACCGCTGCTCAAACTGACTCTGCTCCTGCCCTTTGTGTGGCTCCTCCTAGAAAGCAGCAAGAAGATACCGCCTCCCGAAGCAGCAGAAACAGCCTGAGCCGTCACGCACCGGGCCATCGACGGGGTCAAAGTTGGGCCAGTACACCTCGTAGGTGCACGTGGTTGCGTCGCAGTCACCAGGATGCCGAATCAGCTGTTGTCATCCACACACGCCTGGCGGCCCGAGCACGATCCCGGTCCCTGTCGTCCGTCCTGAAGACCTGCGCTTCGTTCATCGCATCATGACCACGCGACCGAATACAGCAAGTTGGCCGGGTGTAGACACGATCGTCTTCGACTTCGCCGCCCTCGTCGCTAAGCGCATGAGAAAAGCGCCAGTCGAGTTCTGGAAGCCCGGAAAGTCGGACGAACTTCGCCGCGCCCAATGGGTTTACGTTTCCGACTGGACCGAATCGTCAAATGCAGAAGGAATGGCCTCGTGAGGTCCTTCCGACTTCAGCATCGGGACTCGACCGCTCGGCAATGCCGTCGTCGATCGATAATGCGCCGCGAGCGCGCTTGTTGATTATCGGAGCGCCAGGCTGACCCTTGGCGTGAACTCCCATCAGAGGTATGCGCGAAATCGAGCTGACCGGTAGCCTTCCAAGTGGTTCGCGCGAACCATCCTGGTGTCACCGGCCAGGGACGAGACGGGTGGTAGCTGATGGCGAACGACCCCATCGTGCTGCTTGTCATCGGGTTTCTGCTGACAAGCATTCTCGGTGGAGGGCTGGCCTACCTCTTCCAGCAGCGCGCATGGCGCCACCAGTACGAGATTCAGAGGCAAGATCTTCACCATCAGCAGGTCCTGAAGACATTCGAAGAACTGAGTTCACTTCTCGATCAGCGCCTGTACCGAATGCGACTCATCTTCTGGGCCGCCAAACGGCGGGCGCGAGAGCCGCTCAAGCCCGCCTCCATCGACGCTGAACTGACCGACTATCGCGCGCGGTCCTTAGGGTCTGGAACGACAACCTCAACCGAAACCTCGCGCTGATCGACACCTACTTCGGAGAAGCCGCGCGCCTCCAGCTGGAGACTGAGCTGTTCGCCGAGTACTCCGCTATTGGAGAGGAGCTCGACGAGTTCGTCCGGGAGGTGACAACTGCAAACGAGACACCAGTCCAGGTACGGCCTATCGGCAGTCGTCTCTCCGAACTGAGTGCTCGCCTGTACCAGTTCAATGTCTTCATGCTCCGGTCCCTACGCGACGACGGACATGCACCTCGACTGCCAGCGGACCAACACGCTCGACCTGGTGCAAGAACGCTGCGGTTCGGTCACGATGGCGCCGATGTCCGCAGTCTGCAGCACGTGCTTGCCCGCTTGGGCCTGCTGAGTTCCAAGGAAGATGGCCACTTCGGCCGAGATACCGAGGCCGCGGTGCGGGAGTTTCAGCGCTCGCACGGACTTCACGACGACGGAGTCGTCGGTCGTCGAACGGCGGTAGCCCTGGAAACCATCGAGCCCCCTGACTCCTGACCCAGCCGCTTGTCTGACCTTGTTGCATATGCACCGAGGCCATTCCGCCATTCCAGGCCAGGCCCCATTGGCCAGGTAGCAACCCTGTCGCCGGTCGCCAGCATCGCAAATCTTTGTCTCAGTTCTCCTCGTTTACGCTTGCTCGCCGACGTTCAGGACCGGCGCCTCGCGGCGTCGTTGACCAGAGGCACGCCGGCCGACTTGTCAACGGCAACTGAAACCTGACCCCCTGACGGCAGCGGCGGATGCCAGCGAACGTCGCAACACCCGACAGTAGGCGGAGGTTGCGATGGGACGGTCCCGAACGACGCGTGCGGGTCGTGCGCTGACGGAGAAGCA
>Ga0075425_100002797_pt1 | contig 17535 bp, 18 predicted proteins | sample SoiMethybrSBSTD4_FD_75300 | JGI IMG/M metagenome (GOLD analysis project Ga0075425, IMG submission 75300) | Bulk soil microbial communities from a Populus tree surrounding site in Tennessee, USA - Soil MetaG P. TD hybrid SBSTD4 | ecosystem: Environmental > Terrestrial > Soil > Tree plantation... | reverse complement strand
GATCCTCAATCGCTGGCTCGCTTTCAGCGCGAAGCACAAGCTGCGTCTGCCCGCATCCGCCGCTGTTTTTGACTTCTTACGGTCCGACCCTCGTTATAAAGACCTCGAGCGACGCGTCGGCTATACCTGGTAATGGGCATTTCCCCTCGAATCGTGTCTCAAAATATTCCGGATACGATGCAACACTTTTGCATACATGGCTGCCGTAAGTTTGCCAGTCTGGGTGTTCTGTTGGCTCGGATGATAAACGCCCATCAGGAGCGGCCGGCCCCCCGGCAGTTTCGCTTCTGCGCCATGGGCAAACACATATCCCGTGCGCGACGCAATAACTCCCTGATTCTTCAGAATGCTCAGGTAGGAGTCCCAGGCGATTTTGCCGAGCGCGAGTATGACCTTCGGCCATACGAACTCCAGTTCACGCTCGAGATACTCCCTGCAATTCGTAAGTTCACTGCGCAACGGCTTGTTGTCCGGAGGAGCGCAGCGCGCAGCTGCGGAAATATAAGCATTCTTTAGTTCCAGCCCGTCGTCACGATGCGAACAGTTCGGCTGATTTGCGAATCCTGCTTGGTGCAGCGCCGCGTATAAAAAATCGCCGGAGCGGTCTCCGGTAAACATACGGCCGGTGCGATTCGAACCGTGCGCGCCGGGCGCCAGCCCGAGCAAGAATAATTCCGCATGGGGGTCGCCAAAGCCGGGCACGCCCCTTGCCCAATATGTCCAGTCCCGATAGGCGCGCCGTTTCTCAAGCGCCATCTTCTCGCGATGGGCCACCAAACGTGGACATTTCCGGCAGGCGACTATTTCTTCGTTGAGGACTCGTAGTGCGGTCTCGTTGTTCACGCTTTCGCCCTCAGAACGTCGCGCAGGACCACGGCCTGATTGCGTTCCTCGTCTTTCGCCCCGAATAACAGAGTAACGGTGCCGTGTTCTTTCTCTGACGCACGGAGCGCGCGGATCAATTCGCTCTTTTCCGACAACTCCCCGCAGTAACGCCGCTCAAATTCGACCCAGCGCTCGGGCTTATGGCCGAACCAGTTCCGCAGCGCGTTGCTGGGCGCAATCTCCTTCATCCATTCATCCACTCGGGCTGCGTCTTTTCTCAGTCCGCGCGGCCACAGCCTATCCACCAGCACGCGCCAGCCGTCGCGCTTTCCGGGCGGTTTGTAAATTCGCGCAATGCGGATCACTTATGGCGTTCTCCAATTTCGGTTAGCCGCGGCCTAGCAAGTGATTCACTTCCGCATACGGCACCGCTTCGGCAAACATTGTCCAATCGTCGCGCCGTTCGAACATAGCTTTGGCGATGTGCCGCGTAGTTCCTAACGTAGCCCGCATCAACCCGGAACCAATGCTGGCGCGAGCCACGCCAAGTCTCTCCAATTCATTCAGACTTGGCGCACCTGGCATCAGCAGGATATTCAGGGGAGCGTCTACAGCCTTGGCCAACTTGCTGATGGTCTCCGCGTCCTTGACCGCCGGAGCGAAAACGCAGTCAGCCCCCGCTTTTGCGTATGACCGCAGCCTCGCCACTGTTCGTTCGAAGCGCGTTTCCGCCGGCCCGATTGGCATCAGGTACACATCAGTACGTGCATTGATCACCAGAGGCACGCCCGCCGCGGCCGATGCTTCTCGAATCGAACGAATTTTTTCCACCTGTAGCGCCAGATCGACTTGCGAACTCTCGTCGTCGCCGGTTACGTCTTCCAGATTCAGACCTACGGCTCCTGCCGCGATCAGCGCGCGGGCGGTCTCAGCCATCTCCGCCGGTGTAGTCCCGTAGCCGGCTTCCATATCCGCCGTCACCGGTACTTGCACCGCGCGAGCGACGCGCGCCACAACTTCCAGCATTTCGTCGCGGGAAACGCGTTGCCCATCGGGATAGCCGAGCGTCGCAGCGACTCCCGCGCTCGTTGTCGCCACCGCCGGAAAGCCAATTTCCTCCACAATCCGCGCACTGATCGCGTCCCATGCGTTTGCCAAAACCAATATCCTTGACTCGTGATGCAGTTTCTTGAGCAGTGCCGCTTTTTGCGCTTGTGATGTCTTGTCCATGCTAGCTACCGCAAAACCGCAAGCGTCTCCTCGTGAATTTTCCCGTTGGTGCTCAGCAGGCTTTTCTCGTAAATCGTCGGGTTGCCGTTTAATGACGTGCTCTTACCGCCCGCCTCGGTCACAATCAGGATTAACGGAGCCAGGTCCCACGGCATCGAAGTCCAATCTAGCGCGGCTTCTATGGCACCCTCGGCCACCAGCATGTGTTGCCAGAATCCGCCGATCGACCGGCTATTGCGCGCGGCATCCAGGTAGCGCCGAATGCGCGTTTGGTCGGATGAATCCTTGCTCGGCCCCGTGCCCGTCGAAAACACCATCGAATCACCGAGCTTCTCCACACTCGAAACGTGCAACTTCCTTTTGCCACGATAGGCGCCTTCGCCGCGATATGCCTCCCAGCGCGATTGCAGCCCCGGTGCACTGGCCATTGCCGCCACAATCTCTCCGCCGTTCTCCACTCCTAACAATGTTCCGAATGTTGGTATTCCGCGGGAAAACTCTTCTGTCCCGTCAATGGGGTCAATGATGAGCCGCGGTTTAGCGCCAGCCGCCGCAGCCGAGCCGCCACCCATCTCTTCGCCCAGAACATCCAGTTCCAATTCGCTGGCCTTCACTTTGGCTCTGGCCATTTCCTCCACTTCGCGGTCTGCTTGTGTAACCGCAGTTCCGTCCTTCTTTCGTTCCACCTGCAAATCCAGGCCGCGAAAATACTTCAGCGCGATCTCATCCGCCTCCTCGGCGATTTCCTGCAGCAACTTCCCATACTTTGCCTGATATCCCATCACAGAGCTTGCTCCGTCCTTTCCGTGCTGTTTCTTTCTCCGCGTTTGACTCTCTTTGCTGCACCTCCTAGCATACTATTTCGCTCCCATGCACACTCCTTCTCCCACCGGGACAGTCCTCGACCGCATCCTGGAAGCGCGGCGTACCGAGGTCGAGCACCGCAAAAAAGTCCTGCCGCTCACTGCACTCAAATACGGTGTCAAGGCCGCCACGCCTTTGCGTGATTTTTCGGCCGCTCTGGCCAAGCCTGGCCTTAACGTCATCGCCGAACTCAAACCTGCTTCGCCCTCGCGGGGGGTCATCCGCGATCCTTTTGACCCGGCCGGGTTGGCGCAGACTCTTGAATCGGCCGGCGCAGCCGCCCTTTCGGTGCTCACGGAAAGCGAGTTCTTTCGCGGTTCCCTTAAAAATCTGCGCGACGCTCGCAAAGCCTCGGCGCTGCCTGCCCTTCGCAAGGATTTTATTTTTGATCCATGGCAAGTTTGGGAAGCGCGCGCCAACGACTCCGACAGCTTCCTGCTCATCGTCGCCGCGCTGAACGATAATCAACTTTCCGAATTGCTTGCGCTCGGCAGGGAGCTCGGCATGGAGCCGCTGATTGAAGTTCACACTCGCGAAGAACTCGAGCGCGTAGTTTCCGTGGACGCAAAAATCATCGGAGTCAACAACCGCGATCTCAAAACTCTGGAGGTCCATGTGCAAACCTCGTTTGATTTGATTGAGCACATTCCGGAAAGTTGCATCGCGGTCAGCGAATCGGGCCTTCGCTCGCACCATGACCTGCAAAAACTGCGCGCCGCCGGCTTCGACGCGTTCCTCATCGGCGAGCAGTTGATGCTCGCCGCCGATCCCGGAGCCGCCTTGGCCCAGATCTTAAACCAGCTAGAACAGGGTTAGCCGTCCATGGTCCGCGTAAAAATTTGCGGGATTGCCCGCCTCGAAGACGCCCGCCTCGCCGTCTCCCTCGGCGCCGACGCGCTGGGTTTCAACTTCTACGAAAAAAGTCCCCGCTGCCTTTCTCCGTCCGACGCTTGGGCCATTCTCCGCAAACTTCCGGCGCTCGTCTCCACAGTCGGCGTCTTCGTCAACTGGGACGATTCCTCCATCATCGCACTGGCCAAATCGCTGCGCCTCAGCGCGGTTCAGCTGCATGGCGAAGAATCTGAAGTCATTGCCGCCCGTTGCGCCAAATTCTTTCCCGTCATCAAGGCGTTTCGCACCACCCCCAAATTCTCGCTCGCCGAATTGCGCCGTTATACCGCAGCTTCCTCATTTCTTATCGACGCCGCATCGCCCACGGAAGGTTCTTCCATTTACGGCGGCACCGGCCAGCTTGCCAACTGGAAAGTCGCCGCTGGAGCCGCGAAAAAATTCCCAGTTCTCCTTGCCGGTGGCCTCAACGCAGAAAATGTCGGTGAAGCCATCGTCGCGGCCCGGCCGTACGCCGTGGACGTTGCCAGCGGCGTCGAATCCCGCCCCGGAAAAAAGGACCCTTCTAAACTGCGCGCCTTCTTCGCCGAAGTTTCCCGCGCCAACCAAGGCCTTCCGGCGTAGCGGCAGGTTTATCCATCATTTGGATGGTAAGAATCCGTCATGCTTGACAGGTGTACAACGCGCCATGCGTGGCGCCAGCACAACCACTCAGGGAAGTGTTACTGTTCTCGCAGAGGCGGAGGTGTGATGGGTTGAGCTTGTCCCGTGTTCGTGAATTGCACGTAGCTGGAATCAAGCGTGAGCTCCCGCTCCAATACAATGTCCAGCGTGGTTCCGCGGGGCAGCTGAGCCTCGGGTCCGCGCGTCAACAGGATCGCGCCCAATCCGACCAGTCCGCCGATTCCGGCGCCAATGCCCGCGCCTTTGCCGCCGCCCGCAATGGCTCCGATGCCCGCTCCCGTTGCTGTGGTCGTGGCGACCGTTCCCACATCCTTTCCCTTCCCGCCCTCACCGGTAACTTTCCCTTCGGAGTCAGTGGTTTCCTTTCCGCCAGTATCGGCACTAAGCGGAGCCGCCAGCAAATCCACCGTATAGCCATTCGGCAGAATCAGGGATTCGAGCCGCATTCGAAATTCGCCGTGCCCCTTAATCCGTCCCGGGCGCTTGCTTTCCAACAGCGAGCCGCGCAAATACGAACCCACCGGAATCACTACTTGATTGTTCTGCGTCAGAGGAAACGCGGTGTGAAAATAAAGCGAATCGCCAGCCTTGGCGGCGCGCGTGGAAATTCCGTTTTCCAACACCACTGCCAATCGCGTTCCCGGCGGAACAACCAGTTTTTTTCCTGGCGCGCGAGCAGCCGCCGGACTCACTGCGACCGGCGCTGGAGCATCCATCTGCGGGCCCTCTGGTTGTTGAGCGGCATGCGCCGGATCGCCAACAACCATCCCCATCGCTGCGCTGGCCGCCGCGTACAGCAGCGCCTTCCGAAGAATTGTCACTGGGAGTTGCATGGGCTTCCTCCGCTATGGTTCTTCCGATGCGGGAGAGTACTCGGTCGGATGCCCGCAGTATAACCACCGCGAGTGTGGATTCGGAAGAGCGCCAGGTTTCTTCTGGACCGATGAGAGAAACCCCGGACAGCGAGGCGCGCGCTGTGCTTGGTTTGACACCGTCGGACGTACACTGCAGTCTGGAGGTATCCAATCACTTCAGGAGAGCTTTGCGATGGCCAAGCTGGCTTTAATTTACGGAATGCGATTGTTGCCGCTGGATGATCTTGGTGAAGTCAAAGAAGCCACCGTGGTCCTTAAGAATGGCAAGTCGGCACGCGTCACCATGCACCTGATCGAGGGCAGCAAGGAGGAGATCGAAGCTACGTTTCACCAGTCGATTGAAGCGTTTTTTGAAATGTATCCTGAAATCTAGCAGCCCCGGCTGGGCCGACTCATCGATTTCCAAAATTCTCCGGATCGGCGTTGCGATCGCCCAGACTGTCGTTGATCAGCACAGTCGACTGACCGGTTAACTCAATGCGTTTGCGGCACTTGTGACACGCCACCAGATCGTCCAGCCGCACCATGTACGAACTGGCCTTGGCAAATCTCGCCCGGTCCTCGGAGCCTGCTCCGCGCGGCAATTCTCTCTTCTTGGCGCAGACCTTCCAGCGCACCGATGCCGTAAACTCGTTCCTGCAGCTCGGGCAAAGAATTTTTTGCGCCTTGTTTTCTTCCCGTTCGTTGTAAAACGCGCGTGTGTCCATAGTCAGCGGGCGGGAAGCGTCACCGCCTCGGTGATTGTAACAAACTTCAGTCCCAGATCACGCCAACGCGGCAACCAATATTCGAGCGCATTCAGCGTGTGGCTGCGATCGCCCCCCAGTGCGCGATGCGCTCCGTCATGCAGGCAAACCACGTCGCCCGTGCGGCGGCCCGCTGCGCCTTCAGCGTGTTGCGCAACCGACTGCATTCGCTTCGCGAGCCACTCGACAGAATGCGCTCGCCAATCCCCTGGAATCAGTGTCCACAGCACCGTCCGCATACCCAGATCGCGCGCTGTGCTCACTACCCACGGATTTCGGAAACCGTACGGTGGCCGAAAGAATAGCGCTTCACCTCCCGTCGCATTTCGTAGCGCATCCTGACAGCGTTGCAACTCTTCCCGAACAGCGTCCCGACCCAGCCAAAAAAGATTTGGATGCGTTTCCGTATGATTCGCCAGCAGGTGACCGCGGTCGGCCATTTCCTTCGCCAGACTGCCGCACTCCCGCACAAACCGTCCAATCACAAAAAATGTTGCCTTTGCCTCATAGCGATCGAGCAAGTCCAGTAGTTTCGGAGTGATCGCGGGATTTGGCCCATCGTCAAACGTAATCGCCAGTTGCCGCGGCGACGCTGTATGGCAAATTGTCGCGCCGAACATCTGCGAACGCGGATACACCGCGCCAAACGCAGTAGTCGCGGCAGTCAGTGCGACTGCGGCGGGAACGCCAATCAGCCACGGGTCCATGGTGTAGCTTTATTCCGGCCTGCGCAGACTCTGCAAATCAATTCCGAGCTGTTGGCATTTTTTGTACAGATGGCTGCGCTCCAGTCCCAGTGCGCGTGCGACATTGGTCATATGGAAATTGTGGTGGCGAAGTTCGGCCAACAGCACCTCTTTTTCGAACGCCTCCGTGCGTACGGCCAACGTTCCATTGGTGCCCACGGCCGCCGCAGCTCCCGTCGCCCCGCGGTTTACCGGCAGCGCCAGTCGTACGTCCTCCGCGCTTACCGTCTCGCCTTCCGCCAGCAGCACCAGCCGCTCTACTATGTTGCGCAGTTCGCGAACGTTTCCCGGCCAGTCATATCTTTGCAGTGACGCAATCGCCTCCGCGGAAAATTCTTTCTCCCGCCATCCATTCTGCGCCGCCACCTGCCGGGCAAAATGCGCTGTCAAATCCGCAAAATCCTCGGGACGCTCGCGCAGCGGCGGTAGCAGCAGCGGAAAAACGTAAATTCGGTGAAACAAATCGCGCCGGAACGCATTTTGTGCGACTAACTCTTCGAGGTTGCGATGCGTCGCCACCACCACCCGCACGTTTACCTTGACCGGTTTGTCTCCCCCGACGCGCTCAACTTCGCCTTCTTCCAAAACCCGCAGCAACTTCGCCTGCATGGTCACCGGCATATCACCAATCTCGTCCAGGAATAGCGACCCGCCTTCGGCTTGCTCGAATTTTCCGATGTGGCGACCTGCCGCTCCGGTGAACGCGCCCTTCTCATGGCCGAACAATTCCGATTCGATCAGCTCCGCCGGCACCGCCGCGCAATTCAGTGTGACAAATGGTCCGTCATGCCGCTGTGACTTCTCATGAATCGCACGGGCCACTAGTTCCTTGCCGGTGCCGGTTTCGCCCAGGATGCAGGCTCGCGTTTCGCTTGCGGCCACGCGATCGATCTGCCCGGCCAGCTTCTTCATCGCCGCTCCCGACCCGACCAGTTGATGCTTCCCCAGTCGCCTTTTCAGCTCGCGATTCTCGTCTTGCAGCCGTGTCAGCCGCAGCGCGTTCTCCACCGTAACCAGCAGCTTGTCGGTTGAAAGCGGCTTTTCCAGAAAATCCAGTGCGCCCAGTTTCGTCGCTCGGACCGCCATCTCAATGTTCGCTTGTCCGGAAATCAGGATCACCGGCGCCTGCACTCCCGCGTTCTTGATTTCTTCGAGAAATTCCAGCCCGCTCTTTCCCGGCATCACCACGTCTGAAAAAATCAGGTCAAACTTCTCGCTGCGCAGCAACTCTACTGCCCGGTTCGCGTTGTCGCAAACGGTGGCTTCATGCCCGGCCAGGCGAAACGCGCGTGACAACGACGCCAGAGTGTTGGCGTCGTCATCCACGAGCAAGAGTTGGGCTTTTTTTGTCACGGTCGTCATTCGTCCATCAGCGCAGTACTAGTCGTTGGCAGCGGCGGTCTCGGTGGTCGTTTGCGCTGGAGGTTCCTCTGGAACCGCCGGCTGGGCTTTCCTCGGCGCCACTCCCGGCTGCCGCCTGGGCAATTCGATGCGGAACGTCGTTCCGTGTCCTTCTTCGCTGGTTACGGAAATGGTTCCGCGATGGTCGCTTACCACCGATTGCACAATCGCCAGGCCCAGCCCCGTGCCCAACTGTTTCGTCGTGTAATAGGGAGTGAAAAGACGCGAACACTCTTCCGGCGTCAGTCCCTTGCCGGTGTCGGAAACTTCCACGCGTATTCCAGCCTGTGTTTCTGCAGTTCGAAACGTCAGCGTTCCGCCCGCAGGCATCGCATCGAGCGCATTCAGCACCAGATTCTGAAACGCCTTGTGCAGCAACTCCGGATCGCCGTCAATCTCCGGCAGCCCTTCCTTCAGGAAATATTCCGTCGTAATGGTGGGCTTTCCCACTTCATGGAACTGCGGTTCGAACAGTCGTACTGCCCCGCGAATCACCAGGTTGATCTCCAGTCGCGAAAATTCGGGCGGAGGCATTTTTGAGAAATCGCTGAAACGGTTCACGATCGAATTCAGGTTGGCCAGTTCGGCTTTCAGCGTCGCCGTGGATTCGTTAAACACCTCCACAAACTGTTCGTGGCTCAATTGGCGCGCCCGCTGCATGTTCTCTACGGTAATCTGCAGCGGAAACAGCGGATTGCGCAGCTCATGCGCCAGCCGTCTCGCCAGTTCACGCCATGCGGCCACGCGTTCAGTCTGAACCAGACGTTCTCGTTGCGCGGACAAAGTCTGCGTCATGTGATTGAATGCCGCTGCCAGCTGCCCTGTTTCATCCTGGCCGCGCAGATCAATTCGCGTATGCCAGTGCCCCGCCGCAACTTCGCGCGCGCCTTCGGCCAGCTCCTCAATCGGTTTCGTGATGCGTGCCGAAACCCACCAGGTCAGCAGCAACCCAATCAGCATCGCCGCGGCCGCTACAGCCGCAGCCAGCTTCATGATGTGCCGCGTCAGGTGCACCAGGTCCGCGCGCGAACTACCTACTAACAGCGCACCCAGTAACTCTCCGTTGCGCCCCATCAGCGGGAGCGCGTGAAAGGTTTCCGCGGAATCCGCGTCATTCGTCCACTGAATGGTCTGTACTAACGTCCCAGGCTGCTTTTGCAGCTCCGCAATCATCGGCGCGAACTTTTCCGCTTGCTCCACTTTTCCCGTGGACGACGTTACGTCCGCCGGCACGAAGCCGGAATCCAGATTCAGATACAGCAGCGCCCGCAGACCCGCCGGAGGCACCAGCGAAGCGAGAAAATTCTCGTCCAGCCGCCGGCCGCCAATGGTATAAAAGGGCTTTGCTACGTTCGGCTGCGTGCGCACCGCTGTCAGTGAGACCGCCACTTCGTTCGGCAACTCCACCCGGCGCAGAAACGCTTCCGAGCTGTTCCAGTCCTTCAAGCCGGTAACCCACGTTTCCTTGTATCCGACACGCGCGGGATACTCCGCCGAAGAAATCAGCGTCCCATCGGCGATCACAAACTCCATGAAGTCGAGCCCATGTTCCTGCGCCGCGCCCGATGCATCACGAACATAAAGGGACTGATCCGGATCCGGCTTGGTCTGATCGATCGCCATTTTCAGCGTCACGTCGGCGTTCGTGACGTTCTCCACCTGGCGCGCCACAATTTCGCGTTGCTGCGCCAGCTCCTTCTGGAATTGCGCCACCAGCGCGGTGGTCCGCTGCGCGTCCATCTCCTCGTACGCCGCTCGCGTGTAGTGCGTCACGCTATAGGTAACCGCCGACACCGATGCCAGCACCGTTGCCAGAAACAGCAGAAAAAGCTTTGTGCGGAAGCTCATGGTCTCGCTCCCACCGAAGCTTTCGTCACTGCATCCCGCATCCCGTTTGGCGCGTCGCCGTGTTCGAGCCACACATCCGCTAACCGCCATTCACCCCATGGCGCCGGCGACCAATTGCGAACTCGCCCGTCCACAGCCGCAAAATCCGGCACGGCGACGAGCGGTAACAGGTTTTTTTCTTCCATCATTCGCTTTTCCCAAGCATAACGCGCATCCGCTTCTAGAGACATCACGCCTTCTGCGGGTTGCCACCGCGCGGCATTCGCTAAACTCTCCAGCACGTTCCGCGGCGACAATGAAGTGTAGCGCCACGCCATCAACTGCGCGTCACCTTCGTTCTTGGGTCCCCCAGCGTCACCGGCTGCGCGCGCACTTCCCTTTACGGTTTGTAGCGTCAACCCCGCGGCCCGCGAATCCACCACCACTCGTTCGGCAATCAATTTTGACAACTCGCTGTTTGCATCCACGGTGACACGCAGCGGCTGCACCGTACCAGGGGTGCTGCCAGTCATCATCTTCCGCAGCTCTTTCCCGCGCTCCAGGTTACTCTCCGTGTCGAAGAGAAAAGCATATCCCGAGAGCCACTGTGGCAAGAAGGAGCCTGCTGGTTCCGCTTCCTTCTGCAGCAACACCCGTGCTATGGCCCCGCGGTCCACTGACAGACGAATCGCCTCTCTCAGCCGCTGCTCGTTTTCTCCTTTTCCGTTGCCGGAAAACTTTAGCGCGTATAGCGTGAGCGGCGCTGATGTCCAGCATTTCAGGTTGGTCTGCCGCGCCCGCCGGGCCGTTTCTAACGACAGCTCCCCCAGATCGGTTTTCCCCAGTTGCAGGTCCAGCAGAGCTTTCAACGGCGGCACGCCCAGCGTCACCTCAATCGCATCGAGGTACGGCCTTCCGCTCCAGCAATTCTCGTTGAACCGAAACCGCAACCGCTGCGTCTGCCCGGGCATCCCGTCCGCTCCTGCCTTGTCCGCTTCCCGCCCGCTCGCGGAAACGCTTTCCAGCACGAAAGATCCCGTCCCGCGCAGCCCGCTGCCGCTGTCCTTGTAAATAAAGTACGGACCCGAAGCCAGCAGTTCCAGCAAGTCCGCGGAAGGCGCGCCGCACTGGATCACGATTCCGCCGCTCGCTGCGGTCACTTGCATTGCTTGAGGCAGCAACGGACGTAAGGCCGCCACAACGTCGCCCGGCGTCAACAGCGTCCCATCGGAGAACTTCACGCCCTGCCGCAACGTGAACTGCCAACTCTTCGCGGCCGCGTCGTGACTCCATTCTGTCGCTATTTGTGGTTGGAAGCGCCCGTAGTTATCCAGCACCACCAGCCGGTCAAATACCAATTCCGCCAGCCGTTGGTTCGTGGCAAAGTCGCCCGACCCTGCTTTCCATCGGGTCGGTTGCAAATTCGCCGACGCCGCCCGCAACTCCACACGCAGTACCCCGCCATACTGCGGCCGCTCCGCCGCTCCCGCCGGAGCCATTGCGCAGCACAGCGCGATGGCACTCCATAAACTTTTAGTCGCCGCAAGCCAGCGCAACGCGATACACCTCATAGGTCCCGCTGCTCAGATTTCGTACTACCACTGTCGCGTTGCCGGCACTTTCGCCCGCGCTGATCGAAATTACCGGCCCCGCCATGCCCAATTCGCCAACCGCCGCCACATCCCTTCCTGTTCCGGCGCTGCGCAACAACAGGCGGTCCTGTTCGGTCCAATCAACGCCGTCGCTCTTCAGCCACCACGTCTGCGTACCGCAACTCGGCAGCGCCATCAACCTTCCGCCCGGCCACTCCGCCGCGGCATTGGCACAGGCTACCGCCGATTGGTCCGCCACATCTGCCTCGCAACGCCGTCCCGGCAGCAAAACTCCCAACCGGCCACTCGACTCGGTCGCAATAATCAATTGTCCGCGCGCCGCACGCTGCGCCTGCCGCGGTCCCGGCAACAGTTTCGTATTTTCCAACGCCCAGTTCCCTGGCCCGCCGCCATAAATCAACAAATCCTCTTCCGTCAGGACCACCAGCTGTTTCCGGCCATCTGCACTCGCCGGAAGCAGCACCGCACTCAGAATTTTCGCCTCCTGCTGCCACAACAATTCTTTTTCCAGCCGTACGCTGCTACCCGGACTGGCATCGATTCCCGCTGCCGCACGCGCTACTTCTTCGATCGCGAAGCTCGTGCTGGCCTCACCCGGGACGGCCGCCGTGAACACAATCTGCGTCGGCGTCTGCTCAATCGCTACGCGCAGCGCCGGCGCCGTTTCGCCCTGTACCAAGCGCACCTGTGCCGTTTCCATCTGCGCAACAAACGCCGCCCGCAACCGCCCGACACGTTTTTCCGATAGCGCCGAATGATTCGTCCACACCAGCAACATGCGCCGCTCGTGCGGCAAGGCCGCCGCTTTTTTCGCCAGACGTTCCATGCCCTCTTCCAGCGCGTCGGGCCGCGCCGCAACCGGCTCCGTTGTCATCAGATCTAAAAGGAAAAAAAATGCTGCGCAGGCAACTGCGACCAGCGGAAGACGTCGAACCAGTTTCTTGTTCACGGGAGTGAGGCGACATCTTAGCACGTCCCCCAGCAAGGACGCGGGGCGCTCCGTGCTTCAGCCCTGAACTCGCCACGGCCGCCCCGCCCCATTTCCACGCAGCGAACCCCTTGCTCTAGGGCTCACTGCGCCGGAACTCTTCGCGCAAAATCTCATTCATGAATCTGAATTTCCGTCGCTGTCGGCACCCACACCACCGCATCCGCATCCCGGGCGATCGGCAACAGCCATTCGAATCGTTCTACCGTCACCCGATACGTCGCTCGCCCATCCAACGGCGTCCAATCGAACGCAACCTTCTTCGCGCTGTGAGCGCTCTCGCCGCTCTCCACGGCATTCAGCTCGGCCGCATTCGCAGCAAAATCCGGTGCAAGCCGCCTGAACTCTTCCGCCGCCACCAGCCGCGCATCCTTGCACCAATCTTCATGCCCGGCCGCCACCCATCGCTGTAAATTCTCAATCTCCGCCCTCTCCACCTCGCGATAACTGACCACCCGCGTCTCATCTCCGGACTTTGCGGCTACAATCGCGGGAGCCATCATCATCGCTCCGACAAAAAGTCCCGCGACCTCCGCCGCGAGCACCCTCTTGAACATGCTCTTGACCCTTCTTTCGTCGCCTATGGATTTCATTAAGCCTCCCAATTCCACCCAACTTGTACTTTGGCACTTTGGAACGTGCCTGTGACGCCGGCCAGGTGGCGCGTAGCGCGAAACTGGATCTGACATGACCTTGGCCGATCCGGTGAAGCGCGACGGTGCTTTCACTCGTGGCCATCTCCATCCATCCAGCTCCGCGCAACGCGCCACCTACAGGGGTTTTGGCTGGTTTACTAGCGCGAGCTTTCGCCCGAACTAATCTCTTTGCCTCACGGCTTGCGCCCATTCCTCTTCTGCGCCGCCAAATTCGCGCCCTGCGCCGGGCCCTCATCCGCCTCTTGATCGCCCGCCCCGGCCCCCACCGGCAGTCCGTTGAACGCCGACCGGAACACGTCATTCGCGAAGAAATTCTTCCCGTCCACCGGCACCATCATGATTTGCAGCTTGTCGCTCAGCCGCTCCGCAATAATTTTTTGAATCAGCATCGGATTCTGCTTCAGCACCGCCGCTTCATACTTCATCCGCTCTGAATCGGCCGCCGCCGTCACCCGTATGCGATTCGCTTCCGCATCCGCCGTCACGCGAATTCGGTTCGCCTCCGCATCCGCGAGATTCCTCTGCCGCTCGATTTCCGCTTTGCTGTCGATAATTTTTGCCTGCGCCGCCGCCTCGGCGTTCTGCAGCGTCGCCTCCTTGCGCGCTTCCGCTTCCAGCTTCGATTGCTCAATCTGTTTCTGTTTCAGCGGCAGCGTGTACTGCATCGAATCCGACTGCGCCTTGGCCTGCAGCACCGTCACCTGCGCCTGCGCTTCGGCCTGTTTCACGTCGCGCGCCTTCTGCGCTTCCGCTTCCAGCTCCGCGATCTTCACCTGTTTCGCCTTGATCTCCTGCTCCGTACCCAGCCGTTCATTTTCCTGCTCCTTCAGCAGCAATCCCTCCAGCCCCTTCGCGTACTCTTCCGGCAGCTTGATGTCCCGCAGCACCACCTCGCGCACCACGATTCCGTCGCTCTCCAACCGCGCCTTGATCGTTTCCGCCGCCTTCGAACGCAACTCTTCGCGCTTCAGGGCAAAAATTTCCCGCGTAATGTAGTTCGGCGCCAGCGACCGGTATGTCGAAGCCACTACCGGCGACACGACTTCTCCGCCAATGTCTTCTGGCAAATTTGTGTGAATAAAATCCAGCCGCCGCGGATCAATCCGGTACCGCACGGCCACCGCGATTCCGATGTTCAATCCCTCGCGCGCCGTCACCGTCAGCAGCTCTTTCGCGCCCTTTGTGCCTTCGGTCGTCGCCGTCAGATACACCTGTTCCCGCGTGTCATAGAGCGCTACGCTGTCGACGAGCGGCGTAACCAGATGCACGCCGGGATATAACGTGCCTGGCCGCACTCCCCAGACTTGGCTGACGCGCACCCCCGCGCTTCCGTCCGGCACTACCGCGATACTTTTCGTGATCAGCACCGGCACCAGCGCGATCACCGCCAATTGCACTGCACGCTGCCACCGCACCGGCCCGAAAGGGCGCGCCGGCAAAAAAGTTGTCGTGCCCACCCCGCCTTCCTCGCTCTTTCGCTTCAGCAGCCGCCTCAGTTGCGACGCCACATATACGTCATACGCCACCAACGCGCCCGCACTCCCAAACAACCCCAGCCCCAGAATCACCAGCAGCCACTTCAGTGCCACCATCGCCGCGCTCCTCTCCACCGCACGAAAACTTGATCCGCGAACTTGCGACTTTCTCCCGCCAGGTACTCTTCCGAGCTCTGTGTGCGCCTCTGTGGTTGGCGCTTTTCCCTTCGATCGTCAATTGTCGGCTTCTAGCTCCGGCCAAACGCCCGCGCCGCTGCCCGAGTCCCCTGCACCAGCTCCAACCGCGGTCGTACCGCAGCCGGCTGCATCAACCGAAACGCCCCGTGCAGAAACGCCCAGGCCATCCCAAACGCCGCCCCAACCGCCAAAATCGTCGCCGCCGTCAGAATCGCCATCTGTGCCATTGCATTCATGTCTGCCTCCGGTCGTACGCAGACACTCATGCACCAGCGTAACCACCTTCATCGCATTGAAATAATTGGACTTACAGGAGTCACGAGTGCGGAAAGCGTGGCGTACCAAACACGGCGTGTCCCGCCTGACGCAGGTCGTACAAGCATCCTGCCGGCGTTCTCATTTCGCTTTTCCCAGCTCTCGGTTATTTGCTGTCGGCGCATCCGGAGCGCTTAAATGTCGTCATCCCGAGCGCAGCGGGGGATGTGCTTTTTTTGCTGGCCTTCGGAAGCGCCATAAAAGAAGTCCAGCGGGCGCACCTAGGTTCGAGAGTGCCGGGTTTTCTCAGACCGAAACTCAACTTCGAATTTCGCAAACCCCAACTTGTACTTTGCATCCTGATACCTTGCACCACCGTTTTCAGTCCGGCCGCCCAATCTCCCAATGATGCCCGTAAGGATCCACTACCCGCCCCAGCCGCCACCCATAATCATCCTTCATCGGCACCACCACTTTCGCTCCCGCCGCCACCGCCCGGTCAAACGCGGCATCCGGATCGCTCACAATCATTACCATTCGCACCGTTCCGCCACCGAGCGTCTCCGGACTGAAATTCAAATGTTCTGGGGACTCGTCCGCCACCCAGAACTCGGCTCCTTCCACTGCCAGCCTCGCCACCACCGACCCACCATTCTCAATCTTGAACAACTCCTCAGTGCCAAATGCCTGCCGGTAAAACTCCAGCGCCTTCACCCCATTCCTCACCGAAAGCATAGGCGCAATCGAAGTCTTGTCGTTACACGTTTCCGCCATGGAATCCCCTTTCTGAACTGGAGTGTACTGCGTCAGCAGCAAAATTCGCGTTTAGGTTTCGTTTCGGCGAAGCAGCCGGGAAGACCAGGCTAGATCGGCGACTGGTTGTACTTGGCGGTCAATTTCTTTCCCGGCCCGGCGCTGGCACTGCGGATCGCAGAGATTCTGCAGATTTAGCCGGAACTCTGCATTGGTCTGGGAGTTTCCCGGGTCAGACCGTTCACCGAGTCGACCAGCTCAATGTCGTATCAGTGGCCGGCAAGACTTCGCTCTTTCTCCCATTTCATCGCCTCTCCAATCTCACCCGAATCCCATTCCGCGGCCGCATCGTGATTGAAGCCAAGGGCATCACCTTATGACCGGGCACCAGCGTAAACCGGAACTTCTGCGCCACCGTCGCCAGCACAACGCTCGCTTCCATCAGCGCGAAGGTGTTCCCGATGCACTGCCTCGGCCCCCCGCCAAAAGGAAAATACGCAAACCGCGGCAACTGCTTCGCCAGACCGTTGTCCCAGCGCTCCGGGCGATACTGCAGCGGCGCATCGAACCAGCGCGCGTCGCGGTGCACCACCCACTGCGCAAACGCCACGCCGTACCCCGCGTGTACCGGATAACCGGCGATTTCATGCTCCTCCGCCGCCAGCCGCGCCATGCCCCATGCTGTGGGGTACAGCCGCAGCGATTCCGTCAGCACATGTCCCAGATACGGCAGCTTCGGCAAATCCTCCACCGTCGGCGCTCGCCCGCCCAGCACTCCGTCCAGCTCTTCATGAAAATTCTTTTCTGCGGCCGGATTCTGCGCCAGCAGCCACCACGTCCAAGAAAGCGTATTCGCCGTCGTCTCGTGCCCGGCCAGAAACAGCGTGATCGTTTCGTCGCGCAGTTGCCGGTCGCTCATCCGCGTGCCGTCTTCGTCCTGCACTTGCAGCAGCGTGGAGAGCAAATCTCCCCTGTCGAGGCCCGCCCCGCCTGCGCGCCGCTCCGCAATAATCCGGTAAATCACCTTTTCCAGCCGGCGCACACCCTGCTTCGCGCGCAAATTCCGCAGCGTCGGCACCCACAGCGGCACCAGCACGGTGCGCCCGAAATTCGCGGCGATTTCCAGCAGAACGTCCAGAGTCTCGCCCACTTCTTTCGTGTCGCGCGTCACGTCCGCATCAAACAGCGTTTTACCCACGATGCGCAGCGCCAGGTTGAGCATCTCTTCGTGGACGTCGCGCTCTTCGCCGCCGCGCCACATCGCCAGCATCTGTTCCGTGTACTCCGCCATCGTCGCGGCGTATGCGGCAATGCGTTCGCGGTGAAACGCGGGCTGCGAAAGTCTTCTCTGCCGCAGCCAGAAATCGCCTTCGCTGGTCAGCAGCCCTTCGCCGAAAAGATATTTGTTCGATTGCAGGATGCGGCCCTTGTGATAGACCCGCGCTTTGTTCACCAGCACGTCCTCGATAAGGTCGGGATGATTGATGAACAGTGTGCGGAAATTTCCGATGCGCATGCCGGAAACGTCGCCGTACTTTTGCGCCAGTTCG
>Ga0075425_100002796_pt1 | contig 17536 bp, 12 predicted proteins | sample SoiMethybrSBSTD4_FD_75300 | JGI IMG/M metagenome (GOLD analysis project Ga0075425, IMG submission 75300) | Bulk soil microbial communities from a Populus tree surrounding site in Tennessee, USA - Soil MetaG P. TD hybrid SBSTD4 | ecosystem: Environmental > Terrestrial > Soil > Tree plantation... | reverse complement strand
AGATGGGTGTCGCATGGCGCTATGCTAGCCTCGCCCCAAGCCGTTCGCTATAGCGGGCGGACCTCAATCTTTTGAGGGGGGTACTTTGGATCGATGCGATTGAGCGCTGCCGTCATCAGCATCATCGCCCCCGTCGCGCTCGCGGCCTGTGGAGAAACCACAGCCCCCGAACCGCCATTTACCGTCTCCGTCTTCGTTGCGTCAAGCCGTGGGCCGGTCTTCAACGACATCGATACCGTTGCGTCGCTCGAGTGTTGGGTTACGCTTCGTGCGGTCGGACACGGCCCGGGCACCGCGACCTGGGGCGAGGGGAAGTTCTATTTCTACCTCGGGCCCGACCGCTCGGTGCCGATCGATTCTGGCACGCTTGTCCCTCGAGACATCCAACAATCGTGGGGTGCCAGCACCATCGATTCACTGAACGCGCAAGAATCGGAGTGGCAGCTCTCCGCGTCGATTCCATTCGAGGTGGCGTTCGTCTTCTCGTACAATACGCCCAAGGGACCGGTGACCCGCACCGCGCCCGTGCGATTTGCCTGCGGTCCGACGATCCCTCAGGGTGCAAGTGCTCCCAAATTCAGCGCCGTCAGCGTCGATCCGCCGAGTGGCGAAATCGAGAACGGAGACACGCTCACCGTGTCCTATACGGTGAGCGGCGCGATCGGAATTTGGGAGACGGCGGTCGATCTTCGCGGAGCATGTACGCTGTCGCGGGTATCCGCCGAGCATCTCGCAAGTACGGCCAGCCGAACGGTCGCGATCGTCGTGCCGCCCGAGTGCGCGCTCGGCAGCGCCCTGAACGTCAGCGTGCGTGCGTACGACGGTGCCGGCCAGGGCGTCACCAATGGGGTCGCGACGTTGACTGTCGTTGATCACACCGCACCCCACACCAGCGTCTACATGCAATGGCTGTATCAATCGCCGCACGGTCTTTATGTGCTGGGCGGCGATTCGGTGCTCGTCGGCTTCAATGCGGTCGACAACAACGCGCTGCGCTGGTTATTCTGGAAACTCTTGCCTGTCGGGACGGTCGATTCCCTGGCGGTTGCGGCTCGGAGCCTCGGCCTCCAGCGAGCGATGCCCATTCCCGATTCCAGCGCGGCAGCGCTGACCGTGCGCGCGTGGACTCGCGACGCGGCTGGCCTCGTCAGCGACACCGTCGGACCGGGTCTGCCGGACACCGTTCGGGTTGTGCCTACGCGTTCTCATCCGGTTCGCGAGAGCGCCATTATTCCTGCGCTGACGGGTATGACGGTCGATGAAAAGCGCGGCATGGTGTATGTCGACGCCCCCTATCCCCAGGCGATGATTCTCGGAGTTTCACTGCAGACGCTGGCTGTTACCGACACGATTCACCTACAAGACTATGCCACCGATCTCGACGAGACGCCGAGCGGCGATTCTCTGGTCGTCTCGCTCCCCGTTGAAGCGGGCATCGGGATCATCGACCTCACGGTGTCGCCACACACACTGACCGTGCTGCCGCTTTCTGGCCTGGCCCCAGGGACCGCGCCGCAGTGGGTGCGGACGTTGTCGAATGGGCACGCATTCGTCACGGCACTCGGTGATGCAGCTTCCGAGACGCTGCTCGACGTCAACCTGCAGACCGGGGCCGACCGCGTTCGCACCGATGCCGGCGCGAACGGTGTCGTAGGTCCGGCCGCACTCGAGCGATCGTACGATCATCACGTCATTGCTCTGGACGTGCGAAACAACGTCTTAGCGGGATTGCAGCGCTACGATGAGGGTACCGACGCGTTCGGGAGAATCGTAGCCCACGACGCCTGGTTCGAGCCGGCGATCGACGGCACCGGAGCGCACATTGCACTGGGCACGACCGTGTTCGACGCCGCACTCAATGTGCAGACCAGAGGCGAGTCACCGGCTGTGGGCCTGTTTCCGGTCGTGCTGTCGTTCGACGGTGCCGCCTTGTATCACAACTCGGCGCCGTTCGGGCTCGTGCGCGACAGCGTGGCCACCGGCCAGCTCGTCGAGCGTACCCGGCTACCCTTTTACGCGTCGGATTCGAGACTGGTCCGAGGGACGAGCGACGGCAGCATGATCGTGGCGTACGACAACGAACACAGTCGGATTGCCGTTATTGACCTGCGGTAGGTCCACTCGGCTCCCAGATCTTCATCTGCCGCGTCTCGGGCATCAGAAAAATCGAGAGGACGAGCGCGATCGCGGGCACCGCGATCGAATACGCGAGCGTCCGACCCAGACTGTGCGTCGCCGTCCAGACCGCCGTCGTGATGAGCGGCACCGCGCCGCCGCCCCAGCCATTCCCGATGTGATACGGCACGGACACCGACGTGTAGCGGATGCGGCTGGGGAAATACTCGGCCAAAAACGCCGCGATGGGGCCGTACACCATGCCGACGTACGACACCAGCACAACGACGATCAGCACGGCGAGCGCATAGTTGATCGCGCCGGGCTGCGTCACGCGACCGAGCAGCGCGAACAATGGGTAGTACGTCGCCGCGGCGAGCAAGAAGCCGGTCAGAATGATCGGCTTGCGCCCCACGCGGTCCGACAGCGCGCCGAATCCCACGAGCGTCGGAGTCGCGATCAGCAAGGCGATCCCGACGATGATGCTCGACGTGAGGACATTCATCTTGCTCGCGGTTTGCAGGAAGTAGAGCACCCAGAACTGGCTCGAATACCAGACGCAGCCCTCGCCGAGGACGACGATCGTGGCGATCAGGACGAATTTCAGATTGGGACCGGTGAACGCTTCCACCCAGGGGTTTTTGGTCGTCTGGCCCCGCGCTTTCATGTCCTGGAAGATCGGCGTCTCCTGCAGTCGCAGGCGGATGTAGATCGCGACCGCGACGAGCAGGAGCGACACGAGGAAGGGAATGCGCCAGCCCCACGCATTGAAGCGGTCGGTGCCGAGCGCGAGGCGCGTCCCCGCGACGACCGCGAGCGACACGACGATGCCGAGCGTCGGCGAGGTCTGCAGCCATCCCGTGTACCAGCCGCGCTTCTCGTCCGGCACGTGCTCGGCCACATACGTAATCGCGCCGCCGTATTCGCCGCCGAGGCACAGTCCCTGGACCAGGCGCAGGACGAGCAAAATGACCGGCGCGAGCACGCCGACGGTGGCATACGTCGGGACGACGCCGATCAGCGCCGTCGACAATCCGATACCGGTCAGCGTGATGAGAAACGTGTACTTGCGGCCGATGAGATCGCCGATGCGGCCGAGCAGGAGTGCGCCGAGCGGCCGGACGAAGAAGCCGACGGCGAACACCGCGACCCATTTGACGAGATCCGCGCCCGGTTGCGTCGGATCGAAGAACTTGCCGGCGAGAATGGTCGCGAGACTGCCGAAGATGTAGAAGTCGTACCACTCGATGACGTTGCCGACGGCGGCCGCGGTGACGACTCGGCGGAGGTCACGGGTCGCCAGCGTCGGTGTGGGGGGAGTGGGGTATGAATTCGGCATGAGCGAGGCTAGCCGCCCGTTCCTGACTGCGCAATGGCGGAATCTGATTCTGCTGACGTTCGCGGTCGACCCGGCGCGACTCATCGATCTCGTCCCAGAGGGCACGACCCTCGATTCGTGGCGCGGCCAAACCTTCGTGAGCCTCGTTGGCTTTCAATTCCAGGAGACCAAAGTTCTCGGTGCGCCGGTGCCCTTCCACCAGAACTTCGAGGAAGTGAACCTCCGCTTCTATGTTCGACGGATGACGGAAGACAGCGTGCGGCATGGCGTGGTCTTTATTCGCGAAATCGTGCCGCGACCGCTCGTCGGCGGGATGGCGCGCCTCCTCTATAGAGAGCCGTATCTGGTCCTGTCGATGCGGAGCAAGGTGACCGACGGGCCGCCACCCGATGTGGAATACCAATGGAATGACGCCGGACGATGGTGCACCGTGGCGGGCTCGGGCGGCGGAGCGGGCGCCGAGCCGGGGGAGGGCACGCTCGAAGAGTTCCTCACGGTGCGGCATTGGGGGTATAACGGCGAGCGCGGCAAGCCGACGCTCGAGTACCGCGTGGACCATCCCCGGTGGACTGTGTGGCGCGCGGAGGACACCCGGCTCGACTGCAGTGCCGCGACGTTGTGCGACCGCGACCTCGCGAACGAGCTGAAAACGCCGATGTCGAAGCTGATCGCGGATGGCTCTGCGGTAACGATTTACTGGCGGACTCAGATCACGGGATAACGCATGCGTCACCTGTTGCTGATTGGACCGCTGGTTGTCGTGCCGTCTTGTCTGGCGGGACAAGATGCCCGACCTCTCGTCGGCACGGTTTACGACAGTCTGTTACACGCACCGCTCGCCGGCGCGGATGTTGGGTTGGCGGGCACAATGCGTCACGTCCAGACCGACGGGAAGGGCCGCTTCCAACTCGACAGCGTCGCGCCCGGACGCTACACACTCAACGTCACGCATCCCGGGCTCGATTCCGCGGGAGTCTTCACGCTCGCCGTCCCTGTTGCGATGACCGTCAAATCGGCGACTTCAGTGCAGGTGGCTACGCCGTCACGCGCGACGTTATGGCGACGCCGCTGCGGCCGGGAACTGCAGGCAGGCTCCGACAGTGGTTTCATTTTCGGCGTCGTGCAGGACGCCCAGACTCACGCCCATCTCGCGGGCGCTGCTGTGCTGCTGGAATGGCTGGTGATCCTCAAGACCAGCGACCGCAGTGTCGAAATGCAGCCCCACGACCTGACCGCGCGCACCGATTCGACTGGCACGTACTACGCCTGCGGCGTCGCGAGCGATATGACGGTCCAGGTCCGAGCCTACGCGGAACACGATTCGTCTGGGCTGATCGATGTGCTGCTCGGCCCGCGCGGAATTGGACGACAGGATCTGCGTATCGCGCTCGCTTCCACGCGTGAGGGCGCGGTGCTTACAGGCCGAGTGGTCACAGACGAGAGGGCTCCGGTGTCGCAGGGTCGCGTCGCGGTGCGCGAGGGTACGAGTACCGTGAGCAGTGAGGACGGCTCCTTCGTTATTCGCGGCGTGTCACCCGGTACACAGTGGGTCACCGTGCGGGCGATTGGGCGTGCACCGCTCGAGCAGGCGGTAGACTTCCGTCCGGGAGACAGTGTGTGGCTACCCGTCACGCTCGGTCCGCTGCCGGTGATGCTCGCACCGGTCCGCGTAACGGCTCGGCAGGCGCGGCTGCTGGCTGACGTCGACGAGCGTCATCGAACGGGACTCGGCTATCACCGTGACGAGTCTCAGATCTCCGGCGCGCCGTCCATGCGCGCGGTGTTCGGCGGTATACCGTCGGTCACGCTGGCAGTACCGCGGGGACGGAGCGCATTCGATTTCGTCGTCCTCCTGCCCAACCCTGGCGTGGGTTCAGACGGCACGCCCACGGCTTGGTGTACCGCGCCCGTATACGTCGACGGAATGTTGTCGGACTGGGACGAGGTGTCTCATTACAAGCCGGAGGATCTCGTGAGCGTGGAGGTGTTCCCGCGCATGATCACCGTGCCGCTCGAATACCAGCCTCCCCCGAACCGCCCCTGCGGCGTGGTTCTGATCTGGACCAAATACCTGCAATAGCTCGATCTTAAACCCATGCACAGGATGAGAATGACTCGACATCACTCTGCTCTCGCTGCGGCCGCGTTGATGCTCTGCTCCGCGTCTGCCGCGGCCCAAACGCCCGTCGCTCCGAGTCCCGTCCTCGAGGCAATGAAGACCGAGCTCGCGCGATCGCTCACCACGCTCCGGTCAATGCCGCAGCCGCCGTATTTCCTCGGCTACGACATCACGGAGGTGCAGGAGTTCAGCGCCTCGAGCTCCTTCGGCGCGATCACGGGTCGCAGCGACAATCGCCGGCGGGCGTTGGACGTGGAGCTCCGCGTCGGGTCGTACACCTTCGACAACACGCACTCCACGCGCACGCAGTTCCCCGACTTCTCCATGATGTTCGAGGGCGGCATGGAGGTCCCGCTCGACGACGACCCGATGACCATTCGGGGAGCACTCTGGTATGAGACCGACCAGCGCTATCGTGCCGCGGTCGAGCAGCTGAGTCGCGCGCGCACGAACGCGCGGCTGCGCGTCGCGCCGGAAGATTCCTCGCCAGACTTCTCGCACGAAACGCCGGAGCACTACATCGAAGCGCCGCAGCCGCTCGTGGTCGATCGCGCGGCCTGGGAAGACAAGCTGCGTCGCTTCACCGCGCCGTTCGCCAAGCAACACGACATCTACGGCGCGAATGCCGAGTTCAGCGCGACGGTCGAAACGCATTGGTACGTCAACAGCGAAGGGACCGAGCTGCAGACCTCACAGCCGAGATACCGGCTGATCATCGCGGCGTTCAGCAAGGCCGAAGACGGAATGGAGCTGCCGCGCTACGAATCGTTCTACGCATCCACACCAACCGGACTGCCCGACGACCAGGCAGTATTGAAGGCGGTCGACAAGATGATCGCCGACCTGCAGGCGCTCCGGCGGGCGCCGGCGCTCGACCCGTTCACCGGACCGGCGATTCTCTCCGGCCGCGCCAGTGCCGTGTTCTTCCACGAGATCCTCGGCCATCGGCTCGAAGGCCATCGCCAGAAGAACGAGGATGAGAGCCAGACGTTCAGCAACCGGATTGCCGAAACGGTGCTGCCGCCCGGGTTCTCGGTGTACTTCGATCCCACGCTGCAGAAGATGGGCAACACGGAGCTCGCCGGATACTATCGCTACGACGATGAAGGGGTGCGCGCGCGCCGCGTCGCGGTGATCGATCACGGTGTGCTCAAGACGTTCCTGATGTCGCGCCGGCCGATCGAGGGGTTCGCGAATTCGAACGGACACGGGCGGCGCCAGATCGGGCTGACGCCTGTGGCGCGCCAGTCCAACCTGATCGTGCAGGTTGCCGCACCCAAGACGCGGCCCCAGCTCAAGCAACAGCTGCTCGACGAGATTCGGCGCCAGCACAAGCCGTACGGGCTGTTCTTCGACGATATCGAGGGCGGCTTCACCATGACGGAGCGGGGGACGCCCAACGCGTTCGAAGTCCTGCCCGTGATGGTCTATCGCGTGTACCCGGACGGACGCGAGGAGCTGGTGCGCGGCGTGGATCTCATCGGCACGCCGCTCACGGTGTTCAGCAAAGTCACCGCCGGGGACGATCAGGTGGCCGTGTTCAACGGCATGTGCGGCGCGGAGTCGGGATACATTCCCGTATCCGCGGTCTCGCCGGCCGTGCTCATTTCGCAAATCGAAGTGCAGAAAAAGCCGAAATCGTCGGAGCGCACGCCGATTCTTCCTCCTCCGTCGGCATCCGGGACCAGTTCCGACACAGGCAACGTCGTGATGCGCGCCATGCGCGACGAGCTCGCACGCTCGATGGCCGAGCTGCACCTCGACACGATGCCGAAGCCGTATTTCCTGTCGTATCGGATCGAGGAAGTCCGTCATCTCGACGTGTCGGGATCGCGCGGCGCGCTCACCAGCAGCGACACCGGCACGAATCGCCGCCTGTCGGTCGAGCTGCGCGTGGGAGATTACACGTTCGACAACACGAATTTCTTCGGCATGCCGGGTGACATGGGCGACATCACGATGGACGAGGGCGAAATGGTTTCCGAAACGCCCCTGGACGACGATTACATGGTATTGCGGCGCCAGCTCTGGCTCGCCACGGATCGTTCCTATAAGGCGGCGGTCGCGAATCTCGCCCGCAAACGCGCCGCGCTGGCGAATCGGAGTGGACGCACCGAGCTGGCAGACTTCACGCGCGAAGACCCGGTTACCACCGCGGACGAGCGACCGACTCCAGCATTGGACCAGCCCGCGGTCGAAGCGCTGGTCCGCGCCGCGTCAGCCGTCTTCCAGAAGGCGCCCGATGTCTACCGCTCGACGGTCTCATGGTCGGGCGGGTCGACCCAAACGTGGTACGTGAACAGCGAGGGCACGTCGTTTACCCGGGGCTCACCGTGGGGAGCGGAGTACGTCTCGGCAACCACGCGCGCTCCCGACGGCATGCCGTTGTCGGATGGATTCGGCATCCTCACGCCCACGCCGAACGCGCTTCCGGGCAAAGACTCGCTGACGCGTCGGATCGAAGAATTTACCGCCGGACTCAGCCGGCTGCGTGCCGCGCCATTGGTCGAGTCCTACACCGGCCCTGTGTTGTTCGAAGGCCGCGCCGCGGCCGAGCTGTTCGCGTCGACATTTGGCCGTCGCCTCGGTGCGGACCGCGTGCCCACGTTCGACAATCCGATGTTCGAAAACTTTGCCGCATCCGAGATGGGCGGCGGTGCGGTCCTGCTCGACCAGATCGGGACGCGCGTCATGCCGCGAGCGTTCACCGTGACTGAGAATCCGGCGCAGCGGACCTATGAGGGAAAAGACATCGGAGGCACGACGGTCGACGACGAAGGCGTGCGCACGCGCGAGACAACACTGATCGACAAGGGAATCCTGCGCACGCTGTTGACGACGCGCGTTCCGGTGCAGGGCATCGCGCGCAGCACCGGCAGTCGCCGCGTATTCGGGGCCGAGCCGACCAATGTGTTCGTCACGAGCGACAGCGGTCTGACGGACGGGCAGCTGCGGACTCGCGCCCTGGCGCTGGGCAAGGAGCGCGGCAACGGTTACGTGGTCGTGGTGCGGCGGTTTGCCTCTCCCGGCGCGGGCGGGATCTCGGAATTCCTCGCCACAATGCGTGAGTCCGGTCCTGATGGCTCGCGCACTGTGGCGCTTGGCGATGTCGTCAAGTTGTACGCAGACGGTCACGAGGAGCCCTTCCGCGGTGCTTTATTGTCAGGCGTGAACATCGCCTCGTTCAAGGACGTCGCTGCCGCCTCACGCTCCCGTACGGCGGTTACGCTGACGGGCGGCTCCCACATGGGCGGAGGATTTGGGATGGCCATGGTTTTCATGGCGGGCATGAGCAGCGGCATGTATTTCAGCGAGGCCACGTCAACGTATGTGGTGCCGTCGCTGCTGTTCGAGGACGCGACAATTCGCAAGCGTCCAGCCCAGGGCTTTACGCCGCCGACCTCCAGTCCGCCGTGGGCCGCGACCAAGTGAGCGTGATGCGCGCCGCGATTCTGCTCGCGGCTGTTCCTTCGCTCGCTCTTGCGCAGCGTCCGGTTGAGGGGATGGTCTACGACAGCCTGCTGAAGGCACCGCTGCGCGGCGCCGACGTCTGGCTGCGTGGCACTCCACGCCACACGGAAACCGACGCCAACGGCCGCTTTGAGTTGGACAGCATTGCACCTGGCCGCTACATGCTGCTCGTCTCGCATCCCGGACTCGACTCCGCGGGGTTGTTCACGCTCGCGGTGCCCGTCACGATCTCGGGGCACGATTCGCTTCCACTCCGAGTCGCGACGCCGTCACTCGCCACCCTGTGGCGCCGCCGCTGTGGAGAGGAGCTCGAGGCCCGCTCGGACTCTGGATTGGTGTTCGGCGTCGTAGAGGATGCCAAGACCCAGGCTCACCTCGCCGGCGCCGGCGTGTTGCTCGAGTGGATTCGCCTCAGGCAGATCGATGCCAAGGTGGTGCAGACGCAGCCACGCGAGCTCACTGTTCGGACCGATTCGACAGGAGCGTTTTACGCCTGTGGCGTCGCGACCGACATGAAGATCGGGCTCCGCGCGTACGCGCAGCATGACTCCTCAGGTCTGATCGACTTGCAGCTCGGCCCCCGAGCCATCGGCCGGCAGGACCTCACGGTCGCGCTCGCGCCTGAGCGCCAGCCGGCGTTGCTCAAGGGGCAGGCCGTCACGACCGAGGAGACCCCCGTCTGGGGCGGTCGCGTGACCGTGCGCGAAGGCGCCGCCACCGTGATCAACGACGACGGCACATTTACGATTCGGGGCGTAGCGCCAGGCACGCAGTGGATCACAGTCCAGGCGATCGGCCGCGCGCCGACCGGAATGGCGGTGGACCTCCGCCCCGGCGACAGCGTCTGGGTACCCGTCACCATGGCGGCGCTGCCCGTGATGCTCGCCCCGGTCCGTGTTGTGGGTGCGCCGGAGCGCATGCGGACTGCGTTCGAGGAGCGAGCCCGGAACGGCAATGGGTTGGGCTATTACCGCACCGAAGCGGACGTCGCCGACATGCCGTCGATGCGCACGGTTCTCAGCACCGTCCCTTCCATGCAACTGGTCAAAGGGTCGGGCAATACCGACTTCATTGCCCTGCTCCCGGCGCCGAGTGCCGCGGGCAATGGCTGGTGTGTTCCGGGCCTCTACATCGACGGTGCGCTGGGCGATTGGCAGCAGGTCCAAACCATGCACCCCAAGGACCTGGTGGGGGTCGAAGTGTACCCCCGGCCGGCGAGTGTGCCGTTGCAGTACCAGCAGGTGGCTACCGGGTGCGGCGTCGTGCTCATCTGGACGAAGTACGTGCGGTAGGATTCAGTGATCTAAGCCCCACCACCCGGGCTGTCGAGCGTTATCTTAATCCCGTTATGGCTGAGTCAGACTTCTCTACTCCTCCCGGTCGTCCATCCCGCGGTTCGGGATCGCTCACTGTGCATCTCGCCGATGAGCTCGACGTCTACTTCAATGAGGTTGCCCACGGCAGGCCGGTCGGATTCGTCGCCTCGCCCAAGTGGAAACCGCGGACCGACGTCTACGAGACCGACGAGGAGCTCATCGTCCACATGGACATTGCCGGCATGCAGGCCGAGGATTTTCACGTCGAGCTGGACGACGGCATCCTGAAGATCTCCGGTGAGCGCACCACCCGGCAGCAGGGCAGCGGCAAGCGCCACTATCACGCGATGGAAGTGCAGATCGGACCCTTCGAGCGCCGGTTCCGGTTGCCCGTCGTGGTCGATCCGGCGTCCATCCGCGCCACCTACGAGCACGGCTTTCTCGAGGTCCGGCTCGCCAAACAGCCGCCGCGGTCGTCCGGGGCGCAATCCGTGCGGGTGACCTGATGGAACGCCTGCCGGTCCTTCCCCTGGGCCAGCTCGTCGTCTATCCCCACGTCGTCCTGCCGTTGGCCCTCACAGATCCCAAAGCGGTCCAGTTGATCGACGAGATCATCCAGGGCGAGAAGCGCGTGCTGCTGGGCGTCGTGCGGTCGATGGGTGGGGTCGAGCCGCCCGAGGGCGCGGTCATGAACACACTCCCGCACCAGCTCTACGATGTCGGCACGCTCGGAACGATCGTCCGGATGCTCAAGCTCGGCGACGGCTCGGTGCGTGTCATGGTGCAGGGACTCGAGCGGGCGCGGCTCAAAGACATCGCCCAGGGTGAGAAGTGGCTGATGGCCGACTTCGAGCCGGTGACGGAGAACACGCTCGAGGACGCGCGCACCGAAGCGTTGAAACGGACGATTATCGCGCAATTCTCGCGCGTGATCGACATCGCTCCCTACCTCGGCGCCGAGCTGCACGAGGTTCTGGCCGGCATCACCGAAGCGGGGAAGCTGGCGGACTTCATCGCCGCGAACCTCGATCTCGCGCTGCCGGCCAAGGCCGAGCTGCTCGCGATCGACGACGTGACGCACCGGCTCGAGCGGCTCGGTGAGTTTCTGGTGCAGGAGCTGCAGGTGCTGGAGGTCGGGACGCAGATCCAGGAGAAGGTGAAGACCCGGCTCGACCAGAACCAGCGCGAGTATGTGCTGCGCGAGCAGCTGCAGGTGATTCGCCAGGAGCTGGGCGAGGGCGAAGGCGATGACGAGCTGGAGGAGCTGTCGCGGCGCCTCGAAGAAGCGCAGCTCTCGCCCGAAGCAAAGAAGGTGTCCGACCGCGAGCTGAAGCGTTTGCGGCAGATGTCGCCGCAATCGGCCGAGTATCAGGTGGCGCGCACCTATCTCGACGTCTTTGCCGCGCTGCCATGGGGCCGCGTCACGCAGGACCGCCTCGACCTCAAAGCCGCGCGCGAGATCCTGGACCGCGATCACTACGATCTGAAAACGATCAAGGAGCGGATCCTCGAGTATCTCGCCGTCCGGACGCTGAACCCGCAGGCGAAAGGCTCGATCCTCTGTTTCGTTGGGCCGCCCGGCGTCGGCAAGACGTCGCTCGGTCAGAGCATCGCCGAGGCGCTCGGTCGCAAGTTCACGCGCGTCTCGCTGGGCGGCGTGCGCGACGAGGCCGAGATTCGTGGCCACCGCCGTACCTACGTGGGGGCGATCCCGGGCCGGATCATCCACGCATTACAGCGCTGCGAGACTCGCAGTCCCGTGTTGATGCTCGACGAAGTGGACAAGATGGGCGCCGACGTGCGCGGCGACCCGACGGCCGCGTTGCTCGAGGTGCTCGACCCCGCGCAGAACTCGACGTTCGTCGATCATTACCTCGAGGTTCCCTTCGATCTCTCGGCGGTGATGTTCATCGCGACCGCGAACAGCACGCAGCCGATCCCCGATCCGCTGCTCGATCGCATGGAGCAGCTCACGCTGGTGGGCTACACGCCTGCCGAGAAGCTGCAGATCGCCAAGCGCTATCTCATGCCGCGCCAACTGAAGGAAACGGGACTCGGTGGCGAGACCGAGCGCGCGCATATCGCCGACGGCGCACTGGAACGGTTGATCGGCGAGTACACCCGCGAGGCCGGGGTGCGCCAGCTCGAGCGCGAGATCCAGGGCGTGCTGAGAAAAGCGGCGTTGGAGGTTGTGGAGGGCGGGGCGAAGACGGTGAAGGTGAGCTCCAAGAACCTGGAGAAATACGCCGGGCAACCCAAAGTGCAGAGTGAAGTCGCCGGACGGGCTCCGGAGATCGGCGTCGCCACAGGACTCGCGTGGACGCCGGTGGGCGGCGACATCATGTTCATCGAGGCAATCCGGATGCCGGGCAAGGGGCAGATCACGCTGACCGGCCAGCTCGGCGACGTCATGAAGGAATCGGCGCAGGCGGCATGGAGCTTGTTGCGCGCCCGGGCGGGCGCGCTCGGCATCCCGCTCGATGCGTTCACGCAGTCGGACGTGCACCTGCATGTCCCGGCGGGCGGCGTCCCCAAAGACGGCCCCTCGGCCGGTATCACCATAGCTGCAGCGCTTGCCTCACTACTGTGTCGCAGACCCGCACGCCACGACGTCGCCATGACCGGCGAGCTGACGCTGCGGGGCCGGGTGCTGCCTATTGGTGGATTGAAGGAAAAGCTGACCGCTGCGGCGCGGGCAGGGGTGACCCGGGTGCTGGTCCCGGAGCGCAACAAGAACGACCTGATCGACTTGCCGGACGAGGTACAGAAGTTGCTCGATATCCAGCTCGTGGAAACGATTGACGACGTGCTCGATCTGGCCCTGCTGGACGTCCCACAGGAAGATCGGAGAGGCGAGCGCCGCTCCGGCGGCATCCGTGTGGTCCCGACTCCTTCAGCACCGCCAGCTCCTCCGCCGCCGCCACCACCCCCGGGGGAGGCTCGCCGGTGAGCGACGTCGCCACACTGGAAGCGGCGCTGGCCGAGATTCGCAAGCGCGACGGGAAGTACAATGAACGCGCGTACGTTTTTGTGCTCGCGGCGCTCGAATTCGCCCAGACGCGGCTCCCCGCGCGGCGTCACCTGAGCGGTGCGGAGCTGGCGTGGGCCTGCCGCGACTTTGCGCTCGAGCAATTCGGAATGCTCGCCGGATCGGTGCTGTCGCATTGGGGGATTCATTCCACGGACGACTTCGGGCAAATCGTGTTCATGCTGATCGACGTGGGATTGCTGGCGCAGCAGCCCACCGACAAGCTCGAAGATTTTGAGCGCGTGTACGACTTCGCCGAGGTCTTCAAGGCCGGCGAAGGCTATCGTTGGCCCGGAGTTTCGACCGCAGGGGAGTGATCCGACAGCCGGCCGTTGCTGGTCGCTTCTATCCGAAAGACCCCGCCGAACTGCGGGCGACCGTTGCAACCCTCCTCGCCGATGCCCGACGTCCTCACCCCCTGACCCCCTCTCCGCAAGCGGAGAGGGGGAACGCTCGCGCAGTGGTCGCGCCCCACGCAGGCTACATCTACTCCGGCCCGACGGCAGCACGAGCCTTCGCTCGCACCGTCATTCCGGGGCTCGTCGTCATTCTCGCACCCAATCACACGGGCCGAGCCGCCGCGCGCAGTGGCGTCTCGTTGTGGGAATCGGGCGCGTTCCGCACGCCGCTCGGCGAAGTTGCCGTCGATGCCGAGGCGAGCTCGGCGCTCCAAAGAATTTCCGAGGGAGTCGTGGAGGTGGACCACGAAGCCCACGAAGCCGAGCACGCCATCGAAGTCGAGCTCCCGTTCCTGCAGCTGTTGCGCGCGGACGTGCGCATCGTCCCGCTCGTCGTTTCATGGGATTCGTGGGACCCCGCTCGGATCCTGGGAGAGATTCTCGCGCGTCTCGTTCAGATGGTGGGCGAGCCGGTGCTGCTCGTCGCGTCGAGCGACCTCAATCATTACGAGCCGGCGAACGTTTCCGAACAGAAAGACTCGCGCGCGCTGGAAGCGGTGACGGCGCTCGATGGGGAAGAGCTGCTCGCTCGGTGCAAGCGCGAGCGGATTTCGATGTGCGGGCGTGCGCCGGTGGCGGCAATCCTGGCCGCGGCACGTGTCCTGGGCGGGACGCGCGCCGAGGTGGTAGACTATCGCCACTCCGGGTGGGTGTCCGGCGACAACGCGCGCGTGGTCGGTTACGCGGGGGTGGTGATCTCGTGAATGCGATTCCGGTGCTCTCGGCCACGGAAGCGGCGGCGTGGGATTCCGCTGCGCGCACGCAGTATCGCGTGCCGAGCCGAGTGCTCATGGAGACCGCGGGCCGCGCGATCGTGCACGTGCTGAGCGCCGAGTTCCCGGACGCGATAACCGGCGGCGTGCTCGTCGCCGCCGGCGCGGGCAACAATGGCGGCGACGGTTGGGTGATCGCCCGCGCGCTGCATGCGGCCGGCGTTCCGGTGTGGGTTGCGTCCGTCGATCCCAAAACTGACGACGCGATCGACAATCGCGCGCTCGCACGACTCGACGGCGTGCACGAGCTCGGTCGCGACGAAGCATGGCCGCAGGCCGCGCTCACCGTCGATGCGCTGCTCGGCACCGGCGCGGTCGGGCCCGCAAAAGGGGACGTGCTGGCGCTCGCCGAGCGCGTAGCCGCATTTGGCGCGCCGATTCTCGCGGTGGACGGTCCCACCGGTCTCGATCTGACGAGCGGCGAGGCGCACGGGCCGATTCGTGCGCGCATCACGGTGACATTCGGCGGCCCGCGCCGCGGCCACCTGCTCGCGCGCGAGTGGTGCGGCAAGATCGTCGTCGTCGATATCGGGTTTCCACCGCCGGACACGGCGTGGCCGGTCCTGGTCACTGATCGCTGGGCGGCCGAGCGCTTGCCGCGCCTCGCGCCACAGATGCACAAGGGCGACCGCGGCCGCGTGTGTGTCATCGGCGGCGCCGACGGGATGACGGGCGCCGCGCTGCATGCCGCTCGCGCCGCACTGGCGGCGGGAGCGGGGCTCGTCAAGCTCGTCGCGGCGCGCGAGACCATCGCCGCCGCGCAGGCCAGCCTGCCCGATGTGTTGACCGTCGAGACGGCGATCGGCGAGACCCTCGAACCTGCTGTTGTCGAAGCGCTCGACTGGGCGGATGCGCTCGTCCTCGGCCCGGGACTCGGGCGCGAACCGCGTGCCTCGCGCGAGGCGTTTGTTCGCGAGATCTTGGCGCAACGTCCAGTGCCGACTGTCGCCGATGCCGATGCTCTCCATCTGCTTCCCGAAATCCTGACTCCTGGCTCCCGACCCCTGGTGTGCACTCCCCATCTCGGCGAATTCCGCGCGCTGGCGGGCGATCAGTTAGCCGACGAAGCGGCCAACGATCGCTGGTCGGCGGCGGCGCGTGCGGCGGCGAAGCTCAAATGCACCGTGTTGCTGAAAGGGGTTCCCACGGTCATCGCCGATTTGCGGGGTCCTGCGCACGTCGTGGCGAGCGGCAATCCCGGACTCGCGACTGGTGGCAGCGGCGATCTACTCGCCGGCTTCATCGGCGCGTTTCTCGCGCGCGGGACTGCGGCGGCCGAGGCCGCCGCGCTCGGGGCGCACGCGCTCGGTCGCGCGGCCGAGCAGGGCGCCCGGCAGTGGACGGCGCGAAGTTTACGGCCCGCTGACGTTCTGGCCGCATTGCCCGACGTGTGGCGGACCTGGCGCGACGTAAAGCCTTGCCGTCCACCGGTACTGGCCGCGCTCGACGCACCAGAACTGTGAGATGTGTAGCGACGCTGCAACAGCCTCGCTCGGGAACTCGCGATAGCTAGCCCGGTTACGAAGGAGCAGGACGGCGCCACGCACGTTACCCCCGTTAGTTTCGTGTGTCTTCATCAGGCACGGTGATCGACTCATGAACCTTGGGCCTGGCAAGGAATTCGATCGCATTCGCGGGATTCTCACGCAGATCGCGGAGATCTCGGGCGATGTCGACGATTTGGGTGACGACTGCGCGCTCATTCCCCTCGGCTCGACCACACTCGCCGTCAGCATCGACAATTCGCTCGAGAACGTCCACTTCCGGACCGACTGGCTCGACTTCAAGGAGATCGGATTCCGCGCCGCGGGCTCCGCTCTGTCGGATCTCGCCGCGGACGGTGCCACGCCGCTCGGCGTTCTCGTCTCGTTGGGCGTGCCCGCGACGCAGACCAAATCGGGAGCCGATCCGGCCGCGGAAATCATGGCCGGCGTCGCGACAATGGTAAACAACCTCGGCGCGCGCGTGCTCGGCGGTGATCTGACGCGCGCGGATCAGTATATCGTCGATGTGTGCGTCATCGGGACCGCGGAGCGCCCCGTGCGCCGCTCGGGCGCGCGAGAAGGCGATGCACTGTGGGTCACCGGGTATCTCGGCGGCGCCGCCCTCGCGCTGGAACGCTTGCGCGACGGCGACGGCAAGCGCCTGCCCGACGTGCTCCGCAACCGCTACGCCTGTCCCGAGCCGCGCATCGAGGCCGGCCGCTGGCTCGCGAATCATGGTGCGAGCTCGATGATCGACATCTCCGATGGGCTTGCCGCCGACGCCCAACATCTCGCCGCCGCATCCGAAGTCGGGATCGAGATCAATCTGGAGCATATCCCGTGCTGGGAAGAGGTAGAAGCGATGGCGGCGGTGGCCAGCGGCGAGGAATTCGAGCTACTTTGCACCATGCCGCCGACCTTCAGTGACTCCAGCGCATCGAGCTTCCGCGCGCACACCGGCCTGCAGCTCAGCAGGATCGGCACCTGCCTGCGCGGTTCGGGCGGGCGGCGCGGCGGCGTGCGGCTCCTCGATCACAACCAACCAGTTCCAATGCCGGCGGGATACGATCACTTCGCGTGAGTGTCCGGACACTCTGGTATTACGTCGTCCTTTTCATCTCAACAGTCATCCATGCCAGCGGCGCCATCGTCGCCGGAATTTTTCGCGTCAAGAATCGCGTCGGTGGGATTTACGACTGGGCGAACATCGACTGGTCTGATGACATTCTGAAAGCCGCGGGCACGCCGGTCCTTGCCGAGGGCCTCGAGCAGATCCCCCGCGGGCAGCCGCTCATGTACGCGTCGAATCATTCATCCATGTTCGATATCTGGGCGATCCTCGCCACGCTGCCCGGCTCGGTACGCTTCGTCGCCAAGCAGGAATTGTTCAGGATTCCGCTGCTCGGCGGCGCGATGCGCGCCGCCGGTCACAT
>Ga0075425_100002795_pt1 | contig 17541 bp, 14 predicted proteins | sample SoiMethybrSBSTD4_FD_75300 | JGI IMG/M metagenome (GOLD analysis project Ga0075425, IMG submission 75300) | Bulk soil microbial communities from a Populus tree surrounding site in Tennessee, USA - Soil MetaG P. TD hybrid SBSTD4 | ecosystem: Environmental > Terrestrial > Soil > Tree plantation... | reverse complement strand
GTCGACAAAGCAAATGTGCTTGATTGTTCGCGGCTTTGGCGTGAGGTGGTGACCTGGGTGGGGCAGGATTTTACCGACGTCAAGCTTTCGCACATGTATGTTGACTCGGCCGCGATGGCGCTGGTCTCCAAGCCGGCTGAGTTCGATGTGATTCTGACCGAAAACATGTTTGGCGACATCTTGTCTGACCAGGCCGGTGCAGTGGTGGGTTCTCTCGGGCTATTGCCTTCGGCGAGTGTCGGCGGAAAAGTGGGTTTGTATGAACCCATTCATGGCTCGGCGCCTGATATCGCGGGACAGGGGGTTGCTAATCCTCTGGGCGCGATCCTTTCCGCGGCAATGCTCCTGCGACATTCGTCTTCGTTGCCAGCCGAGGCCGCATCTATTGAAAGGGCCGTGCGCGAGGCGCTTGCAGCAGGCCACTTCACCCGCGACCTGGCGGGCAGGGATCAATCATCGGTAAGCACGAGAGAAATGGGTGATCTGGTTATAGGGGCTCTCCAGTGATCAATCTTCACATGCGATAGAACCGTGAACAATCTGCCAAACAGTTCGACAAAACATTCAGGGGTTTTCCGCCTGCTCCTGCGCGTGCCTGTTCCCTGGGTGTTCGTGTTGGGATATTTGCTGGGTGTCGGCCTGCAACGCGCGATTTTCCCCGGTACGCACTATTCGGCAGCAACCCGCAATTTGGTTTCAACCGGCGGAGCGGTCGTTTTTGCAGTGGGCGCAGTGATTGCCGGGTGGGGACTGATCCTGTTTCACAGGGCGCGCACTACCACCACGCCGGGCAAAGCGTCGAATGCGCTCGTGATGCGGGGGCCCTACCGGTTTACCCGTAATCCCATGTATGTCGGACTGATTGTTGCGTACGTCGGCGAGATGGGACTTCTGGTGCAGATCGCCCCCCTCATTCCCCTGTTGCTGGTGATTGCTTACGTTAACTGGATCGTGATTCCGGTTGAAGAAAACCAGTTACGGGGATTGTTCGGGAAAGACTACGTACAATTCTGCAACGGCGTTCCCCGGTGGCTTTAGACGTCAGGTAGTGACCCAAAACCCGGGCCGCGCGGAGAAATTGCCATGGTTAGCGAGACTTCGGGACGGCGCGCGGTGTCGAGGATCATTCCTCACGGGAAACTCGCCTTTGGCTTGGCGCCCTGCGTGATAGAATCTGTCGAATTCTGTTGAGAGTCCCAGGTTGATCGAACTAGCACCTTCAATTTTATCCGCTGATTTCGCGCGTCTGGGCGAGCAGGTCAACCGGGCTGCGGAAGGCGGCGGGACCATAATTCACGTGGACGTGATGGACGGGCATTTTGTCCCGAACATCACATTGGGGCCGCAACTGGTTAAGTCTCTGCGGAAAGCGACCAAGTTGCCGCTCGACTGCCACTTGATGATCGAGGACCCCGATACTTATATTCCCGCTTTTGCCGAGGCCGGGGCCGATTGGATCTCAGTGCACTGGGAGGCATGCCGGCATTTGGATCGAACTCTGAATTTAATTAAGAGCCATCACTGCCATGCGGGCGTGGTGATCAATCCGGCCACACCGGTCGAGCTACTTTCCGAGGTGCTCGACGTTGTGGATTACGTACTGGTCATGTCGGTGAATCCTGGGTTTGGGGCGCAGTCTTTTATTCCTAATTCGCTGCATAAGCTACGGAAAGTACGGGAGTTGCGCGAACAGCGGAACCTGAATTACCGGATTGAAGTGGACGGCGGTATTGCCGTAGACACAGTAGGCAAGGTGGTCCGTGCCGGAGCAGAAATTCTGGTAGCGGGCAACGCAGTGTTCAGTCAAGGCGATCCTAAGAGTAACGCCGAAAATTTGTTGAAGGCAGCATTGGAAGCTACGCTGCAAAAAGTCTGAGGGGGAAGTTTCGAAGGTTTCAAGGTTTCAAGGTTTCAAGGTTTCAAAGCTTCAAAGCTTCAAGGTTTCAAAGTTTCAGAAGCACAAGTATGGGATCGGCTGCAGCTTCGAATCGCTAAGTTTGAAACCCTGAAACTTTGAAACCTTGAACCCGATCTGAGGTGTTGATGTCACGTATTACCGCATTCTTATTGGCCGCAACGCTGGCCTTCACCACTGCCTGCACCAACAAGAAGGTCAGCAATCCGCTGGCGAAGGTGGACTCTAAGCAGCCGGACAAGGTGCTGTTCGATCGCGGCATGGACGCGATGAAGCACAACCATTTCGACGTCGCGCGCCTGGATATGCAGACCCTGATCAACACTTATCCTGAGTCGGAGTTCCTGGCCCGCGCCAAACTGGCGCTGGCCGATTCCTGGTATGCCGAAGGCGGGACCGCCGCACTGGCGCAAGCCGAGCAGGAATACCGCGACTTCATCACCTTCTTTCCCAACATGCCTGAGGCTGCAGAGGCGCAGCTGAAGATCGCTAACATTCAGTATCACCAGATGGAGAAGCCTGACCGCGATTTCACGCATGCGGTGCGGGCAGAGCAGGAATACCGGCAAGTCATCCTGCAATACCCGGACAATCAGAAGATGGTGGCCGAGGCCAGGACCAAATTGCTCGAGGTGCAGGAGGTCATTGCGGAACGCGAATTTCGCGTGGGGCACTTCTACTTCTTAAGGCCATCGTATCCTGCGGCCATCGCGCGACTGCAGTCCCTGGTTGATCGGTATCCGTTGTACAGCAAGGCCGACGAAACTCTCTACTTGCTTGGCCAGTCATATGAAGGCGAGATCGCCATGATTCGGCACAGCGCCGACACCGAACGACGTTTACTGGAACGTCGCGGCGGCAAAGTGGATGAAGCGCGGCTCAAGGCTGAAGAATTGGCGCGTGAGCGGATGATTTCTGATTTCACCGCGAAAGCCACAGAAGCTTACTCCAAAATTCTTACTCGTTATCCGGCTATGGACCGCGCGGATGATGCCAAAGCCAGGCTGGTCGCATTACACCAGACGGTGCCGCGTCCGACGAAAGCGATGCTTGCTCAAAACAAAGCCGAAGAAGACGCTCGGAAGCAGAAAAGTATAACGGGCGCGATGATGGGAGCACTAAGCCGCCGACCGGACGTGAGCCCGGCGACTAATGTTGGTGACCCATCGCTGCAGGACCAGGAACCGATTAGCGCCAGCGGAATCGTTCAGGCCGCAAACCGCGTGGCCGCTGGTGCGAAGCCTTCTTCCGGGAGCGAATCGCTGTCGGTAAAAACCACTGGCACGGGCGAACCTGGCGAGAACCAGCCTGCACCTCGCTCCGATACTCCGCCCACCGACCCAAACGCCGCTTTGGCTACTATAGACCCGGCACCAAACCCACAGCCAACGAATGCAAATGAAGTGAAGCCGAGCGCAGAACCACAGACCGACGCCGCGAATGATCCAAATGAGCTGAAGCCTAACGTCGCGCAAGATCCGGCTCCGGCACAGGCCCCACCCCAGGTGAACGAGATTCAGAATGGCGATCCGGCGCAGGCATCTGCAAACGGCGCAACCGCCTCGCAAGGTAATGGTCAGGAATTGGCGGATGACAATGCCATCGCTTCCAGCAAGCACAAGAAAAAGAAGGGTCTGCACAAGGTTATTCCGTTCAAATAGCCGGATGGAGCTGACAAATCAGGGCAAAAAGCCGGAGGAAGTTCACCCTCAAGCATTGACCCGTCGTAACCTGCTTAGTGCCGTACATTCATTGACTTAGACCGTATTCCCAGTTACCTTCGCTATATCTCCCCTAGTCTAACCGAGGACATCCTTGGCCCGTACAGTACTGCTTGCCGACGACAGCGTGACCGCCCAGAACATGGGGCGCCGCATTCTTATTGACGCAGGTTATGAAGTAATCACCGTCAATAACGGGTCGGCCGCTTTGAAGAAGATCCACGAGAGCCGCCCTGATCTGATTGTTCTCGACGTCTACATGCCCGGTTATGGCGGCCTGGAAGTTTGCCAGCGGCTGAAAGAATCCGAGGACACGAACAGGATTCCTGTTTTGCTGACGGTTGGCAAAATGGAGCCTTTCAAGCCGGAAGAGGCGAAACGAGTACGCGCCGACGGCCATATCGTGAAGCCGTTCGAGGCCAGCGAGCTTCTCGCGGCCTTAACCAGGCTTGAGGACAGAATCGTTCCGCAGGCTGAACCATCGCGAAGCCGAAAGAGCAAGCCCGAAAAGAAATCGCGCATGTGGCGGGTTGCGGACCCCGCGGTCACTTTTGACGACACCAATACTGACAAGATCGCCTATCTGAACGAAGTTAAGCAACGCCATTCGGGCGGGAGCGGAGAGAACGGCAACGCCGGCGAAAAGGCTGCCGAGGCTCAAGAGTCATTTATTGAGGAGTTTTCAGAAGCAGCAAAAAAAATAACGGCAGGCCCGGTTTCAGAAGGTCCGAAAATGCCGCGGCCGATGTCAGTGTATGCGGCAGAACAACTGCAAGAGCTTCCGGTTGTTGCCGACGCAATTCCGGCGGGCGTCTCAGCTGAAGCAGCCGTCGCGCAGGAAAGCAATTCGGCAACGATCATAGAGTCAGAAGAAAAAGCGGAAGCCCCTGAAGTACAGCCGCCGATTGTAGCTGAACCTGAGCAAGTCCCAACCATTGAGACTGCGCCTCTCGCCCAAAGCGAAGCAGCTGGGGAAACGCCTGCGGTCGTGAGTCAGATCGAGAATGAGATTTCACCAACATCCGCTGAGGCGGAACCTCCTGCTGACACCGAAGTAGTTGCAGCAACGCAGGCGGAGGAAGTCTCTCCTTCTGCCGATACGGAAGTAGTTGCGGCAATGCAGGTGGAGGAAGTCTCCCCTGAGCCGCGCCAGGATGTTCCGGCTACAACGCGCTGGGTCGCAGAGAAAGTTGCTCTGACCGCTGAAGAGGCTTCGCTCGAACTCGAACGTGAGATGCATGAGGTACATGCGGCATCGGTTGAGGCAGCGCGGTCGGTCTCGGAACCGCCGACGGAGGCTACTGCGGCGGATTCTTCCGTCCCAGAAACAGAAATCGACGAAACCAACGGCGCGACCTTCGCTGCCGCAGCTTCGATGTCGGGATCCAGCGCGTCGGGAACCAGCGCGATCAACCTCGCCGTCCCCCAAACTGGGCCCGAGCAACCGGTCGTTTCAGAGTCGTCCGCAGCCTGGGAAAATTGGCAGCAGATTCGCGACTCTGTAATGGGAGCACAGACGACAAGCGCCATCGCCGAGTCGGTGGCGGAAGTTGCTCAATCGAGCGTTTCGGCTAAGCCTGAGTCGAGCACAGAATCGTCTGACGACGCGGACAGTGCCACCCTGTCGAGCATTGTTGATAGTGTGCTCGCTGAACTCAAGCCCCGTCTGATGGAAGAAATTTCCAAGAAGCTGCGGAAATAACCGCCACCCCGGCTTGTCGCAACGTACCCTTATCGTTTACGTGTCGTTTGTGGTTCGTCTGATTTATTTCGCTATTTCACCGATAGACTTGGCACGGGGGAAATCCCGGATAATATCGGCTGAATGTAGCGATCGCGAGTTGTAGTTTCGAGTCTCACGCAGGAGGAAGCGTGGACACTAGAGCAACATTCCTAGAAAAGTTCTGGAAGTTGAACATCAAACTTTCGGTTGCGGTGCTTCTATTGACCGCGGCGCATGCGCAGGACAGCGCCAACGACGATGCCGGCCGTATCATGTCTCTAGAGACGCTATGGAACCAGGCGGAACTCAAACAGGATACGAGAGCCATCGAGAATTTGATTGCCGCAAGATTTGTGTACGTGGATACGGATGGGAGCACACAAACAAAATCGGAATTCCTGGACGGAATAAAGAATCGCCCCGAACAAATCGACCTGATCGGAATTGAGCCGGGAACTGTCAAAGTTTACCTTTACGAGAACAGCGCGATCGCCAACGGAATCTATCGCGAAAAGGGTTCCCTTCACGGCAAACCCTACTCCCGTCGCGGCAGGTTTACCGATACCTGGATAAAGCAAGGAAGCGCCTGGGTTTGCGTGGCCAGCCAATCGACGCTGATCACGAAATAATAAATTGATTGCTGCGCTGGAGATTCACGCCGCCCGAGACCTGATCACCGTAAACCGCTGCTTCATTTTAAGAAACGGCCGCTCCAGAAAACGATAGGACAACACAGCCAGCAGTATTGTCACCGTCAGCGCCGCCCACTGAAACACAAGGGAGTGCGCGAGCTTCGTTCCGAGAGCAGATGACTCGAGCATTCCGGCCCGCGCCAGTACCTTTCCAACCAGAATTATCGCGAGCATGTGAAACACATACAGCCCATACGAAATCTTGCCCAAGTAAACGAGCTTGGGCGAGAGCCATCGAGAAACTCCCAAGAACGCCAGCAATAACATCGCGCAACCGGCGGCGACGAATACGTAACCGAAAACGAGAGAGGCCGGAGATGGGGGTGGAGTATCGGTTTTTATTCCGAATGCCCCAGCAGCCAACAGCCAGCACAATAGACCCGCTGCAAGGAACGAACACCTTGTGCCTCGGTTGAATTTCGGCGCGCGTCCTTTCAAGGCTATTGCCAGCAATGCTCCCAATGCAAAAAACTGGAATTGCACCAGGCTGTTCACCCAGATTGCGCCGTTCGCCTGCGCGCCGTGGCGGGCAAGTACGACCAGTACGATCCACGAAACCGGAAACAGCATGAGTGATAGGCCGACCATCAACGCGCGCCCGCCGATTTTCGCGATCCACGGCCACGCCAGATAGAACTGTTCCTCAAGTGAAATGCTCCAGAGCGGAGCGATCGGGCTGCCGGCGCAACCAACGGCCGCAACGTACCAGTTCCCGGCGAGGAAGACGAATGACCAGATCCGCGCGGGTTCAATGTGATACGAGTGCACAACCGTGCCGAGCGTGAACGCGAACAGCAGAAATAGAAAATAGAGCGGCCATATACGCAATATTCTTCGAATGTAGAATGCGACTACGTCGACTCTACCGGCACGCGTGCGCTCTCGATTCAATAGCTCAGTAATCAAATAGGCGCTGAGAACAAAAAACAGGCAGACGCCGAAACCGCCAGCGTGCTTCACCACCGATTCCAGGCGAACTATCGCGAGGACAAGTCCAGAAAAATGTTGCCGATCGATTGACGGTAAACCGTGATGCAGAAAGACGCTCAGAAAAGCGAGGAAGCGCAGGGCGTCCAGTTCAGGGCGATAAAAACGATCAACGCTGGCAATCTCCCTGGTCAGCGAAAGCGATTGACCAATTGATGTCGTATTTTCAAGAGGAAACGCTGTTGCCGGCGCAGCCAATGTTGGAAGCCTTTGTACCTGCAGGCATCATAGAGAATCTCGCTCGCATTTTGGATTCCCTCGCGTGGTACACACCTGAAGGGTGCTGGAGCGTCGCCGCAATACGTGCCGGAGATTACTTGCATCCAAGTTCGATTGAAGCTGGAAGTCGTTCTGGGAGCCGCTTCAGTTTCATGCGTAAATTGGCCTTCATCTCTCTGCTTCTGCTCGTATTCGGAAGTTCTTCGATTGCGTTCGCACAGAAGCGAGTCGAAGTGGGCGCATTTCTTGATTATCTGAGCATCTCGAAAACCGGTACGCACAACTTCGGAATAGGCGGGCGCTTCGGCTATCGCGTACACCGCAACGTAATGATGGAAGGTGAACTGGCCTACGACTACGGCCTCAACTTCGACGAAGCTTTCCGCAATGTCGTGACCGGAAACTTAATCGCCATTGGGCGCACTTCGATTGGCGTCACTCATGGCGTGTTCGGGCCGAAGCTGCAATCGTCGCATGGTCCATTTCGTCCTTTCATTACTTTCAAAGGCGGTTTCGTGGATTTCCGGTTTAGCCCGAGCCTGGTGCCCTATAGCAACGTCGTAAGCGCACTTACAGGCATTCGCACCTCGAACCTAAACGCGGCAATTTATCCGGGAGGCGGGATCGAAGCAAGCCTTGGTCCTGTGGGATTGCGGCTCGAGGTGGGCGACGAGATTTACTTCAACAACGGGGCGCAAAATAACCTGCGGATCACATTCGGCCCGATCATCAGGTTCTGAAACATTCAGATGGATGGGGTGGTACCCACTCTTCGCGTCCTTGCCGACTCGAATTCCCGAGTCATAGGTTCGAGGTTCCCACCCTTGCCAAGAACGCAAGGGTCTGCCCTGAGCGAAGCCGAAGGGATGGGGCACCCTCAGTCGTGATGGTCCCGAACGAAAAACCATGGCTGGGGCGCCGCGCTACTTCGGGGGAGCGGGGACACCGCTAGCGTGGGACCGTTTCCTTGCCCGATCCTTGAAGACTTTCTCTTCCAGAGGATCGTGGAGCGAGCGGTATGCGATGTTGAGCAACTCAGCGTCGGCAGTATCTCCGCTTAGTTCCCAGATCATCACGCCGCCCAGGTGTTGATGGGAAGCGTAGCTGGCCTTGTAGCGGACGGAGACGGGATCTTCATAGGTCCAGAATGTCCGGCCATCGAAAAGCCAGGGTGCCTGCGAGAGTTCCTCTCGATAGGCGAAAAAGCCGGAAGCAATGCTTCGGATGTAGTTATAGGGGCGATCTTGTGTGACTGCATGCCCGGTTTGGAGCAGACCGTCATTGGCAATTTCGACGTCGGTCCAACTGTAGCCATAGAAAGGCAAGCCCATCAGCAGTTTTTCTGTAGGCACGCCGGCGGCCTGGTAGCTGGCGATACTCTGCTCGATACTGTGAAGATCATGCGGTTCTGCGGCGAAAAGGGGCGCCAGGAATCCGGTAGTTTGAGTCCAGGGACCGGCGTAGTCGTAGTTCATGACACCCACCTGATCGACGAGTGGAGCAATGGCAGCGAAATCTGTGCCGGAGAAGGTCTGCGGCGATTCATCCACGGCGATGGCCAAGCGCAAACCGGGGCGCACTTGATTCATCTGACGGCGGAACTCCTGCAGCAAATCGGAAAAATTGGCAGCGTCTTCTTGATGGGGAGATTCCCAGTCGATGTCGATTCCGTCGAAGATTCCCGGCTTGCTGATACCAGGTGCAAAATGACCACGCAGGAATATGTCGACACAAGAAGCGACAAAGGCGATTCGGTTTTCAGGCCGCGCGTCCTGGGCAAAATCCCGAGGGTCGCCCTCAAGTGATATCAGAATTTTCAAGTGCGGGTAGAGACGCTTCAGTTGCTCGAGTTGGTGAAAATGGCCGCGGAAAGGGGAGGCTGGGTCGTCTGGTTTGCCACTTACGCTATTTTCGCGAGTGAACATGGTATTCAGATCGGCGCCGGGGTCGGCTAGCGAGCATTGGCCGTTACGAACCGAGCCCTGCGCATAGTTGATCTGGTCGAGCCGTTGTGCGGATCCGTTGGTGACGAGTGCCTTGACGTAATAGGGTTCTGCGAGGTGAAGACCCCACTGCGGAAAATATCCGACCAGCAATGGAGTGGGCGCTCGTGGCTTAGGACTCTGTGCACGGCAGGGCGTGAAGCAAGCCAGCAGGACGGCGGCGATGAAGAAAAATTGAAAGCGGGTTGCGCTGGCCATTGAATTTCATTCTAGTCTGCTCACGGGCAGCTACTCATGCTGCCTGCGCCTTTCGTGTTGTTTGCGAATAGGAACAGCAACCCAGTGCCGGCCTTGTAGAACCTCCCTCTAACGGTCAAGGACCTTCTACTGTATTCCCACCGGGACCTGCCCGCACAAACTTGGCACAAACGTTGCCAGGATCGATGGCGATTCGCTCAACCAACCCCAACCTCGGTTGACCCGTTTTTTCTTCCGCCTGTAAGATCGAAATTCAGCCCTTTAGCATCTGGCAGTGAGAGTCAGTCCTAAGCTTCGGGGGAGTCTTCCCGAATGAGGGACCGTCGAGGCGAAGATTCTAATTGCTAATTGCTGAATTTCGCATGCCTCACGAGCTTTCAAAATCGTATGAGCCGGGCGCCATTGAGGCGCGTTGGGCCGAGTACTGGGTGAAGGAGAAGCTGTTCTCGGTGCCTACGCCGGGGGAGGGCGATCCGCGTCCGGTGTTCACGCTGCTCTTGCCGCCGCCCAACGTGACCGGGCGTCTGCATATGGGGCACATGCTGAACCAGACGCAAATGGACATCATCGTTCGCTGGCACCGCATGCGCGGGTTCGTGACCCTATGGCTGCCGGGGACGGACCATGCGGGCATCGCCACGCAAATGATGGTGGAGCGGCAACTGGCGACCGAGGGTAAGAAGCGCTCGGAGTTGGGGCGCGAACAATTCATCCAGCGGGTGTGGTGCTGGAAAAAGCAGTACGGCAGCGCGATTCAGGAGCAGATGAAGCGGCTTGGGGCCTCGGTGGATTGGGACCGCGAGTACTTCACTATGGACGACAACCTTTCGCGGGCCGTGCGCGAAGTGTTTGTCCGGCTGCATGAGGAAGGGTTGATTTATCGCGGCAAGTACATCGTCAACTGGTGTCCGCGATGCGAGACGGCGATCTCCGATCTCGAAGTGAAGCACGAAGAGATACCCGGCAAACTTTGGGAAATTCGGTATCCGGTGATTGGAGCTGGCGAGTTCATCACCGTGGCGACAACGCGGCCGGAGACCATGCTTGGCGATACCGCCGTCGCGGTGAATGAACGCGACGAGCGGTATAAGCATCTGCGCGGAAAGAACGCGCTGCTGCCGCTGATGAATCGCGAGATTCCGATTATTACCGACGAACTTGCGCAGCCCGAGTTTGGCACGGGAGCAGTGAAAGTTACTCCCGCGCATGATCCGAATGATTTTGAGGCGGGACTTCGGCACAACCTGCCACAGATTGAAGTGATGGACCAACACGCGCGTATGAACGAGAACGCCGGGGCTTACGCGGGGCTTGATCGCTATGCGGCACGCAAGCGCGTGCTGGAAGACTTGCGGGAGCAGGGCTTTATGGTGGGCGAGAAGGACCACACGATTGCCATCGGCAAATGCGACCGCTGCGGGACGGTGGTTGAGCCGAGACTCTCGACGCAGTGGTTCGTGAAAATCAAACCTCTCGCCGATCGCGCGATTGAGGTTGTAGAGAAAGACTACATTCGTTTCACGCCGGCGAATTACCGGCAAGTTTATTTGAACTGGATGCGCAACATCCATGACTGGACCATCTCGCGACAGTTGTGGTGGGGGCATCGCATCCCGGCGTGGCACTGCGAGTGCGGCGAAATTATGGTGGCTCGCGAGGCGCCTAGTGCATGCTCCAAGTGCGGCGGATCGAAGCTTACGCAAGATCCGGATGTTCTGGACACCTGGTTCTCTTCTGGCCTGCTGCCGTTTACGTCGCTCGGTTGGCCGGAGGCGACGCGGGACCTCGAAGTGTTCTATCCGACGTCGCTGCTAATTACGGGCTTCGACATTCTTTTCTTTTGGGTCGCGCGGATGATCATGCTGGGCTGCTGGTTCATGGCGCCTGCAGAAAGACCCAGCACAGGCCGTGTGGGGACGGGCGCCCTCGCCCGTCCGGCCGAGCAAAGCTCGGCATCGATTCCGACCGATGAGGAATTGCGCGCATCAGTTCCCTTTCGCGAAGTCTACATTCACGCGCTGGTGCGGGACGCCGATCGGCAGAAGATGTCAAAGACCAAAGGCAACGTGCTCGATCCGATTCAGGTGATTGAGAAATACGGGACGGATGCGACGCGGTTCACGCTGGCGGCGATGTCGTCTCCGGGAACGGACATTGCATTCAACGAAAGCCGGACGGAGGGCTATCGCGCTTTCGCCAATAAGATTTGGAATGCGGCGCGGTTCATGTTCATGAATCTGGACCGAATCGTTCCGGGCCTGCGGCCCGGACGGACGGGCGAGGGCGCCCGTCCCCACACGGGCATTGCCAGTCCCCACGCGGGCATTGCCGATCCCCACACAGGCATTGCCAATCCGCGCGGCATTGTTGGATTTCAGGCTGCAACTCTTGAAGACCGCTGGATTCTCTCTCGCTTCAACACAGTTGCTAAGAATGTGAACGAGTCTCTGACTGCCTACCGCTTCGACGAGGCGGCGAATTCTATCTACGACTTCTTCTGGGGTCAGTTCTGCGATTGGTATATTGAGCTGATCAAGCCGCGGCTAGCGCCCGAATGCGAGCAGAATGCGCGGACTGCGTGTGTGAATCTGGTTGCGGTGTTCGAGGCGTCGTTGCAGCTGTTGCACCCGGTGATGCCCTTCATTACTGATGAAATCTGGCACGCGATTTACGATGGCAAGCCTCCGCAGAAATCGCTGGCACTGGCAGCGTATCCACAAGCCGACGAGAACCAGATCGACAGGGCTGCGGAAACTCAGATGGCCATCTTGCAGGATTTGATCGTCAGCGTCAGAAATCTGCGGGCGGAACTTAAGGTCGAAACCAAGGAAAGGGTTCCGCTCGAAGTATTTGTGCTTGAGCCGGAGATTCGTACGCTCATCGCCGAGAATCGCAACGCGTTGGAGCGGCTGGCGAATGTGCAGGAAGTGCGGTTTGCAGACAGCTCTCTAGAGAAATTATCGAATGTCCGGCATACGGCGCGGTTTGACGTTCGCCTGGATTACGAGAAGAAGATCGATGTCGCAGCCGAGCGCGAGAACGCAATAAGAGAGTTGGGGAGAATTGAAAAGGAATTGGAGAACATCGGGCGGCAACTGGCGAATGAAGGGTTTGTGACCAAGGCGCCGGCAGAAGTGGTCGAGAAACTCCGCAAACGAAAGGAAGAATTGCTTGCGCTGCGGGAGAAGATGCGAATCAAGGTTGGGGAAATGACGTAGAGTTGAGAGGCGGGCGAGGGCGCCCGCCCCACACTGAACCATGGACTGGAACAGCCGACGAATTACCGCGGTACTGCAGAACGCGTTGCTGGAAGACCGGGCGACGCGCGATGCGACAAGCTACGCCTGCATCGACCCCAGCCAGCGCGCTACCGGCACGGTGATTGCCAAGCAGGATTGTATTCTCTCCGGTGTCGGCAGCATTGCGCGCATCCTTGATGTTTATGCCGCGCTAGACGGGGCTGTGGTTTCGCACTACGAAGTTACAACTCATCCCGAGATTTTCGATGGCGTACGGTTGCACAAAGGGCAGACCATTGCCGTGGTCCGTCATAATGCGCGCGTGATTCTTTCCTGCGAGCGAGTGATTCTGAATTTGCTGCAGCGCCTCAGTGGGATTTCGACGCTCACCAGAAAATTCGTGGAAGCGGTTGCAGGCACTAAAGCGCGAATTCTGGATACCCGCAAAACCGCGCCTGGCCTGCGCATGCTGGATAAGTATGCTGTGCGTTGCGGAGGCGGCCAGAATCATCGTCTGGATCTGTCTGACGGTGTGTTGATCAAAAACAATCATATTGCGCTTGCGGGAGGCCTGAAAGCGGTGCTTGAGCGGGCGCATCGCAACCGACGCGGGACCCAGCCGATTGAAGTGGAGGTGCGAAGTCTCGCTGAGTTGGAAGAAGCGCTCGCAAATGGCGGCGAGGCGATTCTGCTCGACAACATGGCAGTTACAGACGTTAAGGCTGCAGTAGAGAGGTGCTCCAGGGCGGAGCGGCGCATCCCGCTCGAATGCTCAGGCGGTATCAATCTGGAGAACGTTCGCGCCTATGCGGAGACTGGCGTGGATTTTATTTCGGTCGGTGCGCTCACGCACTCTGCCCCCGCAGTCGACATGAGCCTGCGTATCGTACCGGCCTAAGCTCATCGGCGCACTGTCTCAACTCGCCAGAGGATTGTGCTTTGGCGGCGATTCGCTGATAATTCCGGCATTCCTCCGACCCACTCCAAACCGCGAAAACATAGCACGCCGATGACGCCCGCGCTTGAGACCGACGCACGTCTCGGCCGCATTGTTAGTGTTCTCTTGAACTATCCGACTGTCGTAATCAGCGGCACCAAGCTCGCACAGGAGATCGGAACGACGCGTTCTGAAGTGTGGCGATTGGTGCAGCAGTTGCGAGCTCTAGGGGTTGCGGTGGCGGGCCATCCGGCTAGCGGATATCAATTGACCGCCGTGCCTGATCTTCTGCTTCCGGAGATGCTGCAACCGCTGGTTCGCGGCACGATTTTCGCCGGGAATGTTCATCACTACTATCGTGCAAGTTCAACCAATACGCTGGCGCTGGAAGCGGCTGCAGGCGGAGCGGCCGAGGGCGGCGTCTTTCTTGCGGAGCAGCAAACCGCAGGCCGCGGACGCGGAAGTAATCAATGGCATTCGGCAGACTCGAGTGGAATTTACTGCTCAGTGATTTTGCGTCCGTCATTGCCCCCTGCAGATATTCTGGTTCTCTCGCTTGCCACCGGCCTTGCGGTGCAGTCCGCTGTCCAGGAAATTGACCGTGGGGCCTTGCCAGATTTGAAATGGCCCAACGACCTGCTGATCCAAGGGAAAAAGTTTTGCGGCATTCTGACCGAGATGAGCGCGGAAGCGACTCGCGTGCGTCACATCGTTGTGGGAATTGGCATTAATGTAAATCAGGCCCAGTTTCCGGCAGATCTCGCGAATACAGCAACGTCGTTGCGGCTCACGACTGGAACAGCCTGGTCAAGGATAGAACTCTGCGCGGCTTTGCTAAAATCACTCGACCGGGAATACCGAACCCTGCTGACGGATCCTGAGGCACATGCGGAAATTCTTCGGCGGTTTGTGGAGCGATCGTCGTCAGCTCATGGCAGACGGGTGCTGGTCCAGGAGAATGGCGGCTTTCAAGGCACCACGGAAGGCCTGGATCCGCGCGGGTTCCTGCGAGTCCGCACACGTGATGGACTGCGCATCGTGTATGGCGGAACCGTGAAACTGATGTAGCTCAAGTCGGAGCCACTTCGATGATTCAAAGGATGTAACGCGCGCTACAAACGGCATCACAGCTGCGAACCACAGTTATGCTTCTCGTTATCGATGTCGGCAACACAAATACGGTGTTGGGCGTGTACGCGAAATCGCCCGGCAGCTCTGCGTCCACCTATGACGAACTACTCGCCAACTGGCGCGTGACCACGCGATCGGCGCAGACGGTGGACGAATACGGCGTGCTGTTTCGAAATCTCTTCTCAATGGAGAAGCTGGAACCAAAGGAGATTCACGGCATTGTCGTGTCTTCGGTCGTACCTCCGCTGGACTCCACGCTGCGCCGTGTATGCGAGCGGTACTTTCAGCAGAAGCCACTTTTCGTTGAACCTGGAATCAAGACCGGCATGCCGGTGTTATACGAGAATCCCTCGGAGGTGGGCGCGGACCGCATAGTGAATGCGGTTGCGGCGTTCGAAAAATACGGCGGGCCTTGCATTGTGGTGGATTTTGGCACCGCAACCACGTTTGATTGTGTAACGGCCAAAGGCGAGTATCAGGGCGGAGTGATTTGCCCGGGCATTGGTATTTCCGCCGAAGCGCTGTTCAGCCGCACCGCGCGCTTGCAACGTGTCGACATTCGCAAGCCTGCGCGGGTTGTCGGCACCACCACAGTTTCGAGTCTGCAATCGGGTCTTTACTATGGCTATCTCGGCCTGGTGGACGGCGTTCTAGAACGATTGCTGGGGGAGCTTGGCACAGCCAAAGTGGTCGCCACGGGAGGACTAGCGGCGCTTATCGGGGCGGGATCAAAGCACATTCAGCAAGTAGATGAATTCCTGACACTCGAGGGACTGCGCATCCTGTGGGAAAGAAATTCGATACAGCCGGCGGATTCCGGTCGAGCAAAACCACGATCCGGAACGGCGGCCAGATCTCGATAGGATTCCGTTCATGATGTTCGATGAGCGGTAATATCGACCCGCTCAGCCGGACGGCGCGAGAGCCAGGGCGACAGCCGCGAGCTACTCACCTTGCATAATTATTTCAACTACTTCACCGAAATCGAAGAAGAGTTCCAACGCCGGCGGGGAGGCATCCTGCTGCTTTCTACTCTTGATTGGGCGCTGATTGAAACCTGGAAAGACGCAGGCATTCCGCTCGAAGCTGTTCTGCGTGGCATCGATGCGGCTTTTGACCGCTATGACCAGCGGCCTTCAAAATCGAAGAAAGTGAACAGCCTTGCTTATTGCGCCCAGGAAGTCCTGGTCGCCGCCGAGGACATGAAGGAGGCAGCGGTTGGAACCGCCCCTCAATCAAAGCGCGAAGCGGGTTTCGATTCCAACGAAATTGCTCAGTTTCTGCGCCGCTGCGCGCAGGCGCTGCAAGCGGCCAAACTGCCGTTACGGCCAGGAGTGGCGCCCGAAACCGTAGCCCGCGAGATCGCTGATACGCTGCAGAGTATAGCTGGAGAGATTTCCGCAAACTCCGCTCCCAGCCGACTGGAAGATCTCGAACGCCACCTCAGCGTGGTGGAAGAAAAGCTTTTTGCAGTCCTTCTAGCCGCGGTGCCGGACGACGAGGTTGTCTCTGTGCGCGCCCAAGCTGACCGCGAACTGGCGCCATATCGCAGCAAAATGACACCTGGACAAGTAGAGCAACTGCAAAAGCAATTCCTCCGCAAGAAGCTGCTGGAAAAATACAACTTGCCCAGGCTGAGTTTGTTCTACATGTGAAAGCCGCTCAAGATCAGTGATGCGGATCGATGATGACTCCGGGTGACGAACCACCGATTGCGAGCTGCCCGTCCACATAAGCTTCATAGAAATGCAAGCCGGGCGGGGCCGCTTGCTTCACGAATGCGCTGGCTGTGTTTCCGGCCGTCGATAGGCCCTCGAAAATGTCCTTTGGCAGGTCCAGCTTGAGATCGTGGCACCGGCCCACTGCTTGCCAGCTGACCTCCTGACCGGGAGATACCGGCTTCAACGGGTCGGTTACGATCCAATCCCCGGGAGTATTTTCTCCCTGAGATTGTCTCGCGAAGAAACAGATGAATATCTTTTCTTCTCGCGCAACTTCTCGGCACTCCTCGGGCGTGAGTTTCGCGTGTGTCAGTGTTCTTGGCGGCCTGCGTGTTTTCATTACCGTTGCCTCTCGCATAGTTCCTCCTCATGAATTCGGGCGTACGGCTGTGTGCTGCACGAGCTCTTTGTAGCGGCGTTGCTCTCGAAGACCTTGAAAAGTTGGGTCATGCTGGATATCTGAAATGGAGTAGCCCTGTCGAATCGCCTGCTCCAAGCTGTTCAGCGCCGCCTCGTGGTCGCCGTTTTGTTCATAGACTTCAGCGGAGCGGAACAAGATTTGCGGATCGGACGGCGATAATGAGTGTGCGCGGCGAACAAAATCGGCGGCCTCTTTGCGTTTGCCAAGCATTGAATCGCATAAGGCAAGCTCGACCATTAGGTTCGGATCGCGAGGACTGATCTTGATTTGCGCCGCCAAAAGATCAGCACCATGTTGATACGCGGGGGTGGCTTTGTCTCGAGTGCCTGCCCAATAATAGGCGTCTCCCAGGTTGCGCCAGACTCGCCCATCTCGATCGTTCAGTTCGAGCGCCTTTTCAAATGAGGCTGCCGATTCTGTATAGCGGGCTTCGGAGAAGTACAACGTGCCGAGATTTGCAAATGCCCGATAATTCGGCTCGATGGACAGGGATTTCTTGAGTCCTTCTTCGGCTTCCTGCGTTTTTCCCTGGAGCAAGTAGACGCCACTCAAATTCGAATATCCACGAACATTTTCCGGGACCAGTTCGACGACGCGACGAAACTGGGCGGCGGCTTCGTCATAGCGTGCTTTT
>Ga0075425_100002794_pt1 | contig 17545 bp, 15 predicted proteins | sample SoiMethybrSBSTD4_FD_75300 | JGI IMG/M metagenome (GOLD analysis project Ga0075425, IMG submission 75300) | Bulk soil microbial communities from a Populus tree surrounding site in Tennessee, USA - Soil MetaG P. TD hybrid SBSTD4 | ecosystem: Environmental > Terrestrial > Soil > Tree plantation... | reverse complement strand
GGGGCCTTCGTCTTGCCGGTGCGCCGCAGTCGGATATGTACAGCCAAAGTCAGACGTCCCTTCGTGAAAGATGTGCGCGGGAAGAACAGAAGTATACCGGACGAGGGCCCTAGATCGACACGGACCGGGGCCGGGTAGCGGCGAGCAGTGCTTCGATCCGGTCGCGATGCCGCGCGGCGAGTGGGTCGCTCCAGAACGCCCGGGCCGCATCGAGCTGCGTGCGCGCCTCCTCCGCGCGGCCGCGCCGCGTGAGGAAGCGGGCATATTGCTCGCGGGTCTCGGCCAAAGCGTTGCCGATACCGCTCGGCTCCATGAAGGCGACCGCTCCACGGAACAACCGGTCGGCCTCGGCCAGGTCCCCCTCGGCCTCGCGGACCTCGGCGAGCGCGATGGCCGAGATGAAGCGCGACTCGAGGTCGCTCGGCATCGCGATGCCGACGGCCGCCTCGGCCTGCGTTCGCGCTGCGGCGATGTCGCCCAGGTGGACGAGCGCCCGGGCGAGTCGGGCCTGTACCTCGGGGATCTGGCCGCGCTGGCCGCGCCGCGTGAACAGATCCAGGGCTTCGGCCAGCACGTCGCGCGCACCGGCGTTGTCCCCGAGGTCCAGCATCGCCTCGCCCATCGCCCAGCCCGTGGACGCGATGAAGCTCGGCTGGCCGACCTCGCGGAACAGGGCCTGCCCAGTGCGCGCCTCGTTGAGGGCCGTAGCCGGATCGCCCTGGTGCTGAGCCCGGTTGGCTCGTGCGACGTGCTCGATCGCACGGAACCACTTCGACTTGTACGGGAGGGCGGCGATGGACTCGTCGACCAGGCTCGATTCCGCGGTCAGGTCGCCCTGATACACGGCCGCCCGGCCGAGCCAGAACAGGACCAGCCCTTTCCGTGTCGACCCGGTCCGCCTCACATACTCGTGCGCTTCCTCCAACAGCCGCCGCATCTCGTCCATGTCGGCCGCGTAGTACCGGTTGAAGGCGACCGCCCACATCGCTTGGGTGATCAGATCGACATCGCCTGTCTGCCTCGCAGCTTGAAGCGCCTCGACGAGTATCGGTTGGACCGCGTCGGGTCCCAGCTCGTCGACGAGCAGCCTCGCCCGAAGGTCGAGTAGCTCCGGGAGAACCTTGCTCGGCGTGACCGCGTTGGCGAGCTCGATGGCCGCATCGACCTCGGCCACCGCCGGCCGAGCGGTTGCCAGCGCATCGCGGACGAGGACGATGCGCCCGGCGATCAGAGCGTTCTCGATCACGGTCGCGCCGATCGCATCGGCCACCGATCGCGCGCGTTCGTAGAGATTGAGGGCGGCATGCGTGTCCTCGCGGTCATACGCGCTCGCAGCGGCCTCGAGGAGGAGGTCGAGGGCCCGGCGGCCAAGATCCGCTGCCCCCGACGGACGCAGCTCGCGAGCGAGGAGGAACGCCTGCTCGGCGTGGAAGGACACGATGTCGGCGATCTCGTGTCGGCGATCGCCGAGGCTCGTCTCGAGCCACCGGCCGTACCGGTCATGCAGACGCGACCGTTCGCTCTTCGGCACCGTCGAGTAGGCAACGTCGCGGATGAGGACGTGCTTGAAGCGGAACACGCGGCCGGATCCGAGCGCCCGCTCGTCGGCCTCCACGAGCAGATCGCGACGGATCGCGTCCCGGAGCAGAGTTGGATCGGGGGTCGCGCCTTCACCGAGCGCCGTGAGCGCGTCGGTGGAGAAGAGCCTTCCGGCGAGCGACGCGCGCTGGAGGAGCGCCTTCACCTCGGGCGCGACGCGATCGAGACGGGCGCTGATGAGTCCCTGCAACGTGGGTGGCACCTCGATCGTCGCGATGGACGCGTCCGCCACCCACCGGTCATCACGCTTTTCGATGCGTCCGCTCTCCATGAGCATCCGCAGGAATTCCTCGACGTACAGGGGATTGCCCTCGGCCCGCGTGATGACGTCGCTTCGGACCTGCTCCGGCAGGTCGTCGATCGCGAGCAGCGCGGAGATGAGCTGGCGCGTGTCGTCATTGCTCAGCGGCGCGAGCGTGATCGCCGTCGCGTTCGCGGCCGTGCTTCCCCACGCGGGCCGCACCTCGCGGAAGTCAGGCCGGGCGAGGCACAGCAGCAAGAGGGGCGCGCGCGACCACTCCGCGAGGTCCTCAATGAGATCGAGCAGGCCGGGCTCGGCCCAGTGCACGTCCTCGAAGACGAGGACGAGCGGCGATGCGGCCGCTCGGCGCTCGAGGTAGCGACGCAGGCCGAATGCGAGCTCCTCGCGAAGCTGGTCCGGCCGGACCTCGGGGATCGCCTCGTCGGCACGCTCGATCCCCGCGAGCACGCTCACCCGCTTCGCGACGGCGTCCGCGTCTTCGACGTCATCGCCGAAGGCGTCGCGGGCCGCTCGCTGGATCTTGGCGATCGCCACGTCCCGCGGGTCGGCGATGCCGATCCCCGCATCCGCCCGCACGATGAGCTGGACCGCGTAGTAGGTGATGCCTTCTCCGTACGGTAGGCAACGGCCGGCGCGGACACGACCGCTGCCGGTCGCCTCGAAGAACTCGGTGGTCAGTCGGGACTTCCCCGCGCCGGCCGGACCGTAGATGGTGAGCAGGTGCGGCCGGCCGTCCTTCACCACGCCCTCGTGCGCCTGCACGAGCGTGCGCAGCTCGTGGTCCCGGCCGATGAGCGGCGCCCGCAGTCCGGGCAGCCCGCGGTGCTGCTCCGGCACATGACCAACGACGCTCTCGGCCGGCCACGCCGCCAGCCGGCCGATGCCCTTCGCCTCGATCTCGCGCACGGCACCGTACGTGACGCCGTCCCCCGTGATCCGACGCGTGAGCTCACCGACGACGATCTCGCCGGGCGCCGCGGCCTGCTGGAGGCGCGCCGCGGCATTCACGGCCGGACCGGTCACGAGGAACTGCGCGGTCTCGCCAGAGCCGGCCACGGCCTCGCCGGTGTTGATCCCGATCCGCACGCGGAGCGGCGGCCGGTCGATGGCGTCGGTGCTCGTGATCTTTTGGCGGAGCGCGAAGGCCGCGCGCACCGCGCGATCGGGATCGTCGTCGTGAGAGGCGGGCACCCCGAACACGGCCATCACCGCGTCGCCGATGAATTTCTCGACCGTACCGCCGTGCGCGCGCAGGATCTCGCTCGCGAACTCGAAGGCCTGACCGAGGGACTCCCGAACGACCTCGGGATCATGGCTCAAGCCCATCTCGGTCGAGCCGACGATGTCCGCGAATAGGACCGTGACGAGCTTTCGCTCTTCGGGCACGTGCGGAGCGTAGGACCGGGTCCGCGCAAGCGCTAGAGAGTTACATCGGCATTCCCTGGATCCGAGGTAGCTTCCCGCGCTTGGCCATCGAGCCGAACTGCTTCATCAAGGTCTGCATCTCCTTGAACTGCTTGAGCAGGGCGTTGACCTCGGGGACGGTTACCCCGGTTGGCGATCCGCTTGCGGCGGGAGCCGTTGAGGTGCGCTACGGCAGCGACAACGCCGCGACCTCGCGCTGGAGCTCATCGTTCAGCACGTCGATCTCCGCCTGCGCGGCGGCGGCATTCTCCTCCGCGCGCTTCACGTCGCCCGACTGCTCCATCGCGCGGCCGGCTCCGCGGGCGGCGGTCGTCGCGCGGCCGAGCGTCGTGTAGTTCAGCTTCTTGTTACCGAGGATCGACGTGAGGATGGTCGCGCCGACGGAGATCGCCGTCTGCGCCTGCGCCGTGCGGGCCTGTCCTCGTTCGCGCTCGACGACCTGCTGTGCGTGGCGCAGCTTCTCTTCTGCGCGCGCGAGCTTCGGCGCGTAGTCCCGGCGCAGCTTCTCGATGGAGGCGTCGCGAGCCTCGCGCCCCTGCTGCGCCTTCTGCGCCGCGTCGTCCGCCGCGCCACGCTCGGTGGCGCCGGCAGCGGTGGCCGCGGCGCCACTCTGGATCGGCGGCCGCTTTCCGTCCATGAGCGTCTTGATCTGGTCGCGGGTGAGCGGGCCGCGAAGGTACGACATGGCCCACCGCGTCTCGAACACGCGCGGCGCGTCCTCGTGCACGTTGTTCATCAGGAAGATCCGATTGCCGAGCCCGGCGAGCATCTCGTTCATCGCAGCCTTGTCGAACGATGTGTTCGCCGCGGCGGCCACGCCTTCGAGGCCGTCGAGGACCCGCGCCTTGTCACGCTCCGTCTGCAGTCGCCCGAGGAGCCAGGTGCCCGCGTTCGAGAGACCCTTGTAGTCGAGGTCGACCGGGTTCTGGGTCGCGAGCACGACTCCCAACCCGAACGCCCGCGCCTGCTTCAGCAGCGTGAGCAGCGGCAGCTTCGACGGCGGCGTCGCGACGGGCGGGAAGAAGCCGAAGATCTCATCCATGTACAGGATCGCGCGGAGGCTGCTGGTGCCCGACTGCGCACGCATCCACCCGACCACCTGATTGAGGAGCAGCGACACGAAGAACATGCGTTCCGCGTCCGAAAGGTGTGCGATCGAGATGATGGCCACCCGCGGCCGGCCCTCGGGTGTGCGCAGCATCGTCGCGATATCCATCGGCACGCCCTCGAGCCAGGCCGAGAAGCCCGGCGCCGCGAGGAGGCCATTGAGCGCGAGCGCGAGCTTCTGCCGGTCCTTCTCCGGATAGAACGACTCGACGTCCATCACGCCGACACGCGCCATCGGTGGCTTCTGCACCTGTCCGACCAGTGCGGCGATGTCGAGGTCCTGGCCCTGCGTCCAGGCGTTCGTGACGAGCGTCGAGAGCAGCACGTGCTCGCGGCTCTGGACCGGATCGGCCTCGATCCCCACGAGCGCGAGCAGGCTGGTGACCGTGGTCATGACGCGCTCGCGGAACAGCTCCGCGTCGCCGCGCAGACCGGCGGCCGGAGCTGCGAACGATGCGAGGATCGACACCGGGATCCCGGCGTTCGAGCCCGGCGTGTAGACGGCGAAATCGGCGGCATCCCGAAGCCGCTTGATGCGCTCGCCATCCTCGCCCCACGACGCCAGGCCGTTCTTCCACAGCTCGGCCTGCTGCGCGGCGTAGGCGTCCACAGTCAAACCCTTCTTCGCCGCGTCTTCTTCGTTCACCCATGGTTTGAAGTCTTCGGGCCGGAGCTGCGGGAACGTGAGCATGAGATCCGCGAGATCGCCCTTCGGATCGATGGCGATCGTCGGCACCCCGTCCAGCGCGGCCTCCTCGACCATCGCGATGCAGAGGCCGGTCTTCCCGCTGCCCGTCATGCCGACACACACCGCATGGGTGACCAGATCCTTGGAGTCGTACAGGACGAGGCCGGGTTGCGGCGCCTTTGCACCGAGGTCGTACGGACGGCCCAGGTAGAACGCGCCGAGCTTCTCGTAGTCGGCGCTGGTCGGCGCCTGCCATTGCGCCGGCGCTCGGGTGTCAGCGGCCTCGCTGCTATTCGTGGTCTTCGCGCGCGCCATACCACCTCCCGCCCCGACCGGGCTCATAGCCCCATTCCCGGCAACCGCGGGACCTTCCCGCGCTTGGCCATCGAGCCGAACTGCTTCATGAGAGTCTGCATCTCCTTGAACTGCTTAAGCAGAGCGTTGACCTCGGAGACCGTGACGCCGGAGCCGTTCGCGATCCGCTTGCGGCGAGAGCCGTTCAAGATCGTCGGGTCCTGCCGCTCGGCCATGGTCATCGACGAGATGATGGCCTCGATCGTCCGCATCTGCTCCTCGGCCTGCTTCGGGTCCGGCAGCTGCTTCGCGAGCCCGCCCATGCCCGGCATCATCTTCAACAGGTCGCCGATCGGGCCCATCTTCTTCACCTGCTGCAGCTGCTTGTAGAAATCGTCGAACGTGAAGCGCGCCTCGAACAGCCGCTTCGCCTGGGCTTCCGCTTCCTTCTCGTCGACGTGCTCCTGCGCGCGCTCGACCAGGGTCAGGATGTCCCCCATCCCGAGGATCCGGGTCGCGAGCCGATCGGGATGGAAGACCTCGAGGCCGTCGAGCTTCTCGCTCGTGCCGAGGAACTTCACCGGCACGCCCGTGGCCGCGCGGATCGAGAGCGCCGCGCCGCCGCGCGCGTCGCTGTCGACCTTCGTCAGCACGAGGCCCGTGATGGGCAGCCGGGCCTTGAATGCGGTGGCGGCCTCGACCGCATCTTGACCGGTCATCGCGTCGACCGCGAGAAGGACCTCCTGCGGCGCCGCGGCGCGGACGATCGCTTCGACCTCCTGCATCATCGCTTCGTCGACGTGGAGCCGGCCGGCCGTGTCAACGATGACAGTGTCCTGTCCGTCCCCGGTCGCGCCCGCGATCGCTGAGCCGACGTCCTCGGACACGTACTCCGGGCGCACGGTGCGGACCGGCACGCCGAGCGACTTCCCGAGCGACTGCAGCTGATCGACCGCCGCCGGCCGGTGGACGTCCGCGGCCACGAGCAACGGATGACGGCCCTGCTTGCGGAGCACGTTCGCGAGCTTCGCGACGGTGGTGGTCTTGCCCGAGCCCTGTAGTCCGACGAGCGCGATGACCGTGGGCGGACGCTGCGCTCTCGCGAGCGGCACCGCCTCGCCACCGAGCATCTCGACGAGCGCATCGTGAACGATCTTCACGACCATCTGCGCGCCCGTGACCGACTCGAGGACCCTCTCACCGATGGCGCGCTCGCGCACGGTCGCGACGAGCTCGCGGACGATCTTGAAGTTCACGTCCGCTTCGAGGAGCGCGACGCGGACGTCGCGCAGCGCCTCGTCGAGGTCGGCGTCGCTGACGCGCGCGCGTCCGTTGAGCTTCTCGAAGGTCGCGGTCAGGCGATCGGAGAGCTGCTCGAACACTCCGTCAAGGCTAGCGCCGCGCGACTGGTGCTAGCGGCCGAGGGCCTTGTTCGCCTTGCGGCTGTCCTTCACGCCGAAGCCGATCGTCCGCGAGCCCTTGCCCACGCCGATCATGTACGCGGAATCGACGCTGACCCGGCCCTTGCCGAGCCGCGTCGCGACGCGCGCGAGCGTGCCGGGCTTATCGGCGAGCCGGACCTCGAGAAGCTTGCGGTCGCTCGCGACGCGGAGCTTCGCCTTCTTCAGCGCGCGGCGCGCGCGAGCGGCGTCCTTGTCCGCGACGACGACATGGATGACGCCCTTGCTCCCCACCGCGCTCCCCGCGAGGGCCGCGATGTTCACCTGGGCGTCGCCGAGCGCGGTCGAGATCGCGGCGAGCTGTCCGGCGCGGTTCGGCACCTTGATCGTGAGCTCTGTCGCCATGTTGGTCCCTCCCTCTTGCTTCCGCGCATTGTGACCCGGATGTCCAGCCTGCTCACTCGTAGCGCACGAGCGAGCGCTCGTAGCGCTCGCCGCGATGCTCGTGGAGCGTCACCCGCTCCAGACGCACCGTGCCGGCTGGCGCCGGGCCCCCCTCGAATAGCCGCCGGGCGCCCGGTTCCGCGGTAACGAGCGTGGCGTGCGTGAGGAACAGCTCATCGACGCACCGCCGCGCGAGCAGCTGGCCCGCGAGGATCGGGCCGCCCTCGCAGAGCAGGAAGCGGATCCCGCGTTCGCGGAGCGCGCCGAGCAACCGATCGAGATCGACGTCCGCATCGCCGAACAGCTCGACCTGCGCGCCGGCGGCCCGCACCGCCGAGACGGCGGCAGGTGCGGCGCCGGTCGTGGTCGCGACGAGCCGGTCCCCCGGGTGCGCGAAGAACGCGTTGCCGAGCGGCAGCTCGCAGGTCCGCGACACCACGACCGCGAGCGGCTGCCGCTCGCGGCCGGCGATCGACGGCGCGAACGGATCGACCCGCAGGGTACCCGCTCCGATCATGACCGCGTCGGCGAGCGACCGGAGCTGGACCATGAGCGCGCGATCGGTGCGCGTCCCGATCTCGGCTCTGCCCCGATAGCTCACCCGCCCGTCGGCGGTCATGACGAAGTTCAGCGCGACATGCGGTCGTCCCGGATGCGGGGGCGGCTCGAGCAGGTCGCGATGGAGCGCGCCCAGCTCATCCACCCCCGCCGGGCCGAGCCGGGTGAGCTCAGGCACGCGACGGGAGCAGCGCGTCGACGAACGCGTGCGGATCCATCGGCACGAGATCCGTCTCCTTCTCCCCCACGCCGAGGAACTTGACCGGAAGCTTCAGCTCATCGACGATCGCGAACACCGCGCCGCCCTTGGCGGTGCCGTCGAGCTTGGTGATCACGATGCCGGTCACCTGCGCGGTCGCCGTGAACTGCCGCGCCTGCACGATCGCGTTCTGGCCGGCGGTCCCATCCAGCACGAGGAGGACCTCGTCGGGGGCGCCGGCCCGCGCCCGTCCGGTCACCTTCACGATCTTGCCGAGCTCGTCCATCAGTTGCCCCTTCGTGTGCAACCGGCCGGCCGTGTCGGCGATCACAGTCGTGTTCCCGCGCGCCAGGCCGGCCTGCACCGCGTCGAACACGACGGCCGCGGGGTCGCCATCGGGGCGGCCGCTCACGATCGGCACGTCGACGCGTTTCGCCCACACCTCGAGCTGCTCGATCGCGGCGGCGCGGAACGTATCGGCCGCGGCCAGGAGCGGCCGCTCGCCCGCGTCGCGGAGCCGCTTCGCGAGCTTGGCCGCCGTGGTCGTCTTGCCGCTGCCATTCACTCCGACGATCAGGATCACGCGGGGACTGCCGGCCCCTGCGCGAAGCGCGCGATCGCCCGGCTCGAGCACCGCGACGAGCGCCTCGCGGACCGCCGCGAGGACCTTCGGGACCGTGTCGGCCTTCCGATCAGCGACGACGTCGCGCACCTGCAGCATGACCGAATCGACGAGCGAGACCGAGATGTCCGAGCGGAGGAGCGCGCTCTCGAGCTCGTCGAGCCACTCGGGAGTCACCGGCTGATCCGCGGCGCGGCCGAACAGCCGAGCGAGGAATCCGCCGCGGGTCTTCGCGAGGCCGCCGTCGATGCTCATTGCCGTCAGTCTGACGACTGCTAGCGTGACGCGCCGTGGACGCTGATGTCGCGGAACGCATCGCCCTCGACGAGGAGCCCGAGTGCGAGGGCTTCGAACGGGTCGACCGTGGCGACGTGCGGTACAAGCTCGGGGCCGACGCGCTTCCCTGGAGCAACGGCGTCGCCTACGCCCGCTGGCGTCCCGAGGAGGTCGAGCAGCGCGCGAAGGAGATCATCGCGCTGTTCCGCGAGCGCGGCGTCGCGTTCACCTGGCAGATCGGACCGAACACCGACGCCGTCGGACTCTCGCGCGTCCTCGCGACGAACGGGCTTCGCCGCGAGATCGACGCGCTGCTGCTGGTGGCGAAGATCCCGATCCGCGGGCGTCTGGCGACGAACGACCTCCGCCTGGTGGAGGAGCACGACGAGCGGTCCGCGACCGACGCGATCCGGCTGGACCGTGACCGGTCGCAGGACGAGGTGCGGATGCGGGTCGAAGCCCGGATGCGATACCTCGGGTGCCCGACGCGCCGCGGGGGCGGGGTGATCGCGTATCGCCGCGAGCTCGCGGTCGGCTACGGCGCGTGGCGCTACGGCTCGGACGGCGACACCGTGTACCTGCATCGCGCCTCGACGCTCCAGCCCCACCGCCGCACCGGCGTGTACTCCGCCATCCTCGGTTGGCGGCTCGATCGCGCGGTGCGCGACGGGAAGACCGAAGCGGTCGTCGTGGCCGAGCGCGCGTCGACCGCGCCGATCCTCATGCGCAAGGGGTTCCGCGAGGTCGGCGCGCTCCAGATCTGGATGGCCGTCTAGCCGACGGCGCGATCGTCCACGTCGGCGAGGCGCATCGAGAGCACCTTCGAGCTGCCGCCTTCGTCCATCGACACGCCGTACAGGGTGTCGGCCGCCTCGATGGTCTTCCGGTTGTGCGTCACGACGATGAATTGCGTGCGGTCGGTGAGCTCGCGCAGCGCCTCGGTGAACCGGCCGACGTTCCGCTCGTCGAGCGCCGCATCGACCTCGTCCAGCACGCAGAACGGCGCCGGTTTCACGCGCAGGATCGCAAGGAGCAGTGCCGTCGCGGTGAGCGCCCGCTCGCCTCCCGACAGCTGCGCGAGCGAGCCGATGCGTTTCCCGGGCGGGCGCGCGTAGATGTCGATCCCCGGTTCGTCGGGGTCTTCGGAAGTCCGTAGCGACGCTTGGCCGCCGTCGAATAGCCGCTTGAAGAAGACGCCGAATTCGCGGTCGACCGCCTGGAACGTCGCGCTGAACTGCTCGGCGATCGTGGAGGCGAGGTCGTCGGCGAGCGATCGGAGGTCGGCCATCGCCTTCTCGAGATCGGCTCGTTGCTCCGAGAGGAACCGGTGGCGCTCGCCCACCTCGGCGAGCTCGACGGCCGCGAGCGCGTTCACCGGCTCGAGCGCGATGAGCTTGCGTCTCAGCCGCTGCAGGTCGCGCGGCGCGTTCGCCTTCTCCTGCTCGGTCGGCTCCTCGTCGAGCTCGATCGACTCCGGGTCGGGCAGCGGCTCGTCGTCGGGCAGGCCGAGCTCGGCCCGGACCTGCTCCTCGAGCAGGCTCAACGCGCCCGAGGCGCGCTCCTCCTCGACGCCGACCTTGGACCGTTCGCCGCGCAGCTCCGCGAGGCGCTCGCGCGCGTTGGCGAGGCGCTGCTCCGACTCCCGGCGCGAGCCCTCGGCCGCGAGCGAGCGCTCGCGGGCGATCTCGGCCGACCGCGCGGCTTCCTTCGCGTCGGCCGCGGTGCGACCGAGCTCGTCCTGCGCGGACAGGAGCCGCGCCTTGGCGTCGCGCTCCTGTTCGACGAGCGCGCGCAGCCGAGCGTCCTCCTCGGCGATCCGCTTCTCCGTCGCCGCGACCTGCTCATCGAGCGCGTCGCGCAGCCGGACGAGCGTCGATCGGCGCTCCTCGCTCGTCGCCGCATCGAGGCGCGCGTCCTCGGCCTGCTTCGTCGTGGCGGCGTGCGCATCGAGGGCAACGCGCTCGTCGCGCCCCGTCGCGGAGAACGCCGCGAGTGCGGCGGCGGTGCCCTGCTTCGCAGCATCGCGGTCGGCGCCAAGCTGCTCGCGCCGCGAGATGAGCTCTCCGCGCTCGCGTTCGACCGCGACCGCGCGCGCCTCGCCCGCGCGGACGAGATCGCGCACGTCGGCCTCGGTCGCGGCGAGCGCGTCGGCCGCGATCTCGAGCGTCCCGCGCTCGCGCTGGGCATCGGCCAGCTTGGCCTCGGCATCGGCGAGCCGCGCCGCCGCGGCCTCGCGTTCGATGCCGACCTGAACGAGGGCGCGCTCGGATGCGTTCAGCTCTTCGCTCAGGCGCCGGTGCATCGCGCCCAGCCGTTCGGTGGCCTGCTGATCCGCGGCGGCCCGATCATCCGGCATCCGGATCGCGCCGGGGGTCACGACCATCCCGTCGGGTGTGACGACGATCCCGTCGCGCATCGAGGATGCCGCCCGGAACGCCGCATCGCGCGGCCCGACGAACACGTTGCGGAAGAGCGCACCGGCGACGGCGCGGACATCGTCATCCAGGGTCAGGTGATCGATGAGCCTCGAGCAGCCATCCGGAACGGGCAGGTCCGCGCGCGCGTTCGGAACGAGCACGGTGACGCGTGTGGCCGTCGCGAGGTCGGCCAGAGCGTGCGTGTCGCCCGGGAACGCGATCGCGTCGCCGAGGACCGCGCGCACCGCCAGCCGCAGCTGCGCCGGGATCTCGAGCCGCTCGTGCAGCCAGCGCAGCCCCTTCGGCAGCGACGCCGGCGCCGTCCCGGTGCGCCGCGCCTCGAGCTCCTCCGCCGCCCGCGCGACCGCCTCGCGAAGCGCGGTCGTCTGGCCGCGAAGGAGTGCCAGGTCGCCGTCGACCCGCTGCAGGTCGTTCCGCGCCGCGCCGGCCCGCTCGGCGACGCCCTCGGTGAGGCGCCCGGCCTCGGTGGCGGAGTCGCGCGCGCGCTCGAGCTCGCGCGCGATGCGAGCGCGCTCGCGCTCGCGTTCGGCACGTTCGGCGGCGAGCGCGGCGGCCTGCCTCGCCAGCTCGTCGTCGCGCCCCAGGAGCGCGCGATCCTCGTCCGCGAGGCGGACCTCCTCGCCCTCGCGGAGCACGTGGGCGCGCTCGGTCTCGACGCGCGCGGCCTGCGCCTCCGCCAACCCGATCCGGGTCCGCGACATCGCCTCCTCGGCCGTGCGTGCGGCGTCCGCCGATTCGCGGGCCCGGCGCGCGGCCTCCGCCGCCTCGTTCTCGACCGTGCCGCGCCGCTCGCGGAGCGCGGCGGCCTCGGCGGGGAGGGCGGCGAGCGCGGCGCGGCTGCGGTCGCGCTCGCTCGCGACGGCCTCGAGGCTGGCGGCCAGCGCCGCAATGCGCTCGCGGAGCGATGACTCCGCCGACGCCACGTCCGCGGCGAGGATCCGGAGGCGCTCCTCCTCTTCGCGCGCGTGACGCAGCTCGTCGTCGGTGCCGGTCGCGACGCTCTCGGTCTCGGAGACGTAGTCGGCGAGGCGCTCGATCTCGCGGTCGATGCCCGCGAGGCGCGCGACGAGCTCGTTGCGCTGCATCGCGGTCGAACCGAACGAACTCCGGTACCAGCGGAGCGCGCGCCGGCGCAGATCGTTGCGGATGATCTCGTACTCGGTCCACTTCGCGGCCTGCTCCGTGAGGAGCTGCACGCGTGGCCCGATCTCGCGAAGGATGTCGACGACACGCACGAGCTCGATCTCGGCGTGCTTCAGGCGCTGGAGCGCGTCCTCGCGCCGCATCTGGAGCCGGCGCGTACCGGCCGCCTCCTCGATCACGATGCGCCGATCGGAGGGGCGCAGCGCGAGAACCTGGTCCACGAGGCCCTGGCCGATGACGACGAACGGGTTGTCCGCGAGGTTCGCGCCCGCGAGCAGATCCTGCAGATCGCGCAGCCGCACGCGCGCGCGATTCACGAGGTACTCGGCCTCGCCGTTCTTGTACAGGCGGCGGCCGACCTCGATCTCGTTGAACTCGATCGGCAGGCGGCGCGACGAGTTGTCGAGCTGGATGATCGCCTCGGCCATGCCGAGGCCGCGCCGCGTCTCGCTGCCCGCGAAGATGAGCTCCTCGTTCTTCTTCGCGCGAAGGATCCGCGCGTTGTTCTCACCGAGCGCCCAGCGGATCGCGTCCGCCACGTTGGATTTCCCGCTGCCATTCGGGCCGATGATCGCGGTGATGCCCGGCGCGAATTCCAGGTGCGTCGGATGGACGAAGCTCTTGAATCCGGTGAGCGTCAGCGTCTTGAGGACCGCGTTCGCGCCTGAGGGGTTGCCGCCCTCGATCACCTTGAGCTCGTCGGTCATCGCGCCGTCGCCTCGAGGAGCGCCGCCGCCGCGTTCTCCTGCGCCTCGCGCTTCGAGCGGCCCGTGCCCCGCGCGTGCAGGTCGCCGACGGCCACATCGACGAGGAACTCGCGCGCGTGCTCCGGCCCGGTCGTCTCCGCGACGTCGTATGACGGAAGCGGCAAGCCCTGGCCCTGCGCCCACTCCTGCAGGACGGTCTTCGGCGAGCGGCGCGGCTGCGCCGCTGCGGCAACGATCGTGTCCTTCATCGTCCGCAGCACGAACTCGCGGGCGGCATCGAAACCCCCGTCCACGTACACGGCGCCGAGCACCGACTCGTAGAGGCTCGCGCCGAGGCCGACCCGCTGCCGGCCGCCGGTCTCCGACTCTCCGCGGCCGAGCCGCGCCCGCTCGGGTAACCCGAGCCCCTGCGCGAGCTGCGCCAGCGGCGGACCCGAGACGAGCTGCGCCCGCATGGCCGTGAGCTCACCTTCCGTCGCCTCGGGGTGGTTCTGGTACAGCAACTCGCCGATCACGAGGTCCACGACGGCGTCGCCAAGGAACTCGAGGCGCTCGAAGTCCTCGAGCTCCATGTCGGGATGCTCGTGCAGGTACGAGCTGTGCGTGAGCGCCGTCGCGAGCAGCGACGGATCACGGAACCGGTAGCCGCCGATGTCTTCGTCCGCCATGACCCCTTTCGAAAACCGAAGAGGCAGCGGCCGTATGCCGCTGCCTCCCCTGGTCGCGAGTTCTTGCGTCGCGCGCGAAACGTCAGGCCACGTGTTCCTCGATGTACTCCTGAGCGTCGCCCACGCTCTTGATCTTCTCGGCGTCTTCGTCCGAGATCTCCATCCCGAACTCTTCCTCGAGGCTCATGATCAGCTCGACGAGGTCGAGGGAGTCAGCGTTGAGGTCGTCGACGAACGAGGCCTCTGGCTTCACATCCGCTTCGTCGACGCCGAGCTGCTCGACGACGATCTTCTTGAGGCGCTCGTACATCTTCTGGTCCGCCAACAGCGCAAACCTCCCTGCCGCAACTTCCACGCGTGCCGGCTTCGCCCCCGGCGCCCGGGCAAGTGTCGGGCTAGGCACGCTTGCCCGTCAATCGGCGCCCCCGGTCCGCCCGCCGACGGCCGTCGCGAGGACGCCGTTCACGAATTTGGGCGCCGCCTCGGACCCGAAGAGCTTGGCCAGCTCGACCGCTTCGTCGATGATCACCCCGGCCGGCGCGTCGCCGGAGATACGGAGCTCGAACAGCGCGATACGCAGCACGTTCTTGTCGATCTTGGCCATCTGGTCGATCGGCCATTCCGGCGCCAGGGCAGCGATCTCCGCATCGAGCTCCTTTCGGTGCGCGAGCACGCCTTCCACGAGCTCCCAGGCGAAGTTCGCCGCCTCCTCGGTCAGGCCGGCCCGGAATGCGCCGCGGGTCCAGGTGTCCTTCGCGTCGCCGCGGTTGAAATCGATCTCGAACAGCGTCTGCAGGGCGACGCGGCGCGCCGGGTGACGGCCGGCGCGCTCGATGCGCTTCACGCCGCGCCGCTCCGGCTCTGCTCGGCGAGCAGGGCGATGAGGCCCTGCGACACCGACCGCTCGGCCACCGCGATCGCGTGCCGGACCATGTTCGCCCGGGCCCGGCCGTGGGTGACGACCGATACGCCGTTCACGCCAAGGAGCGGGGCCGAGGCGTACTCGTCGTAGTCGAGGCGATGCCGCAGCTTGCGCACGCCACCGAGCGCGAATCCGTACGCGACCTTGCCGAGGACGCCGCCGAAGATGTCGTTACGGATGCCCTCGCGGAAGACGTCGACGACGCCCTCCATTCCCTTGGCCAGCACGTTGCCCGTGAAGCCGTCGCACACGACGATGTCGGTCGTCCCGCGGAGCGGATCCCGACCCTCGATGTTGCCGAAGAAGTTGATGTCCGTCGCGCCGGCCAGCAGGGCGTGGGCTTCCTGCTGGACGCGTCCGCCCTTCTCCGGCTCTTCGCCGACGTTCATGAGTCCGACGGTCGGTTCGCTCACGCCGTGCACGCGCTCCATGAAACGCGAGGCCATGCGCGCGTACTGGAGGAGATTGCTCGGCTCGGCGTCCATCGTCGCCCCCGCGTCGATGAGGCAGGCGGGCTTTCCCTTGGTCGTTGGCAGCATGCCGCAGAGCGCCGGCCGATCGATGCCCCGGATCCGCCCGAGCACCAGCAGCGCCGCGGCCATCGTCGCCCCCGTGTTCCCCGCGCTCACGACCGCGTCCGCGTCGCCGCGCTTCACGAGCGCGGTCGCGACCCCGATCGACGTGTCGCCACGCCGGCGCAGCGCGTTCGACGGATGTTCGTGCATCTCGACGACATCGCGGGCGTCGACGACCGTGATGCCCGGCCGCGGCGCCGTACCGAGCGCGGCTCGGACGGTCTCGTCGCGGCCGACGAGCACGATCTGGGCGAGGCCACCCTCCGCCCGGTACAGCAACGCGCCCCGAACGATCTCGTCCGGGGCGTGGTCACCACCCATCGCGTCGACCGCGATGCGCATCGCGCTAGCTGGCTGCGGTGCGCTTCTTGGAGCGGATCTTGATCACCTGCCGGCCGCGGTACATGCCGCAGTGGGGGCAGGCTTGATGTGACGGCTTCGGGCTCTTGCACTGCGGGCAGGGCACCAGGTTCGCGGCGCGCAGCCGGAGGTGGCTGCGTCGGTCGCCCTGTGCCGCGTGCGGGGTCCGTTTTTTCGGTTCACCGGCCAATTCGTGTACTCCCTTTGATTACCCACCGATGATTGTAGGTGCGCGTGACGTGGCAGATGTTGGTCATCGGGGCATACCGAGTGGCGGGTGCGCTGCCCGTCCTCCGGTGGCCGTTCGCGGGCGCGCTCGTCGCGCTGCTCACCGACTTCGGTGACCTCTTTCTCATGGACTGGCTCGGCGGGATCGCCGACTACCAGCGCTTCGACAAGGTGTGCGACCTCGCGTACATGGTCACGTTCGCCATCGTCGCACTCCGCTGGCGGCCCCTCGAGCGGAACGTCGCGCTCGGGCTCTTCGCACTGCGGCTCGCGGGGGACGCTGCCTTCGAGCTGACTGGCTCGCGCACCGTCCTGTTCGCCTTTCCGAACCTCTTCGAATTCTGGTTCATCTTCGTCGCCGCGCGCGACCGGTTCCGCCCATCGGTGCGAATAGACACACGGTTAGCGCTGATCGTGCTCCCGGTACTGCTTGCAGCTAAGGAGTTTCAAGAATGGCTCCTGCACGTCGATCGGTTCCTCGATAGCTACGTCGCGACCGACGTCGTGGCGGACCTCTGGCACGGATTGACCGGCCGGTAGGTCCTACCCCTTCTCGATCTTGTCCTTGAGCCCCCGGAGCGCGGTCCATCGCTCGTCGATCTGCTCATCGTGCGCGTGCGGGCGCTCGTTCAGGTCGACGCCGCAGATCGGGCAGAGCCCCGCGCAGTTCTCCCGGCAGAGCGCCGCGACCGGCGTGACGAGGATCAGCTCCTCGCGAAGGAGCGGGACGAGGTCGACCTTGAAGTCCGAGCCGATGGTCTTCGCGTCGAGCGGCGGCTCGACCAGGCCGACGCCGTGCTCGACGGGCACCGTCGCGTAGTACTGCTCCGCGAAGTCGGCGTGCACCGGCGTGTCGATCGGCACGAGGCAGCGGGCGCACTGGCCGGCGACGTGCGCGTCCGCCGAGCCTTCGAAGTAGGCGCCGGGATTGGTGTGCGTCGCATGCACGAGCGCGTCGATGTCGACGATGTCCGCGTCCAGCAGACCCGCGTTGTCACCGCGCGGGTCGATCGGCGACTCCTGGAGCTCGTAGTCGACGCGGGTACCGAGCGGCTGTTTCAGCAGAGGCGCGACGTTGATGACCACGCGTTCCCACCTATTCGCGAACTGGCTCGGGCCGGCGCTCGTCGAGCACCTCGAGGCTCTTCTTCACGATCGACAGGGTCTTCACGAGGTCGCTCTCGAGCCGGATGAGCACATCGGACGCGTACTGGTCGGCGCCCCGCATCGTCTCGTCCGCCTTCGTCTGCGCGCTCTTCTCCATGTCCCCGGCGCGGTTCTCCGCCTCGCGGAGGATGGACTGGTCCTGCAGCAGGATGGCCGCCTGTTCCTGGGCCGCGCCGATGATCTGCTCGCTCTCCTCGCGGGCCTTCTGGACGACCCGCTCGCTCTCTTGGACGATCCGGCGGGCCGACTTCACCTCTTCGGGGATCGCGACCCGCATCTGGTCGATGAGATCGAGGATCGCGGCCTGCTCGAGGATGATCTGACTGGTCATGGGGACCTTGCGCGCGTTGACGACGAGCGCTTCCAGCCGCTCGACGAGGAACTGGATGTCCATCGTTACCCTCCCGCGGAAGCCTCTTCACTGTACTGGAGCAGCAGGAGCGTCTCCTCGCCGATCTCCTTC
>Ga0075425_100002792_pt1 | contig 17548 bp, 16 predicted proteins | sample SoiMethybrSBSTD4_FD_75300 | JGI IMG/M metagenome (GOLD analysis project Ga0075425, IMG submission 75300) | Bulk soil microbial communities from a Populus tree surrounding site in Tennessee, USA - Soil MetaG P. TD hybrid SBSTD4 | ecosystem: Environmental > Terrestrial > Soil > Tree plantation... | reverse complement strand
TGAGGACGGTCGGGGCTTCGCGATCGACCGGATCGAAGTCAAAGAGGCCGTCGGCGTCGACGATCGCGGGTAGCTGGGTCTCCTCGAGCAGCCGCCGGACGAGCTGCCTCGCTTCGTCACCGCGGCCGAGCCCGGGCCCCAGAGCGAGGGCGCCGGCGCGCTCCGCCGCCTCGAATGCCTCCTCGAGCGGCCGCTTCACCGCCTCGAGCAGCCGCATCTCGACGATCGGCAGCGACTCGCGAGGCGCGCAGACGGTGACGTAGCCCGCGTCAGCGCGGAACGCCGCCTCGGCGGAGAGGCAGACGGCGCCGGTTAGACCGGGCGCGCCGCCGACGACGAGCACGGAGCCCGACCGGTACTTGTTGCCGCCCCTCCCCCGTGGCGGCAGGCGATGGACGATTTCGCTGGTGACCAGCGCGTGCTTGGTCTCGGCATCCTCGAGCCCGATGTCGACGACCTCGATGTTTCCTGCGTGCAGGCTGCCGGGCGCGACGGCCAGCCCGACCTTCTCGCCGTGGAACGTCACGGTCGTGGTGGCGTCGACGCAGATCCCGGAGACCTCGCCGCTCGAAGCGTTGACCCCGGAAGGGACGTCGACTGCGACGACCGGCACGTTCGCGCTCCGGATCGCCCCGATCGAGCGCGCCGCTTCCTCCCGTGGCTCGCCGTGGAAGCCGGTACCGAAGATGGCGTCGATGACCACGTCCGCGGGCGGCAGCTCCGCGCCCACCTCGACCACCTGCCCGCCAAGCTTCTGCGCCGCGATCCGGCCGTCGCCGCCGTTCGCGCCTTTGCCGCAGACCGCGACCACGCGGGCGCCGGGGTAGTCGCGTTCAATGGTCGTGGCCACGGCGCCGCCGGCACGCTCCATCAGCGCCTCAACGTCGTGGCCCGCCTCGGCCGCCTTCATCTCTTCGGCTGTGTAGAGCGGCTCGAATTCAGCCACGCTACGCGTCCTGGGATCCGCCTTCGGCAACTGCCACGGCGGTCGCCAGCTCGCGCGAATGCGACATCGAGAGGTCGATCGCGCCCGCGCCGGCCCGATCGGCCCACGCTTGCAGGCGGCCTGACAGCGTCACGCCGGGCTTCGGGCGACCGACGATCTCCACCTCTCGCCACGCAAAGGCGCGCGCGACGCCGAAACCGAGCGCCTTGCCGATCGCCTCCTTGCCGGCGAAGCGCGCAGCGTAGTGCTGCGGCGGGTTCGGCCGAGAGTCGCAGTAGGCGCGCTCGGCCTCGGTGAAACAGCGTTCCCGAAATGACGGATAGCGCTCGAGCGCGCGCCGCACTCGGGCGATTTCGATCAGATCGACACCGACGGTCATTGGCCGATTCTACGAACGAGCCTGGTTAAGACGGTCCCGCTGGCAAAGCCGCCGGAACCTCGAGGTCGGCATCGCAAGCGACGCCTCAGTCAGATCGACACCGACGGTCACAACGCGGATTCTAGGAACGCGGGCACGTCCGCAATCGAGTCGAGGACGGCCTCGGGCTGCGCGCTCCACGCACCCGCGTCGTCACGGAACTTGCCGGTGCGGAGGAGGATCGTGTGCATCCCGAGCCCCGCGGCGCCGCCGATGTCGGCGTCGACGTCGTCACCGACCATCCAGGCCTTCTCGGGGTCCGCATCGAGCACTTCGAGCGCCGCTTCGAAATACGAGGCACTCGGCTTCCCGAGCACGGTCGCTTGGATCCCGCTTGCATACTCGAGCCCGACGACGAACGCACCAGCGTCGAGCAACGCACCGCGCGAGGTCTGCCACCACCGGTTCTTGTGCAGGCAGTAGAGCTCCGCGCCCGCCTCCAGCTCGGCGAACGCGCGGCCGAGGTTCATATAGCTGAAGACCCTGTTCGTCTCAGCAGTTTCGTCCGCACCCCCGAGGAGCACGGCGTCCGCGGCGTCGCCGACCAGCTCGACGCCCTCGAGGTCGTCGCGGATTGCCGGCATCGTCAGCGCCAGCACCCGGCGCCCAGCGAGCGTGCGTGCCGCCGCGACCGGAGTCGTCTGCAGCTCGCCGTCTTCGAGCTCGATCCCGAAGCCACGGATCGCGTTGGCAAGCTCAGATCGCGACTGCGTCGTGTTGTTGGTTAGGAAGCGGATTCGGTGGCCTGCGTCACGAAGCCGCTTGACAGCATGAGCCGCCCCGTCGATCGGACGTCCGGAGATGTGCAGGACGCCGTCGACGTCGAGCAGCACAGCGCTCACGACCACCACCTCGGTAGCTCGTGCGGCGATATGCGCAGATGGACCACTAGCCCTCCTTCGGCGAAACTGGACGCGTAGCGTGCAGCCATGGCCGGCGAGTCTATTCGCGTCACGAGGTCGGTCTCCATCCCGCGCTCCGAGATCGATCTCCGCTTCTCGCGCTCTAGCGGCCCGGGCGGGCAGCACGCGCAGAAGACAGAGACTCGTGCCGAAGCGATCTTCGACGTCGAGCACTCGGTCGGGCTGACCGAAGCGCAGAAGCGCCGCGTGATCGCGAAGGCAGGCCCGGTGCTGCGAGCCGTCGCCCAGGACGAGCGCAGCCAGTGGCGAAACCGGGAGCTCGCGATTGAGCGCGTAGTCGAGGCCCTGGGAGACGCTCTGAAGGTGGAGCGGAAGCGGCGCCCGACCAAGCCGAGCGCCGCCGCGAAGAAGCGGCGGCTGGAACAGAAGCGGCGGCGGGGCGAGACGAAGCGCCTGCGAAGGCCGCCAGGAGACGGCTAGTGATCTAGTTGCCCGGCGTGCTCGAGGGCCATTGTGTGCTGCGTCGCCCGCGGCCGGAGCGTCAAGCCGAACAGAGCAGCAGCGACACCGAGGAAGACGATGTTCAGGAAGGTCGTGTAATTCCACGAGATCCCCCGGCTGGTGATCGAGTCGATCGACGGTCGGGTCGCAGGCACGAGCCCGGCCGCGGTGAAGAGCCCGTCGACTGCAAGAGCGGCCAGCACGATCGCGGCGAACATGATCGCGACGAGGCGGGCGGTGAGGTCGCGGCCGTAGTACTTCGTGTAGGCGATCACGATTGGGATGATCAGTAGATCGGCGTAGATGAACGCAATTACGCCCGCGAACGAGATCCCGCCGCCCCACAGCACCGCCGCCAACGGCGCATTCCCGACCGAGCAGACGAAAGACAGAATGGCGACGATCGGGCCGACGACGACGTTCTCGAGCAGCCGCCACGGCTGCGGGGCGTCGGTGACGAAGAGGCTGTTGAAGAAGTCCATCGGCAGCAGGGAGATGAACCCCGCGATCAGGAATCCGGCACTGATCTCACGCCAAAGCATCCGCCAGTCGTGGCGGAAGTTATGCGCGACGTCGGACCAGGCCTCCACCGAGGACAGCCGCTGACGAACCGACCTTTCGGAGGCGTGCGTGTGGTGCACGTGGCCGGCATCGGCCGTCTCGGCATGACGTTGCGCATCCGCCTCCAGCCGCCGAGTCACGAACAGCCGTAGCCCGAGCCAAAGGAGCGCGATCAAGATCAGTCCGCCGACGAGCTCGGCGAGCGTGAACTGCCAGCCGATGAAGACCCAGATCACGATCCCCAGCTCGAAGACGAGGTTCGTCGAGGCGAACTGAAAGACCATCGCCGCCGCGAAGCTGGCCCCTTTCTGAAACATCGACTTGGCGATCGCGATCGCCGCGTAGCTGCAGGACGAGGAAGCTGCCCCCAGGCCCGTCGCGAGCCCGATCTCACGCGGGCCGCGGCCCCCGAGCGCCCGCTCGATCCGGGTCCGTGGCACCCATGCCTGCACGATCCCCGAGAGCGCGAAGCCGAGGATGAGCGCCCACCAAACCTCCCAGGCCATCTGAAACGCGGCCCAGAGGCCGTCGCCGATCGTCGAGAGCACCGCCATTAGCGGCGGTATAGCAGCGGCTTACTCGACGGCGCCGATGCGGACTGGGGCCTACTCGACCGTAACCGTCTTAGCGAGGTTCCGCGGCTGATCGACGTTCAGCCCGCGCAGCCGCGCGATCCGGTAGGCGAGCAGCTGCAGCGGCAACGCCGCCAGGACGGCTTGCAGGAACGCCGGCGAGCGCGGCACGAAGATCACGTCGTCGGCGTGGTGCTGGATGTCCTCGTTCGCGTCGGTCGCGATCGCGATCACGTGCGCGCCGCGGGCCCGGACCTCCTGGATGTTCGAGACCACCTTCTCGTAGACGTGTGAGTTCGTGGCCACGCAGACGACGGGTGTCTCCTCGTCGAGGAGCGCGATCGGCCCGTGCTTCATCTCGCCGGCCGAGTAGGCCTCAGTCGGGATGTACGAGATCTCCTTCAGTTTGAGAGCACCTTCGAGCGCGACCGGCAGGCCGATGTGACGGCCGAGGTAGAGGAAGAACGGCTTGTCGTGGAAGCGCTCGGCAATCTCGTCGATCGGATGGTCGCCTTCGAGGAAGGCGGTCATCTTCGTCGGCAGCGCATACAGCTCGTCGAGGATCAGCTCGATCTCCTCGGGCGGCAGCGTCTTCCGGACCTCGGCGAGCTTGAGCGCGACCAGCGAGAGGAGGGCGACCTGCGCGGTAAACGTCTTCGAGGCTGCGACGCCGACCTCGAGGCCGCAACGCGTGTAGAGCGACGAGTCGACCTCGCGCGTGATCTGCGAGCCCATCTGGTTGGTGATCGCGAGCGTGCGTGCGCCCTTCTCCCGGGCCAGCCGCATCGCTGCGAGCGTGTCGGCGGTCTCGCCCGACTGGGTGATGCCGATCACGAGTGTGTCCTTGGAAAGCACCGGGTTCCGGTAGCGCCACTCGCTTGCGATGTCAGGCTCGACGGGGATCCGCGCCCACTCCTCGATGATGTAGCGGCCCACGACGCCGGCGTGGTACGCCGTCCCGCAAGCGAGGATGACGATCCGCCGCAAGTTCTGGACCTCTTGGTCGGTCAGGCCGAGGCTCTCGAGGACGAGATGTCCGTGGCGAACGCGGTCGCCGAGCGTCTCCTTCACAGCGTCGGGCTGCTCGTAGATCTCCTTGAGCATGAACGTCTCGTAGCCCGACTTTTCCGCAGCGTCCTCGTCCCAGTCGACCTCGAGCGTCTCGTGCTCGACCTCGCCGTTCTCGACGTCGAAGAAGCGCGCGCCAGACGGCTTGATCGAAACGACCTCGCCGTCGTCGATGAGCTGCAGCCTGCGCGTCTCGCCCAGGAAGGCTGCGGTCGCGGAAGCCAGGAACATCTCCCCCTCGCCGACGCCGACGAGCAGCGGGCACTGCAGGCGCGCGCCCACGAGCTCGCCCGGGTGGTCGTGGTGGATGACGACGAAGGCGAAGTGCCCTTCGAGCTCTTTGTAAGCCCCCACGACAGCCTGGGCCAAGTCGCCGCGGTAATGCCTCTCGACCAAGTGGGTGACGACCTCTGCGTCCGTCTCGGAGTGGAAGTTGTGCCCCTCGGCCCCGAGCGACTCCTTGAGCTCCCGGAAGTTTTCGACGATCCCGTTCAGAACGACGGCGATCTTCTCCTCCTCGCAGCCGGCCAGCGGATGCGCGTTCTGCTCGGAGACCCGTCCGTGTGTGGCCCAGCGGGTGTGACCGAGCCCTGTCATCGAGGCGGAGCCGTTGTCGCCGGCCGCTTCCTTCAGGGCCTGCAGGTTGCCGACCGCGCGGACGTAGTCGAGCCCTTCATCCTCGCGAAGCGCAAGACCGGCGGAGTCGTAGCCGCGGTATTCGAGCCGCTGGAGACCACGAAGGAGAAGGTCCTTCGCCTGCCTCTCTCCGACGTATCCGATGATCCCGCACATCTGAAGCTCTCCCTTCGCTCTGCCTGACCCTGGGGTGAAGCCTCAATCGAGGGACTTGTCCAAAGCTCCCTTAAATACGCAAAGCCCGGCTGCTTCCCTCCGGCCCCCGCGTTGGGGCCGGTCAGCCGAGCTCTCGGGTTACGAGAGCGGTGATCCTAGCACAGAGCTCCTGCGCTTTTTGCGGATTTTCTGCCTCGGCGAGCACGCGCACGACGGGCTCTGTTCCGGAGGGACGCACGAGGATCCGACCCGAGCCATCCAGCTCGCGGTTGACGCGTGCGATCTCGGCAAACAGGTCGTCGGAGAGGGTTTTCGTGCCAACTCGCACATTGTTCTTCGCCTGCGGATAGCGCGGCAGCACCGCGGCCGCGTCGGCGAGCGTGCGCCCTTCCAGAGCTGCGCAGAGCAATAGGGCAGCGGCGAGGCCGTCGCCGGTGACGTGGTCCTTCAGGTAGATGATGTGTCCCGACTGCTCACCGCCCAGAAGGCCGCCCTCCCGCCGGAGTGCCTCGAGCACGTAGCGGTCGCCGACCTCGGTTGTCACCAGACGAATCCTTCGCTCCTCGGCAAAACGGTGAAAGCCAAGGTTCGTCATCTGGGTCACGGCGACGATGTCGACGTCGAGGTGGTCCGCGAGAACGGCGAGGATCTGGTCTCCGTCGACGGGCGCGCCGTTCGCGTCGACCGCGAGCATCCGGTCGCCGTCCCCATCGAAGGCGATGCCGAGGTCGAAGTCGCCCTGCAGAACGGTTCGCTGGAGCAGCGAGAGATCGGTGGCTCCGCAGCCGAGGTTGATGTTCGTGCCATCCGGCTCGGCTGCGATCGCGGTCACCTGTGCGCCGAGCTGCTCGAACGCCTTCGGGGCAATCGACGAATAGGCTCCGTTGGCGCAATCGACGGCGATGCGCAGGCTCGACAGGTCGCTGCCGAAGCGCTCGAGAATGTGCTCCAGGTAACTGTCGGTGGCAACGCCCACACGGTCGATCCGCCCTTCGCCCGGTCCTTCTGCGTCGAGCAACGCCTCGATCTCCTCTTCGGCCGCATCGGTCAACTTGCGGCCGTCGCGGTCGAAGATCTTGATCCCGTTGTACTCGGGCGGGTTGTGGGAGGCGGAGACGACGACACCGAGGTCAAGCGCGAGCAGCGCAACGGCGGGAGTCGGCAACACGCCGGCGAGCACTGCGTTGCCGCCGGCCTCCACGATCCCGCGAGCAAATGCCTCTTCCAGCTCGGGCCCGGACGCGCGGGTGTCGCGACCGACGAAGACGCGACCGCCCTTCGACCAGAGCGTCGCGGCCTTGCCGAGCTGTTCGACGAGCTCGGTCGTCAGGGCCTCGCCGACGATCCCCCGAACACCATCGGTGCCGAAGTAGCGACGCACCGCGGCGACGCTAGCGCTTACTGAACTGCGGGGCTTTGCGGGCTTTGTGGAGGCCGGCCTTCTTGCGCTCGACGATCCGGGCGTCGCGCTTGAGGAAGCCGGCGCGCTTGAGCGACTCGCGCAGATTCGGATCGGCCTCGACGAGCGCGCGAGCGATGCCGTGGCGCACGGCACCGGCCTGGCCACTCGGGCCGCCACCGTGAACGCGCACGCGAACGTCGAAGGTGCCCTCGACGCCTGCGACCTTCAGCGGTGACATCGCGAGCTCACGGTGTGTGAGCCGCGGGAAGTAGTCGTCGACCGTCCGTCCGTTGAACCAGGTCGTGCCGTCGCCCGGGCGCAGAATGACGCGCGCGACGGAGGTCTTCCGCTTGCCGGTTCCCTGGTACTGAGCGGGCTCTGTAGCCGTTGCCATTACTTGACCTCCAGCTGCTGCGGCGCCTGGGCCTCGTGCGGGTGATCCGGCCCAGCGTAGACCTTGAGCTTGTTCAGCTGCTGCCGAGCGAGGCGGTTCCGCGGAAGCATGCCCTTGACCGCCTTGCGGATCACCTCGGTCGGCCGGCGCTCTAGCTGGTCCCGCAGCGGGCGGCTGCGCAGGCCGCCCGGATAGCCGGAATGCCGGTAGTAGAGCTTGTCGTCCAGCTTGTTCCCGGTCACGGCGATCTTTTCGGCGTTGACCACGACCACGAAGTCGCCGGTGTCGACATGCGGGGTGTATTGCGGTTTCGTCTTGCCCCGAAGCGTGTCGGCGATCTGGGTCGCCAAACGGCCGAGGGTTTTGCCCTCGGCGTCAACGACGTACCAGCGGCGCTCGATCTCGCCAGGCTTTGCGTTCCAAGTTCTTTGCATGGAAACGGCGGACTGCGCGTCCGCCGGCTGCGAATCGTAGCAACCCCTCGCGAAACGGTTGGGCGCCGCCGTGGCTTGGGTGACGGACGTATGGAGCTCCGGTCGCAACTTGAGCGACGCGGCCGACCGCGATGACGCGCCGGCCGCGCGCCAGCTGGTTGAGAAAGCGCCTACCGGCTTCGATTTCCGCGCGCGTCGGATGACGGTTCGCGGCTTCGGACCCCGGATGCGTGGGCACGACATTCCAGCAGAGCGTCTGCTCCTCCAGCCCGAGCTCTGCGAGCACGGCCTGGACGATCGTCGCGGTCGCCTCGGCCGGGCCGGCGCCGGTCAGCTGGCGCTCGGACGTGAACGGGAGGCCGCTTATGCGAGCGCCGCGGTAGCCCGGGGCCTCTCCGACCAGCAGGAAGCGGGCGTCCCTGCGGGCGGCCAGGTAATCGGCCAGGCGGCGCCTCAACAGGCGGGCACGGGGCCCTTCGCGATAGAAGTTGAAGGTGGCGCCGATCTCGGCAGCAGCCAGCTCCTCGACGAAGCTCACGGTTCGCACTCTGACGGACGGCGGCCAGCAGCCGCTCGAGATCGCGCACATCATCGCCGACTGGATCGGCGAGGCGCGAACATCACTCGAGTTGGCGCAGTACGACTTCCACCTCGAGCCGGACACCTCGGCGGTGGTCGCCGGAGCGATCCGCGAGGCGTCGGCGCGAGGCGTGGCCGTTCGGATCATCTACAACGTCGACCACCGCGGGCCCATCCCGGTGCCGCCCCCGCCGGAGCCCGACGTCCAGCTGATCGAGTCGCTCGGAGTGCCTTCAAAGGCAGTCGGCGGCGTCCCCGACCTGATGCACCACAAGTTCGGCGTCCGCGATCGCCAGCTGGTCTGGACCGGATCGATGAACTGGACCGACGACTCCTGGTCGCGTCAGGAGAACGTGATCCTCACGGTCGACTCCCCGGACCTCGCGGAATCGTTCGTCGAGGACTTCGACCAGCTCTGGCAGAAGGACATCGTCGAGGAGACCGGGTTCGTGGCCCCGAAGCGGCTGCACGTCGACGGACTGCTCGTGCGCCCGTGGTTCACGCCCGGCTACGGCGAGGACCTGTCGGCGCGGATAGCCGGAGCCATCGGTCGCGCGAAGCGGCGCGTACGGATCTGCTCGCCCGTGATCACCGCCGCACCGGTGCTCGCGACGCTGGCACAGCTCGTCTCCGAGGGCAAGCTGGACGTCGCCGGCTGCCTGGATGCGCCCCAGATCGAGGGCGTCGTCTATCAGTGGCACGAGAACGGCAACGTTGCCTGGAAGCTGCCGTTGCTCGAGCGCGTGGTTGCCGGTGACTTCACGGGCAAGCCGTCGACGCCGTACGGCTCGGGCACTGTGCACGACTTTATGCACGCGAAGATCGTCGTCGCCGACGACGTCGTCTTCTCGGGCTCTTTCAACCTCTCGCGGTCAGGCGAGCAGAACGCGGAGAACGTGCTCGAGATCCACGATCCGCTGCTCGCGGAACACCTGAGCGCGTACGTGGACGAGGTTCGTCACCGCTACCCGCCGCTTCGGCTCTCTGCCTGATCCCCCGAAACAGCGGCCCGCGCAAAGACACGGGCCGCAAGCGCCCTCACCTCTGGAGCGAGGGGAGAGGCAGTCGTTCCAGAGCGCCAAAAGTGGCGGTTTCCGACCTGCGAGGGCGCATGCGAATTATTGCCTTAGACCCGGGCGGGATGTCGCAGTTCCTCTCCCCGCGACCCCCGCCCGGGGGTACTCAGATCGACAACGCGAGAGCGGAGCTTGAATGGGTTTCCTCCGCTGGCAACTGGATGAAGACACTTTGCAATCTGGGCCACAAGGGAGCCGCTGCTTAACCCTGACCCATATTGACTAGCCTAGTAAGCTCTATAGCGGCGAGCGTCCATCCTGGGGAGAGGTGGAGTCGTTGTACCCGAGGTTCAGACGGGGGGATTTCTGCGCACCTGCGCCTGCTGCGGAATCGCAGGCGTCTGCGTTGGGTCTCGCGCGCCCTCTCGCAGGATTGCGACCTGGCGGGCCCCTTCGGAAGGCAGGTCATTCGTGACCACCGCGCTGAGCCGTCTGGCCACGGAGACGCTGAACCGGGTCGGCGCCTCGCTTCTGCTTGTCGCGCTCCTGCCGCTGACCATCATCCTGGCAATCGCGATCAGGATCGACAGTCGAGGGCCCATTTTCATCCGCCTCCGGCGCGTTGGACGGAACGGGTGCGAATTCGCAATGTGGAAGTTCCGGAAGATGCGCGTCGCTGTCGGCGGGCTCGCTCTGACGTCCCCGGAAGACGATCGCTTCACGCGGCTCGGCAGGGTGCTTGCGAAGTACAAGCTCGATGAGGTGCCGCAGCTCTGGAATGTGTTGTGCGGGCAGATGAACTTGGTCGGCCCGCGCCCCGAAGATCCCGCCTTCGTCGAGCTTCAGAAGCCGGCGTACAGCGTGATCTGCAGGGTCAAGCCTGGGATTACGGGTCTCTCGCAGCTCACGTTCGCGCGCGAAAGCGAAATTCTCGATCCGGAGAATCGAGTCGCCGACTACCTGGAGCGCGTGCTTCCGCAAAAAGTCCGACTCGACCAACTCTACGCGGAGCGCCGGTCGGTCTGGATGGACCTGCGGATCCTCCTCGGGACGATCTTCGTGACCATCTTTCGTGGTGAGATCGCCGTCCACCGCGGGTCCGGCCGCCTCACGGTTCGCCACCGCCCCCAGGCCCCCTCCGCGGCCGTCGACGCAACCGAGGTCGTCGACGCAACCGAGGTCGTCTGAGAATGATGGGTTTCCCGATGGATCTCAACGACGCCCTTCGGGCCGCGGCCGAAGGCACGAAGGGGATGCCGCGAAAGCAAACGCGCGCAGTCATCCTCGCCGGCGGACGAGGCACACGGCTTGCGCCGTTCACCTCAGTCCTTCCAAAGCCGCTGATGCCGATCGGCGAACGAACGATTCTCGAACTCGTCGTCGAGCGGCTCGAGTCATGTGGGATCGTCGACATCACTTTCTGCGTCGGTTACCTGTCGCACCTGATCCGCGCCGTCCTCGACAGCCGAGAAAACAACGGAGTGAAGATCTCCTATGCCCTCGAGCAACGCCCACTGGGCACGGCTGGGCCGCTCAGGCTCGTGGACGGGCTGGATGACACGTTTGTGGTCGCGAACGGCGACGTCCTGACGGACCTCGACTACACGGACCTGCTGGCATATCACCGCAGCCAACAGAACGTCGTCACTATCGCGACCCACACGCGCTCGATCAAGATCGACTACGGCGTCGTACGGTTCGAAAGCGACGGCAACCGCAACGGCCATGTCAACGGCCAACGGATAACCGGATACGTCGAGAAACCCGAGTACACCTCGGCCGTCAGCATGGGCATCTACGTGTTCGAGCCTTCAGCGCTCGATTACATTGAACGAGACGAACCATCGGACTTCCCTGACTTGGTGCAAGCGCTACTTCGCGCGGGAGAGGCTGTGGGGGCGTATCCGCATGACGGGATGTGGTTCGACATCGGTCGCCACGACGACTACACGCAGGCAGTGGAGACCTGGCTGCGGGCCGCGGCAGTGGTGGCCGGGGGACCTTCGAGAGCGGACGAAGCTCGGACCTGAGCTATTCCCACTCGATCGTCGACGGCGGCTTCGACGAGATATCGAGCGCGACCCGATTGACCGCCGGGATCTCGTTGATGATCCGGCTCGAGATCGTCTCCAGCAGGTCGTAGGGAAGACGCGCCCAGTCGGCGGTCATCGCGTCCTCTGAGGTGACGGCGCGGATGACGATCGGGTATGCATAGGTCCGCTCGTCGCCCTGAACGCCGACGGAACGGATCGCCGGCAGCACCGCGAAGCACTGCCAGAGCTCGCGGTAGAGGCCCGCCCGCCGGACCTCCTCCAACAGGATCGCGTCGGCTTCACGCAGGATCTCGAGCCGCTCGTGGGTGACCTCGCCGATGATCCGGATCGCGAGGCCGGGCCCGGGGAAAGGATGGCGCCAGACCATCCGCTCGGGCAGGCCGAGCTCCTCGCCGACGCGGCGCACCTCGTCCTTGAACAGGAGGCGCAGCGGCTCGACGAGCTCCATCTCCATCTCGTCCGGCAGGCCGCCGACGTTGTGGTGCGACTTGATCTTGGCGGCGACGCCCTCGGTGCCGCCTGACTCGATCACGTCCGAGTAGAGCGTGCCTTGGACGAGGTACCTCGTCGCCCCCAGCTTCCGCGCCTCGGCTTCGAAGACGCGGATGAACGTCTCGCCGATCCGCACCCGCTTTTCCTCTGGATCGTCGACGCCCTCGAGCCGCGACAGGAACCGTTGCTCGGCATCGACGTGGACGAGCGGCACCTGAAAGTGGCCCCGGAAGGTCTCGACGACCTGGGCCGCCTCGTCCTTTCGCAGCAGGCCGTGGTCGACGAAGACGCAGGTCAGCTGGTCGCCGACCGCCTTGTGGACGAGCAACGCAGCAACCGCCGAGTCGACGCCACCGCTCAGGGCGCAGAGAACGCGCTCCGAGCCAACCTGCGCGCGGATCCGCTCGACCTGTTCCTCGATCACGGCCGCGGCCGTCCACGTCGCAGGCGCATCGGCGACCGAGTAGAGGAAGTTCTTCAGCACCTCGGTCCCGCAGGGCGTGTGCACGACCTCCGGGTGGAACTGGACGCCGTAGAGCTTCCGCGCGGCGTGCTCGAACGCCGCGATCGGCGTCGACTCGGAGCCGGCGACGACACGCGCGCCCTCTGGTGGCGCGGTGACCGAGTCGCGGTGCGACATCCACGTCGTCTGGTCTTCCGCCAGCCCGGTGAAGAGAGCGCCCTCGTGTACTCGAACCTCCGTCTTGCCGAACTCCGAGACGCCCGTGCGATCGACGCTGCCGCCCAGGTCCTGCGCCATCAACTGCATCCCGTAGCAGATGCCCAGCGTCGGGATCCCGAGCTCATAGATCTTTGGATCGATCCGTGGCGCGCCCTCCGCGTACACGGACGAGGGGCCCCCGCTCAGGACGAGCGCGAGCGGGTTACGAGCCCGAATCGCTTCGGCGCTCACGGTATGACCGACGAGCTCGGAGTAGACGCGGCATTCCCGCACCCTGCGGGCGATCAGCTGCGAGTACTGGCCGCCGAGGTCGATCACGAGGACTGGCCGCTCCTCTGCCGGCGACTCCGGCTGAGGGAGAGCGACGACCTCGCCCATCAGCTCCGCCTGTAGTTGGGCGCGTCGGCGATCGTCGTCATCCCGTGCGGGTGGCTCTCGCGAAGCCCGGCACCGGTGATGCGGACGAAGCGCGCGTCCTTCATCTGCTCGATCGTGGCCGCGCCGCAGTAGCCCATCGACTGGCGGAGCCCCCCGACGAGCTGGTGGAGCACATTCGCCACCGGGCCCTTGTAGGGAACGCGGCCCTCGACGCCTTCCGGGATCAGCTTGTCGACGTCCTCGACGTCCCCCTGGAAGTAGCGATCCTTCGAGTACCCGCGCGCCTTCATCGCGCCGAGGGAGCCCATGCCTCTGTACTGCTTATAGCGCTCGCCGCCGGCGAGGATCACCTCGCCGGGAGCTTCGTCCGCTCCGGCGAGTAGGCCGCCGGTCATGACCGTGTCGGCCCCCGCCGCGATCGCCTTGGCGACGTCCCCGGAGGAGCTGAGCCCGCCGTCCCCGATCACGGGTACGCCGTGAGGCTCGGCCGCCCGGGCGCAGTCGTAGATCGCAGTCACCTGCGGAACCCCGACGCCGGCGACGACGCGCGTGGTGCAGATCGCCCCCGGCCCGATCCCCACCTTGATCGCGTCTGCGCCGGCGTCGATCAGCGCCTCGGTGGCGTCGGCGGTCGCGATGTTGCCGGCGATCACCTCACCGCTCCACTGCCGCTTCAGCCGCCGCACCATCTCGACCACGTTTCGCGAATGGCCGTGCGCGGTGTCGACGACGATGACGTCGGCGCCGGCGTCCGCCAGTGCGGCGGCACGGTCGTCGGCATCCGGGCCGACACCGACCGCGGCGCCGACCCGCAGGCGTCCCTGCTCGTCCTTCGTCGCGTGCGGAAACTCGATCTGCTTGCGGATGTCCTTGACGGTGATCAGCCCTTTGAGCCGCCCATCGCTGTCCACCACCGGCAGCTTCTCGATTTTGTGCCGGTGCAGAATCGACCGCGCCTCCTCGAGCGTCGTCCCGATCGGCGCCGTGACCAGGTCGCGGTCGGTCATCAGCGCCGACACCGGCTGCTCGAGCCCTTCGTCCCGGAAGCGGAGGTCGCGGTTGGTGAGGATCCCGACCAGGCGGCCGCTGCCGTCAGTGACCGGGACACCGGAGATGTGGTACCGCGCCATCAGCTCGAGCGCGGAGGCAACCGGGTCGTCCGGCGACAGCGTCACCGGCTCGACGATCATCCCCGACTCAGAGCGCTTGACCTTGTCGACCTCCGCGACTTGGTCCTCGATCGAGAGGTTGCGGTGCAGGATCCCGAGCCCGCCCTCGCGGGCCAGCGCGATCGCGAGCCGTCCCTCGGTCACCGTGTCCATCGCGGCCGAGACGATCGGGATCTCGAGCGAGATCTTGCGCGTCAGTCGAGTCGACGTCGAGACCTCGTTCGGCAGCACAGCCGACTCGGCCGGGACAAGCAGGACGTCGTCGAATGTCAACCCCTCGCGCGCGAACTTGCGATCGAGCTCGACGAGGCGCTCGATCGTCTCCGGCGTGAGGTCAACGGGCAATTGACGAGCGATGGTACCAATGCACTCAGACGCTCCCGTCTTCAACTGGATCGAGGCACCGGCCTGCGCAAGCGACGCCGCGGCTGACGCCCAGCGCCCAGCTCAAGCGTTGACGGGCACGGCCGTCGAGGCCGACCACGCCGAGCGGGCTCGGCTCGTCGCGGTGACGACGACGCGGAGCGTCGAGCCGACGTCTGCGGGTGCAACCGTGTACGTCGACGTCACCCCCTTCGGGATCGCAACGCACGTTTGCGCGCTCGTGTCGGTGCAGCGCTGCCACTGATAGGCGAGCGTCGGCGCCGGGTTGGCCTGCCAAGTGCCGGCGCTCGCGCTGAGCAGCTGGCCGGTCTGCGGGACGCCGCCGACGGTCGGCGCGTCGATGGCCACCGGAGGCGGCACCATCAGCGCCGACGAGACCCGCGACCCGCGGTAGCGGTCGCCGTCGACGCAGCCTCTGATCCCAGGAACATGGCTGCAGTCCGTCCACTGCCAGAAGCTCCAGCCGCTCGCGTCCCAGTTCGCCGCGGGAACGCGGGGAGCCCGGGCGTGCCAGTGCGCGACCCAGAGACTCGAACCTGCAGCCGCGAAGACACTCGCATCGCCGACCGCTTTTCGCCAGAAGGTCGGCGATGCGTAGATCGTGGGACGGATCCCGATCTGGAGCTGGACCTCGTCGAGCCACGCTGAGGTCCAGGCGCGCACCGACGCGGGCGAAAGCCCGCCTGTTCGCTCCAGGTCGAGCACCGGTGCGAGCTCCCCGGTCTGCGGCTGCGCGACAGTGACGAACAGGTCTGCCTGCGCGACGGCGTTCGCGATCACGGCCCGTGGATTCGTGCCAGCCGGGCGAGCGAAGTGAAAAGCGCCGAACGCGAGACCGGCGGCCTTGGCCCCAACGTGGTTGCGGGCAAAGGAGGGATCGGCCGTGAAGCCGTTCGTCGCCTCGGCGAACGTGAACCGATAGCCACCGTTCGCGACGCGTGGCCACACGATCGACCCCTTCCAGTGCGAGACGTCGATCCCGCGAACGAACGGAGCGGCGGCGGCCGGCGACGCAAACACGAAAGCCGCAGCGAGCAGGAGAAAGCGGCGGCGCAAGTCGCCAAGGGTAACGCGGTCTGAACGAAGTTGCTACCCGGCGACGGGCGCCAGTTCGCTGACCTCGACCGCGCTTGCAAGCCTGTCGGCCTCGCGCTGGTCGAAACGGCCTGCCCCGACCTCGAGCGTCGAGGCGGTGCCGGTCGCGACGGCGGCCCGAAGCGCATCCTCGGCTGGCTCGCCCTTGAGGTGCGCGGCGAGGAACGCCGCCAGGAGCACGTCCCCGGAGCCGACGACCGAAACGGGCTCGATGCTCGGGGCGCGGACCCGGTAGCGATGCGACGTCCGCTCCTGACGGAGCAGCGCAAAGCAACCCGACTCCTGCGTGATCAGGACGTTCCGGGCGCCGCGCTCGGCGATCGCGTCGAGCCCGAGGATGAAATCCTCGTCCTCGTTGAACTCCTGTCCGACCAGGCCCTCCGCCTCGTTCTGGTTCGGCGAGACCAGGTAAGGCTCCGCCTGGACGCCGAGGCTCAGGGGCTGGCCCTCGGAGTCGAGAACGGTTCTTACACCCTCGCGATTGACCTGGCGGATCGCCTCCTCGTAGAACTCCTCGTCGACGTCGCGCGGAAGCGAGCCGGCGAAGACGACAGCCTCGGCGCCCTGAGCGAGGTAGGCGAGCTTCTCGAGCACCATTTCCTGCTCCTCCGGCCTGACGGCCGGTCCCCACTCGTTGATCTCCGTGTAGGTCGGAGCGGTCGGGTCGACGACGGCGGTCGAAGTGCGCGACTCGTCACCGATGCGGACGAAGTCGTTCAGGATCGCCTCGCCCGTCAGCTCCTCGACGATCCTGATGCCCGTTCGGCCCCCGACCAGACCGGTCGCAACGACCGGCACGCCGAGCAGCTTCAGCGCCCGGGCGATGTTGATCCCCTTGCCACCAGCGAGCATCAACCCCTGGCTCGCGCGATGGCGCTGGCCGCGCTGGAAGTTCGGCACGGTCAATGTCCGATCGAGCGCGGCGTTGAGCGTCACCGTGACGATCACAGCCAGCTCCAGATGTGCTGGGCAGTGCGTTTCGCGTAGAAGCCGGCGCGGCCGAGCGCACCCGGGCGCTCGACCGTACGACCCGCCAGCAGCGGCTTGCGTGCGATCAGCCGGCCGCCCTGGTAGATGCGGATCTCGCCCAACTGCTGGCCGCGCAGAACCGGCAACGAGGCTGCTGCTGCGGCGACAACCCGGCGGACGAAAGGCTGGTCGATTCGCACCGGGCGAACGAGTCCCTGCCCTGGCACCAAGCCGACGGGCGCCCGGCCGTAGCCGACCTTCACCTCCGCGTAGGCCCTCCCCGGCTCGAGAACCGGAATCCTGCGGTAGCGGGAGAGCCCCCAGCGTAAGAGCGCGGCGAGATCGGCGTTTCGGGTCGCTCGGTCGGGCGAGCCGAGGATCGTTGCGTAGACGACGGCCCCGTGGCGGTCGACCGACGCGACCTCGTTCCAGCCTGCGGCTGAGGTGTGGCCGGTCTTGACGCCGAAGACGCCGGGGAAGGTGCCAAGCAGGTCGTTCCAGGTGTGAAGGACGCGGCCCCCTGGGATCGTGGCGCGCTGCATCCGAACGATTGAGCGGACGATTGGCTTCCGCATCAGCAGCCGAGCAAGCTTGGTCACGTCGTGCGCGCTCGAGACATGGCCGGGCGCGTCCAGCCCGTCCGGCCGCGAGTAGTGCGTGTCGCTCAACCCGAGCTGCCGAGCCCGCCTATTCATCATCGCGACGAACCGGGCTTCGCTCCCCTTGCCGACGTAGTAGGCGAGCGCGTCCGCAGCATCGTTGGCGCTCTGGATCAGCGC
>Ga0075425_100002790_pt1 | contig 17550 bp, 14 predicted proteins | sample SoiMethybrSBSTD4_FD_75300 | JGI IMG/M metagenome (GOLD analysis project Ga0075425, IMG submission 75300) | Bulk soil microbial communities from a Populus tree surrounding site in Tennessee, USA - Soil MetaG P. TD hybrid SBSTD4 | ecosystem: Environmental > Terrestrial > Soil > Tree plantation... | reverse complement strand
TTTTTCGCGAATTTGCCGCCCGGCTTTGCACCGGGGGTAAGCCTCGTTCGCGAAGACCGGGTTGAAACGTCCGCAACCTCGAAGGCCTGATCGAAATGTCCGACACCAAAGAACCTGACGCCAAGCCGCGCGACTATCGCGCCAGTGTGTTCCTGCCCAAGACCGATTTTCCGATGAAGGCGGGCTTGCCCGAGGCCGAGCCCCGATTGCTCGCGCGTTGGGAAACGATGGACCTCTACGGTCGCATCCGCAAAGCTGCGAAGGGTCGCCCACTCTTTATCCTGCACGACGGCCCGCCCTACGCCAACGGCGAAATCCATATGGGCACTGGCATGAACAAAGTGCTGAAGGACTTCGTCGTGCGTTCGCGCGGCATGCTCGGGTTCGATGCGCCTTATGTGCCGGGCTGGGACTGCCACGGCCTACCGATCGAATGGAAGATCGAGGAAAAATATCGCGCCGAAGGCAAGTCCAAGGACGAAGTGCCGATCGAACAGCTCAGGCAGGATTGTCGTGACTTCGCCAACCACTGGATCGATGTGCAGCGCGAACAGTTCAAGCGGCTGGGTTGCATCGGCGCGTGGGACAAGCCCTACACCACGATGGACTTCCGCGCCGAGGCAACGATTGCGCGCGAGCTTTTCAAGTTCGTCGACAATAAGCTGCTTTATCGCGGCTTTCGTCCGGTGATGTGGTCGCCGGTGGAGAAAACGGCGCTGGCCGAAGCCGAGGTCGAGTATCACGAGAAAATGTCGCCGGCTATCTATGTGAAGTTTCCCGTCGTGAAGGGTGAAATTCAGGGCGCTGCGGTTGTCATCTGGACGACGACGCCTTGGACGATCCCGGGCAACCGAGCGATCGCTTTCTCGCCGACCATGGCCTACGGACTCTATGAAATCGTTGGTGCGGATGATGGTTCCCTCGCGCGCGTCGGTGACAAGATCGCGCTTGCCGACGAGCTTGCCGAAACGACGGCGAAACACGCCAAGGCGTCATTGAAGCGCCTCGGCGCATTTGACCCCAAGGGACTCATCTGTGCGCATCCGCTGCGAAGTCATGGTTATGACTTCGACGTGCCGTTGCTCGCTGGCGATCATGTTCTCTCCGATACGGGTACCGGTTTCGTGCACACTGCGCCCGGCCATGGCGAGGATGACTTCGAGCTCATGCTCAAGAACTTCCCCGGCTACACGGTCGATCATCCGGAAGCTTTCAATGTTGTCGCCGAAGACGGCTCGTTCAGCGCGCAAGTTCCGCTCTTTGCCGGCACGCGCATCATCACACCCGAAGGCAAGGATGGTGACGCCAACGGGTCCGTGATCAAGGAGCTCATGGCGCGGCACATGCTATTGGCGAAAGGCACTCTGCGCCACTCCTACCCGCACTCCTGGCGGTCCAAAGCGCCGGTGATCTTTCGCGCCACGCCGCAATGGTTCATCGGCATGGACAAGCCGATCACCAAGGATCCGAACGACACGTTGCGCGCCCGTGCCATGAAGGCGATCCACGACACCAAGTGGTATCCGAAGTCGGCCGAGAACCGCCTCGGCGGCATGGTCAAGGACCGTCCCGACTGGGTGATGTCGCGCCAGCGCGCCTGGGGCGTGCCAATCGCGATCTTCGTCGAAAAAAAGTCCGGCAAGGTGCTGAACGATCCGGCGGTCAACGAGCGCATCGGTCAGGCCTTCGAGAGCGAAGGCGCCGACGCCTGGTACAATTCGCCGCCGTCGCGCTTCCTTGGCAACGATCAAAATCCCGACGACTACGAGCAGGTGACCGACATCCTGGATGTCTGGTTCGATTCCGGCTCGACGCACGTCTTCACGGTCGAAAACCCCGTCGAGCCGAGTTGGCCCAGGAAGGGGCATGCCGATCTCTATCTGGAAGGCTCGGATCAACATCGCGGCTGGTTCCAGTCGTCGCTGCTGGAGAGTTGCGGCACGCGCGGGCGTGCACCGTTCGACGCCATCCTGACGCATGGCTTCGTGCTCGACCGCGAAGGCGACAAGATGTCGAAGTCGGTCGGCAACGTCATCCTGCCGCAGGCGATTGCTGAGAAAAACGGCGCCGATATTCTCCGGCTTTGGGTGGCGTCTGCCGATTTCACCGAAGACACGCGGATGGCCGGCGACGTCATCCAGGCCACCGTCGATTCCTATCGCCGGCTGCGCAACACCATCCGCTTCATGCTGGCGAATCTTTCGGACTTCGACGAAGGCGAGCGCATCGCGCGCGACAAGATGCCAGAGCTCGAACGCTACATGCTGGCAAGACTCGCGGCGCTCGATCACACCGTGCGCGACGGCTATATGGAGTACGACTTCAATCGCGTGCTCAATTCCGTCTTCATTTTCTGCACCAACGACCTATCTGCGTTTTACTTCGACATCCGCAAGGACGCTCTCTATTGCGATGCTAAGGACAGCGTGCGCCGCCGCGCTGCCCGGACTGTAACCGACGAGGTGTTTCGCCGCGTAGTCACCTGGCTGGCTCCGATCCTGTGTTTCACGATGGAAGAGGCTTGGCTGCTGCGCTTTCCCGGCGAGGATGAGAGCGTGCATCTACAAACGATCGCCGATATCCCGAACGCGTGGGTCGACGATGCGCTGATCCAGAAGTGGAACCGCGTGCGCACGATGCGCCGCGTCATCACAGGCGCATTGGAAATCGCCCGCCGCGACAAGGTCATCGGCTCGAGCCTGGAAGCCGCGCCGACCGTCTTTGTGGCTGAGCCGGACGATGCGGAACTTCTCGCATCGGTGCCGCTCGCCGAAATTGCCATCACCTCGGCGGCGCACGTCTCCACGCATCAGGCCCCGACAGAAGCATTTCGACTTCCCGACGTCGCCGGCATTGCGGTGGCATTCCATCACGCGCAAGGCAACAAGTGCGCGCGCTGCTGGATGATTCTTCCCGATGTCGGCCCCAATCCGAAGCACGAGGACCTGTGCGACCGTTGTGCGGCGGCCATCGACGCTATGGGAGGGAAGGCCGCATGACGGCGCGCGATTGGGGCCTTGTTTCCGCAGCCGTCGCCATGTTCCTGGATCAGGCGACCAAAATCCTGCTGCTCTACGTGTTCGGATTCCGCATGATGTCACCGGGCGATGCGGTGACAGTGTTGCCGTTTTTTAACCTGGTCATGACATGGAACCCGGGGATCAGTTACGGGCTTTTTCCGGCCACGGGGCTGGGAATAGCACTCCTCGTACTGTTCGCGATCGGTGCAATCGCTGGCCTTGGCTGGTGGCTATGGAACGCCGAGCGCCGCACTCTTACAATAGGTCTTGGACTCGTCATCGGCGGCGCTTTGGGCAATCTGGTCGACCGGGTCGTTTATGGGAAAGTGGCGGACTTTTTCCACTTTCATGCCTTCGGCTATGGCTGGTATGTGTTCAACGTCGCCGATGCGGCCATCACCTTTGGGGTGATCGCGCTTTTGTACGACACTTTGGCACGACCGGGAACGCGTACGGGGAACGAGACCGGCTAGATTTGGGAGAGTTCATGCATTCGCGATGGCTTCTGCAATTCCTCCTGGCTGGATCGGTAGCCGCTGTCCTTGCAGGCTGCGATACGATCCGCGACGCGGCCGGGCAGACCAAGGACTCGCCGGACGAATTCGCGGTGGTCACGAAGGCGCCCCTGGTCATCCCACCCGACTTCAATCTGCATCCACCATCCGCCGGTGCCGCGCCGACCAATCAGATCGGGCCGACGCAAACCGCGCAGGCGGCTCTGTTCACCGCCGATCCGGCAAGCGTTGCGGCGTCCCTTCCGGCACAGATGAGCACCGGTGAGCGCTATCTGCTCGTCAAGGCAGGCGTGCAAAATGCCGATCCCGCGATCCGCCAGGAAATCGCGTCGGATTCGGCCTCGACCCGCGCTGCCGATGAGAGTTTCACCAACAATCTCCTGTTCGGAAGCAGTACGCCAAGCACTGGACCCGCTGTGGACGCCGACGCCGAGGCGCGCCGTATCGATGCCGAGAAGGCCGGCGGCGCAGCCGCACCCGCACCGAACGCTCCGCCCACCGCCACGCCGCCGCCCGAAGAGAAACACGGAAGCTGGTGGGACGATCTGTTCAACTGGTAGCTCTCTTTTTCAAGGCATCCCGACGTTGATTGATCGCGAGACGGCCACCCGCTGCATCTTCGCCGCATGCCTTGCGCTCGTGGGTTCGTCCGCACACGCTGCGCCACAAAAGGTCTCACAGTTCGCTCTGCCAAATGGCATGCAGGTGGTCGTCATTCCCGATCATCGTGCACCCGTCGTCACGCAGATGGTTTGGTTCCGCGTTGGGGCGATGGACGACCCGCAAGGCTTGTCCGGCCTAGCGCATTTCTTCGAACACATGATGTTCCGCGGCACCAAATCCGTGCCGGGCGATCAGTTCGCGCGCACGCTGGCGCGCAATGGCGGCGAGGAGAACGCCTTCACCACACAAGATTACACCGCCTTTTACGAGCAGATCGCGCGCGACAGGCTGAGACTGGCCATGGATCTCGAATCCGACCGCATGGCGGAATTGGATCTTTCCGAACCGAACGTGAATACCGAGCGCGACGTCGTGTTGGAGGAGCGGCGCATGCGCATCGACAACAGCCCGCAGGCGCTTGCCGGCGAGCAGGTCGACGCGGCCTTGTTTCTGTCGCACCCCTACGGCCGTCCGGTCATCGGTTGGCCGGGAGAAGTACGCCGCATCGGGCGCGCCGAGGCGCAGGATTTCTACAATCACCACTACGCGCCAAACAATGCGATTTTGGTGATCGCGGGCGACGTCACGGTCGACCAAGTTCGGACCGATGCGAATGCCACGTTCGGCCGCGTCGCCGCACGGCCACTGGTGCCGCGGGTGGAATGCGCGCAACCCGTCAGGCTCGGCGAAACGCGCCTCGCAGTCGCCGACCCCAACGCGAAGGTCGCGTATTTCTCGCGGGACTATCGCGTCAAGAGTTATGCCGAAGCCGCGCCCGGCCAGGCAGAGGCGCTGGATGTCCTGGCCGGTCTCCTGGGTGGCGACTCCAATTCGGCGCTTTATCGTCGACTCGTGGTGGAAAGGAAACTGGCGACCGAAGTCGGCGCAACCTTCGATGGCGATTCTCGCGACGACGGAAAGTTCACGATCTATGCAATCCCGGCGCCTGGTGTCAGCCTCGAAGCCGTGGAGCGCGCAAGCGACGACGTCATTGCGAAATTCGTGAACGCTCCACCTGCAGCTGCCGAACTGGCGCGTGTGAAGACGCAGCTTGTCGCAAGCGCGATCTATCAACGCGACAGCCAATATGCTTTGGCTTCCGCCTACGGCCAGGCGCTCGCCATCGGGCTGACGATTGCCGACGTCCAATCGTGGCCGCAGCGCATCAATGCCGTTACGGCGCAGGATGTGCGCACCAACGCCGCGTCGAGTCTTGTCAGACGTGAGTCCGTCACATTGTTTCTGAAGCCGGGGCCGAAGTGAGGCGTCTGGCACAGATGCTTGTGGCCGCGCTGTTCGGCCTCTGTGTGGCACCAGCGTTCGGCGCGCAGCCCAAGTCAATCGATATTGGTGCCAACCAGTCCGTCTGGTTCCAGGAGGATCACACAGTTCCCATGGTGGCGGTTTCCATCTCGCTACCTGCCGGGTCGGCCTACGATCCCGCAGCCAGGCCCGGGCTGGCCGCGCTCGCGGCTTACCTCTTCAACGAGGGCGCAGGAAATTTCAATGCCACAACGTATCAAAACGAGTTGGCACGCCGCGCCATCCAGCTCAACCTTTCACCTGATCGCGACTATTTCACTTTGTCGTTCGTGACTCTGTCGGCAAATCTGAAGGACGCATTCCGCCTGATCGGTCTGGCGCTGCAGCGGCCACGTTTCGACGCCGACGCGATCGCTCGCGTGCGCGCCCAAATGCTGCAGAGCCTTCAGCAGGAAGGCGAAGATCCCGAGGCAATGGCGTCGCGGCGCTTCTACGAGCTGTTCTTTGCAGGCCATCCCTATGGGCATGAAGTTGGCGGGACAGGAGCTGGGTTGGCTGCCATCACCGCGGCGGATCTCAAGGCTTTTGCCAGGGCGCATTGGGTTCGCGGCGGCGCTAAGATCGCGGTTTCGGGCGACACCGACACTGCCACCCTGACGAGCTTGCTAAAGTCTGCATTTGGGCCTTTGCCTGGGAATACGCTGCCTGCGCCGCCGCGCGTTGCGCGCTACTCCGCGCCGCGCACGATAACAGTTGCGATGTCTGTACCGCAGTCGACCGCTTTCTTCGGGCTTCCCGGATTGCTGCGCAGCGATCCGGATTATCTCGCTGGCTACGTCGCGAACTACATTGTGGGGGGCGGCGACTTCTCATCCCGCCTCACCAACGAGGTACGGGAGAAGCGCGGCCTCACCTACGGAATTTCGACAAGTTTTGGGGACTTTCGCGGTGGTGGCTACATCATCGGGCAGGTGGCGACCAAGCGTGAAAGCATGAGCGAATCTCTGGCCGTCATCCGCGACGTGTTGCGCTCTTATGCGCAGGATGGGCCGACGGCCGACGAACTCAGCGATGCCAAGACGTATTTGACGGGTTCCTACCCGCTGTCCTTTTCATCCAATTCCGGCATTGCCGCCCAGCTCAACAGTTTTCAGCGCGAAGGCTTGCCGATCGAATATGTCACGCGGCGCAACGGCCTGATCAACGCGCTAACTCTGGACGATGTGCGCCGAACTGCGCGCCGGTTGTTCAATCCGACGCGCCTTGTCGTCGTCGTCGCGGGAGCCCCGCCGGTGGCGAAGAAATCGGCCAAGCCCGGCCAAACCGCCAGGCCGCGCTAAGCGTTGTTGATGACGGCGGCGCCCCGGACGCCACGGACTTCAACTCTGCTAGGATCGAACCATGCCCCACGAATCGCTGCCGTTCACGGTTTCACTAGACTTGGCGCTGGGTGGACCCGGCGCGTGTCCCAAGTCCGCTTTTGAAGGCGCGATGGCGGATGCAGAACGGGCGCTTGGATGGCTCGCCGCACAGCAAAAGACGAACGCCATCGAACTTCTGGGTGTGCCATCACGTCGCGACGATCTCGCCGCCGCCAACGCGATTGTGGAGAGCTACTGCAAAGACACTTCGGATGTGGCCGTGCTTGGCATCGGCGGCTCGAGTCTCGGTGGCCAAGCGCTAAAGGCGCTGGAACCGGCAAATCGCACGGGTCCGCGCGTCATTTTCCATGACAATCCCGACCCGCAGAGTTGGCAGCGCGCGTTGTCCAATTTCGATCTTAAGACCGCGCGCTTCATCGTGATCTCGAAATCCGGCGGAACCGCCGAAACACTCATGCAGGCGCTGACGGCTGCAGATGCCATCGAGAAGGCTGGGGGCGGCAAATATCTCAAGTATCATTTTGCGATCGTGACCGAACCCAAGAAGAGTCCATTGCGCGATTTCGCTCAGGCGATCGGCGCGCCGATTCTCGATCATCCGACAGGAGTTGGCGGGCGCTACTCCGTTCTTACCATCGTCGGTGCTTTGCCGGCGCTATTGATGGGTCTCGATGTCGTGGCGCTGCGGGAGGGCGCGCAGAGCGTGCTCGATAAAGCGCTATCCGAGCCGGGGCGGAACGTGCCTGCTGTGCAAGGTGCTGCCCTGCATCACGCGCTGGCCAAGGAAGGTCGCATGCGCGAGACGGTCCTTTGGGCCTACGCGGACAAGCTCGCGACGTTGAGCGGCTGGTGGCGTCAGCTATGGGCCGAAAGCCTGGGCAAGGACGGCAAGGGTTCAACGCCGGTCGGCGCAGTGGGGCCGGTCGACCAGCACAGTCAGCTCCAGCTTTTTCGCGATGGACCGGGGGCCGCAATGTTCACGCTCATCACGACGCACACACGCGGCCAGGGTCCGGTTGCGCCTGTGGAACGCGCAAGTGCGCTTGGCCTTCAGTATCTTGCGGGCAAGCCGATGGGCGACCTCGTTGACGCGGAAGCACGCGCCACGGCCCAGACACTTTCGCGCAACGGTCGACCGGTACGCCAAATCCACTTGCCGACGATCGATGAACGCAGTGTCGGCGCTTTAATGATGCACTTCATGCTGGAGACGATCTTGATGGGCCGCCTCATGGGCGTGGACCCGTTCGATCAACCTGGCGTGGAGGAGGGCAAGGTTCTCGCGCGTCAGTATCTAGACGAACAGACATGAAAATACGCCGGCTTGCAGAGGGAACGATCAACCGCATCGCCGCCGGCGAGGTGGTGGAGCGCCCGGCAAGTGCGGTCAAGGAGCTTATCGAGAACGCGCTCGACGCCGGTGCATGCAGGATCGAAATCGCCACGTCGAGTGGCGGTGCGGAGCTGATCGTGGTCGAGGACGACGGCGAGGGCATGGAGCGCGACGATCTCGCGGCGGCAGTAGAACGTCATGCCACATCGAAGTTACCCCACATCAATGGCGACGACGACCTGACGTCCATCGCTACCCTGGGCTTTCGCGGCGAAGCATTGCCGTCGATCGGCGCGGTGGCACGCCTGACGATAGCCAGCCGCATACGACGCGGAGATGCGCATCAAATTCGTGTCGAGGGCGGAACCGTGGCCGAAGTCGCGCCGGCGGGCTTTCGCGCCATGGGACAAACCGGCACGCGCGTCGAAGTCCGCGAACTTTTCTTCGCCACGCCAGCCAGGCTCAAGTTTCTGAAGTCGGCGCGCTCGGAGGATCTCGCAACGCTCGATGTCGTCAAGCGGCTCGCCATGTCGCGGCCGGACGTCGCGTTCACGCTGACCATGGATGGAAGGCGTACGCTCGTCCTGGAGTCGGAGGACGATCTGTTCGAGGGTCGATTGAAACGGCTGGCGCAGATCATGGGTCGCGAGTTTGCCGACAATGCCGCTCGCGTCGAGGTGCGGCGAGAAAACCTCGCCATGACGGGATACGCCGGCTTACCAACCTACAATCGCGCCAACGCGCAAATGCAATTTCTTTTCGTCAATGGACGACCTGTGCGAGACAAGCTTCTGGTTGGCGCGGTGCGCGGCGCTTATGCCGACTTCCTGGCCCGTGACCGCCATCCGGCGCTTGCACTGTTTCTGGATTGCGATTCCGCGTTCGTCGACGTCAACGTGCATCCGGCCAAAACGGAAGTGCGCTTTCGTGATGCCGGTCTCGTGCGTGGCCTCATCGTCTCCTCGCTGAGAGCGGCATTGGGCGAAGCCGGACACCGCGCCTCGACGACCGTGGCCAATGCAGCGCTTGCGGCGCTTCGCCCTGAGAACAACGCGCTTTTCTATCAGCAGAACTATGCCGGGCATTCTTACGCGAGCGATCCGGGCCGTCCTTATGATGCGCCATTGCTGTACGGCGAGGCATCGCCTGCCGCGCGGATCGAGGAGCGGCAGGATGCTGCAACGCCCGAGTTGCCGCTTGGCGTTGCGCGGGCGCAACTGCACCAGACCTATGTCGTGGCCCAAACCGAAGACGGCATCGTCATCGTCGACCAGCACGCCGCGCATGAGCGGCTGGTCTACGAACGCATGAAGAAGTCTCTTGAATCTGGTGGCGTGGCGCGGCAGCCGCTGCTGATACCGGAGATCGTCGAACTTGATCCCGCCGAGGTGCAACGCGTCGCGGCGCGCGCCGGAGAGCTCACCGAGCTTGGCCTCGTCATCGAAACGTTCGGTCCCGATGCGGTCATGGTGCGAGAGATGCCAGCGCTGCTTGGAGACGCCGACATCAAGGCCTTGGTCCGTGATCTTGCCGACGAGATCGCCGAAACGGGCAATGCATCGTCTTTGCAGGAGCGATTGGAAGAAGTGGCGGGAACGTTGGCCTGCCACACCTCCGTGCGCGCGGGTCGGCGGCTCAACGCCGACGAGATGAATGCGCTGCTGCGCGAGATGGAAGCGACGCCCCATTCCGGACAGTGCAATCACGGTCGTCCAACCTATGTCGAGTTGAAGCTTGCCGACATCGAGCGGCTCTTCGGCCGACGCTAAGGCAATTGTTTAGGATGTTCCGACGTAAAGCAGATCGCGTACGGCGCCTCTCGCTGTTTACAACGCATTGTGATTGATCTTCGGACACGACATGCGGCACTCAGACCACGAGTGTTCCTTGGGAATGCCCGCATGCCATTAAACCTGCCGCATGAATTACCGTCACAGGCTGAACGCCGGCCCGACCGCCGGCGCCGGAGTTTTCTCGCCGGGCAGGTCACGTTTGATGACGGAAAACGTGTTTTTGACTGCGTCATTCGCGATATCACCGACCGTGGCGCCCGGATCGCCATTCCACAAGAGCAGACGTTTCCGCCCTGCTTCCATTTGATCAGGATGCGTGAGCGGGTGGTGCATGAGTGCGCCGTCGTGTGGATGAAGGACGGCGAAGCCGGCCTCTCATTTCTGAAGACTGTGTCGCTCGGCGAGCTTACCGGTACCAAGCTTGATTATATGAGAACGCTCTGGCTCGAGCGCGCCGCAAGCTAGCCGTCAATGTTGGCATGTCCCGTCACAGCGATCGATAAAGCCGGCGGATTCCAGGAACGCCCATCGCGGCTTCGAAGATCTCTGACGTCTTGTCCTCGGCAAAGCTAAAGCCGCAGCCGACGTAGCAACGCTCTGCCGCTTCATTGCCGATCAAAAAACTGATCTGCGCCTTTCGCGGACCGTTACCGTAGAAACCCGAAACGAGACCTCGAACCAGTCCGGTCGCAATGCCCTTGCCGCGCATGTCGGTGCGCGTCGCGACGTTCTCGATTGTCCAGCAATTGTCCTCGCCGCTGGTCGCGCTCATGATGAACTGGCCGCGTGGCCACAGCTCGGCCTGTTCTCCAGCGTCGATGCCACTCCTTTGTGCGGCTTCCGCCATCGCATCGCCCGAGACGGTGTAGGGCGTCTCGTCGGTGAAAGCGCACGCCGCCGCCGCGACCACACCGTCGACCTCGGCGATTGTGAAGAAGCTGTGGTGCCACCAGGATTTCGCTTGCGCATTGGCAAGACGCGCGCAGAAGGCGATGCAGAAATCCTCGGGCCGCTGCAGAACGATGTCGAACCAGCCGCGCGCCAAGTGGCCACGCGACGCCATCATGATCGCCCAGCCAAGAAACGGGGCATCGTCAGGAGTCGCTGGCCGAAAGGTTGTGGTCATGCGCGCACAGTAGCGCAAATTCGCCAACCCGCCGATTGAAGGCTAGTGCGAATAGCGCTAGCGTCCCGACCGTCGAAAGAAGGATTGCCCCAAAGTGTTGGCCGGTCGACTGAGATAGAACGCGCTCCGGTGCAGAGGCCCGCCTGGCCCGACCGGACGATGATTCACGTCGACTCCGAACAACCATAATCCGCGGGACAATCATGGCCTTCTTTCACAATCGCACCGTCAACCTCCTCAATCTTCATTATTGGATCACCAGCGTCGCGCTCGGCGGGGGTGGCGCGTTCTGGTCTGTCTATCTGCTCAAGGCCGGGCTCAGCGTTCCAGGCGTGCTGCTGATGTCGGCCATTACTTTCGCCTTGCGACTGATCTTGCGCAGTTTCCTCCTGCTGCTGGGAGTTCGTGTCGGGTTGCGCTGGCTCGTCGTGATCGGCACCATTCTGATGGGGATATCGTTTCCTTTTCTTACGCCGGTGCATGGCGTCGGTTGGCCGCTTGTGTGGCTGGTAGTCGTGACCGCTCTGGCCGATACCGTTTATTGGCCGAGCTACCACGCCTACTTTGCGGCGCTAGGTGATGAGGAGCATCGCGGACAACAGCTCGGCGTTCGCGAGGCGATTTCTGCACTGCTCGGCATTGTCAGCCCCCTCGTAGCGGGTTGGCTGCTCGTCAGCTTTGGGCCGCGGGTTGCGTTTTTCACCACGGGCGTCATCGAGGCGCTGGCGGCGCTGCCGTTGCTGTGGACGCCGGACGTTCCGATTGCTCGCCGCGCGCCAGGCGCGTTCCGTGCCGCGCTCTCGGGCGCCATGCTGTTCGTTGGCGATGGCTGGGTCTCGTCCGGCTATTTCGTCGTCTGGCAACTCGCACTGTTCATCACACTGGGTCAGAACTATCTCACCTATGGTGGCGCTCTGGCGGTAGCTGCATTGGTGGGCGCGGTCGGCGGACTGGTACTGGGTCGGTACATCGATTCAGGAAGAGGTGGACAAGCGGTCTGGGTATCGCTCGGATTGCTCTCGCTCGTCATCTTGTTGCGTGCCGGCGTGCAGGATCATCCGGTGCTGGCGGTCGCGGCCAATGCGATGGGCGCGCTGGTCGGCTGTCTCTATGTGCCGACGATGATGACGGCGGTCTATAACCAGGCGAAGCGCTCGCCGTGCGTGCTGCGCTTCCACATCGCTGCGGAAGGCGGCTGGGACGTCGGCGTCGCCACTGGCTTGTCCCTTGCCGCCGCTGTCACTTGGTACGGCGGTTCGCTGTCGCTGACCATCCTGACGGCGCTGATTGGCGCCGTGTTCGTGTTCATTCTGTTACAGCGCTACTACGCGGCGCATCCTCTCGAGGTCGTGGATGCGGCACTGGAAGCAGGTGAATTCCAGACTCAAGTGGGAGAGATGCCGAAGGTGTGAACGGAAGTTTCGCCGTAGCTGCGGTGGTCGAGGCATGTGAGTCCGGGTGCCGCCGGCGACGACTCATCTGCAGCAGCCTCAGCGATGACCAGTGCGTTCTTTGTCAACCAACCACCCTGCACGAGGCTGGCGAGCGCTCGTTGTGTCAAGCCTTGGCGATAGGGTGCGTCGAGGAAGGCAAGGTCGAATGGACCACCAGCGCCGCCAACGAGCGGTCCCAGCTCCGTCCCATCGCGTCGCCAGATCTTGGTCATGCCGGTCAGGTTGAGCGCTTCCACATTAGAGCGGATCAGCGCGCGACTTTCCGCATTGTCGTCGATGAAGAGGCAGAAGCGCGCACCACGGCTTAGCGCTTCAATACCCAAGGCGCCTGTTCCGGCGAAAATGTCGATGACCTTGGCGCCGTCGAAGACGAAGCCGGTGCCAAAGTCGTTGTGCGCCAGAATGTTGAAAATCGCCTGGCGCACCTTGTCCGAAGTCGGACGCACACGATTGTCCTTAGGTTCAAGGAGCGCGCGGCCGCGAAACTTGCCCCCGCTGACCTTCACGACTCTTCGGACACCTGCACCAGCAACTTGCCTGTGTTCCCGCCGGTGAAGAGCATGTTGAGCGCCCCCAACGCATTCTCGATCCCTTTGACCACCGTCGTGTCGTATTTGACCTTGCCTTCGGCGACCCACTTGCTCATGTCGGCAACGAATTCTCCGAGCCTGGGAAAATAGTCGATGATGATAAAGCCCTCGATGCGGGCGCGCTTCATCAGGATGTTTGTAAGAGCGGGTCCCGGCCGTGGTTCCTTGTCGTTGTACATGGAGATCATGCCGCACAATACGATGCGTGCCTTGAGGTTGATCTGTTCCAGTACCGCCTCGAGGATCTCGCCACCGGCATTCTCGAAATCGACGTCGATGCCGTTCGGACATTCGCGCTTCAGTGCAGCGCGAACATTTTCCTTCTTGTAGTTGATGCAGGCGTCGAAGCCAAAATCCTTGACGAGGTGGCGGCATTTTTCGTCGCTACCGGCGATGCCGACGACGCGGCAACCCTTCAGCTTTGCGATCTGGCCGACGATAGAACCGACGGCGCCGGCTGCCGCCGAAACGACCACGGTCTCGCCTGCCTTCGGTTTGCCGAGATCGAGCAATCCGAAATAAGCTGTCGCTCCCGTCATGCCGAGAACGCTCATGTAGGCGGGCAGGGGCACCGGTCCTTTGGACATTTTTTGGGCGCCATCCGCGATGGCATATTCCTGCCAGCCCGAAAGGCCATTCACGATGTCGCCGGGCTTGTAGTCCGGATTGTTCGACTGCTCGACGACACCGAGCGTGCCGCCGCGCATCACGTCGCCGAGTTGCACGGGCGGCATGTACTGCTCCATGTCGCTCATCCATATGCGGTTCGTCGGGTCGAGCGACAAAAACAGTGTACGGACTAAAATCTGACCCGGACCGGGCACCGGGATAGGCTTCTCAACAAGTTCGAGGTCGCCTTGGGCGATGTCGCCGACGGGCCGTTTCTTTAGGATCCATTGCCGGTTGCTGTTGCGCATTTTTCTTCTCCTCGGTGGCCGAGCGTACCCTACCGTCGTGGTCACGCCTGCGCGAGGGGTGCTGGCGGCAGCGGCCGGCCAACGCTATAGCCGTGCCATGAAATGGCTTGTCACGCTTCTATTCCTGATCTGTGCCGCATCGCCTGCCACGGCCCAAGTCGATAGCGGCCAAAAGGTTCATGCGCGTCTGATCGCGGAGAGCGCAAGCATCGCGCCTGGTGGCACCGTCACCGTCGCGTTCGAGCAGATCATCCGCCCAATGTGGCACACCTATTGGCTCAACCCCGGAGACGTTGGCCAACCAACGACTTTGACCTGGTCGCTTCCGAAAGGCTGGAAGGCGGGCGCACTGGAGTGGCCCTATCCGATGCGCCTGCCGGTAGGACCATTCATGGACTATGGCTACGAGGGCAAGGTGTGGATTCTGACCACTTTGACTGCGCCAGCGAGCGCCACGGTCGGCAGCACGATCACTTTAAAGGCCAAGGCGAGCTGGCTGGTCTGCAAGGAAATCTGCATTCCCGAGGACGCTGACCTTGCGTTGCCGATCAAGATCGGTGTGCCCGTCAAGGTTCCATCGAGTATCTCGGCGTTCACAGCGGCACGTGAACGTCTTCCCGTGCCGTCACCATGGACGATGCGCTACGCGCTGAACCCGACGCTTGAACTTTATGTCGCAGCCAAAGCGCTCGCGAGCGCTCATCCCATGAGTGCACAGTTTTTCCCGCTTGAAACAGGTGTTGTCATCGCTCCTGCCGCCCAGACGATGGGCTTTGCGAGCAACGGACTCGTGTTGCGCATGACATCTGGCAAGTACTTCGCCAAGAAAGGTGGCGCTCTCGATGGTGTGCTTGTGCTCAGGTCGCCCGACGACTCCGTTGCGGCGCTTCAGATCCATGCGCTGCCCGGGCCCGTTCCGCCGGCGATATTCATTGTCGGTGATAAGACCGACATCGGACTGTTGCTTGCGCTCGCCTTCGCATTTGTGGGCGGCCTCATTCTCAATTTGATGCCATGCGTCTTGCCCGTACTGGCGATGAAGGCGTTTGCGCTTTCGTCGCAAGCCGGACGCGACCGCGTGGAGGCGGTGCGCGAGAGCCTGGCTTACGGACTGGGCGCGATCCTGAGTTTTGTCGGCCTCGGTGCTTTGTTGATCGCACTGCGCGCCGGAGGGCAGGCCATCGGCTGGGGCTTTCAATTGCAGGAACCGATTGTGGTCGGTGCCTTCGCCCTCTTGATGTTCGCAGTGGGTCTCAATCTCTCCGGTGTCTTCGAACTCGCAGCATTTGGTGGCGGTGAAGGTTTGACGCGACGTGGAGGTGAGGTGGGTTCGTTATTCACCGGCGTCCTGGCGGTGGCCGTCGCAGCGCCATGCACGGCGCCGTTCATGGCTGCCGCGCTTGGCTACGGTCTGACGCAACCCGCCGCCATCTCGCTCGCAATTTTCATGGCGCTCGGACTGGGCTTTGCGACGCCGTTCGTGCTCGTCGGAATCTCACCATCGGTGATGCGGGCATTGCCCAAGCCGGGTTCCTGGATGATCTATCTCAAGCAAGCGCTCGCCTTCGCCATGTATGGCACCGCGGCCTGGTTGGTCTGGGTATTGGCGCAGCAAGCCGGCGCCAACGCGGTAGCGGGCATGCTGGCGGCCTTGGTCGCCGCCGGCTTTGCCGCATGGGTATGGGGTGCCAGCCGCAGCGCGTCGCCGCGTGGTCGCGGTATTGGCGCGCTTATCACGCTGCTCGCACTGGTGCTGGCATTTTCATGTCTTGCACTTCTGAAGTCTGTACCGGCGACGGCCGGCAGCAGCGTCAACGTCACCGGAATGGCATCGGAGCCCTATTCGGCCGCACGACTGGCTGCCTTGCGCGCCGCGAACCGTGCCGTATTCGTCAATGTGACCGCGGCTTGGTGCATCACGTGTCTCGTCAACGACGAGGCGGCGCTGTCGGGCGCCCGCGTCCATCAGGCCTTCGCACAGAACCAAGTCGCCTACGTTGTGGCGGACTGGACACGCCGCGATCCGGAAATCACCGCGCTTCTCGCCGCGCATGGCCGCTCTGGTGTGCCGCTCTACCTCTACTACGCACCAGGCGCCGTCGAGCCGAAGATTCTGTCGCAGATTCTGACCGAGAGCACCGTACTGGCAGCGTTGAACGGCTAGAGCATGGCTCTTCGTGCGTTGACTTATTTTAGAAAGTCGGTACTTTACAAAATGAATGGCTCGGAGTCTCGGTCATGGCGCTTGTTCTCGACCACACCATTGTTCCCGCGCACGACAAACTCGCTTCGGCCAAATTCTTCGCTGAGATTTTCGGCCTTCGCTGCGGCGAACCCTATGGCCCGTTCGTTCCTGTCGCGATCAACGAACACACCACGTTTGATTTCGACGATCGCCGCAAGCCCGAAGAAGTCCATCACTACGCGTTCCATGTGAGCCCCGATGAATTCGATGCCATATTCGGCCGCGTTCAGGCCAAGGGGCTCAAGCACGGAAGCGGCCCCTATTCGAACGAAGACATGCGGGTGGGAGAATTCAATGGCGGGCGCATTGTCTACTTTAAGGAACTCAACGGTCATCTGCTCGAAATCCGGACGAAAACGTCGGCGCAGGACATTGCCGCGATGAGACAAGCTCACTAGCCACGCTATTCTGCGGCATGGCTGCCGCCGACATAGGTGTGCGTGCCCTTGGTATAGAGGTGATCGGTCGCGAGGATATCGCCAGGCTTGAAGGTCGGCCCGCTCGCGAGCTTCCGATACAGCGCTGCAAAGTCCTTGTAGGTTTCGGCGAAGAGGTCGTCGAAGGAGCGGATGACGAAGTAACTCTCCTGAAAATCGTCGATGCGATATTCCGTGCGCATCACCCGCTCGAGATCGAACCCGATACGGTTGGGCGAGGAGTTTTCGACAGCATAGACAGACTCGGCGCGCGAAGACACGATGCCCGAACCGTAGATGCGCAAGCCCTCGGGCTTGGCGATCAGACCGAACTCCACCGTATACCAGTAGAGCCGCGCCAGGTTCTTGAGCGCGCCAAACTCGTTCAATGCCCGTTGGCCGCCTTTGCCGTAGGCTTGCATGTAGTCGGCAAATACGGGATGCGCGAGCATCGGCACGTGTCCGAACACATCGTGGAAGACGTCCGGTTCTTCGATGTAGTCGATCTGGTCGGCCCGCCGGATGAATTGTCCTGCTGGAAAACGCCGATTGGCTAGGTGATCGAAGAAGACTTCGTCGGGGACCAAAGAGGGGACGGCCACGACCACCCAGCCAGTCAATTTCTTTAGGACATTCGACAATTTTTCAAAGTGCGGAATTCGATCGGAGACCAGGTCGAGCTTTTTGAGCCCGTCGAGGAACTCTGTACAGGCGCGGTCCGGCAAGATTTTCGCCTGATGGTCAAAAAGGGCCCGCCACATGCCGTGCTGGGCGGCGTCGTAGCGCTCCCAGTGCTGGTCGATCGTGTAGTCCGAGCGGATTTCGGGGTGCTT
>Ga0075425_100002789_pt1 | contig 17552 bp, 19 predicted proteins | sample SoiMethybrSBSTD4_FD_75300 | JGI IMG/M metagenome (GOLD analysis project Ga0075425, IMG submission 75300) | Bulk soil microbial communities from a Populus tree surrounding site in Tennessee, USA - Soil MetaG P. TD hybrid SBSTD4 | ecosystem: Environmental > Terrestrial > Soil > Tree plantation... | reverse complement strand
GTTCCAATCGCCGTCGTTCCGCGGAAGAACTGAACGGAGCCGTTCGCGGCCGACGCCGGAGACACCGTCGAGCTGAGGCTGATGGACTGACCGGTCGAGCCCGATGATGGCAGCGCCGAGATCGATGTACTCGTCGTCACAAAGTCGGGATCAGTCAACGACCACTGCGCCGGGGCTGTGGGCGTCCCCCCCGAGGTGAAGATGACCGACTCCCAGTACTTCGGCCGCGAGCCGGGCTGGCCGATTCCCGTCGTATAGACACGGACCTGGTAGAAGCCTGCGCACGCACCAGAGCTCGGGCCGAACCCGGCAATCGCTTGGTTCAAACTCCCCAACGAGGCCGCGATCGGCGTCATCGGGTTGGGGAAGGGCGATGCGAGGTTCGCGGGAGTCCCAGCAGCAGTGTTCGGGAAGGTGTTGGTAGTGGATTCGGGTACGGATTCCTGCCAAAGGTCGGTAGCTTGCTCGTTTGCGGCTGAAGAGCAGTCTGGCAGATCGAAGAAGAGCGTAGCCCGATTCCCTTGCGCCGTCGTAGCTGTGGTCGTACCGGCGGCGTAATCCGCGATGTGGTTCAGGTTGGTACCGCTGGTGACCGGGTTACCACTGGCGTCGTAAAGAATCACTCTGCCGAGCGAGTTCGAATCCGTCCCCCACGGTGGAGGAGTTGCGTGCGCGGCGTTGAGAGAAAACAGCAGCAGCGTGGCGGCCACCATCGCGCCGACGCTCAGGCCAGCAAGAGCCTTACGACTTATCACGACTGTTCCCTTCGAGAGCGTTTACAGATAGCGGTTGCCTTTCGTAAATGGTGCTGACGGTCTCGTTGAGTGAGGAATTCGACACCACACGTAAGGCTCTGCGAGGCACCTGAGTCAACAGAGAAACCGAAGGTTTCATCCGCTCGTCACCTGCCCGACAGATACTTTCATTCACTGTTCAGTCACCTAAGCCGCCTTGCGTTTTCGGAGCAGATAGAACCCCCAACCGCTGCCGCCGAACACCGGTAGCGCGACGAGTCCGACTCTGACGACGTCGCCTCCCGAGATCCCGCCCGGGTTCACTCCCGCTCGGGTCTCACCGGCTGCTTGCGGCGAAGCAGAGGACGTCGGTCGGTACCCTCCAGGCTTGATCGCCGGCGGGGCGGTCAACTTGGACTTCGGAAGGAGGAGCTGAAGCGACGAAATCGCCTTCCCGACGTTGCACGAGACCGTTCCGCCGTCGACGACCGACCATCGCGCACCCTGTACGTGGATGGTCGTCGCCGGGTACGAGCCGTAGCCCAGTGGGACGCCGGGTTTGGAGAAGATCATTCGAAGCTGGACCAATCCATCCCACTGCGGGGGGAACTTCTGAACGAAGGTCAGAAGTGGTGGATCCGGAGCCACAGCCTGCGACATGGGATGTCTGGCATTCGTGTACAGAGACGCGGCTTCCATCTGATCGCCGAGCCACTCGGCCGGATCAACGTTCCGCCGCGGCTGGAACGCATACAGCGAGGCCTTTCCGTTCTTCCCCGAATACACGGACGGCGGCGGCACAGATGAGACCGCGGTCCAGATGAACGGCTGGTCGTAGATGCTTCCCGACGTGATCGCCTTCTTGTGCTTGTCGCAGAACCCGATGAACCCCTTCGCGCCGGCATCCTTATAAGGAGCGGAGGCAACGGCGATCGCCGGGATGAAGATCGAAAGGGCGGCGTACGCGGCAACGAACATCCCGCAGACGACGCCGCGCAGGGTCATCACGCCCCTCATGATTCCTTCCTTTCGACGCTCAGATGTCGGCTAATTGGCGATTGGGATCGAACCGGTATCCGACACCGCGGATGGTCACGATCCTTCGTGGGGTTGCGCGGTCGTCCTCGAGCCGCGCCCGCAATCGTTTGACGTGAACGTCCAGCGTCTTGGTGTCGCCGACGTACGACGGGCCCCAGACTCGGTCGATGATGGATTTGCGGGTCACGACCTTGCCCGCGTGGGCCATCAGCACCTCGAGAAGCTCGAATTCCTTCAATGGCAGCCGGAGAGACTCTCCCCGGAACACCACCTCGCGCCGTTCGCGGTCGAGCGTCAGATCCAGCGAAACCAGAGGCTCGGTGCTGTTGCCGTTGCTTTCTACGGTCCGTCGCCGCAATGCCACGCGCATCCGAGCGATCAGCTCGCGCAAGCGATACGGCTTGGCGATGTAGTCGTCGGCGCCAACCTCTAGCCCAACGACCATGTCGACCTCGGATGACCTTGCCGACACCATGATGATCGGCACATCCGACATCCGGCGCACCGCGCGGCAGACATCGACGCCGGACATATCGGGGAGCATGACGTCGAGCAAGATCAAGTCGGGCGTTTGGGCGACGAACTGATCGAGCGCTTCGCCTCCCTCGCTCGCGATGCGCACGCGGAACTTCTCGTGACGGAGCGCGATGACGAGCGCGTCCGCGAAGGACTCCTCGTCTTCGACGATAAGGATGTCCGGCCAGCCGTCGAGCATTTATGCTCCCGCACTCGCTCGTACGGCCGTTCGCGAAAGGGGCAGGGACAACGTGAACTCAGACCCTCGGCCTTCGACCGAGCGGACGGCGACATCTCCGCCATGAGAGACCGCGACCTGGCGAACGATCGCCAGACCGAGGCCAGTACCGGGGATGGTCGCGGCCGACGGGGCCCGATAGAACCTGTCGAAGATCTTGCCGATTTCCTCGCGCGCCACTCCGATACCGTTGTCTCGCACGTGCACCTCGACGTTCCCGGCGCGCGACGTCGTGCGGAGTGCCACCGTGCCGTGCTGCTTGGAGTACTTCACACCATTCTCGATGAGATTCCCGAGCGCGGACACGAGCTGCCGGCGCGAACCGAAGACCTTCAAATCAAGGTCGATATGGCGCAGGTCCAGGCGCACGTCCGCGGCGTGCGCTGCGGGGCGGATTCGTTCGACGGCATCGCGCACGAAATCGGCCACGCGCACGTTTTCGCGCTTGCCCCACGTGCCGTGCTCGTCGCGACTGAACTCGAGGAGTTCGTCAACTATGGTCGCGAGGCGATCGGCTTCGAACCGAACTCGTGAAGCGAGCCTGTGCAAGATCTCGGGCTCGCTCTCGAGTTCCATCGTTTCGGCAAGGAGCGACAGCGCACCAACCGGCGTCTTGAGCTCGTGACCGATCGTCGCGAGGAAGTCCCCGCGGAGCGCGTCGGATCCATCCGAGCCCGCGTCGTCGAGCGAGATGACGACCGTCGTCGGGTTGCTCGCGCGCCGTAGCCGCTTCAACGCGGTACGCGCCGTCACGTTCACGCTTCCCTGTGCCGCACGTGCTCGGATGATGTTCCCCCCGGCGTCCGGCACTCGCCGGAACGCTGCCGAGAGCGTAGGAACCGCAGTTGAAGGCTCGCAGACGCATGGATGAACGCGGGGTGAACGACGGGCGAGCGACCAGTGAAGGTTCGGCTTTAGTTGTTCGCCGGCAAGGTTACGACGAAGGTGGTGCCCCGTCCGAGCTCACTCTGCGCTTCGACGCGACCGCCGTGCTGCTCGGCGACGTGCTTGACGATCGCGAGTCCGAGACCGGTGCCGCCGGTGTCTCTCGAGCGGGCCCGATCCACGCGGTAGAAGCGCTCAAACACGCGCGGGAGGTCGCGCCCGGGGATCCCGATCCCGGTGTCGGAGACGGTCAGGTTCGCATCTCCATTCTGTTTCTGGATCTGCACGCTGATCGTGCCGCCGGCCCGCGTGTACCGCACCGCATTGTCGAGCAGGTTGCTGATCAGCAGCGCGAGATCCTCTCCCGATCCGCGGACGACTACGGGCGACGCGTCCACCTCGACGGTCAGCGAGGCCTCGCGCAACCGCGGGTGCAGACGCTCCACTTCCTCGCGTGCGAGATCGTCAAGACGCACGGGCTGGAACGAAGGATGTTCGCTCTCGAGGCGCGACAGGTCGAGCAGGTCGCGCACGATGCGCGAGAGCCGTTCCGAATCGTGGAGCAGATGCTCGACGAACCGGCGCGCCGCCGTCGGGTCTTCGTCGAGCGCGTGGGTGAGTGTTTCCGCCGCGGCTTGGATAGACGCGACCGGCGTTTTCAGCTCGTGGGAAGCTGCTGCGACGAAATCGCGGCGTATCGCATCGACGCGCCGGGCCTCGGTCACGTCGCGCAGAACGAGCAGTGCGAGTCCCTCGCTGCCGACGGGAAACGAAGACGCCAGCACGGTGCGCGCCGGGCGACCCATCTCGATCTCGCGTTCACGCACGCTGCCCGCCGTGCGCGCTTCATCGACGAGCAGACGGAGGGCGGGTGGCACGTACGCACGCCCGGCGCCGCCGGACGGGCTGCGGAGCTCGGCGGCCATCCGTCCGACGAGCCGAAGCGCGGCCGGGTTCGCGTATCGCACGTCGCCGCCTTCGTCCATCAAGAGCACGCCCTCGTCCATCGCCGCGAGGACGAGGTCGCGCGTGCGCCGGTCCTCGCCCGCTTGCTCGGCGCGCGCGCGGAGGTCGTTCGCCATCCGGTTGACGGTATCTGCCAGCCGCGCAAGCTCGGGACCGCCTTCCTCCGGAACACGCGCATCGAGGTCTCCCGCCGCGATCGCTGCCGCCCATGCGGTCATGCCGGCGAGCCGCTCGTGATGACGCCGGACGGCGATGCGGGCGCCCCAGGCCCCGGCGCCGAACGCGGCCGCGAAGGCCAAAACCAGCCAGAAAATAGACACCGCCAGCAGTGTAGGCCAATGGACGCTTACCTTCCTGAAAAGTTCACGGGCCGTTCACCACGGCTCCCGCTCGGCGTTCACTCGCCCTCGCTACCGTCACGGCTGTGAGCAACGTGCGGGAGCTGGGCCGGCCCCCAACCGAGAAGCTCGTGGTTCGGGTGGGGATCGTCGCCCACGACGCCAAGAAGGACGAGCTCTGCTTGTTCGCGCGGTCGCATCTCGCGCTGCTCGAAGACCTCCGCATCTCCGCACCCGAGGACACCGCGCGGGTCTTGGAGGAAGCGGGCCTCGAGGTCGAGTCCCTCGCCCGGGACTCCCACGGCGGCGATCTTCAGATCGCCGCCTCGGTCGTGGACGGCGTCATCGACGCGGTGATCTTCGTGCGCGATCCGCTGCTCCAGCTGTCGGGCGAACCGTCCATCGATCCGATGCTGAAGGTTTGCGACCTCGAGAACGTTCCGATCGCGACCAACCTCGCGGCGGCGGAGATCCTGCTGCGCCATCTCAACGACCTCCGCACGCTCGTTGCGCCGTCGGAGAAGGTGCCTTTCGAGGTGTTCCGTCCCGGCCGGGTCGTTCGCATGTCCAACCATCCGAGCAGGCGGGGCTCGCGCCGCAGGACGATCACACCGTGAACCCGTACACCCACCCGCGGGTGCTGTTCGTGTGTATCGAGAACGCAGGCCGGAGCCAGATCGCTCGCGCGCTCTTCGTCGCGCTGAGCGACGGCTTCGGCGAAGCGCGCTCGGCCGGAACGCGGCCGGCCGGGCAGATCCACCCGCACGTCATACACGCGATGGCGCAACGAGGGATCGATATCTCTCGAGAGGTGCCGAAGCAGTTGACGGTCGAGCTTGCCGAATGGGCCGACACGGTCGTCACGATGGGGTGCGGCGATGAGTGTCCCGTGACGGGGAAGCCGACCGAGGATTGGGAACTTCCCGATCCCAAGACGATGTCCGACGACGATCTGTCGCCGCTGATCGTCGAGGTCGCTCGGCGCGTCTACGACCTGATCGACCGGCTCAGCGTCGTCCGGGCGTAGCCGTTCGAACGTTTCCGGTTACGAACTTCGCGTAGCGAAGCGTGCGGTGATGATGCGCGCGACCGTCGAAAGGATTAGTACCAGAACGATCAAGGTGAGCGCCGCGCCCCACGCCCGCTGCTGCGCCGCAACGAATGAAGTCGACGCGTTCGAGAAGATCTGCGTCGATAAAGCCGTGTTTTCGCCGGTGAGGTGGATGTTCCTCGAATACGTGACGCCGATCGTGAACAGCAGTGGAGCGGTCTCCCCGGCCGCCCTGGCGATCGCCAGGAGCGCGCCGGATACGATGCCCGGCGCCGCGCTCGGAAGCACGACGGTCAGGATGGTCCGCGACTTGCGGGTGCCGAGCGCGTAGCTCGCCTCACGGAGGTCTCGCGGGACCAGATGCAACATGGATTCCGCCGAGCGGATCACCACGGGAAGCATGAGACAAGCGAGAGCCAGGGCGCCGGCGAGCGCGGATCGTTGCTTGAATCGCAAAACCCAGATCGTGAAGATGAACAGACCCATCACGATCGAGGGGACGCCGGCCATCACGTCGGACAGGAATCGTATCGTTCGAGCGGTGACGCTCTTGCCGCCGTATTCGCTCAGATAGATCGCCGAAAGTACTCCGATCGGGATCGCGATCAGGCTCGCGAGACCGGTGATCACTATCGTTCCGACGATCGCCGGACCGATCCCTCCTTGGGCGCTCCGTGCTTGGATCGGGAGGTCGTTCGTGAAGAACTTCGGCGTCAGGGCCGGCGCCGCTTTGCGCACGACCGTGATGATCACCAGAAGGAGCGGGAGCGCGGCGACGACGAACGCGATGTAGGAAGCGGCCGTCACCGCGTTGTTCCGCACGCGGCGTCCCAAACGGACAGATGAGCCGCCGAGCAGCGGTGCTTCCGTCATCATCGACCCACCCCACTTGTCGCCGCGGCGGCTTCACCGACGATCAAGCGAGCGATCAGATTCACGATCACCGTCAAGGCGAATAACACGACGCCCAACCCGATCAGCGCCGCGCGGAAATCGCCGGTCGCTTCACCGAACTGATTCGCGATCACCGCGGCCATCGAATCACCCGAGCTGAACAGGTGCGGGGTTACCTGGACGCTCGAGCCGATGACCAACGCGGCTGCGATCGTCTCACCCATCGCGCGTCCGAGTCCCAGGAGCACCGCGCCGGTGAAGCCGTGGCGCGAGTGAGGGAAGACCGTCACTCGCACCATCTCCCAGCGCGTGGCACCGAGCGCCAGCGCCGCTTCCTTCTGACTCGACGGTGTCGTCGCGAACACTTCGCGCGTGATCGCCGTGATGATCGGGGTGATCATGAGGGCGAAGATCAAGCCCGTGGTGAAGAACGAACGTCCCGACCCACCTCCGCCGTCGTTGGCCGAGAACACAACGCTGAGGCCGGGCACCGCGTGGAAGGCGTGAGCGAGGTGGTCGTAGACATGTTGCAACGCGGGGGCGAGCGCCAACACGCCCCAGAGACCGAAAACGACCGAGGGAACGGCGGCAAGGAGGTCGACGACGAACGTCGCCGGCCGCCGGAGCCATCGGGGCGCCACTTCGGTTAGAAGGAGCGCGATCCCCACGCTCATCGGAACCGCGAAGATGAGCGCGATGACCGACGTGACGACCGTTCCATAAACGAATCCGAGCGCGCCGAATGAGGGACGCGTCGCCTCCGGATTCCAATTCGTGCCGAGGAAGAAATTGCGCGCGTGATTGCCGAGGATCGGCCATGCCTGCTTCGTCATGACGATCGCGATCAGGGCGAGGATGAGGAGCACGAGCGCGCCGCAAATGAACGTCAGACGATGAAAGCTCGCGTCTGCGGCCCTGCGCCTGCCCTTGAGGAGGGGCTCGGCTGCCGGCGGTGCCGACGTGGTCATCATCGTCTCCCTGCGATCGACGGCCGCGGGGGAGGGCCCGTCAATTCGGACCCTCCCGCACGACCGGTAAGGCTTCCTACGCCGTGGTCAAGCTACTGAGTTGTGCTCTCGCTTGGGTGACGAAGCTGTCCGGCAGTTTCGCGTAATCCACCGAGCTCGCCAAGCTCTGGCCCTTGTCGTAGATGAAAGTGAGGTAGGCCTTGAGCGCCTTCACGACGTTGGCGTCCGTGTACGTCTTCGCAGTAATGATCCACGTCGGGGTCGTGATCGGGTACGCGGCATCGCCGTCCGCGTTCAGCGGGCTGTACGTCAGATCAGCTCCGAGCGTGGTCTTCTCGAGCGCCGCCGATGCACCCTCGAGCGACGGGGCTACCGCCTTCCCCGCCTTGTTGACGATCGACGCGAACGTGAAGCCGGAAGCTTTCGCGTCGGAGAAGTCGACGTAACCGATGGCTCCTGCGGTCTGCTTGATCGCTCCGGCTACTCCGGCGTTGCCGGCACCGCCGACCTCGTCGGCCGGCCAGTTGGTGGTGTCACCGGCCGTGAGCTTGAAGACCGTCGGCGCTGCCGCGGCGAGCCACTTCGTGAAGTTGGTGTTGGTTCCCGAAGCGTCCGAGCGATGAACCGGAGTGATCTTGGTGGTCGGCAATGTGGCCCCTGGGTTGAGAGCCTTGATCGCCGGATCGTTCCAGTTCTTGATCTGACGCTGGTAGATCTTCGCCACCGTCGGCGCGTCGAGCGTGAGCTGCTGAACGCCGGAGAGGTTGAAGCTGACCGTGATCGGCGCCGCGGCGATCGGCCAGTACAGGAGCCCGTTGGTGTACTTGGACATGTCTTCGGGCTTCACGAGGCTATCGGTGCCCGCCCACTGGTCAACGCCACCGGCCAGGTCGGTCTTGCCTTTGCCGGACCCGCCGCCCGAGTACGTGACCGTGATCTTCGGCTGAACGGATCGGAACGCTTCGATCACTGCCTCATCGAACGACTTCTGGAAGGTGGAACCGGACCCGGCCAGCGTGGCCGTGATCTTCTCGCCGCCCCCCGAGTTGGTCTTACTGCTGCATGCACCGAGAAGCAGGACGGCTCCCAGAGCCAGCACGACTGCTTTCCGCATCTCTCCTCCACCGACGTAGGCGGCCGGTCCGCCCGTCGGCCTTACGCTAGGCGTCGTTCGTTAACCGAAGGCGAACCGGAAGATGAACGGCGGGGAAACTATCGATGACGGATGGACGAACCGGCCGAACCGAGCTCCGACCGCAGTAGGCGTCTTCCCTGCACGTTTGCCTCGTGTTCACGTTGCGGTCATGCTTCCGATACCTCGAGTCGTTAACCTTCGTATGAGTGGAGCGATCATCGGACCGGCGTGTTCGGACGGGTTTGGAGCCGGTCGTAACCGGGGGGCGATGACGGTATGCCCGGAGTGCGTGAGGCGATGCGGGCGGGATCGGAAGTCGGCGAGCGCGTCCATGCCGGCACGATCCCCGGCGTGCGGATCGAGACGACCTCGCGCGACGTGAACGAACCACAGGAAGTCAGCGAAGTCGTCTTCCGCTTGAAGGACGTCACGCTCTCCTACGGTCCCAACCCGGCCGTGCGCGACGTGTCGATGGAGATCCCCGCCCGGCAGATCACCGCGATCATCGGTCCGTCAGGCTGCGGAAAAAGCACGCTCATCCGCTCGCTGAACCGTATGAATGACTTGATCCCCGATGCGCGTACCGACGGCAAGATCCTCTATCGCGACATCGACCTCTACGGCGCTGACATCGACCCCGTCGAGGTGCGCCGTCGCATCGGCATGGTTTTCCAGAAGGCGAATCCGTTCCCTAAGTCGATCTACGACAACGTTGCGTTCGGGCTCAAGGTCAACGGCCTGACCGACAACATCGGCGACCGGGTCCAAAGCGCCCTGCGGGGAGCCGCGCTTTGGGACGAAGTCAAGAACGACCTGAAGAAGAACGCGCACTCGCTCTCGGGCGGCCAGCAGCAGCGGCTATGCATCGCGCGCGCGATCGCCGTCGAGCCGGACGTGATCTTGATGGACGAGCCGTGCTCAGCATTGGACCCGATCGCCACGGCTAAGATCGAAGACCTCATGCGCGAACTGCGTGCGCGGTACTCGATCGTGATCGTCACGCATAACATGCAGCAGGCCGCACGCGCCTCCGACATGACCGCTTTCTTGACCGCGGAGACGTCCGAAGGAGAGCGTCGCAGCGGCGTCTTGGTCGAGTTCGATCGGACGGAGAACATCTTCACCCGTCCGTCGGACAGCCGGACCGAGGCGTACATCACTGGACGCTTCGGTTGATGGCGCAAGCTCGCCGGCATTTCCACGAGGAGCTCGAAGCTCTCGAGATGCAGGTCCTCGGCATGGGCGAGCTCGCAGATCGCGCACTCGCCGACGCGATGACCTCGCTCGAGAACGACGACCTAGACCTCGCGCAGCACGTCGTGTCCAACGACGACGAGCTCGACTCCCACTACATCGGGGTCGAACGCAGCACGTTGGAGCTGCTGGCGTTGCAGACGCCGGTCGCGGTCGACCTGCGACTCATCTCGGTGATCCTTCACACGAACCTGCACCTCGAACGCGTCGGTGACCAGGCCGTCAACATCGCCAAGATCGTGCGCGTCGTGCACGGACTTCCGCGCAACCAAACGATCGTGACGACGCTCACCGAGATGGGGTCGATCGCGCGGCAGATGATGCGCGCCGCGATGGAGTCGTTCGCGCGGCGTGACCTAGAGCTCGCCATACAGTTGCCGGCAATGGACGATCCGATCGACCGGCTCAACCGCGGCATGTATCGCGAGGTCGCTTCCTGCGCTTGGGATCCACAGATGCTCGAGTGGGCGATCCGGATGATGGTCGTCTCACGCCAGCTCGAGCGGATAGGCGACCACGCGGTGGACGTCGCGGAGCAGGTTGCGTTCCTGCTGACCGGCGAGTTCAAGGAGTTCACCGACGCGTCGCACCCGACCGTGATCGAAGGTCTGTAGATGATCCTTCTCGTCGAGGACGAGGCGTCGCTCGCAGAATCGGTCCGGTACAACCTCGAAAGGGAGGGCTTCCGCGTTGCCGTCGCGCCCGACGGCCGCGGCGGCCTTGAGCGCTTCCGCAGCGAGCCGACGAGCTTGGTGATCCTCGACCTGATGCTTCCGGAGATGTCGGGCCTCGACCTCTGCAAGCTCATCCGGGAAGAATCGCAAGTCCCCATCATCATGCTGACGGCGAAGGACTCGGAGGCGGACAAGGTCGCCGGACTCGAGCTCGGGGCCGATGACTACGTCACCAAGCCGTTCTCGATGCGCGAGCTGGTCTCACGCGTACGCGCCCAGTTGCGGCGTGCGGGGATGGTCGGCGCGACGACGAGCAACGAGGTCCTGACCGGCGGGCCGGTGGTCCTCGATCCCGAGCGCCACGAGGTGCGCGTGCGAGGCGATCTCGTGTCGCTGCCGCCCAAGGAGTTCTCGCTGCTCCACCTGTTGCTCGCGCGGAAGGGGCGATTGGTGACGCGGCACTTCATGCTGGAGGAGATCTGGGGACCGGACTACTTCGGCGACACGAAGACGCTCGATGTGCACGTGAAACGCGTGCGCGAGAAGGTGGAAGATGATCCGCGTCGCCCGCATTTCATCGTGACCGTGCGCGGCCTCGGCTACAAGTTCATCGAGTAGCTCCTACCGCACCGCAGCGCGGATCGCTGCTGCCGTCGCCTCGGACGCCAGCACGGCGAGCCGGTCCAGATCCGCGTTGGTCGCCGTTTTCGTTTCCGTCGCGGCCGCGGCGATCGCGAACGCGATGTCGCCGTCGTAGCGCGTGTGCGCGGGCCGTACCGCGCGGGTGACACCGTCGGACGCGCGTGCGGCAAGGAACCCGACGTCGGGCTTCGACAACGTCGCGTTCGTCGCGACCACCACGAGCACGGTGTTGTCCCAGGCCGTCTCGGGCGTGGCCGGCGGCGGCCGGTACGCCGGCGACGGGTTCCTGGTGCCTGCGAGCACACTGCCATCGGTGCCGATCACGTCTCCGAACGGGTTCGCGACGACCAAAGCCGAAACGCTGAGATCGCCGTCCGTTGCGTTCGCCGCGCCGAGGCCGCCGGGCACCAGGTGCTCGTGCCCGGCCCACTTGCCGACGGTCGCGCCCGCCCCGGCGCCGACGCGGCCGGTCGGGATCGCGTCGCCGGTCGCGGCGTCACAGGCGGCGTAGCCCGCGTCGGGACCCGGCCGGACCGAGGCCATGCCCGCAGCGACGTCGAAGATGACCGCGGCCGGCACGATCGGGATCGTCGCGACCGGCGTGCGGAACCCGATGCCGTGCTCTTCGAGCCACCGCATCACCCCGTCGGCCGCGGCGAGCCCGAACGCCGAGCCGCCGGTGAACAGCAGACCGTGGATCTCGGTGCGTTGGCGTTGCAGGTCGAGGCTCGCCAGCTCGCGGGAGCCGGGCGACGAGCCGCGGATGTCGTAGGAAGCGACGTTGCCCGGTGGCGGCAGGATCACCGTGCAGCCGGTCTCGCCGCCGGGTGCGGTCCAGTGTCCGACGCGGAACCCCGGGCCGAGCGTCGCGGTGTCGGGCACGGCGCGAGCCTAGCGGCCGCGCGCGGCAGTCGCTTTCTTCGCCGGGCCCGTCTTCGAGGCGGGCACGAGCCGCCAGGTGCGGGGTGGGTTCGTAACGCCTTTCAGCGCGGGGCGTCCGCGTTCGCGCCACGCGGTGCCGTCCGGCGGTTTCGATCCCTTATGGACGGCGTCGGTGACGAGCGCCTCGCCCGGGCGCGAACGCTTCACCAGCCGCGCGGCGACGTTGACAGTGTGGCCGATGTAGTCCTCGCCGCGTCGCCTGGGCTTGCCGACGTCGACGCCGATCCGGATCGGGACGGGCCGCCGGTCCTTGCGCGCGTCGTAGGTAACGATCGCAGCCGCGGCATTGACCGCGCCGCTCGCGTCGCGGAAGGCGGCCATGATCCCGTCGCCAACGTTCTTCACGATCCGGCCACCGTTGCGCGCAACGGCCGGGATCACCAGCTGGTCGTGCGCGTCGAGCATCCCGATCGCGGCGCGTTCGCCGCCTGATTCGGTCGTCGCGGTGAAGTTCGCGATGTCGGTGAACAAGATGGTGATCGAGCCGCGCTGCGCGAACCGTTCGAGGATGGCGCGGTGCGCGGTGCCGAGGTCGAGCAAGCGTGTCGCCAGCGCAAGGGGCGGTGCGCGCAAGATCCGCGGCGGGCGCGGGACGCGTGGGCGCTTGCCGACAGCTCGCATCTGCTTGCTAATGTTAGCAGCGCGCCGAGGCCGCCGTTCGTGCGCTCGTGTCGAGTTCGTTCGTTCGCGCACTTCGCGTGTTTCGTGTCGTGGCTTTTTCCCGGCTTGTTCCGTCCGCGATTGTTTCGAAGACGTGCGAGACGCGGCCGAACGTTTCCGCGGCGTTTTCTTCGATGTCACTTCGGCGGCATGCGCAACGCGCCGTCGAGCCGGATCGTTTCGCCGTTCAGCGCCGGGTTCTCGACGATGTGGCGCACCAGCGCGGCGTACTCCGACGGCTTGCCGAGCCTGCTCGGGTGGGGGATCTGCGCCGCGAGCGCGTTCCGCGCGTCTTCCGGAAGCATCGCGAGCATCGGTGTGTCGAACGTGCCCGGCGCGATCGTGCAGCAGCGGATCAAGCGCGATGCGAGGTCGCGCGCGACGACGAGTGTCAACGACACGACGCCGCCCTTCGACGACGCGTACGCAGCTTGGCCGATCTGGCCGTCGAACGCGGCGATGCTCGCCGTGTTGATGAGGACGCCGCGCTCCTCGCCGTCGGGTTCTTGCATGACCATCTGCGCGGCGGCCAGACGCAACACGTTGAAGGTGCCGATCAGGTTCACGCGGATCACCGTCTCGAACACGCCGAGATCGTGCGGCCCGTTGCGGTCGACGGTGCGCTGCGCCCACCCGATCCCGGCGCAGTTGACCGCGACGTGAAGACCGCCGAACGCTTCAACCGCGGTGGAGACGGCGGCTTGCACCTGGTCGGCGTTGGTGACGTCGGCCGGCGCGAAGCGCGCGCGATCGCCGAGCTCCTTCGCGACCGTCTCGCCGGCCGACTGCGGCAGGTCGACGATGACCACGGCGGCACCGGCATCGTGGAGCGCATGGACCGTCGCCAAGCCCAACCCCGACGCCCCGCCGGTTACGAGCCCAACCTTGTCCTCGATCTGCATCGGCCGGGAAGTCTACGCAAAGTCCGTGCGGCGGCGACTCGCCGAGCGGTATCCTCGGCTGGGAGCGGGGGAAAGAACGTCCGATGGCGACATCGAAGAGCGTCCTTCACTGGATCGGCCGCAACGGCAAGCGCGCCGGCGTCACCGTTGCCGGGTTCGCGTTGATCATCGCGGGTGTTGCGATGCTCGTGCTCCCCGGACCGGGCCTGCTCGCGATCATCGCCGGCCTCGCTCTTTTGGCGACCGAGTACGCGTGGGCCGAGCGCGCCTTGGCGCAAGCTCGTCGCCGTGCGAAGCAGGCGGCCGCCAAAGCGCGGTCGCGAGTGAAGCGGAAGAAGCGCGCCGGCGGCTAGATCCGGCTCGGGAGGGTCAGATCCAGCAGAGCAGCTTGATCCCGGCCGATGTGCAATCGCCGCGGATCGCGTGCCCGTACCAGATGCGGCTGTTCCAGCCGAAGGCCCCGTTCGGCGGCAACGGGTACGCGGCCATCACCGGATAGAAGTAGCCGAAGAACGTGATGGCGATCGCGACGAACCCCACCGCCGCCCATCGCAACTTCAAGCTCTTGATCGCGTGGACGACCATCAGGCCGAGGAGCGGCGTCGCCGGGGTCATGTAGAACATGAAGATCGGCCTGGAGTAGATCAGCCACGGGATCACCAGCGGTGCGAAAAGCACGATGAGCAATGCGGCGACGTCGTCTCTGCGGCGGATCATCAGGTAGAAGAGCCCCGGCAGCGCGACGAAGAACCCGATCCACCAGATCGCGGGGTTCGGCAGGCCGAGGATCTCTTCGTCGCGCGTCTGCGCCGCCGGGCACGGCGACTGCTTCGGGTTCGGGATGCAGTACGACTTGAAGTAGTGCGATGCCGGCCGTGAGATCCAGGGCCACGACCACGCGCGCGACATGTATGGGTGGATGGGATTGCCTTTGTCGTCGGTGGCCTTGAGGTTGCGGTGGTAGTCGAAGATCTCTTTCTGATCACACAGCCACAGCGCCATGCCGGCCTTGGGTTTCGAGTGCGCGACGCTGCCGACCGTCACGACGTCGTTGCAGCGCGGCGGCACGTACCGCTTCGTCGACAGGAACCACGGCGTGTAGGAACCGAGGTACACGAGGGCCGGGATGATCAGGAAGGTCGCGAAGATCTCGAGCGTCTGCCGCAGGATCGCGGGGAAGGTGCGCGGGGGCCGCGCCGCGGGTTGACTCGGTCGCCAGAAGGCCTCCTCGCCGCCGAGCATCTCTGGCGTCGCCGGCGCGAGGATCTCGGAGGCGGGGACGGGATCGGGTGGCGGTTTGGTGAGCGCCGCCGTACGCGTGTCGCGGATGCGGACGACTTCCCACGCCAGCGCGATCGCCGCGACGACGGGCAGGAGCGGGATCGCCGCCCATTTCGACGAGACCGCAAGCCCGAAAGCGACCCCGGCCCCGAGGCGCCACCACCGCGGGCCCGTCCACCCGTACGCATGGTCGCGGTCGACGAGCATCAGCCACACGCCGAGCAAGATGAAGAACATGACGAAGATGTCGAGCATGGCCAGCCGCGATTGCACGAACTCGAGCCCGTCGACGGCGACGAGCGTGGCGGCCGCCGCGGCCGGCCACCGCTTGTCCGGCCACAAGCGGCGGGCGATCCCGTATACGACGAGGATCGCCAGGGTGCCCACGATGGCCGGTGCGAAGCGCCACCCGAACGGCCGGTACCCGAAGATCTTGATCCCGGCCGCCATCAGCTCCTTGCCCACCGGTGGATGGACGGCGAACGTCGGCTCGAGCCCGGCGCACGTGTGCGCGGCTCCGGCCTTGAAGGACATGTCGGTGCCGTGGCAGAGGTAGCCGAACGAGTTGGGCGCGTAATACGTCTCGTCGAGCGGCACGATCGAATGCGGTGAGCCCAGGCGCCAGAACCGCAGGAAGCCTCCGGCGCCGGTGATCGCCAGCGCGGTCGCGGCGTTCGTGAGTGACGACGATACGCGCGAGCGAACGCCGCCGGACGATGCCGGGGCGTCGGTCGTCGCTGCTACCGAAGGTTCGGAAGTCATGCGATCGATGAGGCCGTGGTCGCGGCCGCGGCTCCAGTATAAGAAGGTACATGGCGGGACTGTTGAGCGTCGTCGCGACTCCGATCGGGAACCTCGACGATCTGTCGCCGCGTGCGGCGCGCGCGCTCGAACGAGCCGACGTCATCGCCTGCGAGGACACGCGCGTCACCCGCAAGCTCCTCACGCGGGTCAACGCGCGCGCGAGGCTCGTGCCCTACCACGCGCGGAACGAGAACTCGCGCACGCCCGAGCTGATGCGACGCGTTGCCGCCGGCGAGCACGTCGCCTTGGTCACCGACGCCGGAACACCGGGCGTGTCCGACCCCGGCCGTCGTTTGGTTAGCGCGTGCGTCGAGGCCGGCCTGCACGTCGAGATGGTGCCGGGTCCGTCCGCGGCGCTGGCAGCTTTGGTCCTTTCCGGCTTGCCGATGGCGCGGTTCGTGTTCGAGGGATTCCTGCCACGCACCGCGAGCGCCCGTCGCCGCCGGTTGCGCGAGCTCGCACACGAAGAGCGCACGCTCGTTCTGTTCGAGTCGCCTCACCGGCTGGCCGCGTCGCTGGCCGACATCGTTGAATCGTTGGGCGATCGACCCGCCGCGATCGCGCGGGAGCTCACCAAGATGCACGAAGAGGTGTCGCGCGGGACGCTTCGGGAACTCCGCGACTCGATCGGCGATCGCGTGCGCGGCGAGGTGACGCTCGTGATCGCCGGCGCGACGGCCGGCGACGCCGCTTCCGCGGAGCCGCCAGACATCGCCGCTGCGTTGCGCGCGACGATCGCCGGCGGCGTGTCGAAGAAGGAGGCGATCGCGCGCGTCGCAGCGGAGCTCGGCGTTCCGAAGAAGGATGTCTATCGCGTCGCGGTCGACGAGGAACTCTAGAAGCGCTTCAGCTCCGCGAGGCACGACGGGCACACGGGGTGATTGCGGAACTGCCGCAACGCTTCACCGCTTCCGCAGAACGTGCAGGTGTTCAACTGCTTCGACAGGATGATCTTCTGCTCGTCCACTGCGATGTCGATGTGATCGCCTTCGCGGATGTCGAACGAGCGACGGATCTCAGCCGGCAACACGATCCGGCCCAAGTCATCGACCTTTCGGCTCACGCCGGTCGCCCTCACGCTTCCCCCAACAACGTCGTGGAGCCGGATTATGGCCCTGGGTAGACTCTCCCCACAAATGAGCGATTCCTTCTATGTAACGACGCCGATCTACTACGTGAACGACGTTCCGCACATCGGCCACGCTTACACGACCGTGGCTGCGGACACCGCCGCGCGGTACCACCGGCTCCGCGGGGATCGCACCTATTTCCTGACGGGCACCGACGAGCACGGTCAGAAGGTCGAGCGCGCCGCGCGCGAGCACGGGATGGACCCGAAGGCGTGGACCGACCAGATGATCCCGAGCTGGACGTCCGTCTGGTCCAACCTGAACATCTCCTACGACGACTTCATCCGCACGACCGAACAACGCCACGAAATGCCGGTGAAAGCGTTCGTTCAAGCGCTCTACGACAAGGGCGAGATCTATGAAGGCGTCTATGAAGGTCCGTACTGCGTCGCGTGCGAGCAGTTCTATCTGGAATCGGAACTCATCGACGGGTGCTGCCCGGTGCACGGCACGCCTGTGGAGCGTCTGAAGGAAACCAACTACTTCTTCCGGCAGTCCGC
>Ga0075425_100002788_pt1 | contig 17552 bp, 14 predicted proteins | sample SoiMethybrSBSTD4_FD_75300 | JGI IMG/M metagenome (GOLD analysis project Ga0075425, IMG submission 75300) | Bulk soil microbial communities from a Populus tree surrounding site in Tennessee, USA - Soil MetaG P. TD hybrid SBSTD4 | ecosystem: Environmental > Terrestrial > Soil > Tree plantation... | reverse complement strand
TACGCGGATTGAAATCCGTGTGATCCGCGTAATCCGCGGCGGCTCATTTCGCAACCGCCTGTTGGGCCCGAGTCTGCAGGTAGGCCTTGATAAATTTATCCAGATCTCCATCCAGCACGCGATCCACGTCACCGACTTCAACTTTCGTCCTGTGGTCCTTCACGAGACGATACGGCTGCAAAACATACGAACGGATCTGGCTGCCCCACGCGATATCGAGCTTGCTGTCCTCGATCGACTGTGTCTCCGCCTTTTTCTTTTCCAGCTCGAGCTCAAATAATCGCGCGCGCAGAACACGCATGCACACTACCTTGTTCTTGTGTTGCGAGCGTTCGTTCTGGCACTGCACGACGATATTGGTCGGAATATGTGTGATGCGCACGGCGGAATCGGTCGTGTTGACGTGCTGGCCGCCCTTGCCGGATGAACGGTATGTATCGATCCTCAAGTCCTTCTCCTCGATCTTTACGTCGATCGTATCGTCGATTTCCGGATACACGGCAACAGAAGCAAACGACGTATGCCGCCGCTTCTGCGCGTCGAAAGGAGAGATACGGACCAGCCGATGGACGCCGGTTTCCGAAGCCAGGTAACCGAATGCATAGTCCCCGTTCACACTGAACGTGACAGATTTTATTCCCGCCTGTTCACCTTCCTGATAATCGAGCGTCTCCGTCTTGAAACCGTTCTGCTCGGCCCATCGAAGATACATTCGCATCAGCATTTCCGCCCAGTCCTGCGATTCCGTACCGCCGGCTCCGGGATGGATATTCACGATCGCGTTGAGCTGATCATTTTCGCCGGAGAGAAGAACCTTGGTCTCGACCTTATCGACAAACGTTTCGTGCTGGTTCAAACTCGACGCGAACTCATCGCCGACATCTTCGCCTTCCTGGGAAAGTTCGACGAGCGCTTCCAGATCTTCCAGTTGAGTGGTTATTTTTTTGCCGAGATCGAGAGTTTCCTGGAGGCGGGCGCTTTCGCGCAGGATCTTGCTGGAGCGTTGCTGGTCGGAATAAAAGTTGGGCTCAGCGACCTGTTTCTGAATTTCATTGAGCTGGTGCTGCTTGGACTCGATGTCAAAGAAACCTCCGCACTTCCTCGCTTCGTGTTTTAAGTTGACCGAATTTTTCGATGAGTTCTTCGTGCATGATGGTTCTCCTTCGCCGCAATGGCAATTGCGATAACGGCGGCTAACGCGTTAGCGTACGCGAAAACATCGCCGTAACGTGTATAAAACGTGAGATCCGACCTGAAATGCGCCGTCCCGTCCAGAATCGTCCGCACGCCGATGCGGGTACTCGATTCAATTCTGCCATAAGGATCAATAATCGCGCTGATTCCGGTGTTTGCGTCCCGTACCATGTACCGCCGGTTCTCTACAGCGCGCACAACGCCCATCCGCAGATGCTGAAAGGGCGCGGAGGATTCGCCGAACCAGCCGTCATTGGTGATCAGAACGAACAATTCAGAACCCTGTTTGACGAATCGTCTCATGAGGTCGGGAAAGATGCTTTCATAGCAAATCGCCGTCGATATGCGATGCCCGTCGACCGGGCTGATCGTGTACTCGGTTCCGGCCGCGAAGTTTCCAACCTGCTTCGTGAAACTCTCCGCAAAGAACAACAGCCTCTTCAGCGGAATATATTCACCGAAGGGCACGAGATGCATCTTGTCATATCGCGAAATGACGTTGCCCTCAGGGCTGAGCAAGGCCGCACTGTTGGAGGGATCGTCGCCCAACATGCCGATGTAGCCGACAAGAAAATACGCGCCAGCCTTTCGCGCGATGCCCTGCATGCGAGCGCGAAAGTCGGCATCGTCGCTCAGGTAAAACGGAGCGGGCGTTTCCGGCCACACGACGAGTCGCGGCTTGCTTTCGTTGCTCGTCGAAAGTGTCCCAAGTTCATCCAGAAGATGGCTGGCTTCCGGCTGAACCCACGGCTGATTCAGACTGATGTTGGTCTGGACGATCCGAACCGGAACCGGATCTCCGGATCGCGTCTCCCCCAGAATCGGCAGGAACCACATTACGGCAACGGCCGCGGCCGTCGCGGCCAGCCACGCCTTGCTGCGCTGGACGATCGCGTAGGCGACCGCGCTATTGACGGCGGTAGCTATGAACGATAGGCCGTAGATTCCGGTCACCGTCACGATCTGAAGAATGCCCATGTATGGAACGAGGGCATAGCCGGAGAGCATCCAGGGAAAGCCGGAAAAGAAGAAGTGCGTTCGGATGAGTTCGATCGTGACCCACAGCGGCGCCGCGATGAAGATGCCCCGTGGGCCGAAGCGTGTGATCGCAAGGTGAAGTCCCAGACCGAAAACCAGAAAACAAAGAGAGTAGACGACGGCGAATAGTAGACCGATGCCGACGGCGGATATGTAAGAGAGACCGCCGTAGATGATCATGGTTTCGGTCATCCAGTAGAACGTGCCGGTGAAGAAAACGAAGCCGGCGACGTAGGAGACGAGGGCGACGGGACGGGGGTTGGGGTCGCGGAGAAGAACGAGTAACCAGGGAACGAGGGCAATCCACGCCAACGGATAGAGATCGGGTTTGGGGAGTGACAGAGTAAGGAGAAGCCCGGATAAGATGCCGTAGAGCACTTCGACCCTCACCCGGCGGCTAGAACGCGGGCTAAAGCCCGCGACTACGTGCTTGCCGAAACGTACCGGCCAACTCGTAGTCGCGGGCTTTAGCCCGCGTTCTAACCGCCGGGTGAGGGTCGAGGCCAAGCTCATTTCTTGAGTATAGGCTTATACCCCGCTGCTTCGAGGCTCTTCCTCGCGCTCTCGGCCTGGACCGTATCCGAAAATGGTCCCACCTGCACCCGGAAGAACGGATTTGCTTCGCCCGGTGACGGCGCCAGAATGAAGGCCTTGAAGCCTTTCTGTTTCACCTCGCCGAGCAGCTTGTCTGCGTCTCGCGACTTCTTTACCGCACCAACCTGGAAATTGATCGAGTTCGCCGGAACTGAAGGCTCGGGCTTGGTTGAACGTTCCGGCTTAGGCGGATCCGGCGCGGGCTCGAGGGCCGACTCGGCTTTCTCTTTCTCCACGGATTTAAAAAAAGTCAGCTCGGTCTTTTCTTCCTCTGGAGCCGGCTTTGCATCCGGTTTCGTCGTGGCGGCTTCGGCTGTGGTGATACTGGCGATTTTCTGTCCCTGTTGCCGTCCGACGAGCATGCCTAAGATAAAGAAGATCGAACAAAGCGCGACGATTCCCGCAAAAACGAGGAGCGTCAGGCTGTGTCCCTTCCACGTTGTCTGCTCTTCCATTATTCCTATGCTCCGTTCCGATGTTTGGAGAAATATTCAAGGATGTCGATGGGTAGCGGGAAAACGATAGTCGTGTTCTTTTCCATACCGATCTCCGTGAGCGTCTGCAGATATCTCAGCTGAAGCGCAACCGGTTTTCCTTCAATAATGCCAGCAGCGTCAGACAACCTCTGCGAAGCTTCGAACTCGCCTTGTGCATGAATGATCTTTGCGCGCTTTTCGCGCTCCGCCTCCGCCTGCCTGGCCATCGCACGCTGCATATTCTCCGGAAGATCGACACCCTTGATTTCTACGAGCGCAACCTTGATCCCCCATGGACCGGTGTGCTGGTCCAGGATCTCCTGCAAGCGCTGATTGAGCTTCTCACGCTTGCTCAGGAGGTCATCCAGTCCGACTTCGCCGAGCACCGAACGAAGCGTCGTCTGCGCCAGCATCGACGTCGCATACAGGTAATTTTCTACTTCGACGATGGCCCGGCTTGGGTCCACCACTCGAAAATAAACGACTGCGTTCACTTTGACCGTGACGTTGTCTTCGGTAATGACGTCCTGCGTCGGAACATCCATCGTAATCGTGCGGAGACTCACGCGAACGATGCGGTCGATCGGCCAGAAAACCCAGATCAGGCCGGGACCTTTCGGCTCAGGAAGAAGCCGACCGATGCGGAAGATGACGCCGCGCTCGTACTCTCGAAGGACGTTCAAGGAGTTGAATATCCAGATGGCAACGATGGCCGCGGCAATGACGAGCAGTGTGAATTGATCCATTTGGGGAGCCTTTCTGGGGGATGAACTGTGAATTCGCCCCGGTCCAATTTCGAACTTCGAATTTCGAATCGGTTCCCCTGATGTGGATTTGTCCAATCGTGCACTGGCGCAATTTTGAAGATCTTAAAAATTGGACAAGTGGACAAATCCACATCAGGGGAACCGATTCGAAATTCGAGGTTCGAAATTGGACTGAGAATCGAATTCACAATTTCCCTAAAGTTGTTCTACGTCGAGCTTTAATCCATGCACCTTCCTCACTCGAACTCTTGAACCTGCGGGTATGGGCTTCTCGGAGGAAGCATTCCAGTACTCACCATGTACGAGAACTCTCCCGTCCGGATTGATGTCGCTTTTCGCAATGCCCTCTTCTCCGATCATGCCCTCGGCACCGGCAATGGATTTTTTCTGGCGTGAGAGGTAAACAAGGCGCACAAGGAAAACGGTGATTATGGCTACGGGAATCGTGACGGCCAGGGCAGTCGAGAGTTGAATACGAAGTTGTGGTATCGGACCCTGCACGAGCATAACGGCGCCCGCGATCATCGATACGATCCCGCCGAGCGCGAGAATGCCGTGACTCGTCACTGTCGCTTCGAGCACGAACAGGGTAATGGCCAGCAGGATCAATGCGACTCCCGCCCAATTCACAGGAAGCAGATTGAAAGCGAACAGCGCAAGCACCAGGCTGATTGCTCCGACTACACCCGGAAGAATCATTCCCGTGTGTGTGATCTCGACGTACATCCCGATCAGTCCAAGAAGCGCGAGAATGAACGCGAGATTCGGATTGAGAACACGCGACAGAATCCGCTGTCGAGTGGTCATCTCGAAGACTTCGACAGTCGCGCCGCGGAGATCGAGCGTCGTGACTTGCTCATTGATTCGGCGAACCTGCTTGCCGTCGTACTGCTCGATGATGTTTTGAACGTCGGGAATCACGGCATCGATCAGGTTTTCCTTCAATGCTTCTTCCGCGGTGAACGACTGGCTCTGCGTGACACCCTTTTCGGCAAGCGTGGCATTGCGGCCGCGGCGAGCGGTGTAACTCCGAAGATAAGCTGTTGCGTCGTTGACGATCTTCGTCTCCATCACTGGATCGATTTGCCCGCCAGTGCCGGAGACCGGATGCGCTGCACCGGTATTGGTACCGGGAGCCATGACCGCAACGTCGCCCGCGAGAAGAATGAAGAAGCCCGCTGACGCCGCTCGCGAACCGACGGGACCCACCCACGTGATGACCGGAACGGGCGACGCGAGAATCGCTTCAACAATGTCACGCATCGAATCGATGAGGCCACCAGGCGTGTCGAGCCGCAGCACCACCGCGCGCGCGTTGATGTCTTTGGCGTGATTCAGTCCGTCTTTGATGTAGTCGGCGCTGACGGGATGGACAACGTCGTCGAGGTTGATCTGGACAAGCGTAGGTGCAGGTGTTGAAGCCGGCGCCTGTAACAGCAGGAATGCAGATAGGAATATAAATCTCATCGAATCATCCGCTGCTTGTTGACCTCCTGTAAAAGCCCACGTGCCTCGGCCGCGTCGGGAATAACACGGATCGCATTCTGAAGCTCGCGGACGGCTTCCCCATACATATAAGAGTCGATCTGATTCTGGGCGGAATCGAGAAACGCCGTCAGGCCATCGTTCTTCGCGCGCCGCTGCAGGCGGGCTACGGTCCAGATTTCATCGCCGTTGGTGAAAGACGCGGTGGTGCTGACGCGCTCCAGCTTTGGTAGAGGCTGGGTAGACCAACGTTCGACTCGTTGAGAAAGGCGCGCCGCCTGCGCCATCAATTTTTGAGACTCATCGAGCCGGCCCTGCCTCTGGTACACACGGCCCAGAAGGAATAGCGCTTCGGAGTCGTGACCTCGCAGATTTAAAGATTCGTTGAGGGATTTGGTCGCGAGATCGAAATCATTTTTCAGCAGACTGACGTATCCAATATTGAAGAAGGCGTCGTTCCGCAACGGATCCAGTTGCGTTGCGCGTTGCCATGCGGCAATCGCTCCCGGCAAATCCCCTTTCTGCGACAACGCCGCGCCGCGGTTCAGGAGGACGTCCCATGTCTGTGGCAGTTGGTCGAATATTGCTATCGAACGCCCATAATCGCCGAGATAAAAATAGTTCAGGCCCATCGTGAACTGCGCCTGCACGAGCTCAGGACCGAGACGGGTGACCTTCTGCAACCAACGATTGGAATTCGCGAAGTCGCGCTCGAGGTGATACACGTGACCCAGCGCAAGAATTGCCGGCACGTATGCGGGATCCTGACGTATCGACGTCTCGAAAAATGAAACCTGCTTCATCGGATCCTGGCTCAGCAAACCACGAACATAATTTTCGAACGCGCTCTGGGGATGGGAAATCGTTGCCGGGCCGCCCAGATTCATTTTCGCGCCGAGGTCGGCGGTCAGCGCCATGATGTCCTGAAGCTTGCCTCGCACGCTTATCTCTTCCGATGCGCGCGAAAACTCCATGTCAACGGTATGAGCAGCGATCTTGAAGTCGTCCGCGGTTCCGGAGAACCGGCCCACGATGATCTTATCCGCACCAATCTCCCATGCGATCTTCAGCTGAGTCGCGCGGCTCGCTACGGTCGTTTCGGGAATGCCCAATTTCTCGTACGCCAATAAGCGCTCGTCGCGTGGGAAAACGTACGTTCCGGGCTCAAATTGCAGCCTCTCGACAAACAATTCCGAGATGCCTTCACCGAGCCAGTCCAGGCTTCGATCGCTGGAAACGTTCTCGAAGGGGAAAATCAGGATGGTGCGGGCCTCCGCGCGGGTAACGGCTCCAGCGCCCACTACGGCGAAGACCACACATATGAGAACCCGCCTCAACACAGAGCGATTATACTTGGGTTGAACGGCTATGCGAATCGCGATCGATATTCGGAAGATCAATGAATTCGGGGTTGGGACTTACATCTGGAATCTCGTTCGTAATATCGCCCCGCTCGATACACGCAACGAATATCTTCTGCTGGGTTCCAGCCGTCATCTGCATGAACTCGGGCCACTGCCGCCGAACTTCAAGCAGTTGTATCAATCGGAAGGACAGAGTTTCTGGACCAATTACTGGACTCTTCCGGCACTGCTCGGTCGCAATCACGTCGACGTTTTCCACGTTCCGCATCATGAAGCGCCGTTGTTTCCACGGTGCAAACTGGTTGTAACAATTCACGACTGCGTTCACCTCCTTTTTCCGCAGGAGAATGAATCGCGATTCAGAAAACATCGCTCTTACCTGCAGACGAAAAGGATCGTCGAACGCGCACAACACATCATCGTCGTGTCGAAATCCACGCAGGCGGACCTGAACCATATTTTTGAGACGCCCGAGGGGAAGGTTTCTGTCGTTCACAATGCTCTCGACGAACGATTCGCCTTCAATCATTCCGCTGACGAACGCAAGCAGGTCCTCGAGCGTTATCAGTTGAACGACCCGTTCATTTTGTATTCGGGAAAGATCCGGCCACACAAGAACCTGCACCGGCTTATCGAAGCTTTTGCGGTATTGAAGAGCGAACTGGCCGAGGACGAGCGGTATAAGAACCTGAAGCTGATCATCATCGGTGATGAGTTGAGCAAGCATCAGTATCTGCGTCTGACCGTTATTCGCAGCGGTGTGCAGCAGGATGTCCGGTTCTTCGGTTTCGTTCCATATCCGATTCTCCGTGTGTTCTATCAATCGGCTTCGCTCTTCGCATTCCCATCCTTATATGAAGGGTTTGGTCTGCCTCCGCTCGAAGCCATGGCAAACCGTACAGCGGTAATCGCATCCAACTCATCGTCGCTCCCCGAAGTGCTCGATGATGCCGCCGTCCTGGTAAACCCTGAGAACGTCTTCGACATCGCCCGCGGCATGAAATCGATTCTTCTGGACGACGCGCTGCGTCAGAAACTTATCCAGAAAGGAATCGAGCAGGTTAAGAAATTCTCATGGAAGATTGCCGCCCAAAAGGTAATCGAAACCTATGAGCTTGTTGCGCTAGGCAAGACAAGTCCCGCCTGGAAGACTGTAACCTCAGGCAAACCGGCATCGTAAGAGCTTGCGAATGGGAAGGACATACGTTCGTACTGCCTACATCGCCGCTTGCGTTTTTCTCATCATCTTCGCATGGAGAGTCGAAAGCAGTCGCAGTCGGCAATGGGTAGCTGCTCAGCCTGTTTCAGCTCCGCCGGCCGACCCGGCGCCGCTTCCGCCAGCCGCGCCTGCAGCGGTAGAAACTTCGCCGGATACTGGAAAGCTTGCAGTTCTGGAGAAGCGGGTCGAAGAACAGAGAAAACTGATCCAGGAACTCGAAGAAGCACAAAACATGCCCGAACGCATCACTGAAGAATCGGCTGCGGGCGTGGCACTCGTCGTCGGTGAATATTTGTGGATGGACAGTGCGACCAACAGGCCGCTTCGATTTCAGGGCCAGGATGCTTCTGGTGATTACCTCCGCGACAAGGATGGCCGTGAGTTGACCTCGTTCGATGGCGACGGCCCGCCGGTCGTTAGGGAATTCGAGGGTACAGGCTTTCTGGTCGATTCCGGTCATTTGCTGACAAGCGGGTTTGTTTTGGAACCTTGGGAACTGGACCCGATTTTTCAGAACTCCTCGAAGGACGAACTGACGCCGTCGATTGAAATGATTCACGCGTACTTTCCTGGTGTTTCTAAAGCGGCGGACGTCAAAATCGATCACTCATCACCCGATGGAGAGGTTGTGGTCTGTACGCTGGACGGACCCGAGATTCCGTCCGCGCGACTCAGAATCAGCAACCACGACAACGAACCGCTTGGTATGGCGCTGACTTATTTGGGATATCCAGGCGGCGTCGATCTGCTGGCGGCCATGGCGCCGGAAGATCTGAAGGCAGAGATTTATCGATACGGCACGCCGTCCGCCGACGAGGTTGCGGAGATGCTGGCCCGACACGGCTATATTCACCCGATTTCCGCGCAAAGCCGCGTGGTCGAACACGGCCAAAACCATATTTTTTTCGAAACACTTAACAACATCATCAACGCCGGCGGACCGCTTCTGAACAATCATGGTGAAGTCGTGGGCATTAGCCTTTCTACCCATCCGGATTTCACGAGTTTCAGCAGGGCTGTACTTTTACCGCCCATGAAATCATGGATTGTTAGCGCATTGTCGGCCGCGAGGTGATAATCTTTCTGCGTCGAACTGAGGCTCTTTCTCGATGAAGAAGGTCTGTGCAGGGTTATTGCTGATCGTGCTGATGATGCCGACGTTGTCGCTTCGCGACGACGAGGTCAAGCTCGGCACCCTGCTCCTTAAACTGAATCTGCACCGGGATTCATGGAAAACATCGGATAACGGTCCCAAGGACCACGACCGGTACCGCCTCAATTTACCGGACTATCTCGAACATCTGAAATTGACCCCGATTACCGCGCTGCATTTTGACAGCTCATCCAGCGCTCTGCATTCCATTTCGCATCCCATATCCGCTCAAGACTCGACTCCGATTCGCAACGGCCGCGCGCCACCTCTCGTCTGATCGCAGTTCCAATTCTGTAGTTCGTCTTAATCGAATCGTTGGGTGTTTGCATGAAAAGACATGCTGTTTTCATTCTGTTCGTGTTGAGTTTTGCATTCCTTATGAGCTCATGCCGCATGGCGGATACATCCGCGGCATCAACTGCAGGAACGCCGGACGCGCGCAATCGCTCGACAAAGAACGTGCGACTGGGATCGTCGACGGCAGGCAGGCTGGCAGAAACCATTGTTGTCACCGGAACACTCGCTGCTCAGGACCAGATCACCGCATCGATGAAGGTCGCAGGCCGCGTTGACGCTGTAATGGTCGATTTCGGCGCAAACGTCGTTCAAGGGCAGATTCTCGCCCGTCTGGATCCAACCGATTTCCATTTGCGTGTCGAACAAGCGGACGCTGCATTGAAACAGGCCCGCGCACGACTGGGACTGGATCCGGACGGTACCGAGGAAACCGTCGTCGCCGATCAGACTCCGCTGGTGCGCCAGGCGCGGGCACAACAGGAAGACGCGAAGTTGACAGCTCAACGCATGCAGACGCTATGGGACCAGAAAGTCATCCCCAAATCGCAGCTGGATTCTGCTCAGGCGAACCTTCAGGTTGCCGAAAGCAGGTATGACGATGCCATCGAAGAGATACGAAACCGCCAGGGTGTGCTGCTGCAGCGTAAATCCGAACTCGCCAGCGCAAGACAACAACTGGCTGACACGACATTGTACGCGCCCGTCGCGGGCATCATCCGCGAACGGATGGTTTCTGTTGGAAACTACGCCAACGCGGGCTCACCGATGTTTTCGATAGTCATGGTCCATCCGCTGCGGCTCCGCCTGGCCGTTCCCGAGCGCGGCGCCAGTGGCGCGAAGGTCGGTGCGCCGGTTCGTGTGACGGTGGAAGGCGACACCAACGTGTACAAGGGCACGCTCGTTCGCGTGAGTCCTTCGATTCAGGAACTCGGGCGCACTTTGATGGTCGAAGCGGAGATTCCTAATGAGCGCGGAACCCTTCGTCCTGGAGCATTCGCAAAAGCCGAAATCGTCACTTCCGCTGAAAAGCCGACGGTGTTCGTCCCCGCCGCTTCGGTCCTCAGCTTTGCAGGGGTCGAAAAAGTCATGTCCGTGAAGGATGGGAAAGCGATTGAGCTTCACATAACTACCGGGCGGCGCAATGGGGATCGTATCGAAATTGTTGATGGCTTGAAGGCGGGCATTCCGGTAGTTCTCGATCCCGGGAACCTGTCACCGGGGGAAACAGTAAACATCGAGGAATGACAAGGGATGAAATTGCAATGCTGCTGCGAGATTCCCCTCCTCTGGAGGAGGGGTGGACGCGCCATCAAATTGTTAGAAGGCGTGGACGGGGTGGTCAGAAATGATTCTGACCACCCCGTCTGCTCCAGCTTCGGAACGGGGCCTTTTTCTCAGTTGTCGCAGCCACCCCTCCTCTGGAGGAGGGGAATGACAGGAGCGATTTAATCAATGCAGAAATTAGCCGACATCAGTTTACGGCGTCCGATTTTTGGAACAATGATCGTCCTGGCGCTTGTCGTGATAGGCGCCGCGAGTTATTTCCGACTCGGCATCGACCGCTTTCCTTCCCTTGATGTTCCCCAGGTCAATGTGCGGACGCAGCTTCCCGGTGCTGCTCCGGAAGAAATGGAAACCACGGTTTCTCAGCCCATTGAGGAAGTCGTCAACACGGTCGACGGAATCGACGAACTTCGAGGCTGGACGACGCTGGGAACTTCTAATGTCCAGATCGCATTCGATCTGAGCCGCGATATCGAACTTGCGCTGCAGGACGTTCGTGACCGTGTATCCACAGTACTGCGAAGGCTACCTCGCGAAGCGTTTCCCCCGGTCATCTCGAAAACCAGTACCGATCTCGATCCGATATTGACGATTGGTGTGGCCGCGGATCGTCCGCTGCGCGAACTCACGGAGATGGCGGACAAGCTCGTGAAACCGCAACTCGAGCGTTCGACCGGAGTCGGCAGCGTCACGCTAAACGGCGGATTAAGCCGCGCGATCAACATCTGGGTGGATGCCGATCGTCTGGCTGCTTACCAGATGGATGTGAGCACCGTGCGTGAAGCGCTGGTCCGCCAGAACACGGATACCCCCGGGGGCAACGTTACGGATGCAACATCCGAAACGGTTCTTCGGACCATGGGCCGTATTGTGAATCCGCGGGACTTCAACGACGTCGTCATAACGAACGTCAATGGCACTCCGATTCGGATTCGCGATATCGGCTATGCAGAAGATGGTACGAAGGAAGCAAGAACTCGAAGCAGACTGAACGGACAAACCACCGTCACGCTCGACGTTCGGCGCCAGCTCGGTGCCAACACCGTTTCGGTCATCGAGGGTGTGAAGGCGCAGATGGCTGCGGTGCAGGCGCAGATACCGCCGGACGTGCATCTCCAGGTGCTGAGAGATCAATCCGGCTACATCTACGAAGCGCTGCACGAAATCAACGTCCATCTTATCGTTGGAAGCATTCTCGCTTGCCTGGTTGTTTTCCTTTTCATGAGGAGCTGGCGCTCTACGATCATTGCGGGCGTCGCGATTCCCTGCTCTCTGATTGCGACGTTCGGCATGATGAAAGCATTGAACTTCACACTGAATAGCGTGACGATGCTCGCGCTCGTTCTGATGGTCGGCATTGTCATTGATGATGCGATCGTCGTCCTCGAAAACATTTTCCGTTTTGTCGAAGAAAAGAAGCTTCGTGCCGTCGATGCCGCTCGCGAGGCCACCAAAGAAATCGGAATGCCTGTGCTTGCGACGACTTTGAGCCTGGCAGTGATCTTCATTCCCGTTTCTTTCATGTCGAGCGTTTCCGGACGCTTTCTTTTCCAGTTCGGCATTACCGCCGCCGTAGCGGTCCTCGTCAGTTTGCTCGTCTCTTTTACGCTGACTCCCATGATGAGCGCTCGCCTGCTGGATGCCGAAACGAAGAAGCACCAGCACTCCAACGAAGCCGCATCGCGCAAGGGCTTCTACCGATACATCGATGCCGCTTACACGAATGCACTGGCCTTCTCGATGAAGCACCGAATGCTCGTCGCAGGTGTGGCAGTGGCGGTCATCCTGTCCTCGATTCCGCTGTACAGGATGGTCCACCAGGAGTTCATACCCGGCAGCGCGGACGATGGCGAATTCAACGTCGGCGTGACGGCTCCGGAAGGCATAAGCATCGCCGCGATGGACGAGGCGATGATCGGCATCGAAAACGATGTCCGAAAAATCCCGGGCGTGGCGCTTGCGTTGTCATCGGTTGGCGGCGGCGATTCCGTCAATTCGGCTTACATCTACGTCAAGCTCATTCCGCATGATGAACGGGTACTGTCATTCACACGGTTCTTCACCGCTCTGCTGCAAGGCCATCCGATGAATGCCTTCCGCAACAACATTTCACAGCGCGAAGTCATGGCGGCTATTCGCAAGGACGTGTCAAAGTACCGCGACCTTCGATTCAGAGTCTCGCCACAGCAGACGATCAACATCGGTAACGGCGGCCAGGATATCAACCTGACTTTCCGTGGACCGGATCTTGAAAAGCTCTACAACTACGCGGAACAACTTCGGGTCCATGCCCCCGAATATCACCTGGTCGATGCGGACCTCAACACCCGTCTCGACAAGCCTGAATTGCACGTTGAAGTAGACCGGGAGCGAGCAGCGGATCTTGGTGTGGACGTCGATCGCATTTCTTCCGCGCTGCGATTGATGGTCGGAGGTGAACAGCAAGTCTCGCTATATCACGATCCGGGAATCAACTTCGATTACGACATCGACATTCGCTTGAGTGAAGCCCAGCGGCAGGATCCGGACACCATATCCCGGCTGTATGTGCAGAGTCAGCAAGGGAACATGGTACGGCTCGACAACCTTGTGAAGATCCTTCCATACCGCAACGCGTCAAAGATCTCCCGCCTTGACCGCCAGCGTTCTGTCACGTTCTGGGCGAACGTACCGCCGGGATATGCCCTCGGAGATCGCCTGGATGTGGTTCAGGACGCCGTTGCAAAGCTGAACATGCCGCCGGAATACAGCGCGGCGATTTCGGGACAGGGCAAAGAACTGGCGCGGACGTTCCGAGAGTTCATATTTGCGTTTCTGCTTTCCGTCGCTTTCATGTACATGATCCTGGCGTCGCAATTCGAAAGCCTCGTCTATCCGCTAATCATCCTCCTCTCGTTGCCGATTTCCGTGCCGTTCGCATTGTTTTCCATGTGGCTGCTGGGAGGAACGCTGAACCTCTATTCCGCTCTCGGCATGCTCGTGCTTTTCGGCGTGGTGAAAAAGAACTCAATTCTTCAGATCGACCACATGAACGGACTTCGCGCGAAAGGAATGGAACGGTTGCCGGCCATCATGCAGGCGAATCGCGACCGCCTCCGGCCGATCCTGATGACAACGATGGCTCTGGTCGCCGGCATGTTGCCGATGGTGCTGGCGAGTGGTCCTGGTGCAGAAGAGAAAAGAACGATCGCGATTGTAGTCATTGGCGGACAGACGCTCTCGCTCGTCTTGACGTTGCTTGTAACTCCCGTGGCTTATTCCCTCTTTGACGATTTGGCTGTGGCGCTTGGACGCACCGTGAAGTTTGAGCCGAAAGAGGTTGTGAATTATGAACACTAGAAAGCTCTTTATCTTTATTTTCCTGATTACATTTGCCACAAACGCATTTGCCGGCAGGTCGTGGGTTGAGGATTTTCTGGCGAGATATCGCCCGGCGGTGTCATCGGAATCGCAGGCGATTGCGGCTTTCGCGCAGGGTGGTCCCGTCCCGCTTGGCATTAACGACCTGCTTCATCTCATGCTTGAGAACAACCTTGATATAACCGTGAATTCGCTGCCGCCGCAGACAGCGCAGTTTTTGATCAACACGTTCTTTCAACCATTCGATCCAACACTGCGCATTTCAGCGACGGCATCTCGTAATACGACTCTCGGTACTTCGTCTTTGAGCGGCGCGCCTACGCTTTCCGTCCTGTCGCACACGTACAGCGTCGGGTTCGGACAGACATTGCTGACCGGAACATCCGTTGGCGTGAACTGGTTGATGACCCGCAGCTCCTCGAATAACACTTTCCTGCTGTACAATCCCGCCTACAGTGGTTCTTTGCAGTACTCAGTAAGTCAACACCTCCTCCGCGATCGTTCTCGGGACACCAACGCACGTCAGATCCGCGTCGCTCAAAACAACCAGAAAATGTCGGACATTCAGTTCGAGCAGCAGCTGATCGACCTCGTCAGCCAGGCGCAGAACACGTATTGGGATCTCGTGTATGCGCAGGAGGACATCAAGGTGAAAGCACGCTCGAAGGATCTGGCGGAAAAAACGCTGGAAGAAAACAAAATACAGGCCGACGTAGGGACAATGGCACCTATCGATGTCGTGCAGGCAGAATCCGAAGCGGCGTCGAGAGAAGTCGATCTCATCACGGCAACCTATTCCGAAACGCAGGTCGAAGACCAGGTCAAGAAACTCATCACGAATCATCCGGATCCGGGAACCGTCGTTTCTTCGCTGCACCCGATGGATTCGGTTCCACTTCCGTCAGCGAATGACGTCATGGCGCTTCAGGAGGCGATACGGTACGCGCTCGAGAATCGTCCGGAGATGCGTCTGTTGGATCTTCAATTAAAGAATGCGCAAATCGACGTGGATTACACGGCAAATCATCTGAAGCCGATACTCGACATCAACGCGAGCTATACGCAGAACGGAACCGGTGGCGTGAAGAATGTCAGGGCCGGCGGAAACAACACGCCGATCATCGCCGTCGTTCCGGGCGGACTCGGTGATGCGCTGGGGCAGATGTTCGGTTACAACTTCAACGGCTACGCGGTCGGTTTCACTCTGCAGGTTCCGCTGAGCAAACGCGCCATCAGCGCAGATCATGACCGCGCTCTATCTGCGCAGCGCACGTCGAAGGCACAGGCTGACGCTACGGGGCAGAAAATTGCATTGGAAGTTCGGAATGCCCTTAGCCAGGTGGAGATGAGCCGTGCGCAGATCACGGCGGCGCAAAAGGCGCGGGAACTAACGGAACAACGGCTCGATGCGGAGCAGAAAAAATTTGAACTCGGGGTCTCGACGATCCGGTTTGTGCTCGATGAGCAGCGAAACGTCGCCGCGTCGCAGGAGACGGAACTTCAATCAACGATCAACTACACGAAGGCTCTCGTGCAATTTGATAAGGCAATCGGCCGAACATTGAAACGAAATAACATCCAGATCGAACAGGGACAGCCAAAACCGGCGAGCGTGGCGAGTGTTGGAAATTAGCTAATTGCCGGAGCCCAGCGGCGCTCCTTGTTGAGCTTCCTGGAATTTGAAATTGGAAACCGCGGCAATGCGTGTTCCCGGCGTGTCAATGCGGGTCGTCGTCTTCCCTCGCGTGATGATCAACTCCTGTCCCACGATGCTGATGGACTGCGGCCCCGGACGGATATCGATCGTGAACGACTTCGCAGACATCGGGGTCACGAACTTGTCGATTTCCGCTTTGCTGGCCTTCACGATCGCTTCGTGAAACTTGTCGCCCTCGTTGATCGTGTCTGCGATGGTGTAAACGCCGATGCTCGTCGTGCCTCCGGTAAGGACTTCAACCACCGTCGTCACTTCGGCCGGCAGCCCGAAATCTTCCGTTATGGCAATGCGATGATGAAGATCGAAACTGAACTTCCCGCCCTTCTTTGTGTAAGGAAGTTTGATCAGCACACCCGCGCTCGGCTGATGCGTGATGACAACGTCGTAGTACGCCGATCCGCTGGTGACGCCTTTCCCCATTAAAAGGTTCGCCCGCGCGCGAATATCAAACTGAAGGTCTTTCGCCGCCTGGGCAAATGGAGTCAGCGCCAGAAGTAAGGAAATAACTGTGGTGATCACGGCCTAGACTATAGCATGAACCTCGACGTCGAGGACCTCGCCATCAACGATCCGAAAAGCCGCAGCCTGCGGCCGTTCGCGATCGGCCAGTGAAACTATGAAATGAACAGCTTCGGGGTAATAGGCCCGTTCGATATCGCTTCTTGATGGCCTCGCAGGTCCATGTGGATGCGAGTGATAGATCGCCACCAGTTCCTCACCACTGCTGCGCAGATCCCGCAGCGTGGCGATCAGTTGCGCTGGATCCATTTCATACGCGTTCGAACTGGCAAGCGCGTTTGTCATCGGAATAAAACGATCCGCGGAGTCCCGGCCCACGAGCAGCCCGCAGGCTTCCTGCGGGTAGTGTCCCCTGGCATGCTCAAACACACGATCCAGCAGACCGGGTGCAATAACAAGTTTCACGAATACATTATGGCCGGGAAAGCGTGTAAACGGTGACGGGTTCTCGAACGCCGCGTATCGCGACCTTGCGCTCCGAGTGAAAAACCAGCCGGGCATCGTTGGGAACAGCATCGCGCACCGCTTTGGAGACGACGATCGAAGTGGCCTCAGCCTGACCGCAAAGGCGGGCAGCGAGATTGACTGCATTTCCAATCGCGGAGTAATCGAGGTGCTCCGGTGAACCGATGTTGCCGATGATGGCACGGCCAGTGTGAATTCCGATTCCGAACCGGCGGATATCTGCAGCGATCGCGGCGTTCTGAATTCCTTCACTATCCAGCATGTCGAGAGCGCAGACACAGCTCTGCATCACCATGTCGGGCCCGTCGAAAATCGCCATCATGCCGTCGCCTCCAAACTTGTCGACATATCCGCCATGCTTGTGAACGATATCGACCTGTTCCGCAAGCAGAGAGCTCACCAGCTCGAAAAGCTTGGTCCGTTCCATGTCTTCCGCAAAAGCCGTGAAATTACGCATGTCGGTAAAACATATTGCGATCTCGCGTTCTTCCGGTGGCGGCAGAGTTCCAGTGAGGGATGTGGATTCGACGACTTCGAGAGTGCGCTTCGAGAGGTACTGTTGCAGGACTTTCCGCGCACGTTCGAGATGCTGGAAATACTCCATCCTCTGCAGATGGCCC
>Ga0075425_100002787_pt1 | contig 17552 bp, 17 predicted proteins | sample SoiMethybrSBSTD4_FD_75300 | JGI IMG/M metagenome (GOLD analysis project Ga0075425, IMG submission 75300) | Bulk soil microbial communities from a Populus tree surrounding site in Tennessee, USA - Soil MetaG P. TD hybrid SBSTD4 | ecosystem: Environmental > Terrestrial > Soil > Tree plantation... | reverse complement strand
TCGACGAGCGCCCAGAACTCGTCGTCCGCCAGGTAGTCGTTCCTCTGGAAGCCGGGCAGGTCGGCGGCTGCGTCCGCGTGCAGGAGGCCGCGAGTGACGCGAGCGCCTGCGAGCGCGCGGTACACCCCGCCGAGCGGCTCGATGCCGACGAGGTCCCGGAGCACGAGCATGTACAGCGGGATCTGCAGCTTGAGCTCGTCGTCGATCTGCTTCGCCGAGTGCGCGCTTCGCCCCGACTTGTAGTCCTGCACGATCCCGCGCGTGCTGTACGGGTCGACGTCGATCCGGTCGATCTTGCCGCTGAGGTAGATGGTCTCGCCCAGGTGTAGGCCGCGCTGCAACTCCGGTGCGGAACGGTCGGAGCCGAACGCCACCTCGAACCGCCGGGGGAGCAGCTCGAGCGGCGACGACGCCTCGTCGCGCACGAACCCCTCGAGGTCGCGCCAGAGCCCTTCTTCGAGCTCGGCGGCCTGCAGCTCGGTCAGCTCGAGCCGCACGCCGCCGCGCAACGCGTCGTCCAGGCACCGCCGCAGGAACCCGACGGCCTGCTCCACGTTCTCGGGCGTCACACGGTCGTGCCCGAGCTCCTTCGGCAGGCCGGCATAGAACTTGTGCAGCGCGCTGTGCGCAACCGAGCCGCGCAGCATGGCGTCCACCTCTGCGTCGATCGTCTTCGGCGAGACGACGCGCTCGAACAGCCACGCGGACGAGCAGTCGGCGAAGCGCTCGAGCTCCGTGACGCCGAACGTCGTCTTGTGGCCGAGCCACTGCAGGAGGACCGGGCTCGTGAGCCTCGTCTTCCGGTCGAGCGCAGAGCGCGCGCGGGCGAGCCGGCGCTGCCAGCCGTTCGCCTCGGCGAGAGCACGGGCCCCCTCGGGATCGTCGATCGCGAGCCGCGCGAGGGCGCGCAGGCGCTCGCGCTCCGAGGGCGCTGCCTCGAGCCCCCACGTCAGCGCCGAGAGCGACCGCCGCCGCGTGGCGCGCGTGACGTCCTCGTCGTCGTAGACCGACGCGACCTCTTCCCAGAACGGGCTCGGCTCGCGCGGCGCGCCGTCGTCGGTCGCCGCCTCGCGTACGAGGTAGAGACGCCGCGTCGCGCGCGTGCAGGCGGTGTAGAAGAGGTAGCGGTCGCGGCTCACCTGGTCCGGGCGCTCCAGCCGGCCGCCGAGCTCGCGTCGCGCGTCGTCGTCGAGGAACGGCGAGACGCGGGTGCGGCGCGGCAGCGAGCCCTCCTCGAGGCCGAGGACGAACACCACGTCGTAGCGGCGCGTGCGCACGCGCATCAGGTCGAGGACGGCGACGCGCCCGCGCTCGCCGGACGAGGAACGGACCTCGGCCCGTTCGAGCGCCGCGAGGAGGTCCTCCTCCTTCAGCTCCGTATCGAGCGCCGCGAACGCGTCGAGCTCGTCGAGGAGCCGCAGCGCGGCGGCGTAGGCGCGTAGGTCGAGCCGTGAGGTCTCGCCCGCCGGCGGCGCCTCCGTCCCGTAGGCGGAGCGAACCATGGCGCGAATCAGCGAGCGCACCGCAGCCGTGGCGGTCTCCGCGGCGCGGAGCTCGGCGAGCGCCGGGATCGGCGCCTCGCGCAGCTTCTCCGCCTCCTCCTCGACACGCGCGGGCGTGTGGATCGCGCGGCCGCGGAGTCTGCCTTCGACGTAGTCCACCGAAGAGCGGGCGAGTCCCGAATAGGGCGAACGCAGGAACGCGAACAGATCGCGGCGGGAGCCCTCCAGCCAGGCGTAGCGCAGGAAGTGCACGAGCGCGTGGCCGAAGGGAGTCGCCGCCAGCCGCACGCGCGACTCCACGGCGTACGGGATCTCGAGCGCCGCGAGGACGGTGTCGAGCGGCGCGCGGAACGACTCGACCGAAGGCGCCACGAGCGCGATCCGCTCTGGAGCCGTGCCGCCGCGGATCAGCGCGGCGACCTCGTCGGCGACGAGCTCGAGCGTGCCCCGCACGCCCGCGCCTTCGAGGAACCGGATCCCGTCGCCGAGGTCCGGCGGCGGGGGCGGCGACTCCTCGAACAGTGCGCGCTCGAGGTGCGCGAGCGCGGGATGCGCGTACTCGGAGCCGCGCGGCCCCAGCTCCTCGATGCGCCCGTCGGCGAGCGCGGCCAGGTCCTCCGCCGTTCGGCTCAGCGACGCGAACGCCTCGCGTCCGGGCTCGTACGGGAGCGAGACCTCGACCTCGGTGCGGCCCGCGAGCGCGCTCAACAGGGACCATTCGGCGCCGGTCAGGTCCTCGAAGCCGTACGCGAACACCGGCTCCCCGTGCCACGCGTCGAGGTCGGACTGGAGCCGCTCGGCCGCGCGCCGCCGCAGCAGATCGCGGTCCCAGAGCCGCAGGCGGTCGAGCTCGGCGCGGTAGGCGCCGTAGAGCTCCGCCAGGTCGCCGCCGAGATCGGACGGGTCGAGCAGCCCCTGCTCGAGCTCGCCGAGCGTCGCGAGCAGGGTCTCGGCGAAACCGGCCGTCCGGGCCGAGCGGGCGAGCCCGTTGAGGCTCGCATTGGCGAGCGCGCGGCGTGCGACGAGAGCCCGCTGCGCCTCGGTCGCGACCGGCCGCTGCTCGGGATCGTTCCGGACGAGGCGGCGAAAGAGGTCGTCGAACGTGCCGATCGTGCCGCCGAAGAGACAGCCGGCGCGCGCGAGGAGGTCCCGCTCGACGCGGTCGACGTCCGATGCGTTCGGCACGATCAGCGTCGGCTCGTCGTCGAGGCGCGCCAGGTAGCGCTCGAGAAGGAGCGCCACCTTGCCCGCGTTCGCCGGCCCGGCGAGGAGCGACAGACCCACCTTCCCATGGTAGGTGCGGCTCCGGACGGCTCTCTCGGAAAAACGGCGCAAACAGGGAGAATCGAAACCGTGCCCGGGCGGGCGCCCGGCTCGCCTCTACGCCGACGCCTGCGCCCGCGGGCGGCGCCCGCGCCGCGCGACGGCGCGGCCCGGCATCTTGCCCGCGCAGTCGTCACAGAGATCCGCGGCCTTCGAGCCGCGCCGCGCGTCCGAATACGTGACGCGCAGGACTGCGCCCTGCGACTCGTCGACCTCTTTGCCGCAGTTGTCGCAAACCAGAATGGTTTTCCGAGCCACGTAAACCGCCTCCCCGAATCGATTTCCCGCTGATTTTACGCAGCTGCGCGGGATGCGCGAATTCGCCACGAGCGGAGCAGGCTCAACGTGGCGAGCTCTTCGCGATCCAAAGCAGCGTCGCGGGCGCCGACGACCCGTAAATGGCGGGGCCGAAAATCCTCGATCGTTCGCCCGTCGAGATACTGCTCGACGACCGCAGGGCTGACGTACGACGAGCGCGCGACGGCTGGGGTGTTTCCCAGCTTCTCACCGACCTTGCGCATAGCGTCGGCGATTCGCTTCTTCGCCTCGCGCTCGGTTGCGGGCGCGTCCCTCTGCGCGAGCTCGATCGCCGCGACGAGCGTCCCTCCCCACGTCCGGAAGTCCTTGCCGGTGAATTCCTCGCCGAGATGCTCGCGGATATACGCGTTCAAGCGTCGCTGGTCCAGGTTGCAGTAGGAGCCGTCCTCGGTCACGAACTTGAACAGGCGCGCGCCCGGCTGGGCGAGCAATTGCTTGATCACGGCCGCCAGCTCGGGATCGACGACGGCGCTGTGGACCATGATGTTGTGTTTGCCGCGGTAGCGGAAAGCGATGCGGGAGCCGCGGACCGAGACGTGCGACTTGCGGAGCGTCGTGATCCCGAACGTGCGCGACGTCTTCGCGTACCGATCCCCGCCGACGCGGAACCAGCCGAGGTTGATCAACCGGACGGCCACCGCGGCGACCTTTTCCTCCGGCATTCCCTCGAGCGCGATGTGCTCGCTCATCACCTCGCGCAATTGCGGGAGCCTCTCGGCGAAGCGGATCAGCTTGTCGTACTTCGCCTGCTCCTGCTTGGCGCGATATGCCGGGTGATACAGATACTGCTTCCGGCCGGCGGCGTCCACGCCGGTCGCCTGCAGCTTCGTGCGAGGGCTCGGCGAGATCCAGACGTCCTTCCACGCAGGCGGGACCGCGAGCGCGCGAATGCGCTCGAGCTTCTCCTCGTCGGTGATCCTGCGGCCGTCGGCGTCGATGTAGCGGAAGTGCCGCTTCGACCCCTCGCGGCGCCAGCCGATCCGCTGTGGCATCAGCTCCGCATTCCCGCTGGATGGCCACCGCTAATCTTCGCCGTCGGTGAGGCTCGACACGATCGTTGTCCTGGAGGGCGACCAGACCGGCCAGGAGCTGCTCGAGGAGGCGCTGCGCGTCCTCTCCCCCGACGTGATCGGCCTCGAGCTCTTGCTGCCGCGGTACGACCTGTCGCTCGAGTCGCGCCGGGCGACGCAGAACGGCGTCGTGCACGAGGCCGCGCGCGCGATCCGCGAGCACGGGCTCGGCCTGAAGGCGGCGACGGTGACCCCGGAGACGCGCAACGACGTCGGCTCGCCGAACCGCATCCTGCGCGAGGAGATCGGCGGCAAGGTGATCGTGCGCACGGGTCGCCGCATCCCGGGCGTCGTGCCGTTCGGCGGCGTGCATGCGCCGATCTCGGTCGTGCGGATGGCCGTGGGCGACGCGTACGGCGCGAAGGAGTGGCGCGAGGGCGAAGGGGAGTCGGAGGTCGCGTTTCGCACCGAGCGCATCGAGCGCGGCGTCTGCCGGGCCGTCGCCGAGTTCGCGTTTCGCGAGGCGGCGCGGACCGGAGCGAAGGTCTTCGGCGGGCCCAAGTACACCGTCTCGCCCACGTACGAGGGAATGCTGAAGGAGGAGATGGACGCGGCGGCGGAGCGTCATCCGCTCGTCGCCTACGAGCCGCAGCTGATCGACGCGACGTTCGCGCTGCTGATCGCGTCCACGGGCGACCCGCTGGTGATCCCGGCGCTGAATCGTGACGGCGACATCCTCTCCGACCTCGTGTTGCCGCTGTTCGGGTCGATCGCAGGCTCCGAGTCGATACTCGTCGCGTTCGAGGGCGACGACCTCGAGCCGACAGCGCTGATGGCGGAGGCGGCGCACGGGACGGCACCGGCGCTCGAGGGCAAGAACGTCGCGAACCCGATGGCGATGATCCTCGCCGCCGCGGCATTGCTCTCGCAGACGGACGACGGGCAGGAGGCTGGACGCGCGATCCGCGAGGCGGCCCTCGAGGCCGTGGCGCAGGGCGTGCGAACGGCGGACCTCGGCGGGCACGCCTCGACGACCGAGTTCACCGACGAGGTGATCAGCCGGACGCGGACGAAGCTCGAGGTCTGGTCGGCGATCTAGCCCTCACTCGGCCATCCGCCGTTGCCACAGGTGGATCGCGCCGAAGACGAGTGCCGCGAGCACGATCACGACGGCCGCGCCGGTGAACCCGTACGTGCTGATCGCGTCGGCCGCGGCCTTGCCGAAGTAGTACGCGAGCAGACCGACACCGATGGCCCACACGATACCGCCGGCGGCGTTCCAGAGGAAGAACCGCCACCACGTCATGTGCGTGATCCCGGCGAGCCACGCGGCGGTCACGCGCAGGACGGCGACGAAGCGGCCCAGGAACACCGTCTTCCCGCCGTGCCGCTCGAAGAAGCGCTCGCCCGGGGGAAGCACGCGCTCCGAGTAGCGGCGCAGCGGCCCCCAGCGCTCGAGCAGCTTCCGGCCGCCGGTGCGTCCGATCCAGTAGCCGATGTTGTCGCCGACGATCGCCGCGCAGGCGGCGACGACGATGACGGTGACGATCGAGTAGTGACCCTGCTTCGGCGTTGCGAGGATCGCGGCGGCGACGAGAGCTGTCTCGCCCGGCAGCGGGACGCCTGCCGATTCGAGTGCGATCAGAACGAACAGCAGGAAAAGCCCGTGGGAGAGCAGGAGGTCTGTCACGGCGGGGCCAGTGTAGGGTTCGGCCGAACTGCGACAGCGTCGCCCGCATGCGCCTCGGAATCGCGAAGGAAACAAGTCCAGGAGAACATCGCGTCGCCCTCATCCCCGAGACGTTGGGACGGCTGGGCGACGGGATCAACGTCATCGTCGAAGCAGGGGCAGGCGAGGCTGCGGGATTCTCGGACGCGGCGTACGCCGAGGCGGGCGCGGAGATCGGCGATCCGTGGAGCGCGGACGTCGTCGCGAAGGTCGCAGCGCCGGGACCGGACGAGGCCGCGCGTCTCCGCACCGGCCAGGTGCTGATCGCGTTCCTGCAGCCCCTCACCGACGCGGCGGGCATCGAGCGCCTCACGTCGGCCGGTGTACACGCATTCGCGCTGGAGTCGGTCCCGCGCATCACGCGTGCACAGCCGATGGACGCGCTCTCGTCCCAGGCGACCGTCTCGGGCTACAAGGCGGCGCTGATCGCGGCCGACCGCCTGCCGCGCTTCCTGCCGATGCTCATCACCGCGGCCGGGACGATCCCGCCCGCGAAGGTGCTCGTGCTCGGCGCAGGCGTCGCGGGCCTGCAGGCGATCGCGACCGCGCGCCGGCTCGGCGCCGTGGTCTCGGCGTTCGATGTGCGGCCCGCCGTGCGCGAGCAGGTGGAGTCGCTTGGCGCGACGTTCCTCGATGTCGGCGTGCGCGGCGAGGAGACCGAGGGGGGCTATGCCCGCGAGCTGACACCCGAGCAGCAGGCCGAGCAGCAGGCGGCGCTGCAGGAGCAGATTCCGACGTTCGACGCGGTGATCACGACCGCGGCCGTCCCGGGACGGCCGGCGCCGAAGCTGATCACGGCGGCCGCGGTGCGGGCGATGCGCGACGGCTCGGTGATCGTCGACCTGGCGGCCGAGTCGGGCGGGAACTGCGAGCTTACGGTGCCGGGGAGCGAGACCGTCGAGGGTGGCGTCACGATCGTCGGCATCACGAACATGCCGTCGGCGATGCCGACGCACGCGAGCCAGCTGCTCTCGCGGAACGTCGCCGCGCTGGTCGAGCTCTTCGCGCGCGACGGCGAGCTGGTGCTCGACTGGGACGACGAGATCGTTGCCGGCACGTGCGTGACGCGGCGCGAGGTGGCGGCATGACGCACACCGCCACGGTCATCGCCGAGCTGACGGTGCTCGTGCTCGCGATCTTCCTCGGCTTCGAGGTGATCTCGAAGGTGCCGACGATGTTGCACACGCCGCTGATGTCGGGCACGAACGCGATCCACGGCATCGTCATCGTCGGTGCGCTCATCGTCGCCGGCTCGGCGGAGCAGGACACGCTGATCCGCGTGATCGGGTTCGTCGCCGTCGCGCTCGCGGCGGCGAACGTCGTCGGCGGCTTCGTCGTCACGGACCGGATGCTCGAGATGTTCAAGAAGCGCCGCGCGCCCGGCGACCGATGAGCGCGAACGCCGTCAACCTGCTGTACCTCGTCACGATCGTGTGCTTCGTCCTCGCGCTGCGGTTCCTGTCGTCTCCGGCGACGGCGCGCCGAGGCAACTGGATCGGCGCCGTCGGCATGGCGATCGCGATCGTCGCGACGCTCTTCAAGCCGGGCGTGCACCTGACGTGGGAGATGCCGGTCGCGGCGGCGATCGGCAGCGCCTTCGGGGCCGTCGCGGCGCGCCGCGTGAAGATGACCGCCATGCCGCAGATGGTCGCGCTGTTCAACGGCGTCGGCGGCGGCGCGGCGGCGCTCGTGGCGATCGCGGAGTTCCACGTCCTCGCCCCCGAGCCGGGTCACATCCACGGCGACGTCTCGGTCGCCGTCCTCCTGTCGGCGCTCATCGGCTCGATCTCGTTCTCCGGCTCGCTCGTCGCGTTCGCGAAGCTGCAGGAGCTGATCCAGGGCCGGCCGATCGTCTACCCCGGCCAGAAGATCGTCAACGCGTTGCTGCTCCTCGCGTGTCTCGGGCTCGGCGCAGCGATCCTCGCGGGCTCTGAGCACCAGTCGCTCTTGTGGCTGCTGGTCGCCGGCTCGCTCGCCTTCGGCATCCTCTTCGTCCTGCCAATCGGCGGCGCGGACATGCCGGTGGTGATCTCGCTGCTGAACGCGTTCACCGGCCTCGCCGCCGCCGCGACCGGGTTCGAGCTGGAGAACAACGTGCTGATCGTCAGCGGGATGCTCGTCGGGGCCTCGGGCACTTTGCTCACGCTGCTCATGAGCCGCGCGATGAACCGCTCGATCGCGAACGTGCTCTTCGGCGCGTTCGGGCAGGTGACCGCGGCGACGGCGACCGCGGGCGCGGACGGCGGGACCGTCCGCTCGACGACCGCCCAAGACGTCGCCGTCATGCTCGCGTACGCGAACAAGGTCGTCGTCGTGCCGGGCTACGGGATGGCGGTCGCGCAGGCGCAGCACGACGTCCGGGCGCTCGCGGACATCCTCGAGGAGAAGGGCGTCGAGGTCACGTATGCGATCCATCCGGTCGCCGGCCGCATGCCGGGCCACATGAACGTGCTGCTCGCGGAGGCGAACGTGCCCTATCCGCAGCTGAAGGAGATGGACGAGGCGAACGCGGAGTTCGGGCGCACCGACGTGTCGCTCGTGATCGGAGCGAACGACGTGGTGAACCCCGACGCGCGCAACAACACCGGCAGCCCCATCTACGGCATGCCGATCCTCAACGTCGACCAGTCGCAGGCGACGGTCGTCCTGAAGCGCTCGATGAACCCGGGCTTCGCCGGGATCGACAACCCGCTCTTCCTCGATCCGAAGACGGTGATGCTCTTCGGCGACGCGAAGGAGTCCGTCCTGAAGCTCGCCGCCGGCGTCAAGAACCTGTGAGCGTCCCCGTGTTCACGTCGCGTGACGTCGAAGCGGCGGTGTCGCCGACGCGCGCGGTCGCTGCGGTGCGCGACGCGTTCGTCGCGTACGCGAGCGGCGACTGGACGATGCCGCCGAAGGTGTACGTCACGAACTACCCCGCCGGCGACTTCCGCGCGATGCCCGCGCTCGGCGCGGGCCACGCGCTCCTGAAATGGGTGACGTCGTTCCCGGGCAACCCGGCGCGCGGCCTGCCGACCGTGACGGGGGTCGTGCTCATCTCGGACGCCGAGACGGGGCAGCTCCGCGCGGTCCTCGATGCGGCGTCGGTGACCGCGCTGCGTACGGGCGCCGCCGCGGTGCTCGCCGCCGAGGTCCTCGGCCGGCCCGACGCCGAGACGGCGGCGGTGATCGGCGCCGGTGTGAACGGCCGTGCGGTCGTGCGGACGTTCGTCGAGCGGGGACGTGACGTCCGTGTCTGGGACGTCGACGAGAGCCGCGCCCGCGCGGCGGCGAGCGAGCTCGGCGCGGCGGTCGCTCCGTCGCTCACGGAGGCACTGGACGCGGATCTGATCGCGACCGTCACCCCCGGTCACGAGGCCGTCATCGGCGACCGCGCGCTGCGCGAGGGGCAGCACGTGTCGCTCATGGGCGCGGACGGCCCGGGGAAGGCGGAAATGGCGGGCGCCGAGCTCGCACGGGCGCGGCTCTTCTGCGACGACTGGGAGCAGGCGAGCCACGGCGGCGAGCTTGCCCACGCGGTCGAGGCGGGCCTTGTCACCGAAGAGGACGTGACGCCGATCGGGCGCGTGCTCACCGGCGGGGCGCCCGGGCGCGAGAGCGAGGCCGACATCACCGCGTTCGACTCGACCGGGCTCGCGATCCAGGATCTCGCGATCGCGCTCGCGGCGGTCGAGTCTGCGGGCGACGTCGCCGACCTCGCGCGGCTCGAGCTGTAGCGCTACTCCGGCCCGGCGTGCGGAGCGGCTTCGACGCGGCGGAAGAACTGCCAGTCGGAGCCGCCGGCCGACATGCCGACCTTCCCGGTCTCCGGGTACTCCGCGACGTCCGGGTCAACGTTCGTCGAGATGATCAGCACGCGCGCCACGCCGGCGCTGTCGTTTCGTATCTGATGACCGCCGCCGGGGCCGCGCGGCAGTGGAACGACGTCGCCGCGCCGCAGCTGCCGCTCGCCGTCGTGCAGGCGAACGACCGGCTCGCCCTCGAGGACGACGAGCAGCTCCTCGCTCCCGTGGTGGAAGTGGTAGACGAACTGCGTACCGCCCGGCTGGAACTCCCAGAGCGACGCCCCGAGCGAGCCCTCGTGCGAGCGCACGAGGCGTCGAGCGCCGACGCCGCCCCAGTCCGGCACCTCGTCCCACACGTTGTTCGCATCGCCCGACATCGGACGTAGTCGAATCTAACCTAGGGCTCTTGCCGAGTGAGCAGATCGACATCAGACGACTGGGTCCGAACGAGCTGCCCGCGCACCTCGACGCGCTCGCCGCGGTCCTCGTGGATTGCGTCGACGGAGGAGCGTCGGTCAGTTACATGGCGCCGTTCACGCACGAGGACGCACGCGAGGCGTTCGCCGGGTTCGCGGCCGAGGTCGAGCACGGCCGGCGGCTGCTGCTCGCCGCCTTCGAGAACGGCGAGGTGGCCGGCACGGTGCAGGTGGTCTATGCGTGGCCGCCGAACCAGCCGCACCGCGCGGACATCGCGAAGCTGCTCGTCCGCCGGTCCTCGCGCGGGCGCGGCATCGCGCAGCGGCTGATGGCGGAGGCCGAGCGCGAGGCGGTCGCCGAAGGCAAGACCCTGCTCGTCCTCGACACAGTCACCGGAGACCCGGCGGAGCGGCTCTACGAGAAGCTCGGCTGGAACCGCGTCGGCGTGATCCCGAACTACGCGCTCTATCCGGACGGAAGACCGTGCGCGACGACCGTCTTCTGGAAGGCGCTCAATCCGGAAGCCATCCTTCCTGGTAGCGCGCCGGCCTCCGCCGAGTGAACGGCGCGTACGCCTTCGCGGCGTCGCTCGTCTCTTCCTCGACGCTGACTCCGTGCCGGCGCGCCGTCTCGTCGACCGTGTAACCGCCCCAGTCCTGGCCGACGGAGCGGTCACGCGCGCCGACCGCGAGCATCACGCACGGCCCGACGCCGGCGCCGACGATCGTGTGCTTCGTCTCGGCCGGGCAGTGCACGAAGTCCCAGCGGCGCAGTGGGCGCTCGACGCCCTCGACGATCAGGACCGCCTCGCCCGCAAGCACGAGGAAGTCCTCCTGGTCTGCCTCCCAGTGATACATGGCCATGAACTCACCCGGGTCGAGCACGCTGATGTTCACGCCGACCTGCTCGAACTCGACCTCGCCCTCGAACGCGCAGACGCGGCTGCGCCCCGGAACGTGCAGCCAGCGCGCGTCGCGGGCGTTGACGACGAACCACCCCTCGCCCTGCGGCACGAGGCCTTGCTCCGTCGCTTCGAGCGGCGCCTGCGGGACCATCGGCTGGGAGGCTACATGCCGGGCTTGACGACCATGTCCCACGTCGCCGCGACGAGGAGCAGGAGGATCACGCCGATCCCCCACGCCCATCGCCCGAGCTGCCTCGCCGCCTCGCGGTGATCTCCCGCCTCGACGGCGCGCTCGGCTGCGATCCCGGTCCTGCCCAGGAACACGGCGCCCACGAGAACGGACGCAATCAGGAGGGCGAGCCCGACGCCGACCCACGACTGGCCGAAGTTCCACGCCACGCTGTCCGCGACCATCCAGATCCCGAACGCGAGGAGCGTCAGCGCCGCCGGCGCGAGCACGGCCGGGCCGAGCACGCGCAGGCTGCGGACGAAGCGCGCGATCGCGTCCGGATCGCCGCTGCGCCGCGTGCGCGTGCCGACCGCGACGAGCATCACGAGGCCGCCGACCCAGACCATTGCGGCGAGAACGTGGGCGAAGAGCAGCCAGTCGTAGAGCGTTCCCATCGTTACGACGCAGTCGCGGGTCGGGACGCCGGGCGCGCAAGCCGGCGAGGGAGCAGGAGCGCAGGGACGAGCGCTGTCGCGACGAGCGCAACGGCGATCCAGAAGCTGTGCGCGAACGCCGTCGCCGGCGAGTGCGCCGGCAGCTGCCGCTGCAGCACGACCGCGAGCAGCGCCGTGCCGAGGGAGCCGGCGAGACGCTGGACGACGTTGATCGCGCTCGTCGCCTGCTCGACCGCCTCGCGCGGGACCGACTGGAAGGCCGCCGCCATCGCGGGCATGATCGTGCTCCCGAGCCCGAGGCCGATCACGAAGAGCGCCGACGCGAGGAACGCGTACGACGCGTCGCCGTCGACGCGGGTGAGACCGAGCGCGCCGACGAGCGCGACGCAGATCCCGAGTGGGATCACGGTGCGCGCCCCGCTGCGATCCGTCAGCCAGCCGGCGACCGGCATCGCGAGCGCGGCGCCGATCCCCTGCGGCATGAGTAGCAGCCCCGTCGCGATCGCGCTCTCGCCCCGGACGAGCTGGTAGTAGAGCGGGAGCAGGATGAGCGCGCCGAACAGCGCGATCCCGAGCAGGAGCGTCGTCGCGCAGGCCGCGGCGAAGCAACGTCTCTTCAGCAGCGTGAGATCGAGCAGCGCGTCGTGGCGGAGGCGGAGCGCGTGCGGGACGAACACCCCGAGCAGGAGGGCACCGGCGAGGAGCGGCGCCAGCGTGCGAGCGCCGCTGATCGTCCCGTGCGCCCCGACCTGCGCGAGCCCGTAGATCGAGAGTGCGAGGCCCGGCGGCAGCAGGAAGAGCCCGCGTACATCGAGGCGCTGGGCCGGCTGCGGTTGCGAGGGCGGCAGCAACCGGACCGCGAGCAAGAGCGCGAGTGCCCCGACGGGCAGGTTGACGAAGAAGATCCAGCGCCAGCTCGCGTCGTCGACGAGCACGCCGCCGAGGACGGGGCCGAAGACCGGGCCGAGGAGCATCGGGATGCCGACCACGCTCATCACGCGGCCCATCCGCTCCGGCCCGGCGGCGCGGGCGAGGATCGCCTGGCCGACCGGCATGATGAGGCCGCCGCCGAGGCCCTGTACGACGCGGAACACGACGAGCGAGCCCAGCGACCACGAGAGGCCGGCGAGGACGGAGCCCGCCATGAAGAGCACCAGGGCGGCGATCCACACGCGCTTCGCGCCGAACCGGCGCGTCAGCCAGCCGCTCAGCGGGATCACCGCGGCGAACGCGAGCAGATAGGCGGTCACGACCCACTGGATCGCGGTGACCGTGGCGTCGAACCGACGGGAGAGCGTCGGGACGGCGACGTTCACGATCGTCGCGTCGAGGATCGACATGATCGCCCCGAGGACGATCACGCCTCCGAGGACGAGGAGCTCACGGTTGATTGCTTTAGTCACTCTATCTTTATAGCAGATCTAATCTTGATGTCAACTGACCGAGTGTGTACCGTGGGCTGGTGACGACCCCGGGGCTTCGCGAGCGGAAGAAGGAGCAGACGCGCGCCGCCATCGCCGAGGCGGCGCTGCGCCTGTTCGCCGACCGCGGCTTCGACGCAGTCACGGTGGCGGAGGTCGCCGAAGCGGCGAACGTCTCGACCGCGACGGTCTTCAACTACTTCCCCACGAAAGAGGACCTGCTCTACAGCCGGTTCGAGGCGTTCGAGGAAGAGCTGCTCGCCGCCGTCCGTGACCGGCCCGTCGGCGAATCGGTCCTCGACGCGTTCGGGCGCTTCATTATCGAGCGGTCACGCTCGGGAGCGAACCGCGATCTCGGCGCGCGCGTCCGGACCACAGCGCGGATCATCAGCGACAGCCGGGCGCTGCTCGAGCGCGAGCGGCAGATCGTCGCGCGCTACGCGGACGCCCTGGCGGAGCTGATCGCCGACGAGACGGGCGCGAAGCCCGACGACCTGCGCCCGCGCGTCGCCGCCGGCGCGCTGATGGCCGTTCATCGCGCGCTGATCGACTCCGCGCGTCGCCGCGCGCGGTCCGGCCGGGGGCTGTCGAGGCTCGCGGCGGACCTCGAGGCAGAGGGCGAGCGCGCGCTCGCGCTGTTGCGAGAGGGGCTCGGCGGCTATGCGGTCAAGCGGCGATGACCCGCGCCGGAGCGAAGATCTCGAGCTCGCGCGGGCGCTCGCCGAGGAGTGCGCGCGCGACGAGCTCGCCACAGGCGAGGCCGAGCACGTTGCCGTGCCCCGAGTAGCCGCCCGCGACCCAGACCCCTTCGCGCGCCTCGCCGACGACGGGCAGGCGGTCCGGTGAGGAGCCCCAGATCCCGGCCCAGCGGTCGGTGACGCGCGGGCGGTGGCCGACGAGCGTCTCGACGAAGGCGTCGAGGCGCTGCTGGATGAGGTCCGTCGTCTCCTCGACGTCGGTCTCCTCGGTCGCGGGTGACACGTCGCGGCTGCCGCCGATCACAAGCCGGCCGTCGGGGAGCTGCTGCCAGTAGTCGTAGCCGTAGCGCGCGTAATGCGGGCGCTCGTAGAGACGCTCGCGCAACGGCTCGGTCGCGAGCACCTGGCCGCGGATCGGCTGCACCGGAAGTGCGGGCAGAAGCTCGCGGATGTGCCCGTCGCCGGCGACGACGACGGCGTCGGCGTCTGCCTCCTCGACGGTCATGCGCTCGCCCTCCCGCAGGTCGGCCCCTGCCGCGGCCGCGTGGGCTGCGAGGCGTCGCACCCACCGTGCCGGCTGGAGCGCGCCGTCGCGCGGGTGCAAGATCGCGCCGCGGTAGAGCCGGTCGAGCGGAGAATCGAGGTCGTCGACCCATTCGACCGCGAACCCGTCCTCGCGCAGGGCGTCGTGCTCGCGCCGCAGCGCGGCGCGCTCGTCGTCCTCGCACGCGAGGCGCAGGCTGCCGACGCGGCGGAACGCGTCGCCGGCGAGCTCTTCCATGCGGTCGAGCGATCGCTCGGTCAGCTCCATGACGGTCCGGGCGCGATCGGGGCCCAGGTCCTGTCGCGCTTCGTCGTAGGGCGCGGCGGCCCCGCGCAGCGCGAAGCCACCGTTCCGGCCGCTCGCACCGCCGGCGATCTCGCGCTGCTCGTAGAGGCGCACGCGCACGCCCCGCTCCGCGAGCGTGAGCGCGCACGAGCAGCCGGTGACACCGCCGCCGATCACGACGACCTCCGCGTGTCCGTCGAAGCGGGTGCGGGGCAGGTCGTCGTGGGGCTCGTTGAGCCAGAGCGAGGTCGTCGTCACGACCGGTGATCCTACGTTCAGTCCTTCGCTGATCGTTCCGAGTCGCAGAGCCGTGCACGCTCGGGCTCCGGCGCCGGCCCTGCCGCACAAGGTGTACTTCGACTCCGCGGGGAGCGGCAGCCCGACCGTCGTCTTCTTGAGCGGCTGGGGCGCCGAGGCAGCCGACTGGATCGAGGTCTTCGACACCGTCGCCAAGAAGACGCGCGCCTGCGTGTACGACCGCTACGGCGTTGGGTTGACCGCGCAGTACGGCAGCGCCATGCCGCGGCGCGCGCGCGACGCGAAGGACCAGGCGCGGTAGCTCGAGCAGCTGCTGCACAACGCGGACATCCCGAAGCCGTACGTCCTCGTCGGACATTCCTGGGGCGGTGCGCTCGTACGCCTGTATGCAGCGACCCACGACGACGTGCAGGCGGTCGTCTTCGTCGACTCCGCCTCGCCTGGTCAGGACACGGCGCTGACCGCGGCGTTGCCGCCGAAGAAGCCGGGCGAGTCGGCCGTGTTGACCCAGCTCCGCGACCCGACGCTCAACAAGCCGCTCCAGCGCCCCGAGTACCTCGCCTTCCACCAGAGCCTGCAGGAGGTCGGCGCCGCCGGCGCCCTGGGAGAGGTGCCGATCGTCGTCATCACGGCAGGCACCACCTTCGGGGACGCGACGACGCTGCTCTACCCGACGTGGTCGAGGCTGCAGAACCGGATCGCCCGCCTCTCGTCGCGAACGGTCCACGTCCTGGCGACGACGAGCGGCCACTTCGTGCAGGTCGACAACCCGGAGCTCACGGAGGCTGCGATCGCCGCGGCTGTCGGCGCGGTGCGTGACGACGGGAGGCTCGCCTCGTGCGCGGCGCTCTTCCGCGGGGTCAACGGCGCCCGCTGCCTGAGCGGATAGGTTGTTCGGAGCGAAGGCGCGTGCACGCCTTCGGCTCCGTGCTCACGGGCCGCGCGCCGGCCTACGGGCTCGCCCGGTAGACACCGTCCACCTCCTCCACGAGGCCGAGTAGCTCGAGCTCTACCAGTGCTGCCGCGACGCCCTGTGCGCTCTCGCCGAGCGCCTGAGCCACTTCGTCTGCGGTCGTGGCCGCGTCGGCGACCACCGCCCGCACACGCTCGAGGCTCGCATCGAGCGTGGGCCGCTCCGGCGACACCTCCGGGTCGATGCCGACGAGCTCGAGCACGTCCGCGCTGCACGTAACGGGGACGGCGCCCAATCGCAGCAGGTGGTTCGTGCCCCGCGACAGCTCGGACGTGATCTCGCCCGGCACCGCGAGCACCTCGCGTCCCTCGTCGAGCGCGAGGTCGGCAGTGATGAGCGCGCCGCTCCGCTCGCGCGCCTCGACGACGATCGTTGCCAGCGTCAACCCGCTGACGATCCTGTTGCGCGCGGGGAAGCGCCACGGCGCGGGCTCGACGCCCGGCGGGTACTCCGAAAGGATCAGCCCGGCGGCGGCGATGTCGAGGGCGAGGGCGGCGTGGGCGCGCGGGTAGTCGCGGTCGACGCCGCAGCCGAGCACGGCTACAGTCGACCCGCAGTCGAGCGCGCCGCGATGGGCCTCGGCGTCGACGCCGCGGGCGAGCCCCGATACGACGACGATGCCGGCCGCGGCCAGGTCGCGGCCGAGCATGCGCGCGACCGAGGCGCCGTAAGGCGAGCACGCCCGAGCCCCGACGACGGCGACGGAGGGCCGCGCGAGCAGGTCGAGCGACGCCGTACCGCGGACGAACAAGCCGGGCGGCGGATCGTGGATCGACCGCAGGCGGGACGGAAACGACGGGTCCCCGCGTCCGACCCAGCGGAAACCGCGGGCGGACAACTCGCGGAGGAACGCAGCTTCGTCGAAGGCCGTGCGAAACACGGCGAAGCGGCCGCTGCGCGGGGCGTCGACGAGGTGCGCATCGGTTCGGGCCGCGAAGACGGCGGTCGCGAGGTCGCTCATGCGGCGAGCTCCGCGGACGCACGGAACGACAGGGCCTCGGCGACGTGCTCGGGCTCGACCGCCTCGGCGCCGGCGAGCGCCGCGATCGTCTGCGCCACGCGGGCGACGCGGGCCCGGCCGCGACCGGAAAGCGGCAGCCGCTCGACGGCCCTCGTCAGCAGCTGGTCGGCGTCGGGCGTGCGGGCGAGCGGCTGCTCGCGCAGCCGCGCGCGCGCCGCGAGCACGCGCTCGCGCACGGGCGCCGATGCCTCGGCCGGCGCACCCGCGAGGTCGTGGGCCCGGGGTCGGGGCACCATCAGCAGGAGGTCGAAGCGGTCGAGCAGCGCGCGCGAGAGCCGTTCTCGGTAGCGGTGGACGCGCTCGGCGGTGCAGGAGCACTGCGCCGCGCTGTCGCCGCGGCCGCCGCACGGACACATGTTCATCGCCGCGACGAGCTGGAAGCGCGCCGGGAACCGCGCGCGGCCGCCGATGCGCGCGACGGAGACGGCGCCCTCCTCGAGCGGTTGTCGGAGCGCCTCGAGCGCCGCGCGCTGGAACTCCGGCGCCTCGTCCAGGAAGAGGACGCCCTGATGGGCGAGGCTCGCCTCGCCCGGTCGGACGCCGCCGTGGCCGCCGCCGATCAGGCCGGCCATGGAGATCGAGTGGTGCGGCTTCCGAAACGGGGGCACGCGGACGAGCCCGCTGCCGGGATCGCGCTCGCCGACCACGGAGTGGATGCGCGTCACTTCGAGCGATGCGTCGTCGCCGAGCAGCGGGAGGATCCCGGGCAGGCGGCACGCGAGCATCGTCTTGCCGGTGCC
>Ga0075425_100002786_pt1 | contig 17553 bp, 27 predicted proteins | sample SoiMethybrSBSTD4_FD_75300 | JGI IMG/M metagenome (GOLD analysis project Ga0075425, IMG submission 75300) | Bulk soil microbial communities from a Populus tree surrounding site in Tennessee, USA - Soil MetaG P. TD hybrid SBSTD4 | ecosystem: Environmental > Terrestrial > Soil > Tree plantation... | reverse complement strand
GCTGATTGTAGTTGTTATATCTGGATTTTTTTTGCGCATGCTAATATACGGATACGGGCTGTTATGCCAAAATTCAAAACCAAATCCTTTATAAAATTTAATGAGTGCCTGTTCATTTAAAGATGGATTTTCACCAAATGGATATGCGTGCAAGATGATTTGGGTTTTAGGTTCGGCTTCAAATTTTTCTAAAAATTCATGAAAAAGATCAGATCCTATTCCTAAATCGCGGAATGTAGGATCTACAAAAAGGCGCGTTGCATGTACTATTTTAGGATTTGTATTGGGCAAGGTATGAAATTCTACGAATCCTATCTCTTTATTCCCCATATCTGCAGAGATTCGATCATTTTGAAAGCTCAAGGTGAGCGTGTCATCCGTAGTAGCTAAAACGATACCTGGCAATAACAAAAATAGAAATTTCTTCATAACCCCTGAACCCCGTTGAATGACACTTGTTGATAAATTCAAGAATATCTAAAAGGGTCAAGGTGTCAATGTGGCAGGGGTTTCCCAATCGAGATTGGGTTAAGGTTATTTCCCCATACGCAAGAAGCGGATGTCCTTAAAGCTGATATAAAGAATGAGAATAAGGGCTAGGATCCAACACCCGATAAAGATATATTCTTTGATTTTAACCGGGATTTGGCGTCCGAATAAGGCTTCTAAACTTACAATCAAGAGTTGTCCGCCATCAAGAATCGGCAAGGGAAACAGATTAATAATCGCCAAGTTAATGCTGATGAGGGCAAGTAAGGCAATGAAAATGGCCACCCCGCGTTCTGCCATCTTTACCGTTTGGCTAATGAGCATAATAGGGCCGCCCAGCTGTTCTTTGCTTTTACCTTGCAATAACTGCCAGAATCCTTGTGCTATCTGGAAAATAAGTTTGTTAGTGGTAGCGATGCCACGGGTGATAGCGTGTGGTAATGCCATAGGCGGCAAAGGTCTGGTTTTGAAGATAATTCCCAGGTAACCAGCACTTGGATCGTTAGGACGATTGCCGATGGTAACCGGAATAGCAGTGGCTGTATCATTGCGGATGATCTGTAAGGTGATGCTTTTCCCGGGGTGAGTGCGTACAAACTGTAAAAAGTTCTCAGCCGTATCAAAAGGAATAGTTTGTTGATCATCCTGATAGTTAACAATCTGGTCATTTTCCTGGAATGATTGCGCTGAGGCAGGAGAATCAGGAATAACGGCATTAATCGTTGCCGTAGCGTTTAAAGGATAAGCGAGAGAGGTTTCTGGCATGCCGGTCCAATAAAGAGCAATAACTGCCACATAGGCAAACATGAGATTAAATAAAATACCGCCTAAAATGACTAAGAACTTTTGGTAGAATGGCTTACCGCTAAAAGTGCGATCTAAGGGAGCATCTTCTCCTGGAGTATTGGCAATTTCTACATAACCGCCAACCGGGATAGCTGCTACGACAAACGAGGTATCTTTAACCTTTTTTTGAAACAGGGTAGGACCAAAGCCTATTGAAAAGGTGGGGGTTTTAATATTGAACAGTTTACAGAATAGAAAGTGACCAAGTTCATGAAAGGTAATGATAAAACCGACTCCCAGAAGGCCAATGATGCTAAAACCTATCATTTTTCCATAGGGAACCAAGGCAAGCAGAGAAATCATATAAATCCTTTGAAAAGAGACTATACGGCGGATGATGACAATAATACTAAAAGGCATCCTAAAATCTAGCATCGAATAGTAAGCAAGTCCAATACAGGATTGGGTTTTGTTAATTTTCCATTCCACTTGAAAAAAAATCTGAAGCCGTTACACTACTTTATATCTTTAATATTTCGGTGAATGTTGTTGTATTAATACAATCTTTTTAACTAAATTAATTGGGTTTTACGTATGCCTACCATAAATCAATTGACCAACGTACATAAAGGACGTCGCTCAGAAAAGAGCAAATCCAAGAGTCCAGCACTGAGCAAATCGCCACAAGTGCGGGGTGTGTGTACGCGAGTATCTACTATGACACCAAAAAAACCTAACTCAGCCTTGCGTAAGGTTGCCCGTGTAAAACTCTCAAATGGTAATGAAATTACCGCTTACATAGGTGGGGAAGGCCATAATCTTCAAGAACACTCAGTGGTATTGGTACGTGGTGGACGGGTGCCAGATCTTCCTGGCGTAAAATACCATATTGTTCGTGGGGCTCTGGATACTGCAGGGGTTGAAAAGCGACGTCAAGGTCGTTCCTTGTATGGAGCAAAAAGACCTAAAGATTCCGCTAAATAAATGAAATTGAAGGAATGATATGCCAAGACGACGCTCGGTAAATTTTAAGCGAGAAATCGGAGTAGATTTGCGGTACAACTCACCGCTTATTCAAAAGTTTATAAATGTAGTTATGGAACGAGGCAAAAAAGATGTTGCCCGTACCATAGTGTATGATGCCATAGATGTATTGGCACAAAAGACAAACGGGAATAAAGAACAAGCGCTTTTGCTTTTCAATAAGGCATTTACGCAAATTATTCCAAGTATTGAAGTTCGTCCTCGTCGCGTAGGGGGTAGCGTATATCAAGTACCACGTGAAGTTCCGGGTGATCGTAGCAAAGCGCTTGCAATGCGCTGGCTTATTGAAGCCGCTTCAAAACGTTCAGATAGAACGATGGGACAACGAATAGCACGTGAATTACTTGATGCTGCTGATGGTCGTGGAAATGCCGTGAAAAAAAAGAATGATGTTCATAAAATGGCAGAAGCCAACCGAGCATTTTCTCATTATGCATGGTAATTAAGGGGTACCATGAGCAATAAAAATCATTATAGAAATATAGGAATAGCAGCTCATATTGACGCGGGTAAAACAACCGTCACTGAGCGTATTTTGTTTTATACCGGTCTTGTCCATAAGGTGGGTGAAGTTCACGAAGGTGAAGCAACTACTGACTGGATGGAACAGGAAAAAGAGCGCGGTATTACTATTACCGCAGCAGCTATTACCTGCTACTGGAAAAATCATCAGATTAATATTATTGATACGCCTGGTCACGTAGACTTTACTATAGAAGTAGGACGCTCATTACGCGTTCTTGATGGTATGGTGGGTGTATTTTGCGGGGTAGGTGGTGTTCAACCACAGTCAGAAACGGTATGGCGTCAAGCAAATCGTTATGAAGTTCCCCGTATTCTTTTTATCAATAAACTGGATCGTATTGGTGCTAGTTACGATAAAGTAGTTGATTCTATTAATGAAAAATTAAGCGCTAATGCCGTGCGCATGCAAATAGTAATCGGTCAGGAAGAGAATTTTAAAGGAATTATCGATATCTTGACTGAAAAACTTTATTTGTATGAAAGTGAAGATCCTGCAGCGCCACCTACTATAGCTGAGGTGCCGCAAGAATATAAAGAGCAGCTTCGCAAAGCACGCGCTCATATTATTGAAAAAGCGTGTGATTTCGATGAAGCATTAGCTGAAAAATATCTCAATGACCAAGAAATCTCTATTGAAGAAATAAAACAAGCGCTTCGCAAGGGCGTGCTCTTGCGTCGTCTGACACCGGCATTTTGTGGATCTGCATTCAAAAATAAAGGGGTACAATTACTCCTGGATGCAGTGGTTGATTACTTACCATCACCGGACGATGTTCCACCGGTTGAAGGGGAAAATCCGGATACCAATGCCATTGAACTGCGTCGTGCAGACAATAATGAACCGTTTGCAGCGCTTGCTTTCAAAATTATGACGGATCAGTATGTTGGGGTATTAACCTTTATTCGGGTGTATTCTGGGGTATTGAAAGCAGGTTCATATGTATTTAATGCGACAACCGGCAAGAAAGAACGTATTAGTCGCTTAGTTCGTATGCATGCTAATAAACGAGAAGAAATAGAAAAAGTAGAAGCAGGTGATATTGCAGCAGTAGTTGGTATTAAAGATGTTACCACGGGGGATACACTTTGTGACGAAGAACATCCTATCCTGCTCGAGTCAATTGATATTCCAGCTTCAGTTATTTCTGCCTCCGTTGAACCGAAAAATAAGGGTGATTATGAAAAGATGTCCTTGGCATTAAAGAAAATGACCCAGGAAGATCCTTCATTCCACTTTTCATTTAATCAAGAAACGGGACAAACGGTTATCTCTGGTATGGGTGAATTACACCTTGAAATTGTTATCGATCGTCTTAAACGTGAACAAAAAGTTGAGCTTGTCCAAGGACCGCTCCAAGTTGCGTATAAAGAAACGATTACCGCTCCAGTTGATGTAGAAGGTAAATATATCAAACAATCGGGTGGTAAAGGTCAATATGGTCACGTTTGGATGAAATTTGAACCTATGGACCGCGGCGCCGACTTCTTATTTGAAAATAAAGTAGTTGGTGGTACCGTACCTCGAGAATATATACCGGCAATCGAAAAAGGTATTGTAGAAGCCAAAAATACGGGGATTTTAGGTGGATATCCAGTTGTTGATTTTAAAGCAATTGTGTATGATGGATCTTACCACGATGTTGACTCATCTGAGTTAGCGTTTAAAGTGGCAGCGTCTATGGCATTTAAATCTGGTATGGCAAAGGCATCTCCGGTATTGCTTGAACCGATTATGAAAGTAGAAGTTGAAACACCAAGTGATTATCTTGGTGATATTATGGGGGATTTAAGTGGTAGAGAAGGAAGAATCCTAGGTACCGAAACCCGAGGATCTGCCGAAGTTATCACCGCTGAAGTTCCGTTACGAAAAATGTTTGGCTATTCGACCGATTTGCGCTCTAAAACTAAGGGTCGCGCTGGCTACTCCATGGAATTCGAATGCTATCGTGAAGTACCCAAACATTCATTAACTGAAATCTTGGGTAAAAAATAATCAAACCTCGTTTTCGCTTAATGATAAGTGTGGGCAAAATTAATTAATTATTTGTATGGAGAAATCTCATGGCATCAAAAGCTTTTGAGCGGGGAAAACCCCATCTTAACGTAGGAACTATTGGTCACGTTGACCATGGTAAAACTACGTTAACTGCTGCGATTACTAATCGACAAGCAAAAAAAGGATTTGCAGAAGCTATTCCGTTTGATCAAATTGATAAGTCACCGGAAGAAAAAGCACGTGGTATTACTATTTCAACATCACATGTTGAATATGAAACTGATAAACGACACTACGCACACATTGACTGTCCTGGCCATGCTGACTATGTAAAAAACATGATCACCGGTGCAGCACAGATGGATGGTGCTATTTTAGTAGTATCTGCACCAGATGGTCCTATGCCACAAACACGAGAACATATCGTATTGGCAAAAAACATTGGTGTACCTGCAATCGTGGTATTCTTGAACAAAGTTGATATGGTTGATGATCCAGAAATGCTTGATATGGTTGAAGAAGAAGTTCGTGATTTGTTAACCAAATACGGATTCCCTGGCCAAAAAATTCAAGTTATTCGTGGTTCAGCTCTCAAAGCCTTAAATGGTGAAGACAGTGAAATTGGTACTAAATCTATCGATCGTTTGATGGAAGCATTAGATACCAATATTCCAGAACCTACTCGCGATGTTGAAAAACCGTTCTTGATGCCAGTTGAAGGGGTATTCTCTATTGCTGGTCGTGGTACGGTAGCAACTGGTCGTGTAGAAAAAGGTATCGTTAAAGTTGGTGACGAAGTAGAAATAATCGGTTTGGGTGCAAAACTTAAAACTATTATTACTGGTATTGAAATGTTCCGTAAGACATTGAACGATGCTCGTCCTGGCGATAACGTTGGATTGCTCTTACGTGGTGTTAAAAAAGAAGAAATTGAACGTGGTATGGTTATTGCTAAACCAAATTCAATCACACCACATCGTAAATTTAAATGTACCGTATACGTATTGCAAAAAGAAGAAGGTGGCCGTCATAGCCCATTCTTCAACGGCTATCGTCCACAGTTCTATTTCAGAACGACCGACGTTACCGGTGTAGTAACCTTGGCAGCTGGCCGTGAAATGGTAATGCCAGGTGATAACGTAGACTTGACCGTAGAATTGGTTTCTCCAATTGCAATGGAAAAAGACTTACGTTTTGCTATCCGTGAAGGTGGTCGTACGGTAGGATCTGGTATTGTTACTGAGATTTTAGAATAGTAAGTGGGAGCGATACGTGAAAAAACAAAAAATACGTATTACATTGCGGTCATATGATCATATTTTACTTGATAAATCGACCAAACTTATAGCAATTACGGCAAAAAGAACAGGTTCCGAATTAATGGGGCCTGTTCCTCTCCCAACTAAATTATGTCGCCAAACAGTATTGCGTTCGCCGCATATTGATAAAAAAGCGCGTGATCAATTTGAGCTGAAAAGTCACAAGCGAATGTTAGAAATAAGAAATCCGTCTGAACAAACGATGGAAGCTCTTATGAAACTTACTTTGTCAGCTGGCGTAGATGTTGAAATTAAGTAAGAAAGGGCATTCGATGATTTCAGGCTTATGGGGAAAAAAAATAGGAATGACCCAAGTATTCCATCAAGATAAAGTGGTCCCTGTTACCGTAATTAATGTTAACAATTGGATAGTAATCCAAGTTAAAACCGCAGAAAAAGATGGATATAATGCAGCAAAATTGGGACTTGTGCGAAGACAATTTCATAATGAACAATTTTCTGCAGAATGGCTCAAAAAACCGGCAACCTATTTTAGTTTAATAAAAGAAGTGCCGTGGGATGGCCAACAAGCAGTTACCGTTGGACAATCAGTTGCATGCGATCAAATTCTTGAACTTGGAAAATTAGTTGATGCATTTGGTTGGACAATAGGTCGTGGTTTTGCTGGTGCCGTGAAACGACATGGTTTTGCTGGTGGACGCGCAAGTCACGGAAGTAAAGTTGGTCGTAAGCCAGGTGCCTCCGGTGCGTTCCGTTCACAAGGTAAGGTGATCAAAGGTAAACGTTTTCCAGGACATATGGGAACTGAACGCCGTATGCAAGCGGCACTTGAAGTGATTCAATGTGATCCGCAAGCAAATATTGTATTGGTAAAAGGTTCTATGCCAGGAAAAGCAGGATCATTGGTTTTCCTCAGAAAACGATAGGTAATTATGAACAACAAGAAAAAAACTGCTAAAACGGCTGCTAAAGAATCAAGTGGCGTAGTGCGTACCATATCTGCAAAAGATATTGGTTTGGAAAAGAAAAAAACTTTTAAACCAAAAGCTATGGCACAAAGCGTTCGTGTGTTAGCACAAAATAGACGCCAAGGTACTGTTGGCGTAAAAGGCCGTTCAGATGTTTCCTTTTCTAACAAAAAACCATGGAAACAAAAAGGAACCGGTCGAGCTCGTGCAGGATCTCTACGTTCTCCACTATGGAGAAAAGGTGGTGTTATCTTTGGTCCACAACCGCGCGTGCGTACGTTACGAGTATCCAAAAAAATGCGTCAGGGGACATTAGCTACGTTACTCTGGTCCCAATTGGAAAATGATAGAATTATCTGTCTTGGCCAGGAATTAGCTACTCAAACTCCAAAGACTCAAATGGCATATGATGTATTGAAACAAGCAAATTTACTGAATCAAAAAGTGAACATATTTGTTCCTCATGAAGAAGTAGCTTTGCAAAAATCATTTGCTAACATACCAACCGTTCGTATGTATTATTTTGATGAACCAAATGTCTATGATCTTGCGTCAGCCAAATATTGGGTATTTTTCGAAAAAGATTTAGATGCTTTTAAAACGATGGTGACACAATGGTCTTAGAGATAAATGACATCATACAAGGGTTGGTTTTAACACCTGATGCCTACAATAAAAATAAAAAATTAAAGCAATTAACAATTAGAGTTCATACAAAAGCAAATAAACCGCAAATAGCTCGCGCTGTAGAACTACTTTTTAATGTAAAAGTTGATAAAGTAAGAACTATTATTCGTAAAGGTAAACGTAAACTTTTACGAAAAACAAGAACCGAAGTAGTAGGACCTGCAATTAAAAAAGCGATAATTACCCTCAAAGAAGGCTACTCGCTTGATTTATTAGGGTTGGGAAATACACCACAACAGCGACCAGCTGTTGCTGAGCAAGAGCAAAATGCATAAGCCGATAGGGCTAAAGAGGTAATGATATGGGAATCATTCCAAGAAAACCAAGAAATCCTTCATTGAGATTTCAAACATTTATAGATACATCAGATATTACCAGACAAAAACCAGAAAAGAGTTTGGTTGTTGGATTAAGAAAAACTGGTGGCCGTAATGCGTATGGTAGAATTACCGTGCGACATCGCGGTGGTGGTGCACCTGCTAAGTATCGTATCATTGATTTTAATCGTGGTGAACGAGATATCCCTGGTATCGTAAAATCAATTGAATATGATCCAAATCGTAATACACGTATTGGATTAGTGGTGTATCAAAATGGTACCAAACGTTATATTTTGATGCCAAATGAACTAAAAGTTGGTCAAGAAATTATGGCAGGTGAAAATGTTGAACCACGTGTTGGTAATGCATTGCCACTTTCTAAAATACCGATCGGCTTCCAAGTTCATAATATAGAAATTAAACCAGGATCTGGTGGTAAATTAGCGCGTAGTGCAGGCACCTTTGCACAAGTTGTTGCGAAAGACAATGACTTGGTTACGCTCAAAATGCCATCAGGCGAAGTACGATTAGTACATCAAGATTGTTGGGCTACCGTTGGTACACTCGGCAATGCTGATTATAAAAATATTACCTGGGGTAAAGCCGGACGTACGCGTCATTTGGGTCGGCGCCCAACGGTGCGTGGTATGGCAATGAACCCGGTAGACCATCCCCATGGTGGTGGTGAAGGGCGTTCTAAATCTGGTAAGCATCCGGTATCTCCTTGGGGTAAAGGCGCTAAGGGTACAAAAACACGCCGACGCAAAAGCAGATTTATTTTAAAACGTCGTAAGTAACACATTAAGTTTCAGGAAAAAAACTATGACAAGATCCGCCAAAAAAGGTCCCTTTGTAGATCTCTCTCTACAGAAAAAGGTACAACTTGCCAAAGATGGGACCAAGCGTGATGTTATAAAAACCTGGTCACGACGCAGCACAATTCTGCCAGAATTTGTAGGCCTTACCTTTGCGGTTCATAATGGACGTAAATTTGCATCGGTATACGTCACAGAAAATATGGTAGGACACCGATTAGGTGAATTTGCGCCGACCAGAACATTTAAACAACATAGTGGACAGCGCAAAGCAGCTGCTACTAATGGCAATGGCGCGCCCGCTGCCTAAGGAGTTATCACATGCAATTTATAGCCAGAGCGCGTTATATTCCTTTTTCACCCTACAAGCTACGTCCGTATGTTGATGTAGTTCGTGGTAAAAATGCTGCATTTGCATTAGGATGGCTCGAAACCCGTCCGGTACAACGTGCAAAGCCGTTGCAAAAAGCACTTGCGTCAGCAGTTGCCAATGCAAAGAGCAAAGCAGGTATTGAAAAACAAAATTTGATAGTGAAAACAATTACGGTAGACCAAGGACCCATGTACAAATATGTAAAACCGGGACCTATGGGTCGAGCATCAGTGTTGCGACGACGTTTTTGTCATATCAACGTGGTGCTAGAAGAAATGAAATCATAATGATATTTAATAAAGAGGTCTCACGTGGGTCAAAAGGTTAATCCGGTAGGATTTCGTGTAGGAGTGTATGTACCATGGACATCCCGTTGGTTTGCCAAGAAAAAAGGGATCGATACCTATGGTAAAAATGCACTCGAAGATGTAAAAATTCGTCGTTATTTAGAATCTCAATTGGAAGGTGCTGAAATAGCCTCAATTGAAATTGAAAAGATGAGTGACTCTATTCGTATTATTTTACACTCTGCCCGTCCTGGTATGGTTATTGGCAAAAAAGGCCAAGAAATCGACAGCTTGCGTAAAGATATAGCAAGGCTGATGGGTGGTAATCGTAGTGTCGATATTACGGTAGAGCAAGTTAAAAACCCTGATGTGGATGCTACCTTAATAGCAAAAAGTATTGCTACTCAGTTAGAAAAACGTGCGAATTTCAAAAAAGTAATGAAACGTGCGGTTATGACCGCAGCTCGTGCTGGCGCTAAAGGTATCAAGATTCGTTGCAAAGGAAGACTTGGTGGTGCCGAAATAGCACGTGCTGAATTTGAGCGCTGGGGATCAGTACCACTCCATACCTTACGTTCAAAAGTTGATTATTCATATCAAATTGCAAAAACAACGTACGGTGTAATTGGTGTTCAAGTATGGGTGTGCACCGGTGAAATTCATATGAAAAAATAGTGGAAGAACGACTATGTTAATGCCCAAAAAAGTAAAACACAGAAAAGTGCAGCGCGGCACCATGAAGGGACTCTCCAAGGGTGCTCGTACACTGGCTTTTGGTGATTATGGCCTGGTTGCCTTAGAACCGCAATGGGTTACGGCGCAGCAAATTGAAGCGATCCGTATTACCATATCCCGTCGATTAAAAAAAGGTGGCCGTTTATATCTGCGCGTTTTTCCGGATAAACCGGTTACTAAAAAACCTGCCGAAACTCGTATGGGTAAAGGTAAAGGAAGTCCTGAATTGTGGGTGTCAGTAGTAAAACGCCAACGAATCATCTGTGAAATTGCAGATATTGATGAAGTAACTGCGCGCGAAGCATTGCAATCAGCGGCATATAAATTGCCTATGAAAACGAAATTTATTAAGAAGGTACAAGAATAATTATGAATGCTCAGCGAAAAGAATTAAAACAATTATCTGCGAAAGAACTGCAAGATAAAATTGCTGCCATGCGTCATGAATTGTTAGGTGCACGATTAGCATTAGCTTCTGGGCAGTTAAAAGATGTATCGCAAGTTCGAAAAATTCGAAAAAATATTGCGTATGCCTTAACAAAAGTCAATGAACAGAAGGAACAATAAGAGGTCTTTATATGGCAGCAGAAAAGAAAAATAAACAAACATGGACCGGTACCGTTGTATCAGACAAAATGCAGAACACGGTAGTAGTCAAAGTAGAACGGGTATTTAGAAATGAACGTACTGGCAAAGTTATGCGTACGAGCAAAAAATACAAAGTTCATGATGCACAAGAACAAGCAAAGGTCGGGGATGTGGTCACCTTCCATTTAGGAGCGCCACTTTCAAAAACCAAATGTATGTATTTAGATCGCATTGTTAGCCAAGGCTAAAACATATAGTTGGGTGAGGATATTATGATACAGAAATTTTCTCGTTTAAGAGTAGCAGATAATACAGGCGCTATCGAAGTGATGTGTATCCATGTACGCGGTAGTACTCGTACTCGTTTTGCACGTCTGGGAGATGAAATTATTATTGCAGTGAAAAAAGCAGCGCCAGATGGACAAATCAAAAAAAGTGAAGTGCATCGTGCCGTTGTTGTACGTACTGCTAAAGCAGTGCGCCGTGATGATGGTAGCTATATTCGCTTTGGAGAAAATGCTGCGGTAATTCTTAAGGAAAAAGAAGGTAAAGAACCGGTTGGTTCACGTATCTTTGGGCCTATTGCTCGTGAAATTAAGGATCGTGGATATACAAAAATTATTTCATTAGCTCCCGAGGTTGTTTAATATGCAACGAATAAGAAAAAACGATACGGTCCAAGTTATACATGGCAAAGATAAAGGTAAACAAGGTACCGTTATTGAAATTTACCCAGGAAAAGATAAGCTAATTGTCCAAGGAATTGGCATAGCCGTAAAGCATATGAAAGCGCGCAAACAAGGTGAAGTTCCTTCAATAAAACGTCAAGAACTTGCCATGGAAATGTCTAAAGTAATGCCGGTATGTTCTTCCTGTAAAAAGGCATGCCGTATAAGCGCAAAAGTATTAGACGATGGTAAAAAAGTACGCATCTGTGGTCGATGCAAAGAAATAATGCGATAGTGGGGAATGATATGACTAAGCCGCGTTTACAAGAAGTGTATGAACAAAAAGTTCGCCCTGCATTACAAAAAGAATTGGAACTGAGCAATATTATGCAAGTTCCAAAAATTGATAAAATAGTTATCAACGTGGGGGTTAAGGCTGCAGAAGATTCTTCAAAAGCTATTAAAGCAGTATCTGCAGGAATAGCCAAAATTGCTGGACAAGCTCCCGTCATTACCAAGGCACGTAAATCAATTGCAGGATTTAAGATCCGTGAAGATATGCCATTGGGAGTAAAAGTTACCTTACGTGGTAAACGTATGTATAACTTCTTGGATAAGTTAATTAATATTGCCCTACCACGCGTACGTGATTTTCAAGGGGTAAAAAAGAATTTTGATTTGCATGGAAATTATAATCTTGGGGTAAAAGAATGGACCATCTTCCCTGAGATCGTAGAATATTCTGAAAAGCTGTATGGTATGAATATTACCTTTCATATGAATGCAGGCAATGGTAACGCAAGTTTTGCATTGCTTAAGCAATTTGGAATGCCATTTCGTAAGTAAATAATTGTTGTATTTTAAATAGGATTTGTATGGCTAGAAAGGCATTAATAGAGAAAGCAAATAAACCGCCTAAATTTTCAACACGAGCACGCAATCGCTGTAAGCTCTGTGGTCGTCCACGCGCTTATATGCGATTATTTGATATGTGTCGTATGTGTTTTAGGCAGCTTGCACTCAAAGGTGAATTGCCTGGTGTCAAAAAAGCAAGCTGGTAGTTTTGCTACAGTTGCAAGAGGATTAAATTATGTCACGAGATGTTATAGCTGATTTTTTAACCATTATTCGTAATGGTGTACGTAGTGCCAAACAAGTGGTAGATGCCCCTTTCTCAAAAGAAAAACAAGCAATGGCGCAACTTTTAAAAGAAGAAGGTTTTTTAAAAGATGTCGTTGTTGTTGAAAAAGATGATAAGCAGTATTTGCGTATATATCTGAAATATGTTGGTGGCGAATCAGTCATTCATGAGATTGAACGGGTAAGCAGACCAGGATTACGAAATTATTCAGGTATCAAAGCCATTAGACCGGTTATCGGGGGTCTTGGTATTACGGTGTTGTCCACAAATCAAGGAATTCTAACGAACAAACAAGCACGCGATCGCAATGTCGGTGGCGAAGTGTTGTGTACGGTCTGGTAAGAGGTTGCAATGTCAAAAATAGGTCGTAAATCAATTGATACTACCGGACTTACCGTCACGGTTACTGGTCAAAAAGTTGCATTTAAGGGTCCAAAAGGATCTGGTGAATATATAGTGCCGGCATTTCTTAAACCGGAATTAAAAGATTCGCAACTAAAACTGACGGCACAACAAGAAGTTAATGATTTAAATATGTATTGGGGACTTCATAGATCATTACTTGCCAATGAAATTTTGGGGGTTTTAAAAGGTTTTGAAAAACATATAGAAATTAATGGACTTGGTTTTAAAGCAACCACCGTTGGTAAAAATGTAGAACTTTCTGTGGGATTTACTCATAAAGTTACTATTCCATTACCAAGCAATGTTACGGTTGAAATCGATAAAACCGGTCAAAAATTAGTTTTTCGTTCAACCAGCAAAAAGGCGGTAGGGGATATAAGTGATGCAGTTCGTGCAGTGCGACCACCTGAACCTTATAAAGGTACTGGTATTAAACTGGCGGAAGAAGTAATTATTCGTAAAGCTGGAAAAGCTAAAGCTGCAGCATAATAGATAACAAAAGGATTTTAGCATATGTCATTGGAACGAAAAAAATATCAACGAGTTGCACGACGTGCATTACGAGTTCGCAGCAAATTAAAACGAGTAAATTCTTTGCCACGCGTATCAGTATTTCGCAGTTTAAATCATATTTATGCACAATTAATTGATGATGCTGCTCAAAAAACGTTAGCAAGTTGTTCTTCATTAGAATTAAAAGATCTAACGGGTGACAAAAAAAATATTGCAAAACATGTTGGTATGGAATTAGCAAAACGCGCGCGTGCTCAAGGCGTAGAAATAGCGTGCTTTGATCGAGGATCTTTCTTGTATCATGGCCGCGTTAAAGAATTGGCACAAGGGTTGCGTGAAGGTGGTTTACAAGTTTAATAACAGGTAAAATATGGCAGAAAATACGAATAATAGAGAATTTGTCGATATTGTAGTAAATGTACGACGTGTTACTAAAGTTACTAAAGGTGGTAAGCGTTTTTCATTTTCTGCATTAGCAGTTTCTGGAAATCAAGAAGGTAAAGTAGGTTTTGCACTTGGTAAAGGTAATGAAGTAAAACAAGCAATTGATAAAGCAATTGTTCGTGCACGTAAAAATATGTTTGAATTACCATTACGCAATACTACCTTGCCATTTGAAGTTCAGGGTAAGCATGGTGCGACACGCGTTGTCTTGCGTCCTGCATATAAAGGGACTGGTGTTATTGCTGGTGGTGCCGTACGTGCCGTGATGATGGCCGTTGGTGTTAAGGATGTATTGGGCAAAATTGTATTTGGCTCACGTAATCCGCAAAACGTGTTAAAAGCAACCTTAAATGCACTTGCGCATGCTCGTTCAGCAGCGCACTTAGCACATCTGCGTAATCAATCAGTTCGTGATTTAGTGAGAGGAAAAAATGTCTCATCTGCTGCATAATTTATCGTCATTAGTGAAAAAAAGAAAACGTGTTGGTCGTGGTGGGAAACTAGGTGGCACTGCGGGCAAAGGACACAAAGGTCAAAAAGCACGTACCGGTAAAGATGTCCGTCGTGGTTTTGAAGGTGGCCAAATGCCATTGCAACGCCGTTTACCAAAACGTGGTTTTACTAATGCATTATTTAAAAAAGAATATGAAGTGGTCTCTCTTGCTCAATTAGCAAAAGCGTTTGAAACCGGTGACATTGTTAATACTCAATCATTGATTGATAAAGGATTGATCCGCTCATTCGGCGCTCGCGGTGCAGGATTTAAAGTACTTGCAAGTGAAAATTTCAGCAAAAATCTTATCGTTCATGCTCATGCATTCAGTAAATCTGCACAAGAGTTAATTATTAAACATGGTGGACAAGCTCATATAATTCAGGAGATGTAACGTAATGATTCTCTTAAAGAGCTTTAAAAACATTTTTTTTGTTGAGGAATTACGCAAAAAATTGTTGTTTACCCTTGGTGTCTTAGTGGTCTATCGTATTGGAATGGTGATTCCAATCATAGGGGTAGACATCTCAGCGTTAGGTAATTTACTGCAACAAGCAGGGGCTTTAGGGGGATTATTAAGCCATATTGATTTAATGTCTGGTGGTGCATTATCACAATGTACCATTTTTGCATTAGGTATCGGGCCGTACATTTCCGCATCTATTATGATGCAGTTACTTGGTATGGCGGTTCCTTATTTTGAGCAATTGCTTAAAGAAGGGGAATATGGGCGACGTCGCATTAACCAATATACGCGTTACTTAGCGGTAGCGCTCAGTTTATTCTGGGGTTCTGCGTATGCTTTATGGCTTGAACGTAGTGGCATGATTTTAACACCAGGATGGGGATTTAGATTCTTATTTGTCCTTTCTATCATGGTTGGATCATTGCTCGTGATGTGGCTTGCCGATCAGATATCATTATTTGGTCTTGGTAGCGGAAGCTCCATGATCATTTTTTCTGGTATCGTTTCTCGCTTTCCTAGTTATATATCAAAAACATTCCAGTTTATAAAACTTGGTAACCTTGATCCAATTATTGCATTGCTTGTGCTTGCATTTTTTATTGCGATTACGGCAGCAATCGTATTCTTGGAACGAGGAGAACGCAAGATTCCAGTGCAATATGCACGTCGCATGGTAGGTAATCGGGTATATGGTGGGCAGAGTTCATATATACCATTCAAGATTAATATGCCAGGTGTGATGCCGGTTATTTTTGCACAAACCATTCTTATGATTCCGATGCAAATCAGTGCATTACTTGCCAATCGTTTACCATGGTTGAGTATTTTTACTGATCGCATTGGTATGGTGTATTTAGTGGTAGAAGCTTCATTAATCATCTTCTTCTCCTACTTTTATACACGCGTCATTTTTAATCCGGAACAACTTTCAGAAGATTTAAAGAAAAATGGTGGCTTTGTTTTGGGATTACGTCCCGGAAGAAAAACCGCTGAATATTTTAATTATTTGCTGGATCGTATCGGACTGGTCGGAGCATTATACCTATCATTTTTAGCGATATTTCCTACGTTGCTTCATAAACTCATAACATTACCATTCTTCTTACCAGGAACCTCTTTATTAATTGCAGTTGGTGTTGCCCTTGATACGGCATCACAAATTGAATCATTCTTGCTTGAAAGCAGGTATGAAGGATTTTTGGTAACAGGGAAATTAACGGGACGCAGGCTACGTTGAAAGCAGGTACGGTATACATTTTTGTTGGTCCGCCAGGAGCTGGCAAAGGATCACTCGCACAACAAATAGAAAAAGAATTTGGATTTATCCAACTATCGACCGGTAATTTATGCCGTAAAATGATGGCAAGTCCATCTCAATTGGGCAAAAAAGTGGCATCATTTGTTCAAGCCGGAAAGTTATTGCCGGATGAACTGATTATTGAAATGGTACAAAATTGGCTCAATGAGCATCAGGTTCAAACAGCAGGCTTTATATTTGATGGATTTCCACGCACGATTGAACAAGCCAAAGCATTGGCACATTTGCTGAGCGATCATTTTCCTCAATTAAAACCGGTAGTGATACATTTTATTATTGATGATGAAACGATTATACAGCGTGTGGCATCACGTATTGTGTGTAGCAATAAAGAATGCCAGCGTGTATATACTGCTTCAGGTGATGAATCGGCAAAGCCTCGTTTTGATGCCGTGTGTGATCGCTGTGGCTCTGCCTTAATACGACGTGCGGATGATCACGCAGCAACTATGGTGCAACGCTTGCGAATCTATCATGAAACGGAAACGATGCTGTTGCGATGGTACCAAGAACATCACATACCGATTATAGATTTATCCGTCGATAAGCCGCTTGCGGATGTTTTTGCTGAATTTAGTAAACAAGCTGGCCTTGCTTCAGATAGGGCAAAACATACCCAAACTCGTTCGAGCGTAGATGATGGTTTATCCATTGAAAATCAACGCAAGACAGGCCGGATTCGATGATTAGTATAAAGAATAAGCAGGCTATTGAAAAAATGGCTATTGCCGGTAGTCATCTTGCCGACATTGTAGAGCGCTTAAAAACGATTATAAAACCAGGAATCTCTACGTTAGAAATAGATAGCTTTGTTGCTCAGGAACTTACCCGATCTGGCCTTATATCCTGTATGAAGGGGTATATGGGCTATAAGCATGTCACCTGTATATCGATAAACGATGAGGTGGTGCATGGGGTTCCCTCGCGGCGAATAGTCAATCCGGGAGATCTAGTTAAAGTGGATGTATGTGCTTCCTGGAAAGGCTATTGTGCTGATATGGCACGTTGTTTTTTGATTCCGCCCGTATCTGAACAAGCGCAACGTCTGGTATCAGTTGCTCAGCAGGCACTTGAAGAAGGCATTAACAAGATGTATGCCGGTAACCGTTTAACTGATATATCAGCGGCTATAGAGCGTCAGGTAACTTCCGCCGGCTGTGGTGTTGTTCGGGATTTTGCAGGACATGGAATTGGTAAAAAAATGCATGAAGA
>Ga0075425_100002785_pt1 | contig 17553 bp, 16 predicted proteins | sample SoiMethybrSBSTD4_FD_75300 | JGI IMG/M metagenome (GOLD analysis project Ga0075425, IMG submission 75300) | Bulk soil microbial communities from a Populus tree surrounding site in Tennessee, USA - Soil MetaG P. TD hybrid SBSTD4 | ecosystem: Environmental > Terrestrial > Soil > Tree plantation... | reverse complement strand
GTCGCCAGCGTGACGTGGTCGTTCTGCACGTTCTCGACGAGCTTGAACGGGCCGGAGCCGATCATCTGCTTGTTCTCGAAGGCGACCGGGTCCTTCACGTCCTTCCAGATGTGCTTGGGAAGGATGTACATGAACGCCATCCGCGACTCGAAGTTGCCGACCGGCGACGAGAGGTGGATGAGGATGGTCGTCGGGTCAGGTGCCTCGATCGAAGTGCAGACGTCGCAGTAGCTGGGCAGATACGGGAAGTCCGCCGTGTCGCGATAGAGCTCGAGCGTGAACTTCACGTCGTCGCTCGTCAGCGGCGTCCCGTCGTGGAACTTGGCGTTGCTGACGAAGTGCATCGTCCAGGTCTTTCCGTCGGCGCTCGGCGACCAGTCGGTCGCCAGCTCGGGGACGAACTTGCCGCTGCCGTCCAGCCCGATCGGCGTGTCATAGACGAGCTCGTACAGGATGTACGACTCCTCGAGGAGCCCATCGCCAGGGTTGAGTGAGTCAGGGGACCCGCCCCATCCGACATGCAGGATGCCTCCGGTCGCGGTCGAGGCGCTGGCCGACGGACCGCTGCTCCCGCCGCCCGCGGACGGGCTCGGCGAGCCTTGCGTACAGGCGGCGATCAGCAGCCCGAGTGCGACAACGAGGGCGAGGGCCGGCATTGGGCGGAAAGCGGGCATCGGGTCTCCTTCAAGAGGTGCGACACGGACCGCTGCAGGCAGCGCGGCGAGGATGGCACACCGACGTGCCGCGGGTCAACGGTTCGGCGAGCCGGTCGACTATGCTCGGGCGGCATGACGGCCGTCACCGCCCGGAACCTGGTCAACGCGCAGGTCGCCATCGAATCCTTCGACCTCTCCCCCGATGGCACGTTCGTCGTCTACGCAGCGCGCACCGTGGTGCAGGGCGCCTACCGGTCGCATCTCTGGGCGGTGCCGTGGGAGGGCGGGCGTCCTCGTCGCCTCACCAGCGGGGCGGTCCGCGACTCGGTCCCATCCATCGGCCCGGACGGCTCGGTCGCGTTCGTCCGCTCCCCTGCCGACGTGCCCAAGCCCGCCGCGCGCGCACCTGCTCCCGCGCAGGAGGCCCAGATCTGGACGGTCCCCCTCGCCGGAGGCGACTCGCGCCAGGTGACGCGGCTGCCACACGGCGGCGGCTCGCCACGCTGGAGCCCCGATGGGGGCAGCCTCGCATTCCTCGCCGAGGCCGGGCCACACCGTTTCGCCGTCGGACCGGAACGCCCCGGCAGGGAGATCACGGCGCGACGGATCACGCGCGCCGACTTCCGGGACGACGACGTCGGCAACCTCTCGCGGCGGACGCACCTCTGGGTCGTAGGGCGGCGGCGCGGGGCGCGGCCCGTCCAGCTGACCCGCGGCGACTTCGACGTCGAGGATCCCACCTGGGCGCCCGATGGGACCTGGCTCGCCTTCAGCGCCGACATGGGTCCCGATGTGAACCTCGCCCCGCACGCCACCCTTCATCGCGTCTCCGCCAACGGCGGCAAGGTGAGCCTCCTGGCGAGCCTGCAGGGTGACGCGACGGACCCCGCGGTCTCGCCCGATGGCCGCTGGGTTGCCTTCCTGGGGACGGACGTCGTCGATTCGCCCGAGTACGAGCCGACCCGCCTCTGGCTGGTGCCGGCGGACGGCGGGGCGCCGCGTTCCGTGACGCGCTCGCTCGACGACGCGATTGGGTGCTGGTCGTGGGCCGACCTCGTGCAGGCAGAGGACGGCCAGGGTCCCGTCTGGCTCTCCTCCCAGGAGTTGGCGGTGATCGTCGCCGCCAACGGGCGGAACGTCCCGCACCGGATCTCGGTGAGCGGGGCGATGCGCCCGCTGCTTGCCCCTGGGCGGGTGGTAGGCGCCGCGCTTCGTGTCGGAGGAGGGCGGATCGCCATGAGCGGCGGCATCGACCGTCATGCGGGCGAGGTCTACGCCCTGGAGGGCGCCGGCCTGCGGGTTCCAGCGCGTGCGCGGGCGATCTCAACGCAGGGATCGGCGTGGCAGCGGCGGTTCCCGCTCCCCCGCTGGGACGAGCTGTCGGTCCCGACTGCGGCCGGCTTGATGCAGGTCTGGCTGGCCTCCCCGCCCGGCGCGCCGAGTCGGCCGATGCCCACGATCGTCCATCTCCATGGGGGGCCCTATGGCGCCTGGGGCCCCGGCGGGACGATGGACGCGATGCACCTGACGGCCCGCGGGTATCGGGTGCTGATGGCCAACCACCGCGGGTCAGCCGGGTTTGGCGCGCGATGGGCGAAGGCGCTCGCCGGCCGTTGGGGCGACGTCGACGCGCAGGACGTGCTGGCGGCCGTCGACGAACTCGTGAAGCGCGAGCTGGTCGACCCGCAGCGGCTTGGCCTCATGGGGCTCTCGTACGGCGGTTTCCTGGCGGAATGGCTCGTAGGCGTCACGGATCGGTTTCGGGCGGCGGTCGCCGAGAATGGTGTGAGCAACCACGTGACCGCCTGGGGCAACTCGTTCTTCGGCGTCGAGTACGACCGCCGCTGGAAGCTGGGCGACCCGCTCACGCGGAGCGGGATGCTCCGCCTGTGGCGCTCATCGCCCCTGGCGAATGTGGCACGGGTCCATACGCCGCTCCTGCTCCTGCAGGCAGAGGAGGATCGCGTCTGTCCGTCGTCCGACGCCGAGCAGATGTTCATCGCCCTGCTCGCGCTCGGCCGCGACACCGAGCTGATCCTCTACCCGGAGGAGCACCACGTCATGAAGAGCCACGGCCGGCCGGACCGCCGCATCGACCGCATGCAGCGCTCGCTCGATTGGTTCGACCGGTGGATCGGGGAGTCGCCCGCCTAGCCGGTCGACTTGCGGCTCAACCGCTCGGCCAGGCCGCCCGCCACGAGGGCGAGACCCAGCACGATGATCGCGATCGAGCCGATGAGCCGGAACGTCTCCCCACCGAAGGCTGTGGCGAACGCCAGGTAGGCGATCGCCGCCCCGACCGCCATGCCGGAGCCGATCCACTTGAATGCCGGTAGATCGGCTATCCAGCCAGCCGCATACAGGCCGATGCCGATCGAGAACGGGACCACCGTCCAGAGGTAGGACCATGCGTCCCATCGGTCGTTGAGGCTGGTGTAGAGGAGCGCGCCGCCAACGCCGGCGAGGAAGGTGCCGGGGATCACCATGCCGGCCCGCAGCCGGCGATTCCGCCCACCGATCGCGGCCGGGACGAGGAAGAAGGCGGAGAGGAGCAGCACGATCGCCGGCCACCAGGCAAGCAGCTCGTCGCTGATGCCGAGCCCGGCGAACCATGACCCGAGCGGCTCGCTGGCGAGCACGAGCACGCCGATGACGAGCAGGCTCAGGCCCAGGACCAGCTCCACGGCCCGCGTCATGGCCGCGAGTATAGTGCCGCCCATGGCCGACTCCGACCGGTCGCACCTGGTCGTCTGGGCGCAGCGCGGCGCCTTCCTTGGCCTCGTCCTGATGCTCCTCGGGCCTTCGATCCTGCTGGTCTACGCATGGAGCGAGGTGCTCAACAATCCAGGCGTCTCGCTCGTTGATGGCTACTGGATCGGCCGATTACCGTGGATTCCGTTGGGGATCGTGCCCGCCCTGACGGGAGGCGTCATCGGCCTCGTCAGTGGCGCCGTCACGATTGCCATCGTCGGAGGCTGGTGGCGCCGCGTGTTGATCGTGCCGGCCTTCGCGGCCGCCGCGTTCTGGTGGTCGATGGCCCTCTATCTGTATCCCATGCCATACATGCAGGGTCCGGACCCGGTCACCTTCGCCTACTCGCTGCCATCCAGCGCGGCCGTCTTCGTGCTGCTGCCGGCGGTCCTGCTGGCGGGCCTCTCGCTCACTCCACGGATGCCGAGCCCGCCGCGAACTCGGCTGCGACCAATCCCCCATCGCGAGCCCTGGTCAGAACCGACGCCCGAGGGCGAGCCGGAGGTCTGAGCCGCTACATCTCGCCTTCGAAGGCGGGCTGCGGCATGCGGAGCTGGCGGTCCTTGCGGTAGCCGAGCAGGTAATCGGCCTGGATGAGGGTGTGGATCTGCGAGGTCCCCTCGTAGATGACCGATCCCTTGCTGTTTCGCAGGTAGCGCTCGACCGGGTATTCGTCGCTGTAGCCGTAGGCGCCGTGGATCTGGATCGCATCCATCGCGCTCTGGACGGCGTGGTCGGTGCAGAACCACTTGGCAAGGCTCGTCTCGCGGGTATTGCGCTCGCCCGCGTTCTTCTTCGCCCCAGCCTTGAAGACGAGCAGCCGTCCCGCCTCGATCCCCGCGTACATGTTCGCCAGCATCTGCTTGACGAGCTGGTGCCGCCCGATCTCCTCGCCGAACGTCTTGCGCTCGTGCGCGTACTTCAACGACGCGTCGAGGCAGGCCTGGGCCAGGCCGACGGATCCTGCCGCGACCGTGTAGCGCCCCTGGTCGATGGCGCTCATCGCGATCGTGAACCCCTCCCCCTCCTCGCCGACCCGGTTCGCCGCCGGCACCTCGCAGTCGGAGAAGGTCAGGATCCCGGTGTTGCCGGCGCGAACGCCGAGCTTGCCGTGCAGCGACTCGCTGCTGAACCCCGGGAAGCCGCGCTCGACGATGAAGGCGGTGATCCCCTTGTGGCCGAGGCTGCGATCGACGGTGGCGAAGACGAGCGCTGAGTCGGCCGTATCGGCCAGGCTGATCCAGATCTTGCTGCCGTTGAGGATGTATCGGTCGCCATCCCGGCGAGCGGTCGTGGCGAGGTTGGCGGCGTCGCTGCCGACCCCCGGCTCAGTGAGGCCGAAGGTGGCGAGCTTCTCCCCGCGAGCCTGCGGGCCGAGGTAGCGCTCCTTCTGGTCGTCGTTGCCCCATTGGAGGAGCGTCAGCGAGTTGAGGCCGGTGTGGACCGAGAGGATCACCCGGAACGCGGTGTCGGCCCGCTCCATCTCCTCGCAGAGCAGTGCGAAGGCGATGTAGTCCATCCCCGTCCCGCCGTAGCGCTCGGGGATCGGCAGGCCCAGGAAGCCGGCCGCGCCCATCTTCTCGTAGAGCGAGCGGTCATAGGTCGCTGTGGCGTCCATGTCGTGGATGCGCGGCAGGATCTCGCGCTCGGCGAAGGCGCGGGCAGTGCGCTGCACGTCGCGCTGGGCATCGGTGAGCGAGAAGTCGACCATCAGGCTCGGATTCTACGGGGCCGCGCTACGCGTTCGCGTCGATCCCCATGAAGGTGAGCACGCGGCGCCACGCGTCGGCTGCGGCGTCGGCGTGGTCGCTGGCGCGTCGGTCGAAGAACGAGTGCGGCGCACCGTCGTAGACGACCGTCGTGTGGGTCACCCCGGCGCCGTCCAGCGCCCGGTCGAAGGCGGCGATCGCGTCAGGACCGATCCCCTTGTCAGCCCCACCGAACAGCGCGAGCACCGGGCAGGTGAAGCGCGGCGCCTCGTCGACAGGAGCCGGCAGGCCGACCAGGTTCGGCCCGACGGGCGGGCCATAGAAGCCGATGACCCCCGCCGCACCGATCCCCGAAGCCGCCTGCAGGAGGCTGAGGCGCCCGCCGAAGCAGAAGCCGACCGTGTAGAGCCGGCTCGGCGCCCCGCCCTCGGGAGAGCGGAGATAGGCTGCCGCCGCAGCGACATCCGCGTTCAACGTCGCCGGCTTGGTCCGCCCGATATGGCTTTCATAGTCGAAGTCAGCGCCGCGGCGGCTCGTTCCCGCCGTCCGGCTGAAGTAGTCGAAGGCGACGGCATCCACGCCCGCCTGGGCGAAGCGCAGGACCAGCTCCTCGTAGAAGGGGTGCAGTCCGCGGACGTCGGGGATGATCACGATCCCCGCCCCCGATGGCTGTTCGGCACGGGCTGCAAAGGCGGCGACCCTGGTCCCGTCCTCGGAGGTGAGGATCACCTCACGTGCATCGAGCGCGGCGCCACGGATCGGCGGGAGCGGCGGGCGGGATTCGAGGTCGTGGCACATGCCTGTTCAGCCCAGCTGCTGGACCGCGACGTACGTGCCCAGCAGGAGTGCCGCCGCCACAACGAGGTAGGCGCTCGCGCGCAGGGCAACGGAGCTGCGACGAACCAGCGGCGAGCCGTCGCCGGTGCGCCACATGCCACCCATGGTCGGCACGTTGACCGGGGCCAGCAGGAGCCCGATCACCGCGCCGACGAGCAGGCCCCCGACGTGGCCGGTCCAGCTGATGAACGGCACGGTGAAGGTGATGAACAGGTTCAGCACGAGGAGCGTTCCGATCTGCGAGAGCATCGCCCGCGCCTGCGGCCCGAGGAGCAGGTGGCGGCGCCGCGAGACGATGAAGCCGAGGCCGAAGAGGCCGAAGATCGCGCCGGATGCGCCCAGCGCTGGGGTATTCGGGGCGACAAGGATCGTCAGCACGCTGCCGCCCAGGGCGCACAGCAGGTAGATGAATGCGTATTCGATGTGCCCATAGAGCTGCTCCATGATCGGGCCGAACAGCCAGAGCGCGTACATGTTCAGCCCGATGTGCAGGATCCCCAGGTGCAGGAACGCGGCGGTGATGAGGCGCCACCACTCCCCGTGCGCGACGCTGGGGCCGTAGACAGCGCCCGCCTGCGAGAGCGGCCCGTTGCCGCCGCCGAAGAGCGAGAGGCCCGATCCCCCGGAGAGCAGCCCGTCCGCGAGGAAGACGACCACGTTGATGGCGATCAGCGCCCAGGTGACGTACGCAGGGTAGGTCGCGTAGGCCCCCCGAGCCCGGTTGAACTGCCGCCGGGCCGAGAAATCGTGCCCCGTCTCCTTGAGGAGCCACGCGATCCGGTTGGCGATCGCGCCGCGCTCTGCCGCTGGAGCCCGGCGATCGGCCTCACGGTAGGCCTCGATTGCCTCGTCGAGCTCTCCATTGCGAACCCGCTGCTCGGCAACGGCGCGCCAGCCGAGCCACGCCTGGGAGCCGCCACGATCGGCCGCCGACTGCCACGCCGAAAGGGCGGCCGCCTCGTCGTCGAGGCGATAGCGGGCGGTCCCGATCGCGAGCCAGGCCGCGGTGCCGAGCTCAGCGTCGGCCTGCCCGGTGAGCGGGGTGAGGGTCTCGACCGCCGCCTCGAGGTCGCCCCTATCGAGGAGGCGTTGCCCCTCTGCGAGGCGCTGGCGGGGATCGTCGGTCATAGGCGGCGCATTATCGTCCGAGAACGAAACGACCGCCGAGAGATTGGCACCTCGGCGGTCGCTACGCGCCCCCTGGCGGGAACGGAGCCGTCCCGGCGTCAGCCGGGACCGGCATCAATGGCGCGGGCTATTTCGCGCGGCGCAGGAAGTCCAGCACGTCGTCGTAGCGGAACCGGCGATCGCCGCGACTGGTGACCCGGAAGAATGGGATCTCGCCGCGATCACCGAGCCGCTTGACCGTGTTGACATGCAGGTGGAGCATCTCGGCGACCTCGCTCGCCGTGAGCAGCTTCCCGATCTCTTGACTGATCATCGGTGGCGTTGTTTCCCAGTGCTGTTGGAGCGCGCGCGGACCGATTGGGTGCAGAGGGCGCGGCTTCTGGCCGGATAGTAAGGTTGAGGTGGGCTGGGGAGGCCCGGTACTTTCGGTCCGTCTGACGGGGTACTTCCGCGATGCCGGTCTACGAGCGACATGTCTTCGTCTGCACCCGCGGCGAGTGGTGCCCGTCGGTCGATGGCGACGGCCTGGGCGTCCACGCGGCGCTCAAATCCGCGGTCCGTGCGGCAGACCTCGCCGGGCGCGTGCGTGTGAATCACTCCGGCTGCTTCAGCCAGTGCGGCAATGGACCGATGGCCGTCGTCTACCCCGAAGGTATCTGGTATGCGGCCCTCACCCCGGCCGATGCCGGCGAGATCGTGGAGAGCCACCTGCTCCGCGGTCAGCCGGTCGAGCGCCTGCGCTACGACCCGCCGACGCCGGGCTCGCACCAGCTCGAGCGCGAGGCCGATGGCCGCCCCATCGGCCGCAGCGCTCCCTGGCCAGCGGGCAGCACGGACTGAGCTAGCGAGTTCCCTCCAGGCAGGTACAGCCGTCAGGGCCGACGACCGCTGCGTGCGGCGTCGCCGGCGGCATGATGAATCCGTCGCCGGGACAAAGCTCGACGGGCGTTGCATCGGTCCCGATCAGGAACGTGATCGAGCCCGCGGCGCAGACCAACAGCTTGGTGTAGTCGTGGCTGTGCACGGCGTACCGGTCGCCTGGCCCGTTCGACCACGCGCGTGGCTCCACTCCGGCTGCGCGCAGTCGGGTCGCCGCATTTGACGTGTTCGGGGCCTCCGGTCGATCCCAGGCGAGCGGGGTCAGCGGCGGCGGGAGCGCCCCGTCCAGCCCGGCGCTCAACGCGTAACGGCCGCGGTCTCGCCGCCGATCCGTTGGGCGAGGTATACGGGGATCACGCTCAGCAGCAGCAGGACCAGCGCCACGACGTTGACGACGGGCAGCTCGGTCGGCCGCTGGATCGAGGTGAAGATCCAGATCGGGATCGTCTGGGTCCCCGCGCCGGCGGTGAAGAGCGTGACGATGATCTCGTCGAACGAGAGCGCGAAGGAGAGCAGCGCGCCGGATAGCAGCGCCGTCCGCATCGCCGGCATCGTGATCCGGCGGAAGGTGAGGAGGGTATCGGCGCCAAGGTCGGCCGATGCCTCCTCGGGGGTCCTCGGCAGCCGGCGCAGTCGCGCGACGATGTTGTTGTAGGCGATCACCACGCAGAACGTAGCGTGCCCGACGATGATCGTCGGCAGCCCAAAGGTCAGCCCCATCGTCTTGAACGTGGTCTGCAGGGCGATGCCGGTGACCACCCCTGGCAACGCGATCGGGAGCACGAGAACGAACGAGATCGTGTCGCGGCCGAAGAACGAGAAGCGCTGCACCGCGAGTGCCGCCAGCGTTCCGAGGACCAGGGCGACGGCGGTGGCGCTGGCCCCTGCGATGATCGAGTTGAGGAAGGCAGCCCGCACGGCGGGGTTCGCGGCGGCGTCTCCGAACCAGTGCAGCGTGAGGCCTGGCGGCGGCCACGCCAGGGCCCGCGATGGGTTGAAGGCGTAGATCGCCAGGATCAGCAGCGGCAGGTAGAGGAAGCCGAGCACGACCCACGTGCCGATGCGCAGCAGCAGGCGAACGCCTGGCGATTCGGTCATGAGCGCGCCTTCACAGCGACTCGAAGGCGCCCAGCCGCCGGGCGATGACGAGGTAGACGAGCATGATCGCGATCGGGAAGAGCGAATAGGCGGCCGCCACCGGCAGGTTGCCCAGCGACGAGTTGTCGTAGATCACGTTGCCGATGAACTTCGCGTCGGCCACCAGGTCCGGCACGATGTAGTCGCCCAGGCTCAGCGAGAAGGTGAAGATCGAGCCCGCCACGAGCGCGGGGAAGACAAGGGGCAGGACGACGCGGCGGAACGTCGTCCCCGCCTTCGCCCCCAGGTCTGACGAAGCCTCGAGCAGTGACGAGGGGATCCGCTCCAGTCCTGAATAGATGGGCAGGATCATGTACGGCAGCCACAGGTAGCTCAGCACGAGCCAGGCATTGAACAGCTGGGTCAGCCCGGGCCCGGGGATCCCGAACGGGGTCAGGACCCACGACAGAAAGCCATTACCCTGCAGGATCGTTCGCCATGCGAACGCCTTCACGAGGTAAGCGGCCCAGAGCGGCATGAGCACCGCGACCAGGAGTGCTCCCCGTGCTCGCGGCGATGCGATGCGGGCCATGTAGTACGCGATCGGGAAGGCGAGCAGGGCATCGGCGAGGGTGACTGCGATGGCGATCCCCACCGTCCGGAGCGCCACGGTCGCGTAGACCGGCTTCGTGAAGATGTCGACGAATGCCTTCAGCGTCCAGGCGAACGGGGTCACGTTTCCGGTGAACGCGTCCTTCTCCCAGAAGGCGTTGAGCAGCAGAACGACCAGCGACCCGATGTAGACGACCCCCACCCACAGGACGGGCGCGGCCAGCAGCAGCGCGAGCTGGGCGCGCGGCCGGGTGTAGAGCCAGCGGGCGAGCCGTCGCGCTCGACTATCGACGGGTCGCTGCTGCATGTCTCCTGCGAGGCCGGGAGCGGTCATCGGTACTCCGGCAGAGTCAGCCCGAAATGGCGCTCCCCGGGAAGCGGACCTCCCGGGGAGCCTTCAGCTCACGTGCCCCGGAGCGTGCTCCAGGCCTCGACCCATGCGTCCTGGTCCTTGCAGGTCGTCGCGTCGTCGTTGTCGGCGCACGACGCCTGTGGCGTGGTCCAGTACCAGATCTTGTCCCAGTACGCCTCGTCGCTGGCGTGCTGTGCGGCGCAGTGGCCGGGGAGGATCGCCTCTGCCGCGTCACATGCCTTCTGCGTGACGGCCGCCTCGCCGAACCAGACCGTCGCCTGGGCGTTCGCCTGCGGCGAGATGATGTGGTTCATCCAGCGGTACATACAGTTGGGGTGCTTCGCGTTCTTGGCGATCATCCAGGTGTCCGACCAGCCGGTGGAGCCCTCATTGGGGAGGACGGCCTCGACCGGGGCTGGCGGATCCTCGCCCTTGAGCAGGTTGACCTGGTACGGCCAGGTCGTGCCGATGACCGTGTCGCCCGACTCGAAGGTCTGCACCTGGTCGGTGAGCAGGCCCCAGTAGACCGCCCCATTCGCCTTTTGCTGCTGCAGGAGGGCAATGGCGGCGTTGAACTGCTTGTCGGTCAGCTGGTACGGGTTGGTGATGCCGAGGTCCGGCTGCTTCTGCATCAGATGGAGGGCCGCATCGGCGATGAAGATCGACGAGTCGTAGATGCTCAGCTTGCCCTTGTAGGAGGAGCCGCCCTCCCAGATCGGATCCCAGCTGGTCGGCGCGGTCGTCACCACCGTCGTGTTCCACATCAGCAGGTTGGGGCCTCGACCGTGCGGGACGCCGTAGGGGACCCCGTCCTTCGAGTTGAAACCCTTGAGCTTGAGCCCCTCGAAGACGTCCTTGTAGTTCGGGATGAGGTCTGTGTTGACGGGCGCGACGTCGCCGGCGGCCATCAGCCGGATCGTGGCGTCGCCGGAGAATGAGCCGCCGTCGTACTGGCCTGACTTGAGGAGCTGGACGCCGTTGGCCGAGTCGGTCATCGGGGTGGCATTGACCTTGCAGCCGGTGTCCTTCTCGAAGCCGGTGACCCAGTCGTACGCCTTGTCGACGGCACCGCGCTCCGCGTAGCCGTCCCAGATGATGAGGTTCAGGGCGCCCTCGCCGTCGCCGAGCGAGGTCAGCGCGCCGGCCGGCACCGATGAGCCGCAGGACGCCAGGACCACGCCGATGGCAACCAGGGCTGCCGGGATCGTCATTCTCCGCATCAGGACTCTGCTCCCTCTCCTTCCCCCAACGTGGTTGCGCTCCCCTTGAGGGAGAGCACGTGCTGGCGCTGCCAGATCAGCCTGACGACGCGGCCCTTGGCCGCGAGCGCCTCCATGGAGGATGCCTGCAGGTTCTGCTGCGTGACGATCAGCTCGCCACCGGCATCCAGGGCCACGATGTACCGCGTATCGGCGCCAAGGTACACCACTTCCTTGACCCGCCCAAGCGCCGAATGCTCATGCTCCGCGACCGGGTCATTGGGCTCGGCGAGGCGGATCTTCTCGGGTCGTACGGTGAATGTCCCTTCGGTTCCGATGATGTGTTCCGCGGCCGATCCCTTGAGCAGGTTCGACGTCCCCACGAAGCCGGCCACGAAGGTCGTCTTCGGGTGCTCGTAGACATCCGCGGGGCTGCCCACCTGCTCGACGCGTCCCCCGTTGAAGACGGCGATCCGGTCGCTCATGACGAGCGCCTCTTCCTGGTCGTGAGTCACGTAGATGAACGTGATCCCGACGGCGGCCTGGATCGCCTTGAGCTCGATCTGCATCTCCTCGCGGAGCTTCAGGTCAAGGGCGCCCAGGGGCTCGTCGAGGAGCAGGACCCGGGGCCGGTTGACGAGCGCACGGGCCAGGGCCACGCGCTGGCGCTGCCCCCCGGAGAGCTGCCCGGGACGGCGCTGTTCGAAGCCGTCGAGCCGCACCATTCGCAGTGCGCCGGCCAGGCGCTCCTCCCGCTCGGCTGACGGCGTGCGCCGGACGACGAGGCCATAGGCGACGTTCTGCGCAACCGTCATATGCGGGAACAGGGCATAGTCCTGGAAGACCGTGTTGACGTCGCGGTCGAAGGGCGGGACGCCGGTGACGTCTCGCCCGTGGAGGAGGATGCGGCCCTCGCTGGGCGTCTCGAAGCCGGCGATCATGCGAAGCGTCGTCGTCTTCCCCGATCCCGATGGGCCGAGCATCGAGAAGAACTCCCCGTCGGCGATCTCGAGGTCGACGCCAGCCACTGCCTCGACGTCGCCATAGCGCTTCACGATGTGCTCGAGGGTCACGGACGGGGCGCCGCGTGCCGGCGGAGATGCTGCGGTCATCGGTTCGAGCGCCACGAGCTCCCCTTTGGCGGGCCGGAGGATTGGCGCACTGTGCGGTCCCGCCTGCCACGTGTCAAGGCGTTTGGCGCGCGGCTGATAGAGTCGTCGCCGACCGTGAGCCGGGACGCTCCGGCGGGAGGGTGACGATGCTCGAATCGGGGGTTCTGCTGGGCGTTGGCTCGGCGGTCGCGTGGGGTACCGGCGACTTCGCCGGCGGCCTCGCGGCGCGTCGCTCGAGCGGCCTCGTCGTCACCGCCGGCGCCCAGCTGATCGGCCTGCTGGCGCTGCTGGTTGGGGTGCTCGTCCTGCGGCCCGCGGCGCCCCAGGCAGCCACCATTGGGTTCGGCGCCCTGGCGGGGATTGGTGGTGGGCTTGGCCTGGCCGCCCTCTACCGTGGCCTGGGGCTCGGTTCGATGGGGCTTGTCTCTGCCGTGTCCGGCCTGGGGGCCGTCCTGATTCCCCTTGGCGTCGGCATCTGGCTATGGGGCAACGACGTTCAGGCGCTCCAGCTCATTGGCGTCGCGCTGGCGCTCGCCGCGGTCGCCGCCGCGAGTGGCGCGACGACGAAGGGCGTGAGCCGGGAGGGCCTGGTCCTTGCCCTCATCGCGGCGCTCGGCTTTGGGCTCTGGTTCGTCTTCATCGATCGCGCCGCATCCCATGACCGCCTGTGGGCGCTCGTGATCAGCCGCGCCTCGGCGACGCTGCTTGTCGGCGGAACCGCAGCCGTCAGGGCGCGCCGGGCAGCCCCTCCCAACCTGCCACTGATCGCAGTAGCCGGGGTCGCCGACGTCGCCGCCAACGCAATGGTCGTGCTGGCCTTCGCCACGATCCCGGTCGGCGTCGCGGCGGCGCTGTCGGGAACCTACCCGCTGGCCACGATGCTGCTCGCGCGCGTCACCCTGAAGGAGTCGCTCCCCCGCCTCGGCCTGGCGGCCGTATTCCTGGCGGTCGCGGGCATCGTCTTCATCTCGCTGGGCAGCTGACGCAGCCCGGCCTCAGGCAGGCCAGCCGCCGCCCGTGTGCGCCCCGCGCTGACGCGCATCCTGGGCCATCTCTGCTGCTCCGTGCACCCTCGTCGGCCGCGAAATCGGGCCGAATCTGGGTGTCGACAGCAGACAACAGCAGGCCTTACTCCCTGCTTATCAGCGGCTTACCGCACGGCTATCATGGCCGGACGCCCTTCAACTGCTGCGGACGCCCATCAATGCTGCGGATGTGCATCGAGAGCCCTATCGCATGACCTTCGACCGCGTCGCCCTCGTCGAGGCCAGCCTCGACGGCTACCTCGCGCAGGCGGCCGCCGCCGCGACCCAGCTCGCCCCGGACGCGCCGCTACGCGAGGGGAGCGCGCTCACCGCGCGCAAGGCGGTGGAGCTCTTCGAGGACCAGATCCTCTCCCGCCAGCTCGACGTCGCGGCGCGCGAGCTCAAGAAGTCCAACCGCAGCTTCTACACCATCAGCAGCGCCGGCCACGAGAACAACGCTGCGCTCGGCGCGCAGCTGCGGATCACCGACCCAGCGTTCCTCCACTACCGCTCCGGCGGCCTGATGATGGCCCGCGCCCGGCAGCTCCCCGGCAGCACCCCTGCCTTCGACACGCTGCTGGGCATCGTCGCCAGCAGCGATGATCCGATCGCCGAGGGGCGTCACAAGGTCTGGGGCAGCCGGCCGCTCTGGGTGCCGCCGCAGACGTCGACGATCGCCAGTCATGTGCCGAAGGCGATGGGCCTCGCATTCAGCCTGGCTCGCGCGCGGCGGCTCGGCGTGGCCACGGACCTGCCCGACGACTCCATCGTCCTCTGCTCGTTCGGCGACGCGACCATCAACCACGCATCGGCCCTGGCCGGCATCAACACCGCCCGCTATGCCGTCCGCCTTGGCCTTCCGATGCCGATCCTCTTCGTCTGCGAGGACAACGGGACCGGCATCAGCGTCCCGACGCCTGAGGGCTGGATCGGCGCCACCTTCGGCAACCTCGAGCACCTTCGCTACGACCTGGCCGATGGCGAGATCGACGAGGTGTGGGACGTCATCGCCGATGCCATCCACTTCGTCCGCAATGCCCGCCGGCCTGCCTTCCTCCACCTGCGGACCGTGCGGCTCTGGGGCCACGCCGGCTCAGACGCGGAGCTGACCTACCGCACTGCCGAGGAGATCGCTGAGAACGAGTCGCGCGACCCGCTGCTGCGCAACGCTCGCCGCCTGATCGAGACCGGGGCAGCCACCCCCGATGACCTCCGCGCCCTCCTCGCCGACACACGCGCCCGCGTGATGGCGGCCGCCGAGGAGGCGACTCGCCGCCCGCGCCTCGAAACCACCGAGGAGGTGATCGCGCCGCTGGCGCCCTATCACCCACCGAAGATCGTGGCGCGCGTCGCGACGCCCCTCCTCGAGCCGGCCGCCCGGCTCGAGCTCCACGGCGGGAGCCTGCCCGAGAATGCCTCCGCCCCGAATGCGCGGACGCTGGCCGGCAACCTGAACGCGGCCCTGGCCGACGAGCTCGGGCGTCGCCCGGAGCTGATCGTCTTCGGCGAGGACGTCGGCCGCAAGGGCGGCGTCTACAACGTCACGAACGGGCTCCAGAAGCGGTTCGGGTCGGGACGCGTCTTCGACACGCTACTCGACGAGACGTCGATCCTGGGCATCGCCCAGGGAGCGGCCCACATCGGCCTCTTGCCCATCCCGGAGATCCAGTACCTCGCCTATCTGCACAACGCGCTCGACCAGATCAGGGGTGAGGCCGCGTCGCTCCAGTTCTTCAGCTCGGGCCAATTCCGAAACCCCATGGTCGTGCGCGTCCCCGGCCTCGCCTACCAGAAGGGGTTCGGCGGGCACTTCCACAACGACAACAGCGTCGGCGCCCTGCGGGACATCCCTGGCCTCATCGTCGCCGCTCCGGCGCGAGGTGACGACGCGGCCCGCATGCTGCGCGGCGCCATTGCCATGGCCGCGGAGGACGGGCGGGTCGTCGTCTTCATCGAGCCGATCGCGCTCTACCACGAGAAGGACCTGGAGGCCGATGGCGACGGCGGCTGGCTGACCGCATATCCCGCCCCGCCCTCGGCCTTGCTGCCAGGGGAGGTCGGCCTCCACGGGCCACATGACAGCGGCTCCCCCGACGTCCTGATCGTCACCTACGCGAACGGCCTGCGCCTCTCGCTCCAGGCAGCGCGCCGGCTGCGGGAGCAGCACGAGATCGCCGCGCGGGTCCTGGACCTGCGCTGGCTGAACCCGCTCCCCCACCAGGCGATCCGCGAACAGGCTTCGTCGATCGGCGCGGTGCTGGTCGTCGACGAGTGCCGGCGCACCGGCGGCGGGGTCGCGGACGCGGTGATCGCGGACCTCGCCGAGGCCGGGATCGGGCGCCGGCTCTGGTCGGTGCGGGCCGTTGATAGCTTCGTGCCGCTGGGAACAGCGACCTCGGCGGTGCTGGTGGGCGTCGACCAGATCGTGGCAGCGGCGCTCACTGCGGTGAGCGGCAGGCTGCGCGCATGACCCGCGCCGTACTGGCCTGCCCGGGACGCGGCTCGTATGCCGCCGCCTCGCTCCACTCCCTGCCCGGTGACCATCGCTGGGTCGTCGCCGCGGAGAAGATCCGCTCGCGTTACGGCCTCGAGCCGCTCCTGGAGCTGGACCGCGAGGACCGCTTCGACCCCTCGCGCCACCTCCAGCCGGTCCACGCTTCGCCGCTCATCTTCCTCGTGTCGATGCTCGATGCCGAGGCGGCGGCCGAGGACTACGAGATCACCGCGGTGATCGGGAACTCGCTGGGCTGGTACACCGCCCTCGCGGTCTCCGGCGCACTTCCCTTCGGGGACGCGTTCCGCCTCGTCCAGGAGATGGCGATCCTCCAGCAGGAGCCGCTCCCGAGCGGCGGGCCTGGCGGCCAGGTCATCTACCCCTTGGCGGACGCGGCCTGGCGGCCGGATCCGAAGCTGCGTGCCGCGGTCGAGGCGGCGCTGGCGGAGCCGAGCACGAATGGCGACGGCCACGTCCACGAGAGCATCGACCTGGGCGCGTACGCCGTCCTGGCCGGTGACGAGGAGGGAGTCGCGCGGCTGCTCGGCCGGCTGACCCCGGTCCGCGTCGGAGAGCGGATGTTCCCCCTGCGCCTCTCCCAACACGGGCCGTACCACACCCCCCTCGTCGCCCACGTGGCCGACGCCGCCCGTGAGCGGCTCTCCAACCTCCACTGGCAGCGGCCGTCCGTCACGCTGATCGACGGGCGTGGGGCGCGCTGGACACCATGGTCGACCGACCCGGCGGCGCTCCGCGATTACACCCTCAGCGAGCAGGTCACGACCCCGTTCCGCTTCGCCGTGAGCGTCCGGGTCGCCTTGCGGGAGGAGGCGCCGGACGTCCTTGTCCTGCCGGGACCGGGCAACTCCCTCGGCGGCATCTGCGGGCAGATGATCGTGGCGGAGGGCTATCACGGCATCCGCTCGCGCGAGGACTTCGAGATCGCACAGCGTTCAGAGGCGCCCGTCGTCCTCAGCATGCACCGGTAGGCGCATGGCCGAGCCCGATGCGGACGGGTTCGTCTCGCTCACCGAGCCGATCGACCTCAACCTCACCCTGGCTCCAATCGCCCACGGGCGCGGTGACCCGACGATTCGATTCGAGGCCGATGCGATCTGGCGCGCCACGCGCACGCCTGAAGGTCCTGCGACACTGCGCCTCCGAGCCGTCGCGCATGGGGTGGCCGTTGAGGCGTGGGGTCCCGGAGCGGGAAACGCAATCGAGGGTGCGGCGGACCTCATCGGCGCGAACGATGAGCCGGGTGCGCTTGTGCCCCAGCATCGCCTCATCGGCGAGCTCATCCGCCGCTTCGCCGGCCTGCGACTGACACGGACGAATCGTCCGTTCGATGCCCTGCTCCCCGCGATCTGCGAGCAGAAGGTGGCAGGCGTCGAGGCGCGTGCCGCCTTCCGAGGGATCGTCGCCCGCTGGGGTGAGCCGGCGCCCGGGCCGGTCGGGCTGCGCCTGCTCCCGGCGCCAGCGACCCTGGCCGCGCTTCCCTACTTCGCCTTCCATCCGCTTGGCCTCGAGCGCCGCCGAGCGGACCTGATCCGGCGGGCGGCGGCGCTGGCGCCGCGCATCGAGGGGGTCGCGCCGGAGGAGGCGTACAGCCGCCTTGGAGCCGTGGCGGGCATCGGTCCATGGACCCTCGCCGAGGTGGGACGCGTCGCGTTCGGCGACCCGGATGCGGTCAGCGTCGGTGACTACCACCTCCCCAACGTC
>Ga0075425_100002784_pt1 | contig 17553 bp, 3 predicted proteins | sample SoiMethybrSBSTD4_FD_75300 | JGI IMG/M metagenome (GOLD analysis project Ga0075425, IMG submission 75300) | Bulk soil microbial communities from a Populus tree surrounding site in Tennessee, USA - Soil MetaG P. TD hybrid SBSTD4 | ecosystem: Environmental > Terrestrial > Soil > Tree plantation... | reverse complement strand
ATCTCCCAATCGCATTGTTTGGCCATTGCCTCCAAACAGCAATCGATATAGCTGCAGGTTCATCTGTGACTGCTCATCCGGCAGCGTGACGCCTGATGAAGCCCACACCGCCACCGCCCCACCGTTTTCGGCTTTCATTAGCGACTCTGCCAGGCTATCGAGCGACGGATCATCAAAGTAGCCGTTCAAGCAGGTCATCATCACGAACACCGGCAACCGATCACCGTTACTGAGGCTTCCAACATCCTCAATCGTCAACAATCTATCGTGCCACGTGCTCGCCGACCCGTGCCCGGTGTAGTTGATAATCTTCTGCCCTTCCGCCAACGCCTCCAGCAATTGCTTCTTTGCTTCCGCCGTGTCAATCTGCCCGCGGTTGATCTGCATCACTTTCAGGCCATCCGGTACGAAGGAACGCAGCCGGCTTGCGGCAGTCTCAAAGTCGAAGCCTTCGTTTTTGTCAGCCACTAACAACATCGATCGAGACGCTTCGGTTCGCTCATAGTCGATTATCTTCTTCACCATCACGATGACTTCTTCGTTCGAGCGAGCAGGCAAACGACCCATTGCCAGATCGGCAATTCCATCCCCGTCGAAATCGGCGAGCCAGTCGTCACTCGCTGCTTCTAGCAACTGAGTGTCTAGCAGCTTAGTCGGCACCACATCCTGCTCACCAAATCCGAGATAGTTCTTCGCGTCGTAGCTGGCATCTCCCGCAAGAAGCACGTAACTCGGCGTCTTCTTCCAACTCGTTTTCGCATAAGCGAGAAAGTCTTTCACCGCGGCCGGCGACTTGTTTCCAAAGCTGAACTCATCATAAATGTCTTCGATATCCACCAGCGCGATCTTCAGTCCCTGGCTCTCCCGCAATGCAACCAGTGGCCGCAAGCTTGACGCCCAATCTCGGCGGCTGATGATTATCAGGTCAGCGGCGTTTGACGAACTACGCCAGTTCGATATTTGGTCTGGCGCAATCCGGTAGGGCTTCATAGCCTGCGCATCAGCGATGGCAAGTAATCGCCGCTCTCCCGCTCCGGCCGGCGTCGCGGTCACCGCATATCCGGACTTTTGATACTCGATACTAGCGGCGATCTCTTGCACTGAATCCGGGTTAGTAACATCGAACACACGGATCTCCCCGCTGTTGAAGCCGAAGATCGTCACCGCCTGATTGCCTGTAGCCGTGAGGCGCAAGGCATCATCATCGGCCGCGAAGCTGTGCCAGTAAGTGAGTCGGATGTAATCGATGAGGCTGATGTCGCTCGGCCCACCCTGAGTCACCAGCTTCACTTCATTGTCACCCGATTTCAAAAGCGAGTGCGGCACGCTGAAGCTGGCCACGCCCTCGGCTTGTCGGTAGAAAAACTGTTCGCCGATAAAGACTCCGTTGAGATACACCCAGGTTCGATGTTGCTGCAGCGTTACGCCTTGCAACGCCACTTCCAGGGTCGCCGCTCCTCCGACTGATCCATCGACGTGCTCAAGCGTGAGTGTCTGATCAACTGGTTGCGCGGCGAGCACTGACCCGAAGAAGTTCTCGCGATCGCCGTTGCGCAAAGCAGCAAAATAGATCGTCCGGTCCTTGCGCTCGACGGTGTAAAGGAAGCTTGGGGCCGTTGTGGGATAGCCGGCGGACTTGATCTGCGGAATGCGCAGGCCGGGCTGTGTACCGCTGATCAGCCAATACACTCTTTGGGCGGTGAAGGCTGCATCGATGCCTCTGCCGTAGAACTCGACCGCGGCAAGCCGACCTTGTTTGTCTTTGACGACGTTGATCGGCACCTGCTGGCCATCGGCATACAATTGCAATAAGGCCGGATTCGCATTTGGATCAAACCCTGCTTGAGCAAGCTCGGTGGCAGTGATCCTGTACCAGCCTTCGCGATTCACCCAAAGCTTCACGGCTCCTTGTCGCACCAGTGCTGTTTGCGATGCGATCTGTTCAGCTTTCATGTTTTGCAGCGCCGCCCCTCGCTCAACAGTGCGAGTTAATCCCGCTTGAGCAGGCGTGCTTTGTCCGATGAAAGGCGAAATACTTCGCACAGGACCGATGCCGCCGGCCAGCTTCGAAGCGTAAGGCCCGTGCCAGCTGCTTTGGCCGTTAAGGTCTACATCTTCGAGCCAGTACGATTCAGCGGCCTTGTTGCTAGCCGTGGTGTCCCAGAACGCGTAGTTGCGGCCTGCTCTCAGCACCGTGTTGCCGCTGGTCAGCAATGCCGAGCCCGCAAGCAGATCTGGATTGATTCGCACGCGCTTGCCTGCTTCATCGCGGTAGAGATTGAAGCCGAGGTTGTTCACTTCAAACCCAGTCTGCCATTCGATGAGCACACCGCCGTCGTAACCCGTTGCGATGAGGGAGTCGAGCTCGGCAGCGGTCGGGATGGTGGAGTTCATCGTCCAAGGCGAGAACTGCGTAACGCCGTTCATCTCAACCCAATTCGCAGTCGTATCAAATGCTGATTGGCCGATATTCACCCAGTTGACGCCGTCGTATCTCCAGAGCCTCAAATTCATCCCCTCGATGTTTCCATTGAGGTCGTCGTCCTGATAGTGCAAGCGCAGCGTCGCCGCGTAGCCGCTTCCTCCCGTTGGTGTGATCGTGTACTTGCGAGCGATTGCCTGTGGGAAAGGCGCAGGCGTCGTAGGTACATGCTTGTCGAGGTTGATCGTAACGTCGGAAGGCGGCGTGCCTGTGTCAAAGCGAATCGTGTTGAAGGGATTTCCGAAGCTCAGTGCCGAGCCGACTATGAAGCCTGTCCGTTTGACGGCGCCGACGACATCCCCGCTGCCGCTCGATGTGGCGTTTGCGGGCATCGTCAGTGTGAATGCGCCGGCGTTGAGGTCGCCGCCTGTGAGTGACAGTTCGCCGTTGACGGTTGTGTTTGCCGAAAGTGTTACTCCGGCGCTATTGGCAATAGTGAGATTGTTGTAACTCACGTTTGCAGGAGCGGTGCTCTGCGCGACGGCTCCGTTGTAGACGATCGTGCTGCCGGTGGTCGTGAGCAACCCATCTGCTTGCAACGCTGTTCCCGCTCCCGACAAAGTAATAGCGAACGAAGAGATATTCAGCGAGCCGCCGCTGCTGACGTAGACATTCACCAGCGAGAAATTGTTGCCGAGCGTGACTGATGCGCCTGACAAGACGATGAAGGTGTTGTTGCCCGCGAATACGCCACTCCCTGTGACGCTTTGTGAAGCGCCGCCGAACAACGCGGACGCGACGGTGATCTGACCGTTGTCTGTGAACGTCGGCCCGGTCTGCAAGAGTGCGCCAGCTCCGGCAATCGTGCCGCTCACGTTGGCGATTCCGTTTATTGTAAGCGTGCGATTGGCGCCAATGGTTAAAGTGCGGCCAACGGCGAGGGTTAAATCATTGACGTTAATATTGGAGGCGGTGATGGTCGGCTCATTAGTGACGCCGCTTGCGGGGATGGTGACGTTGGTCAGCGAGGTTGGCGCGAAGTTGGTGCTCCAATTGCCCGCGGTGTTCCAGTCGCTGCTGGTTGCGCCGGTCCATGTTGCGATCGTGGTGACATTTTGAATAACCGAGTTACTGCTCGTGGCATTGAATACGGCTGTCACTCCGGTGTAATCGGCGGTGATAGTGTGTGCGCCAACCGAAAGAGAGTCGATCGACTGAGCTGCGGTACCGTTGATGACTCCAACTGGTGAGCCTAGGTTGTTGCCGCCGTCTTTGAACTGCACCGTGCCGCCGTTTAAGGGCGTCGTATCGGACGCTGTGACAGATGCGGACAGCGTGACCGGCTGACCGGCTAACGAAGGATTCGGGAAGCTGTTGACTCTGACCGTCGTAGGCAAAACGACATCGAATAAATAGGCGCTAATCTTGCCGATGAGCGGACTGCTGTTCGGAGTCGGATTGATCGACGTAGCCTCCTGTCCATCACCTGCGAACGCATAGATGATATGCGAGCCAGGCTGTATCGCCGGTGTCTGACCGCTGGCGTTGGCGCCCGCTGGCGAAGCTCTGAGCCACGATCCGGTCCATGTGTCGACTTGGTAGTAAATCTGGTTTACCGGCGGGGCTACGGGTGTAAAAGACCTGGTCGCTATGAAGGTGAAAGTGGGAGTGAGCGAGACAGTCGAGTCATTCGTAAGCGGCGTGATTGCAACAGTGAGCGGTATGGCTTGAGTCGCAACTGGCGTGATCACCGTCATGGCGGAAACGGTGAGACTTCCGACATACACTTTGTTGGTGACTGGATTGACCGCCACGGGTGTCGGCCCTGTCAATGCTGCGAGTGTGGTCGTATTGTTGTTGAGACCGTCGATCACCGTTATGTTGCTGCTGCTGCCATTGGTGACGTAGATCCTGTTGTTGACCGGATTGACGACGACGGCGTTGGGAGCAGTTCCCGCCGTGACGGTAGCAATCGAGTTGTCGCTGCCATCAATCACTGTCACGTTACCGGACCCGTTGTTCGCGACATAGATTTTGTTTGTGACCGTATTGACCGCGACCGATCTCGGGCTTGTTCCCACACCGACTGTCGTTGTCGTGTTGTTGATACCGTTAACAACGGTCACGGTGGCGCTGGTTTGATTAGCGATATAGATCTTGTTGGTGACCGGATTGATGGCTACAGCTTTGGGAAGAGTTCCGGCCGCGACGGTTACCGTCGTGTTGTCGCTGCCGTTGATCACCGTAACGTTGTTGCTGATTCCCGCGTTGGCCACATAGATCCTGTTAGTGGCTGGATTTATTGCGAGAGCCTGGGGAGCATCGCCCACAGCGACGGTCGCCGTGCTGTTGTCGTTACCGTTGATCACAGTCACGTTATCGCTGCCGTTGTTCGCGACATAGATTTTGTTGGTGACCGGGTTAACTGCTATGTCCATAGGTCCTGTCCCAACGGCCACGGTCGACGTACTGTTGTCGATGCCGTTGATCACTGTCACGTTGTTGCTGGTCTGGTTGGCGACATAGATTCTGTTGGTCACCGGGTTGATCGCCAGCGCTTGAGGACCAGTTCCTACCGCAAACGGCGTCGTCGTCGTATTGTTGCCGCCATCGATTACCGTCACGGTGTTGGTGGAATTTGCAACATAGATCTTGTTGGTAACCGGATTGACCGCGATAGCTCTGGGAAAGATTCCTTCCGCGACAGTCGCCGTAGCGTTATCGCTGCCATTGATCACCGTAACGTTGTTGCTGCTGAAATTTCCTACATAGATTTTGTTAGTGACCGAATTGATTCCGACGGCTCTGGCGCCTGTTCCTGCGGTGACGGTGGTCGTGGTGTTGTCGCTGCCGTCGATTACAGTCACGTTGTTGCTGTTGTTGTTGGCGACATAGATCTTGTTGGAAGCCGAGTTTACAGCGACGGCTCTGGGGCTTGTTCCCGCTGCGACGGTGGTCGTGGTGTTGTCACTGCCGTTGATTACCGTAACGTCGTTGCTGGTCTGATTGGCGACATAGACTTTGTTGGTAACTGAATTGACCGCGAGGTTGATCGGTAGTGTCCCAGTTGCAACAGTCACCGTAGTGTTGTCGCTGCCATTGATCACCGTCACGTTGTTGCTAGTCTGGTTGGCGACATAGATTTTGTTGGTGTTCGAATTGATGTCTATGTCTGCAGGCCCGGTTCCAATGGCGACGGTGGCGGTGGTGTTGTCGCTGCCGTTGATCACCGTGACAGTGCCGCTGACCACAGTGCCGCCGTTGGCTACATAAATTTTGTTTGTGACCGAATTCACGGCGACGACCTGTGAATTGGCACCGACTGCGACGGAGGTCGTCGAGTTGTTGACGCCGTTGATCACCGTTGCCGTCGCGCCGGTAGTCGCAACATAGATTTTGTTGGTGATCGGATTGACCGCTATGTCTCTGCAGGTACCACCTGTTGTGACGGTCGCCGTCGAGTTGTTGCTTCCATCAATCACGGTCACGGTAGTGTTGTTATTCGCGACGTAGATTTTGTTGGTGACCGAATTGATCGCAATCGCCTGGGGAAAGGGACCAACCGGAACGATCGCCGTGGTATTGTCGTTGCCGTTGAGCACCGTCACGCTTCCGGTGACGGGCACCTGGTTGACTACGTAGATCTTGTTTGTGTCTGAGTTGACAGCGACCGCTGCGGGACTGGCTACCCCTGCGAGGGTCGCCGTGTTGTTGTCGTTGCCATCGATCACTGTGACATTGTTGCTGGTCATATTGGCAACGTAGATTCGGTTGGTGACCGGATTGACCCCGATGGCTGTCGGATCAGTCCCCGCCGCAACCGTCGTCGTGGTGTTGTCGGCGCCGTTGATGATCGTCATGCCGGCAAGAGTTGCTACATAGATTTTGTTGGTGACCGGATTAATCGCAACAGCGCCGGGAGAGTCTCCCGTGGTGATTGGTATGAAGGAGGAATCGTCGTTTCCATCGATCACCGCCACAAAATCGTTGGTTGGGACGGTGCAATAGATTTTGTTGGTGGCTGGATTGACGACGATCGCGAGGGGACTCCCTGAAGCTAACGGAATAGGAAACCCACTCGTGGTGTTGTTGCTGCCGTCGATCACCGCCACAAGGGCAGTGGTCGTGGACTCGAAGGCGACGTAGATCTTGTTCGTAACGGGATTGACCGCGATGCTGAAGATGAAGAATGCTGACAACGGGATTGTTGTAGTGGTGTTGTCGCTGCCGTTGATTACCGTCACGCCGCCGCCGCTGGAATTTCCGACATAGATTTTGTTTGTGACAGGATTGACGGCGACGGTTCCGGGGAACGCAACCGTCGCGACTGGCGTGGTGGTGTTGTTGCTGCCATTGATCACAGTCACGTTGCCGCTGTTGGTGTTGGCGACATAGATCTTGTTAGTGACCGGGTTGATCGCGACAGCCGACGGATTAGTTCCGGCCGTGACGGTCGTGGTGGTGTTGTTGCTGCCATCGATCACTGTCACGTTGGAGCTGCCGTTGTTGGCAACATAGATTTTGTTGGTGGCCGGATTGACCGCGATGGCAAATGGATGGCTTCCCGCCATAACCGTTGACGTGGTGTTGTTGCTGCCGTCGATTACCGTCACGGTGTTACTGCCATAGTTGGCGACGTAGATTTTGTTGGTGGCCGGATTGACCGCGACGGCTTGAGGCCCTGCGCCGGTAGGTATAGCGCCTTGACTGGTATCGACTCGCGCGACCCTTTCGTAGCTCCAAAGCACCACCATCGGCACTACCAGCAACCCCAGCAATAGTCTGATTGCCGCTTTCCTAAATCCTTGTGACAATCGCCTGCGGCTGACCAGGGTGCCGAACGACTGCTCACTTCGAAAGCTAGCTCTGCCTGTTTTCATCCTGTTGCTCGCGTTCGCCTTACCCTTCGCTTGATTGATCTCAACGGCGACGGGGTCATTCAGTCGTTTGAAGTGCAGCTTCGCAACGATAGCGTGGATAACAGACAAAGCTACATCGATAGAAGCCCTCATGCTTTCTCCTCTTGAATAAACAGAAAATGGCAATGCTGGGTGTGATCAAATGGGACTCTTTTTTTCTAATCCCACCGACGCAGCTGGTCGATCGTTCAAGCTGTGCCTACAACGAGCAACGGCATCCCCCACCCCCTTCTCTCTTCCTCCTCCAGATCCCCCTGGGATTTGGAGGAGGGAGAGTGAGAAGGGAGAGTGGTGAGAAACCCAGCAGGGCCTTTTGCATCGTCGTTTGTAGTTAGCGCCTGAAAATCCACCAACTGCATTGGTGGAATTAGGGAAAAATGAAGTCTCACTTTTGATCGCACTCGGCAGCGCAGCCACGCACATGGGCACTACGAAAGTTAGTCGGCAAATCTAAAGGGGCTTGTGAGCTTCTTGGGGAAAGAAGCGATCAACCGAGAGGCACTTCAAATCTACTGTGGACGTCTAGCAGCGGCTCCGATTCTCCTGAAAGATCGGATGTCTACTGATAAGACGTTACTGTCAGTCACCTAACAGTTCTGCGTAGCACAATCCACATGTGAACTAATGTCATATAAGCAGAAATCTCGGGGGAAATGATGAACGAGGGGTGAAGCGATCTTATGCGAATACCGATTCAAAGACAAGAGTCGAAATCTATCTAACAACTTTGCTTACTTAGTCTTAAGCGCATTCATAGTTTTTTCATAAGATTTTTAACGCTTTCTAAAGACATACAGGCTTGAGTTGAGGTATCTATTAGCCCCCCAATTGTCAGCCGTGGCTGATCGTGTGAGTACGATCAGTCTAAAGACGAGAACTTTCGGCCAGGTTGTTGTGCACCCTAACTTTGTCTCACGAATGGGTGCATCCCACTTCTTAATGGAGTTCATAAAATGAAAAAGGCGTCAACCTTCTACCTGATGGCTCTCATTGCGACGACTCTTGTCGTTGCTGAAATGCTTTCGATCAAAAAAGTTCAAGGCTTGGCGTTTATCGTAACAAACACCAATGATAGCGGAGCTGGCAGTCTCCGTCAGGCAATCATCGATGCTAATGCGACAGGAGCAATTGATACCATCATTTTCAATATTCCCGGCGCTGGCGTGCATACGATCAATTTGACCAATTTCTTGCCTTTTATTGATCAGCCTGTTGTCATTGACGGCACTTCGCAGCCGGGGTGGTCAGCGGGAAATCCGGTCATCGAAATCAACGGCGCTAACACGGTCGATGGCTCTCCCGGATTGCGGTTGTTAAACATTCCATCAGGTCTAACACCGACCATTGTCAGAGGTTTGATAATAAATAACTTCCCGGCAGAGGGTATCAAAATCGAAAATTCAAGCAAGGTTGTTGTCACTGGCTGCTTTATTGGCACTGATGCAACCGGGACAGTTGCTCGAGGCAATTTTGACGGCATTTTGATTAAAGCTGATGTTTCGGCTTCGGCAATTAATAACACGATTGGCGGCAACACCCTTGCTGAACGCAATATCATTACCGGCAATTTCGGTTACGGAATCATAATATTCGATAACCTTGTTCACACTTGTCATGACAATCATATTATCGGCAACTACATCGGCACAGATAAGACTGGAACGGTCAAAGTAGGCGCGCAAGACGGCCTATTTGTGGGCGGACCGACAAACTTTATTGGTAGCACGAATACCGATGAAGGCAATGTAATTTCCGGTAGTTCGACTGATGGCATAGCCATTTCAGGCGCCGATAATTTGGTGGAGGGAAATTTTATCGGCACGGCGGCGGATGGCATCTCGCCCTTACCAAACCAAAGAGATGGAATAAGAATTAGCGGCGATGGCTTCTCCGGTCAAAACAACAATACTATCGGCGGCACGGCAGCGGCCTCTAAAAATGTCATCGCATTTAATGTCGGCCGAGGCGTCAACCTCGTCAACATCACCCAGCCCAGCACGGGCAATCGTATCTTGCGAAATGCGTTACATTCTAACGGTAGTTTGGGGGTTGACCTTAATAACGATGGCGTAACGGCAAACGACACACTCGACGGCGATACAGGAGTTAATAATTTACAGAATAGCCCGCGACTCACATCCGCAACTTTCGATGGCTCGCTTTTAAACATCACAGGCTCCCTCAATAGCACCGCATCTACATCATTCAGAATTGAATTTTTTGCCAACTCAACTTGCGATGATTCCGGCAGTGGAGAAGGCGAAGTTTTTCTCAACTCGACCAACGTCACAACCAACGTGGTCGGGGGCGTATCATTCAATATTAGTTTTGCCACGTCGGCTGTCGCTTATGGGAAATTCATTACCGCAACAGCGACAAGAAACGCGGCTCCGCTCGATACGTCTGAGTTTTCACAATGTGTAGCTGTCGCGTTGCCGACCTTTGTGGTCACCAACGCCAACGACAGCGGCGCGGGTTCGTTGCGGCAAGCGATTACGGATGCAAACTCCTCCTCGGATTTGAATCTGATAAGCTTCAATATACTGGGCCGGGGAGTTCACACCATTACCCCAACTTCTGCGTTTCCGAATATCACCAATCCTGTAGTAATTGATGGGCTGACACAACCAGACGCAACCTGCGATTCGCCGTTGATTGAATTGAATGGTACGAATGCTGGAGCAGGGCTCGATGGATTACTTATCTCGGCGGGCAACAGTTTGGTACAAGGGCTGGTCATCAACCGTTTCAATGGCGACGGCATTTCGCTCATTACCAACGGCAATAATACGATCAAGTGCAATCGCATCGGCACGAATGTCGCTGGCAACACTGATTTGGGCAACGGCGCTAACGGTGTGCTCGTTAGTTCCTCATCGTTCAATACATTTCAGGACAATACGATTTCCGGCAATGCGCTTTCCGGAATCCGCTTTGTGAGCGGATCAGACAATACTGTAGAGGGGAACATCATTGGCTTGAGTTCTGATGGTCTCACGAAGATCCCGAATTCCGGTGGCATCGCCTTTTTTTCTTCCAGTAACTTAAATGTTATCGGCGGGACGACCGCTGCTAAACGAAATATCATTTCCGGCAACAACGGCGCAGGCATAACTCTCCGCGACGTCAGTACGTCGCTTAATACGATTCAAGGAAATTATATCGGTGTTAATTCTTCGGGTAGCGGCGCGGGATTTGGCAATACGACAGATGGCATACAGATTTCTCTGAGTTCAGCGAATAACCTCATCGGCGGCACGTCCCCGGGCGCGGGCAATGTCATCGCTTTTAATGGCAATCGAGGCATCAATCTGGTTAGCTCGGCTGGAACCGGAAATCGGATCCGCGCAAATTCGATTCATTCAAACGGCACACCGACAAACTTCCTGGGTATTGACATCAACACCGATGGCGTTACAGCGAACGACACGGATGACCCGGATACCGGCGCAAATAATTTACAGAATTTCCCGGTCGTTACCGATGCAGCATCGTATGCAGCAGGAACTGTGATAAGCGGGATTCTAAACAGTACCGCAAATACCTCGTTTGACATTGATCTTTTCTCCAATCCGGCTTGCGATGGGCTTGGCAACGGCGAGGGCGAAACTTATCTGGGTTCCATCAGTGTAACTACAAATGCTGGCGGAGACGCATCCTTCACTACAACCGTGAATACGTCTGTGCCGGTAGGACAAGTGGTAACGGCTACCGCTACACGCGCCGTAGCGCCATTTGATACTTCCGAATTTTCAGCTTGCCGACCGGTTATTGCATTTGCTCCCACTCCGTTGATTGTCACAAACACCAACAGCAGTGGATCGGGCTCTCTTCGCGTGGCGATTACAACAGCTAATGCCAACCCTGATGTAACGGTGATTACTTTCAATATATCAGGCGCGGGGGTGAAAACTATCTCTCTAACTTCGGCTTTGCCGGCGCTAACGGAATCTACGATTATCGACGGACTTAGCCAACCGGGCGCAACTTGCAACTCACCGTTGATTGAATTAGACGGCACATTGGCTGGCGCAGGAACCGACGGAATAAAGATTTCGGGCGGTGGCAATAGTTTGATCAAAGGCCTCATTATCAATCGCTTTGACGGCGATGGCATCGAAATACAAAACAACAATAACAACGTCATAAGTTGTAATCGTATCGGCACGAACTCCTCCGGAACCGCCGCGCTTGCCAATAACGGTTACGGAGTCTTTGTGAACAACTCCGATAGTAACGTCATTGGCGGCACCTCCAGCGATGGCAATCTAATTTCGGGCAACGGCATTTCTGGAGTTCACATTCAGAACGGAGATGGCAGTAAAGTTCAGGGAAATGTCATCGGCTTGAACGCCGCTGGCGGCGCAGCCATAGCGAATACGTTGAATGGCGTCCATATCTTGAACGTAAACAATAGTCTCATCGGCGGCGCATCCAGCGGAGCGCGAAATGTTATCTCCGGCAATACGGCAACCGGAGTTGTCGTTGAGTCAAATGGCGGCTCTTCGAGTACCAACAATACGATTCAAGGAAACTTTATCGGCACTACTAGTTCGGGCAATGCCGCCGCAGGTGTCGGCAATTCACAAGATGGTTTGCAAGTCAGCGGCGGGCAAACGACAAATACATTAATCGGCGGCAGTAGCGCCGGCGAAGGTAATGTAATTTCGAATAATGCTCCTCATGGAATTCGGTGTTTGGGCTTGCCCGATCTTGTTCTTATCAAGGGCAACCTTATCGGCACGAACTCAGCAGGCACAGCTGATGCCGGTAACGTTGATACTGGCATCGCTTTCAGTGGTACGAATCTGTTTGTCGGCGGCACGACGGCGGGCGAACGAAATGTTATTTCGGGTAACACCAGTGGAGTCTTTATCGGCGGCACATTGACGACCGGAACAATTCAAGGCAATTACATTGGTCTTGGATCTAATGGCTCTACGATTATTGCTAATGTCGAAGGAATTCTTGTTGGTAATGTCCCCAGTGCTCTTATTGGTGGCACAACACCGGGTGCAGGAAATGTTATTTCAGGTAATAACCAGGGCATATCGATAACTAGCGATCACGTTACTGTACAGGGCAATTTCATCGGCACCGATGCGACTGGAACCCTCGACAAAGGGAACAGCACGGGTGTCTTTATTGACGGCTCCAACAATTTAATCGGTGGTACGACTGCAACGGCGCGAAACATTATTTCCGGCAACGGCACCGGAATTCTCTTGCAGGATATAGGCACCACGAATCCGATTACAAATAACTCAATTAAGAATAATTTCATCGGTACAGATGTCGGAGGAACCGTCGCCCTGGGCAACAGTAGTCGCGGAATTTTTCTGGTAGCTGGGGACAACAATTCAATCGGCGGCAGCGCCTCAGAGGGTAACCTAATTGCTTTCAGTAATGGCGCAGGTGTGATCATTGGGGCAGGCATCGGCAATCGCATTACTGCAAATTCTATCTTCTCCAATGGCTTTGCTGCTGTAGGCGTATTAGGAATCGATCTGGGGAACAACGGCGTCACGGCAAATGATACTTTGGATGGCGACACCGGGGCAAACAATCTACAGAACTTCCCGGTTATCACTACCAGCACAAATTTTGGTGGTGCAAGCATCAATATACAGGGGACGCTTAACAGTACCGCAAACGCAGCTTTCCAGATTGACTTCTATTCAAATACAGCCTGTGACCCATCCGGCAACGGCGAAGGACAGACTTTTATCGGCTCGACGAATGTCAACACGAACGGCTCTGGAAATGCCAGTTTCAATGTCACCTTCAATGTTGCTGTGCCTGTAGGTCGTACCATTACCGCGACGGCCACTGATTCAGCAAATAACACTTCGGAATTCTCAGCTTGCAATTCACCAACAGCAGTCGAATTTATCGATGCTCAAGCGAAGGGCTACGAGAACGGTGTGATCATTAAATGGCAGACCGGCATGGAAGTCGACAATCTCGGTTTCAATCTCTATCGCTCGGATGACGGTAAGCGACAACTACTCAATCAGGATTTAATTGCTGGGTCAGCTTTGTCTGCCGGGCAAAATGTTGTGGTGCGGTCAGGATTTACTTATCAATGGTGGGATGCAGATCCGAATGCCAAAACGGCACAATACTGGATTGAAGCGATAGATTTGAATGGCAAAAAGGATTGGTATGGTCCCTTCTTTGTTCAGAAAGAAGAAGGCAGTTTCAAGACGGCTTCGGTTCAAAACGCTTCGCTTTTAAGCCAGTTAAAGAATACGGAATCGTCGTCACATCAGCTTGAATTGCGGGCGAAACCTGGATTGTTGAACCTAACGAACAAGGCAAGTCTCACAGCCTCGATCAACCCGGCGGTAGAAAATAGGGTAAAGCTGGTAGTCAAGCGCGAAGGCTTTTATCGTGTCACCCAAAGCGAACTTGCAGCAGTAGGTTTTGACATCTCAACAGACCCACGTCGGCTCCAATTACTTGCAGATGGGCGCGATCAAGCAATCAATGTAACAGGCGAAGAGGATGGACGATTTGATTCGACTGACGCCGTTGAGTTTTACGGAGTAGGGATTGATTCACCATTTACCGAGTCGCATGTCTATTGGCTCGTTGCAGGCAAGCAACCGGGACTTCGAATCAACAAGATCAAGAGCCCGGCGCGTATCAACGAAAACGGCAGTTTTTCATTTATAACGGAACACAAAGATAGGTTGATCTATTTTGCCGCGCTTTTGAATGGCGAACAGGAGAATTTTTTCGGCTCAACTATAACTTCACAACCCCTCACTCAAACCCTGGCCGTGCGACATCTCGATACGGCATCCTCTGTGCCGCCGGTGTTGGAAATCACGCTACAGGGAGTAACGCAATCACCCCACAACGTTATCATCCAATATGATGGCTCGACTATTGGCTACATGACTTTCAACGGCCTGGAGAATGTCTCGAGCCGCTTCACCCTCGCCGCATCCCAGATCTCCGAAGGCGCAAATAACCTGGTTTTGAAAACAACAGGTAATCCGGCCGATGTTTGTTTGGTAGATTCCATTCGTCTGACTTATTCACATCATTTTCTTGCTGACGACGATCGGCTGAGGTGTACTGCAACAGCTGGGCAACAAGTCACCATTTCGGGCTTTAGTAATAAGTCAATTCGAGTATTCGATGTCAGCAACCCTGACGCAATAGAGGAAACCTTCGGCAGTATAGAGGAACAGAAGAATGGCTTTGCAGTTTCGTTACAAGTGCCGGGACAAGGTGAAAAGACATTGTTGGCAGTGACCGACGAAGTTGCCCAAAAACCAGAAAGGATCTCGCTTGGCAGCTCCTCAAGATTGCATAACCAGGAAAATGTAGGACGGTTCGTTATTATCTCGCCACCATCCCTAATGGCGCAGGCAAATCTGTTGCAGGCACGTCGTCAGTCGCAAGGCATTCCAACAATGGTGGTAAACATCGAAGATATTTATGATGAATTCAACTATGGCAACAAATCAGCGTATGCTCTGAAGTCATTTCTTGAACTGGCAAAAAAACAATGGAAAATACCGGTGCAGTATGTGCTGCTGTTTGGCGATGCCAGCTATGATGAGAAAAATTATTTAGGTCTGGATGATGCTAACTTTGTTCCGACAAAGTTGGTAGATACTCGCTATATCGAAGCCGCGAGCGATGATTGGTATACCGATTTTAATAATGACGGTATTGCCGACATTGCAATCGGACGGCTTCCCGTTCGAAACACAATAGAAGCCGAGGCGATGCTTCTAAAGCTCAAACGATATGAAAGCTCGAAAGGATCGTATTCTATTCTTGGTGTTGCAGACCAGAATGAAGGCTACGACTTTGAGATGGCAACAGACCAGTCACTCGCGCTAGTTCCTCAGAATTATCGTAAGGAAAGTCTCAAGCGAGGACAGTTGGGCGACGTGATTGCTAAAACGAAATTGTTCGAGGCATTGAAACGCGGGCAGGCCTTGGTAAGTTATTCCGGTCATGGCTCTGCGAATTCCTGGCGGGGAAATCTGCTCACCAGTGGCGACATAGGGCTTTTGACAAATGAGCAACTGCCTCTGTTCGTTATGATGAATTGTTTGAACGGTTACTTTCACGACCCACAAATTGAGAGCTTGTCGGAATCATTAGTAAAGATACCAGAACGAGGCGCCATTGCCGTATGGGCTTCGAGCGGATTGACTTATCCAACGAATCAAACAGAACTCCACAAAGCGTTTTTCCAACAGATCTTCGGCGATCGAGAGGCGCGTCTTGGCGATGCAGTAATCAGGGCTAAAGCAATGGTTTCAGATATGGACGTGCGGAGAACCTGGACGCTCTTTGCTGACCCAACATTGAGACTTAGATAGCCTCAATGGCGTACATCCGAACGAAGTGATCTTGGCGGCCCTCCCTCAGGAGCGTTTGTAGACCCGGGCATCGTTGCGATCGCCCTCCGGCACGAGGGCAATGTTTGTAGACCCGGGCATCGTTGCGATCGCCCTCCTGACGGCATTCTCCGAGATCAACTAAAAAGACTCACGGCTCGAAGTCCCAGGCCCTCTGCCACCGACGTCAGCTCGCCGCCGCCTTTTAGTTTCGAAGCTCCAAATTTCGCTGCAAACAGATTTCGCACCGCCGGAACAAACGAGGAACCCCCGGTCATAAACACGCTGTCGACATCGGTGGCGTGGATATGAGACTTCTCCAGCAAACGGTCTATGCACGACGACATTTCGCCAATGTAGGGACCAATCCACGACTCAAACTCGCTTCTGGTGACTCCATTTTCTATGCGTATCGGCGAGTCAACAAATTTGAATATGTTGGTTTGAGTTTCAGAGAGCTCGACCTTCGTGTGTTCGATTGACCTATACAATTTGAAACCTAGATCTTCGTTGATTACATGGATTAGGTTCTCAATCTTCTGAGGCTCCAGCGCCTCCAGTTTAATTCGATTGAGCATGTCCATCGTCTGTTTAGTCTTAAGAAAAGATAGGTAATGCCAGCGTTCGAGTTCCTTAAACAGGGATGAGGGAACCGGTAGCAGCTTCTTGTGAGACAAGTACTGTCCGCCCAACCCGAGCTCGGGTGCTACGAGGTGTCTGATTAGTTTGCTGTCGAAATCATTGCCGGCAATCGCGACGCCGTCCGTGCCAAGGATTTCTCGTTCACCTTGTTTTCCATTTCTCACCGAAGGTCCCAGATGCAACAACGAGAAGTCGCTGGTGCCGCCTCCGAAGTCAGCGATCAACACCAGTTCGTCGTGATCGAGTTCCTGTTCATATCGGTAGGCGGCCGCGACAGGCTCGTGCTCAAAGTAGATCTCTTGAAAGCCGGCTTGCAGCACTGCTCTTTTCAAACGGTCTATTGCGAATTCGTCATCCTCCCGGTTCTGTGCTCCTAAGAAACGAACAGGTCGTCCAACGACAACTGACGCCTCGAGAGAACCAAACTGATTCTCGGCTACTGACTTTAGCTCCCGGATGATCAAGCCGATTAGATCTTCCAGCTTGTAAAAAGATTTATACAGGACTGTTTGTGAAAAGGAGCGAGTGGCCAGGAATGACTTCAATGATTGGATCAACCGACCCCGAATGTCAGCTTTCAGATACGATTCGATTGCTGCCGGTCCGGCAGCTACAAAGCGCCCTCCAGAATCCCGATCCAATGGGTGGAAGAAATAAAGGATAGAGCGAAAGGTTTCGCTCAAACGGCCGTCTTCCTGGAACGTCGCGAGTCTTACAGTGCCATCAGGAGCGGCGACTGAAATAGCGCTGTTAGTTGTTCCAAAATCCAATCCCACAAATCTAGGCATTCATTCTCCACAATAAAGTTTGAAGATTCGTTGCCGAGCTTGCAATATCGCAATTCGAACTATTCCAACGCAACGCAACGAAGCTCATTGTTTAGGGCGGCTCTGAGAGTTTACTCAATCTAGAGCTATTAGTATCGGCAGCGCTCACCTCGGCAGGTCTTGGAATGGTTTTTAGGGGTTGTTCGTATCAGCTTACCGCGCCACAGAATCGCCAAGTCGCAGTGCCTGGCACCGCGTTTTTTCACGTCTTCCGACTCAAGCGGGCGATTCTTTGACGCGGTAACGCGGTGCCAGGCACTGCGATTTGGCGATTCTTTGATGCGGTAACGCGGTGCCAGGCACTGCGATTTGGCGATTCTTTGATGCGGTAACGCGGTGCCAGGCACTGCGATTTGGCGATTCTTTGATGCGGT
>Ga0075425_100002783_pt1 | contig 17554 bp, 17 predicted proteins | sample SoiMethybrSBSTD4_FD_75300 | JGI IMG/M metagenome (GOLD analysis project Ga0075425, IMG submission 75300) | Bulk soil microbial communities from a Populus tree surrounding site in Tennessee, USA - Soil MetaG P. TD hybrid SBSTD4 | ecosystem: Environmental > Terrestrial > Soil > Tree plantation... | reverse complement strand
CTGCCGCACGTCAATTCCCTTCATCGCTTCGCCGAGCTCTTCATGCGCTTCCAGCACCGCTTTCGGATCTTCAAAATGCGTGTTCGCTTTCACCACAGCCCTCGCGCGCACTTCGGGATCGCTGGACTTGAAAATTCCCGATCCGACGAATACTGCCTCCGCGCCCAGGCGCCGCACCAGCGCCGCGTCCGCTGGAGTGGCAATCCCTCCCGCGGAAAAATTCGGCACCGGCAGCTTGCCGGTCTTGGCAATCTGGCGGATCAAATCGAGCGGCGCTCCGATTTCCTTCGCTGCTCGCATCAGCTCATCGTCGCGAAGCGTGGTCAGCTTTTTCATTTCGCTAACGATCGTGCGCATGTGCCGCACCGCTTCCACCACGTTGCCCGATCCCGCTTCGCCTTTGGTGCGGATCATCGCCGCGCCTTCCGCGATGCGGCGCACTGCCTCGCCGAGATTTCGCGCACCGCAAACAAACGGCACGCGGTAATCGTGCTTCCAGATATGGTTTTCCTCGTCGGCCGGCGTCAGCACTTCGCTCTCGTCAATGAAGTCCACCTCGAGCGCCTGCAACACCTCCGCTTCGGCGAAATGCCCGATGCGCACCTTCGCCATCACCGGAATGGTCACCGTTTCCATGATTTCGCGAATCACTTTGATCGAAGCCATCCGCGCCACGCCACCCTCTTTGCGAATATCCGAAGGCACACGCTCCAGCGCCATCACCGCGCAAGCGCCGGCCTTTTCTGCGATCTTGGCTTGCTCGGCGTTGGTCACATCCATAATCACGCCGCCCTTGAGCATCTCGGCCAGGCCCACCTTCACGCGCCATTCATTCGCCGGGTTGCCCGGCGCTCCGTTTCGGCTTCCGTTTACTTTCTTCGTGTCCATAGTCCTCTCCTCAAAAACCAGAATCTCGTCGTCGCCGCCGCTAATCAACCTGAGTCCCGCGCGGCACGAAGGATCTCAACGTTCGCCTCCCAACTTACAATCCCTGGCCGGCCACCACCGGCTGCACCAGGACCACGAACCGCCCCCGTCCACGCGCCAGCAAGTTGCCTTGCGCGTCGTGGATCTCTCCGATGCGAAACCGATTTCTTCCCTTCTCTTCCTCCTGCCAGCCGCTCACTACGATCTCGGCGCCCGTCGGTACCGGCTTGCGGTACTCAATACTCAGCTCCGCCGTCACCGCTCGTTCTTCTGACAATTTCGAAATCTTACCCATCACTTCGTCCAGCAGCACCGCGATCACTCCACCGTGTACGAATCCCGCACCGCCGGCATAACGCGGTCCCAAAACAAACTTTCCGCGCGCTCGCCGCGCTTGATGGTCCAGCTCAAACGTCAGCTTCATCCCAAATTCGTTCGCGCCGCCGCATCCAAAACAATGGTTCGCGGGATTCGGAGCCAGGATCAGGTTTTCTGCCATCGTCGCTCTGAGCTCTCTTGTCTCGGCGGCAAATTCTTTCTACGCTTCAGACCAGCGCAACCCGGCTGCGCTCTGCGCGTCGCACGCCGCGTTGCCGCTTCTTCATTTCGATGCGCAGCAAATCCGCGAGTGTCGCCGCGCCGCGCGCCAGTTCTTTTTCATCTAGATTGGCATACCCGAGCCGCAACGTGTTCGGCAAGTGCGATTGCACATAAAAATAGCGGCCCGGAGCAAACAGCAGCCCGCGCTCTTTTGCGTGGATCAGCAGCTCGCTGGCGTCGAAACCTGGCGGCAATTCCAGCCACAAACACATCCCCCCTTCCGGCCTCGTCCAGCGCGTTTCCTCCGGCATGTTCTTGCGCAACGCTTCATCCAAGGCAGTCAAGCGAGAGGCGTACACTTTGCGCATTTTCGCCAAGTGTTTTGAAAAATAGCCGCGCCGCAAAAATTCCGCCAGCGTCGCTTGCGCCAGCTGGTCGGTATGCAGATCAGTCGTCTGTTTCACAATCCGCAAACGTTCGATCGCTGCGGGAGCGGCGACAATCCAGCCTACTCTCAGTCCGGGGAAGGCGACTTTCGCGAAACTGTCGATATGAATCACGAGATTCGAGCGGTCCAATTGCTTCAGCGAAGGCACTCGCTCTTCTCGCGCATGCAGCCGCGCGTAGATGTGATCCTCCACCACCGGAACCTGATGCCGAGTGGCCAGTTCCAGCAATTTGCGCCGCGAGGCCAGCGGCATGGACGTGCCGGTGGGATTGTGGAAATCCGGCGTCAGCACGATTAATTTCACGCGATTCGCCGCCAGTGTCGCTTCCATCGCTTCCAGATCCACGCCCATCGGCTTCCCCGGCTCGGGATGGGTGTTCACCGGAACGCCGATGCAACGCGCCCGCGCGCCATTGAAAATCGCCACCGCGCCGGGATACGTGGGATTCTCCATCACGACGCAATCGCCCGGGCGCACAAAGGCCTTGCTGATCAAGTCCAGCGCCTGCTGGCACCCGTCCGTCACCAGCAAATTCTCGTCCTTCGCAGCAATCCCATCCTGGTGCAGTAGTTCCAGCAGCGCTTCCTTGAGAGGCGCATAACCGTCCGAAGACCCAAGATTCAGCACGTCGGTCGCTTCGCGGCGCAGCACGGCGTTCACGCATATCTGCAGTTCTTCCACCGGAAAAAACTCCGCCGCGGGGCGCGCCATCACGAAAGACAGTGAGTCTTCCGGCGCGCTGGCTGTCAGCCGGCTCAGAATTTCGTCCCCTCGCTCATCGGCAAACAGCAACTCCCACCTCAACCCGCCGTCGCCGCCAAGAGCAGGCGGCGGGGGAGTGAAGCGCAGAGCGTGTCCATTGCCATTTCCCTGAATGAACGTGCCACGCCCAACGTGTCCTTGAATCAGACCTTCGGACTCCAGTTCCGCATAGGCATTGGCCACAGTGGTCCGGTGTACGCCCAGTATGTTCGCGAGCTCGCGGCTGGCCGGGATGCGGTCGCCCGGACGCAAATCGCCCGCGTGAACCAAAGCGCGAAGCTGGTCGCGCAGTTGAATATAGAGAGGTACATGGCTCTCAGGCTGAAGGTGTACAGGAAGCATTGTCTCTCACCTGCAGCCAATTCTAGCAGATATTGGACTGACACAAGAGCCATTTTGTCTTTTAACGAAAATGGACCGTTCTTTCCTCCGGAGAACCTGCAGTATGGATCAGTTTTGCTCTTCGGAGTCCGCGTCGGCAGGGGGCGCTAGCGAGGGTTCGGATTCGGGGTCTTCGCTTTTCTGCCCTTCTCGGAGCGGGTGGGCGCACAGCGTGGTGAAGTCGGCGTCGTCGCACTGATAGATCGACACTAGGGGCAGGTCCGCCTTGCGCATCCGGTAATCGCCGCTGGACATGTCGTCCGATTGGTCCACCGACGTCGTCACAATGGAATTTCCGGCCAGCGCGCGCACGCGAAACTGCAGCGATGAAGCTTCGTAGTTGGCGAAGCTGAAACAGTGGCCGATACACGCACGATCGATCGAGTGGTAGATAAACGGTACCCGCCAATCCTCCGGCGCATTGGCCACGGCCACGATTCTCGTACCCGGCGGAAGCGATTGCGCGAGCGTGCGTGCGTTCGCTTCCATGCGGTCGAGCTTTCCGGTGTCGTGATACAGAAAAGCAAAAAAGACCGCGGCAAGAACCGCCGCCCCGCGCCACGTCCACTGTGGCGGTCGAAGTGAAGCAAGTGCCAGCAAGCCGAAAACCGCTGTGACCAAAGTAAGCCGCGAAACCAGCAATCCGACCCAGCCGGCGTACAATCCGGTCCGGAAGTTTTCCGGAAGACAGATCGTCCCGGCGATTGCCATCAAGTAGAGTTCGACGGCAAGCCACAGTGTGCTCGCTCCTCGTCTCGCACGAAAAATCCAGTCGTACCAACCGCCCGCTACGCAGAATATTCCCCACGCCAATGCAAACCAGGACAGCACCAAGTATCGATGCCCATACACATTCATCTGGTCCTGACCAAAAAGTTGCAGGAAACCTTCGCTCCGCCAACTCGGTTCCAGTTCTTGGCGCGCGCCAAAATAGAAATGCAGCCCGATCGAGAAGACCAACGTGAACAGCGGAAGCAATAGCCGCGGCCCGCGCGGCAACCGTCTCCACGTTGAAATGTAAACGGCGAGAGAAACGAAGAGGACCAAGCCGATTGGATGCGCGGTGAACGCAAACGCGGCGAAACCCAGCGCCAGAAGCCAATTCCCCGCCCCGCTCCGCCAGGCAGCCGCCAGCGCGAAGAACGCCAATCCGATCGAAATGTAGTAGTTCATGAAACCCATGTGAAAGGCGTAACCATACCCGAAGACGAAAAGCAAAGGTATGAGGAGCCAAGGCGGCCTTCCGGACAGGGACGTGATGAACGAGAAGGCTCCCCAGAAAAAGACCAGCACGGCGAGCGATACGGCGATTTTTTCCGCGGCAACGAAACCAAACCAATTCGCGGCGTGCAGTACCAGCACATCAAACAGAACGTTGCTCCATTGCTGGACGACGATCACCCCGGAAATTTCACGACGCTCCGCCAATTGGGCCAGCCACGCGTTGTAGATATGGCTCCCTAGATCGCCCGCCTGTAGATGCGTATGCCAGAAACACGGAACCAGCAGCAACGCGGAAATGAAGAACACGCCGGCGGAATGCGCCTTAAGAAATCGCACTGCGGCGAACAGACAAAATTCGCGAGGCTCGCTTCGGTCTGGATATGAGGGGTTCAGAGGAGCGGCTCCCGCGCAGCATTTTACACAAGGAAACGCGAAAGAGAGAGCAGCTGTCTCCGATTCAACTTCGCAAATTTGGTCTGTGCTTCAGTTTGGACTTTTAACGTTTGACTTTGAAACTTCCACTTCAGCGGATGGTGGCGTGATTTTCGCCCAGACGCTTCAGACGGTCGCGCAGGCGGCGCTGCAGCGGCGTGGGCGTGTTGGGGTTGAACGCGACCAGATACCACAGCGGCTGGCTGCGGTCCTTGCTCAGATAAGTCAGCGTGGCGGCGTCGGCGTTCGGATGGCGCGCTACGTTTTCACGAATGGCCGCATACGGGTGACGGCCTAGACGCTGCAAAGTTTTCGCGTTGGAACGCGGATGCTCGCTAATCAAACGCAGCAAATAAAAATCCTCTTCCGGCGCCTGCTTGGACAGCTTCTCCAGCATCTCCGGTTTGGCATCCGCGCTCAGAACCAAGCCGATTTTTTCGTCCCACGCAGTGTTGATCTGGTTGAGTTCGCGAGTGCGCGCATGAATCAGTTCTTCCAGGGAGCGCCGCTCCTGCTGGGCGCGCGCGATCGGCAGATCCGTCCCTTCCAAAGAATCCAAGACGCGCAGCAGATGTTGGCGTTCGCCAAAAACGATCTGCGAAGTGCGCGAGCCCGCGCCTTTTTCTTTTTCCTTGTGCTGCACTAAATCCGAACGTCGCATGTCACGCTGCTCCTGCCCCCTTCCCCAAGAAACACGCAAGCGGGCAAATCGTGCGCCGAAAAACGCGGAAGGTTCCAAAGATTTTCTGCAAGGCGATTATGTGGCGCGGTGGTGGTAGGGTAAAGTTTTGCGAAACGCTTTGTGCCCGATGCGGCAAGGCCCGCTTGGGGCACGACGCACCAGTAAACGCAGGCAAAAGATTTCTTTGGAAGAGGGTGAACGATGTCGGCATTCACCGAACACCGGGATGAGCTGGAACGTTACGAGCAGATGTATGGGAAACAACGTGGGCGGCTGGCGGTTGGCTTGGATCGGCTGACGAACGCGCTGGTGCTGGTGGGCCAGCACGGCGTGTACTGCGCCAGCCAGCGTAACCCCAGTGTGCCGGCGATGGACCTGCGCATGATTGTGCAGGAATTGGCGCATGCGAAAGAGCTGGTGCAGTCGGTGATGGAAGAGATTCGCCAGGCGCGGGACGCGAAGAGAGATTCCTCGCTGCCCTCGGAATGACCACGGCGGGTTGACAACATCCAGTTCGAACGGCCAGCGCGTTAAAACCGTGCAGAGTTATTTTTCGAGGAGGAAGGGATTGGTGTGGCGTTCCTGGCCGATGGTGGTGGGCAGGCCGTGGCCGGGATGCACGACGGTTTCGTCGGGAAGAGCGAGGAGCTTGGTGAGGAGCGAGTCCATGATTTTTTCCATGGAACCACCCCAGAGATCGGTGCGGCCGATGCTGCCTGCGAATAGCGTGTCACCGGCAAAGAGAACCGGCGTCGCTATGGTGACTTTGCCCGCGTCTGGCGGAAGAAACAACGAACAGCTGCCCGGCGTGTGGCCGGGCGTGTGAATCACTTGCGCCATGACGTTGCCCCACTGCAATGTGTCGCCGTCGCGCAGAAATTGATCCACGTCGGTGATGGGTGGCGGCTCGACGCCGAGAAAACCGGCTTGCATCTCCATCGCCTGGTAAAGCGGAACATCGTCGCGGTGCATCAAAACAGGAGCGCCGGTGTAGTCATGGAGTTTTTTGAGGCCGCCGACGTGATCAATGTGCGCGTGGGTGCTGACAATGGCCTTGACGGTCAGCTTGTGGCGTCCGAGCAGGTCCATGATGCGATGGACTTCGTCGCCGGGATCGAGGACGATGGCTTCGCGCGTGACCGGATCGCCGATGATGGAGCAATTGCACTGCAGTAGGCCAACGGGAAGCGTGAAATGCAACAGTCGTTGGCCGTTCTGTGCGGTTGAAGCGTCGCTCATAAAGAGAATTGTACCATCCGCGTGCTGGCAGACATTTGGCGGCGGAAGCTGTGCGCTCCCCTTTGTTACACTGAAGTTCAGAAGCTATGCATGAGGCTGCCGAGAAACCGGTGATCGAAACTCCGCTGCTGGATCTTCACAAGAGCGAAGGCGCGAGCATTGGAACGTGGTTTGGATGTGCCCTGCCGGATCGTTTCCACAAAGACTGGTTGGCTGAGTATCGCGCGGCGCGCGAGAGCGTCGCGCTGATTGACAAGAACTACCGGGCCTATTTGCGATTTGGCGGACCGGACCGTGTGCGTTTTCTGAATGCGGTTCTGACCAACAACATCAAGGATCTGAAAACGGGGAGCGGCGTAGTGTCGCTGTTTCTGAATCCTCAGGGACGGGTCCAGGCGGAGATCGAAACGTACGCGACCGAAGAGAGTTTGTTTTGCGTTTCGTTTGCGATGATTCGGGATGCCCTGGTGCAGGCGCTGGACAAGTACATCATCATGGATGATGTGACGCTCGCCGACGAGACTGAGCTTTACGGCACAGTCGGGTTGGAAGGACCGCGAGCTGCGGAACTGGTGAAGAGTTCGACCTCGATTGATCTTGCGGGTTTGCGTGACCTCGAATTTCGCGAGGTGGAGATTGCAGGTATTTCGTGCGGATTGACAAAGCGTTCGCCGAACGGCGGTGCGTCCGGAGAGTTCCTTGTGCTAAGGAGGGATGTGCCGCAATTGTGGGAATTGCTTCGCGAAGAAGTTGGCAAGATTGGCGGCCGCACTATCGGTTACCAGGCGCTGAATGCGCTGCGACTGGAGCAAGGGATTCCTTGGTTTGGGTATGACTTTGGGGAGAAGCAGATTCCGCATGAAGCAGGATTGCAGGATTCGCACATCAGCTACACCAAGGGCTGCTACACCGGACAAGAGATTGTGGAGCGGGTTCGATCGCGCGGGCAGGTGAATCGGGTGCGTGTACTGCTGAAGTTTTCCGGCGAGGAAGTTCCAGCGAGTGGCGCTTCCCTGCTTGCTGACAGCAAAGAGGTCGGATACGTTACACGCGCGGCGTATTCGCCGATGCTGCAGGCTCCCATTGGGATGGGCTATGTTCGGCGTGAAAACAGCGCGACCGGCAGCGAACTTGGTTCCGTGTCCAGCAAAGTTATCGTCATCGCCCCGCCCAATCCGCTCGCTTAAAAAGCGAGACGTGCGTCCAGCCTTCCCCCGCGCAGGGCCGCCCTTACTTTTTCGTATCTGTGGCAAATAAAGCCAGTGAAAACGTAAGTTTCGCAATGAAAGGACTTACCGGGGCGTTTTCTGTATTTGTAGCCAGTAAAGGAGTTGCATCGCCTTCGCGCTGGAGGTGCAAATGAGCGTGTACGAATGGGGTCCATTTGGAACTGAGCCCTGGAGAACTGAACCAGGAGAGTATCGCTCCTGGCTTCAGTCGCTCGGCTGTCTCCGAGCGTAGACGCGGACGTAGTCGACCAGCATTTGCTGGGGGAACTTCGAGGTGGCGTCCGGGTTCTTGGGCCAGTCACCGCCTACGGCAACGTTGAGGATGATGAAGAATGGGTGGTCGAAGACCCAGCGGCCGCCCTTGGGCCATTCGGATTGGGTGAACGTGGCGTAGTTGTTGGAGTCCACGTAAAAGCGGACCATTCCGGGTTCCCACTCTACCGCATAGACATGAAAATCGTCGGCGTAGCTTTGCTCCGCGTGGAGCTGGACTCCCTTGGAGGCGTCGGAGGTGGCGCCGACAAAGCTGGGCGCATGGAGCGATCCGTAGACCATACCGGGCTCGCGGCCGATGTTCTCCATGATGTCTACTTCGCCGCAATCGGGCCAGTCTACGCGATTGATGTCGTCACCTAGCAGCCAGAAGGCCGGCCAAATTCCCTGCCCCCGCGGAATTTTGATGCGCGCTTCAAAGCGACCGTAGGCTTGAGCGAAAAGACCTTGCGTCTTGAGACGCGCGGAAGTGTAAGGGCGGGGGATTCGATCGGCGCCGGCATAGTCTTCTTGCCTAGCGGTGATGACCAAATTGCCGCCAGTGATCTGCGCGTTTTCAGGACGCGAGGTGTAGCTCTCCAGTTCGTGATTGCCCCAGCCGTTTCCGCCGAGGTCGTAGGTCCACTTCTCGGGATCGGGAGTGGACTTGTCGGGATTGTTGAATTCGTCGGACCAGGTGAGGGTCCAGGCAGCAGTGGTGAGTGACGAGTGGCGAGTGGCGAGGAGAAGGAAAACCGGAGGCGATGCTAGCGTTAGGGCGCCGGAGGCAGCAAGCACTAGAGCAAAGCGCATGAGTGGTCCTGACGTGCAGAGCTTGCAAAACGCTACCAAGACGGTGGTGTTACAAAATAACAGAAAAAGATCCGAGAGTATGCGCGCCAGCAAAAGCCCAATGTCGAGTACGGCCGAAAAGCGAAGCAGCGAACTTTCCGGGGCAGAAGTCCACCATCACCTAACCAACCACAAAGGCCCTAGCGCCGCTACTAATGACAAAATGACCGGAGCAGGCGTCGACGCTGAGGCTTGCGGGACCCACAAAGAGTCCGATGGGAATCGGCGTTCCGAGGTCAGGAGGCGATGTTGAGGGCGCGCTTGAAGGAGCCTTTTTCGGAGTCGATCTTTTTTTGGAGTTGGAGGATGGAGTAGAGGAGCGCTTCGGGGCGCGGCGGGCAGCCGGGAACGTAGACGTCCACAGGGAGAACCTGATTGCAGCCCTGCACGATGGCGTAGTTGTTAAAGACGCCGCCGGAAGTGGCGCAGGCACCCATAGAGATGACCCACTTGGGTTCGGGCATTTGATCGTAGAGCTGGCGAATAATAGGCGCCATTTTTTGCGAAAGACGTCCGGCTACGATCATGAGGTCGGCTTGGCGGGGCGAAGGGCGGAAGACTTCGGCGCCGAAGCGGGCGACGTCAAAGCGGGCGGCAGCCATAGACATCATTTCAATGGCGCAGCAGGCGAGTCCGAAACCGAGCGGCCAGATGGAGCTTTTGCGGGCCCAGTTTACCGCTTTGTCGAGCGTGGTGAAGATGATGCCTTCGTCTTCGAGGAGCTTGCCGAAATCGTCGGGGCGAGTCAGCGTGACGTGTTTGCCGAGGGATGTGCTCATGTGTCCTCAGGTATATTTTGGCACAGCAGGAGAGCGGAGACAAACTGGCAGTGGTCCCCTGGAAATGAAGGGCGGTTTACGAATCGGCGGCTTCCCCTCGAACTCGTCTTTCGCCAAACTAAAAGGGCTCCTCCGCGCGATGCGTCCCGCACCTTCCAGCTGGTGTTCGACCTCATCGCGGCCGCACCCGGTCTCTTTACCTCCGACGAATGTGCCAACTACGCCCGCCACTGCGGCTACGAGTTGCTGCGCGCCAATGGAAAGCGCTCTAGCTGAAACGATCGCCAGGTGACGATGGCAAAGCGTCAGACGCCGGTGATCCAGTGGGCTATGGCCATCCAGGGGCTGGTCGTGCCACCAAAGATGGCTCCCAAGACGAACATGAAAAAGGCGAGAGTGCTCCAGATATAGGCCACGTGGACGCGCTTGCGGGTGAAAAAATCGTAGGCCATGCACGCGAGCAGCAGGGCCAGCTGCACAGCCAAGGTTTTTGGCAACACGGCGTTGGTGGTGAAGAGTAAAAAGATGCGGGCGACGGCCGGGGTCAGGAGAAGAATGGTGGCTCCGACCATTAGGCGTTTGTGAGTCTCCGGGCGATTGCGCAATAGATAGGCGGCAGCGATGAGAGCAACAAACGCAAACAGGCCAAAGAGTTGAAAGGCCAAGAAAGCCAGTGGCGGCGGGCCTCCCGGCGGGGTAAATCCTCGCTGGGCGGCTTGCACGGACATGATCCAGCCGAGGGTGAACATGGCCACTACAATTGCGATGCTCGCGTAACCGAGTTTTTTGTGAATCTGGATCTTTTTGGCGGAAACCAGGAACGCCTGCGTGACCACAACAACCAGCCAACTGGAAAAAACGACGCCGTGGAGGATAAAGAGTGACGGCAGATGGAGCCTGGCAAAAAAGCCGTTGAGATAAAAAGTGCGTGCAAAGCCGGCGAAAACCAGCGCGGCAGTAAGAATGGTGATGAAGAGATAGAAGCGGCTGTCGCGAAGACGCGCGTTTAAAGCCGGGTTGCTAGCCATGGTTCGAATGTTCTCCGTCGCAATTATCGCGCAGTCTATCACGGACCCGGTTATCACGGACGCAACAGGTCGTGGATGAGGAGATGGTCCGGACCATTGTTGTGATTCAGGGGCTCCAGTGGTGCAAGCCTTTGGAGGCGACAGCCGAGCCGCCGCGCGTCAGCGATTCCTATCGCAGCGGCCCGCGAGCGCGGAGCTCTCACACTCCAAAAGGCAAGCTAGAGGAGGCCGAGGCTATGGGGATATTTGGCCTGCAGCGAACCAACGAGGGACTGGAATTCCGGAAGCTTGCGGATATTTTTCAGGCACGGGTCTTTGACAAAGAGCGGCCAGCAGGCGAAGCCGGCGGCGACGCAGCGTTCGAGCCATTCGAAGGCGGCCTCTTGCTTGCCGAGGAGCGAGAGAATACTGGCGATTTGGTAGTACGTGTGGTGGGCGTGGCCGAAAGATTTAGGATTTTCGCAGGCCCGCGTCACGCGCTTTAGGGCAGCCTGCTTCTTGCCGGTGAGCGCGAGGAAAACTCCCTGCAGGCTGACGATCATCGGCTCATCAGGCAAAGCTTTGAGCGCCCGATCGAGCAACGCGCTGGCCTCTTTCCACTTCCCTTTCATCATGGCGGGCAGCGGCGCGAAGTAGAGCGGGTACTTGTTGCCCGGACTTTCGGCGCGCCACTGCCGGATGCGTTCGGCAGCGAGTTCGTAGTCGCCATTCCACATGTAGGCCTGGACGATACTGTGGCTGACCGCGCGCTTCGGGTGGTAGAGGCTGCCGCGCTGGTACATTTCGCGCGCGAGACCGAGCAGGCCGATGTGGGCCAGGATGGTGCCGAGGCGGTTGTAGGCATGGGGAAGATTTTTCTGCAAAGCGAGAGCGCGCTTGAGTTCGGCGATGGCGTCGAGGTGCTGGAAATTTTTGGAAGGTCCCCAGAGGAGAAAGGCGCGGGCAACGTGGGCTTCGGCGAGCTCGGAATCGAGTTCGAGCGCGCGCTGGCAATGGAGTTCTGCTTTTTCGAGCCACACGCGTGCAGGATCGAATTCGAAATGGCGGGTAGCACAGACCACGGAAAGCGTAGCGTGAGCGAGCGCGAAGGAGGGATCGCGAGTGACAGCGCTGTCGAGATGGCGGGTCGCTTCATCGAGGCGCGCCGCATCGCCGCCGGAGCTCAGGCGGTAGCCTTGCATGAAGTCCGCATACGCGAGCGGATCCTTGCTATAGCGCGGGCGGGACTGCGGAGCCGCGGGGCCGAGCTGGCGATCGAGCGTTGCAGCGATATTTTTTGCGATATCGTCCTGTGACTCTGAGAGGCGGTTGAGGTCGAGCTGGCCGTTGTGTTCGTAAGAAACGCGCTGGAGCTGCGCATCGAACATTTCGACAGAAAAATGCCACTGCTCCTTAGCGGATTGCATGGCACCGCGGACCACGAAGCGGACGCCGAGGCGAAGGGCGACATCGGCTGGAAAAGCGGAAGGAGATTCGGGAAGCACGGTGGAGGTCGGGAGGACGTCAATACCGTTGAGATTGCCGAGGCGGGAGATCAAGGCGTCCGCGAAACCGAGGCCCAAGCCGTTGTCGTCGGCGGAATTGCCGAGGATGGCCAGGGGCAGCACGGCGAGCGAAGTGCGTTTGGACTCGGAGAGCGCGACGGAACGAGGCGAGGACGAAGCTTCGGACGGAAAATGGCGGGCGTGAATGACGCGGACTGGCCCGATGAAGCGATAGCCCTTACCGATTACGGTCTCGAGGAAACGCGACTTTTCCGAAACGTCGCCGAGGGCAACGCGGATCTTGCGGACGATATTGTTTACGGCGCTTTCGGTATCCACGAAAAGATCAGAGCGCCAGAGTTTGGCGATGATTTCGTCGCGAGAGACCAGTTGTTCACGGCGGCTGACCAAAAAGAGCAGGAGTTCCATCGGCTTGCGGGCCAGTTGAACGGGGCGAGCGTTGCGGCGCAACTGGTAACGGCCAAGGTCGAGCTCGACTTCGGGCGAGTCCGATTGTTTACGGGCACGAGGCGGTTGGCGGCGGACAGACAATTTACGCGGCATCGATTTTTTGCGCGCATGTGCATGCGCGGACCTGTAAAGGGACAATACGCGAAGATAGATAAAAGATATACAAATTTCAGACGGCCTCCATTGAGGCTAGGAGGACATAAGCGCGAGCATTGGAAATCGAGCCGGTTATTGCAGGCGACTTAAAGGGAGGATAAGAGAGTGAAATTGAACAAGTTGTTGGGAGTTGCACTTGCGGGTTATGTCGGAGCCGCAGGGTTGCTAGTTTCCGTGTCGGCGGATGGCGGAAGAGCGAAGAATGCGTTCACGCCGGATGCGATACCGTACGGTCCTGCGCCGGCATTCGTAGCGCCGGGAGCGCAGCTGGCGGTGCTGGAAGGCAATCCGATGGCAGCGTCGGGAGACTACACGGTGCGGCTAAAGATGCCGGCGGGCTATAAGATTGCGCCCCATTGGCATCCGAAGCGGGAAAACGTGACGGTAATTTCGGGAACGTTTAAGGTGGGCATGGGCGATACGTTCGACGAAAGCAAGATGGGCACGTTTCCGGCCGGAAGCTTCGCGTATCTGGATCCAGACATGCACCACTACGCAATGGCGACGGATGCGGTGGTGGTGCAGATTCATGGGACCGCGCCGGTGCAATTTAATTATGTGAGTCCGGGCGACGATCCCAACAGGAAGTAGCCTTTGAGTCAAGACCAAGTCGAGGGCGCAAGGCGGCAGTTGTTTCCGGACCGCCGCCTTGCGATTTTTTTGCGCGTGATTCCAGAAGGATTGTCGTTGCGCGCTAGTCCACGCGAAGGACGACTTTGCCGAACTGGTGGCCGGATTCGAGGTATTCGTGCGCGAGTCGACATTCGGCTAAGGGAAAGGTGCGATCGACTACAGGTTTGAGCTTGCCGGCGGCGACGAGCTTGAGCACGGTGGCGAATTCGGTTTTGTTGCCCATGTAGGAGCCGAGGATGGAAAGCTGGCGGCTGAAGAGAAAGCGCAGATCGATTTTGCCGTCGTAGCCGGTAGTGGCTCCGCAGGTAACCAGGCGGCCGCCGCGGGCCAGGCTGGCGACGCTATCGTCCCAAGTGGCGGTGCCCACGTGTTCGAAAACGACGTCAACGCCGCGTTTGCCAGTGAGGCGGCGAATTTCGTCTTTAATTTTCTGGGATTTGTGATTGATGGTTTCGTCAGCGCCGAGTTTTTTAGCTGTGGCTAATTTGACTTCGTTGCCTGCGGTGGCGATGACGCGACAACCGAAAAATTTGGCTATCTGAATCGCGGCGGAGCCGACGCCACTGCCAGCGCCGAGGATGAGAACTTCTTCGCCGGGCTGGAGTTGCGCGCGGGTGAGCAGCATGTGCCAGGCGGTTTGGAATACGAGCGGGACGGCTGCGGCTTCGTCGAACGAGAGATTTTCAGGATAAGGGAAACAGTTGGCTTCGGGGCAGCGGACGAATTGGGCGCAGCCGCCGTCGATCAGATAACCTAGATTCGTGAATTGGGGGCAGTAGTTGTCACGGCCGGCCAGACACGCAGGGCATTTGCCGCACGTGACGCCGGGAACGAGGAGCACTTTTTGGCCCCCTTTTACTTTCGTGACGCCGGGGCCGATTTTTTCGATGACGCCGGCGATGTCGCTGCCGGGAATGTGCGGCAGCGGAATCTGCAGGCCGGGAATGCCCTGGCGCACCCAGAGATCGAGGTGGTTGAGCGCGCAAGCGTGGATGGCGACGAGGACCTCGCCGAAGCGGGGTTCGGGTTCGGGGACGTCGGTGTAGCGGAGGACGTCGGGTGCGCCGTGGTGGTCGAAGAGGATGGCTTTCATACGGCGAGAGAATCCTAACGTGGACAGGGAGTGACGTAAAGCCGGGGGCGCAGTTTCAGGACGCCAGGACTGAACATCGCGTTGACAGCAAGCTAAGCGCGGAATAGGCTGAATTCGGGATCAACCATGGACTTGTTTGAAGAAATCGTGAGGATGCGCAAAGCCGGGCTGCGCGGGGCGCTGGCTACCATTGTGCACACCAACGGCTCGATACCGAGTTATGAGAGCTCGCGGATGCTGGTGCGGGAGGATGGCTCGATTGTGGGAACGATCGGCGGCGGATGCGTGGAAGCCGACGTGTGGGCCGCGGCGAACGAAGTGATGGAGAAGGAATCGCCTCGCAAGATGGTGTTCACGCTGAACAACGAAGCCAGCTACGACAACGGATTGATTTGCGGCGGGACGCTGGAAGTCTTTGTGGAGCCGATTTTGCCGCAGCCGGTGGCGTACATTTTCGGCGGCGGCCACATCTCGATGGCGCTGGCGAAGTCCGCGAGCGCAGCTGGATTCGGGATTGAGGTGATTGATGACCGCGAGCAGTTCGCGAATAAAGAACGTTTCCCGATGGCGCAGGGGCTACACACGAGTTATGAGGACGCCTTCGCGCGGCTGGCGCCGAATGCGTCATCCTATCTAGTCATCGTCACGCGCGGGCATCGCGACGACATGCGCGTGCTCGCGTGGGCGGTTCGAACGCAAGCGCGTTATGTGGGTATGATCGGCAGCAAACGCAAAGTGATTTCGGTCTACCAGGCGCTGGAGAAGGACGGCTATGCGCCGGAGGAATTCGCGCGTGTGTACGCGCCGATGGGACTGGAGATTGGCGCGCTGTCGCCGGAAGAGATCGCGACCAGCATCACGGCGGAACTTATCGCCGTGCGCCGCAATTCGACTTCAGCCCAGCACAAGAAGTTGCAGCACGAGGTTCGGGAACCCGCTGTCTCCGCAGTTAAGACCTCGCGTTGATAGGGTTCGCTATGCTGGCTGCGGTAATCCTTTCTGGCGGTGCGTCGCGCCGCATGGGCTCGCCAAAAGCTCTAATATCCTATCAGGGCGCCTCGTTCCTGGAACATTTGTTGTCAGTCACTAGACATCCGGCGATCGGAGTTCGTCGAGTAGTCTTGGGGCCGGACGCGGTGGAGATTTCGCAACAGGTTAAGCTGGCAGCAGGCGAAATCGTAATCAACAAAGACTGGGAGCAAGGGCAGCTAAGCTCGATTCAGGCCGCAGTACGAAGTTTACCGGCGGGAACAGAGGGCATGCTGTTGTGTCCCGTGGATCATCCCTTGGTGAGCGCGAGGCTGGTGAACAGCTTGATTGTAACGTTTCTGGAGACTCGGGCGCCGATCGTGTTGCCGATGTACGAAGGTCGCCGCGGCCATCCGGTGATCTTTTCGGCGTCAGTTTATGAAGAGCTGCTTCGCGCACCACTGGAGACGGGCGCGCGTGCGGTGGTCTGGGCGCACAAGAATGGAGTACAGGAAGTTTCCACGGCGGAAGAAGGCTGCGTCTTAAACCTGAACGATCCGGACGCGATCGTAAAATTGAAAAACAAGCGGCCGTAGAGTTTTCATAGCGCTCGCTCAGGCTTGCAGCTTGCGCGCGATTGAGTGGACTGCATCGATCGCCAACTGGGCGCCGTGTATGGTCGCGGCGGGAAAACCGCCGAGCGACCGGGCCAAACTATCCACACTGATTTGCCTGAGCGATTCGGGTTCACTTCCGATGAGCAATTCCGTCAGTTTCGAAGCGCAGGCGATGGAAGTGGTGCAGCCGCGGCAGAGGAAACGCGCCTTTGCGATTTTCCCCTGCTCCACTTGAATGGCCAGCCGCAGAACGTCGCCGCAGACCGGGTTACTGACCTCCGCCGAAGCGGTCGGGTGTTCCAGTTCTCCGACATTGCGTGGATTCTGAAAATGGTCGAGCACTTCGCTGGAAAACATGCCTTCAGTATGATGACGTCGCTGCGCACCGGGCAAGGGTGCGTTGGCCACCGAGGACACGCTTACGGGTTGGCATAAGGTTGCCAGGTCGCGTACTCTGCTTGCCAGATGGAAGCCCGAGGTGGGAGTGTCGGGACACGATGATCGTTCAAGTTGTGGCGGCCGTAATCGAACGCTCCGACCGGCGCGTGTTAATCGGGCAGCGCCGCGCGCACGATAGTTCTCCCCTGAAGTGGGAGTTCCCCGGCGGGAAGGTCGAGCCGGGCGAATCGCCCGAACACGCGCTGGCCCGTGAGCTTCGAGAGGAACTTGGTGCGACCATGCTGCGTTCGGTCCTTATTGCCAATACCGAATATCAATATCCGAACCGCAGCCCGTTGACGATTTCATTTTTCGCCGCTTCGATTGCGGCCGGCGAATTGCAGCCTGCCGCGTTCAAACAGATCGCTTGGGTACTTCCCCGCGAGCTGGGTGAATACGATTTCCTTCCGGCAAACGCCCGCTTGGTCGCCGAGTTAGCCACGGGCCGCATCAAGCCCGCCGACCTTCTTGCGCCGCCTGGCGGCGACTTACGTCCGACTTGGCAGTAATGGACTGGATACCTCCACTTTTCTCGGCCTTGCGGCACTCCTTGCCGCATATTATTTTGGAATCTGCGAAGTAGCACCCGAGTGCAGGGGATCTCTGGCCTCAGGCCTTGAACACGGTCCCGATCCCAGACCTCTCTTTCTTATGATCAACGGCAAACGAATCCTGGTAGTTATGCCGGCTTACAATGCCGCCAAGACTCTGGAACAAACCTGTAAAGAAGTACCCCGCGAATTCGTCGACGAAATTATCCTGGTGGACGATGGGAGCCATGACTCCACCGCACAGATCGCCGCGGAGCTTGGCCTAACTACGTTCGTTCACAAGCAGAACCTCGGTTATGGCCGGAACCAGAAGACCTGTTACCGCGAGGCGCTTCGGCGTGGTGCCGATATCGTCGTCATGCTGCA